>Ga0074045_10000436_pt1 | contig 40976 bp, 46 predicted proteins | sample BogForMeECP23OM2_FD_94442 | JGI IMG/M metagenome (GOLD analysis project Ga0074045, IMG submission 94442) | Bog forest soil microbial communities from Calvert Island, British Columbia, Canada - Bog Forest MetaG ECP23OM2 | ecosystem: Environmental > Terrestrial > Soil > Wetlands ...
CTGGAAGCGACCGGGCCCTACGCCGTCGTGGTCTCCGACATGCGAATGCCCCAAGTGGATGGCGCCCAGCTCTTGAAAAAGGTCAAGCTGCTGGCGCCCGATACCGTTCGCATCATGCTGACCGGCGATGACGACGTCCGCAACGCGGTGAGCGCAGTCAATGAAGGAAGCATCTTTCGCTTTCTGACCAAGCCCTGCAACAAAGATACGTTGGCGAAGGCCTTGACCGCGGGATTGATGCAGTACCGGCTGCTCACAGCGGAGAAGGACTTGCTGGAAAATACGCTGCAAGGCAGCATCCAGGTGCTCACGGAGGTGCTTAGCCTGGTCAACCCGGCGGCCTTCGGCCGGGCCCTGCGGGTCCGCCGCTACATCCATCAGGTAGCCACGCGGATGGCTCTGGCCAGTCCCTGGAGGTTTGAGGTAGCCGCCATGATGTCGCAATTGGGATGCGTCACGCTGCACCCGGAAACCATCGAAGCGGTCTACGCCGGCCGGTCTCTCCCCCCGGACGAACAAAGCCGATTTGACGCTCACCCCGGCGTGGCTCGTGATCTGCTATCGAAAATTCCGCGGCTGGAACCGATTGCCTGGATGATTGCCCACCAAAACGAATCGACACCGATGGGGGGCGACGTCGCGAAGGGAGCCACGGCCGACATGCGGCTCGGAGCCAATCTGCTGCGGGCAACCCTGGCTTTCGATGGACTGGTGAGCAAGGGTATGTCGCAGAGCGACGCCTCGAGCCGTCTGTCGCGGGAGCATCAGGGTTTCGATCCCCGAATCTTTCAAGCTTTGGCAGAGCTGGATGGCGAGAAAAACCAGACGGAAATGCGCTCCTGCGATATCGATGAGTTAGTCCCCTTCGACATGATCCTGCAGGAAGAGCTTCGCACCAAGGGTGGCGTATTGCTGGTGGCCAAAGGGCAGGAGGTCACTTCGACACTCATCCTCAAGCTGAAGAATTTTCTGGAGAGGGGAGCCATCGGCAGAAAAGTCTTGATTTCGGCCAAGAACCACGCCAAGGCCGCGACGGCATGAAAGGCTTCAGGAGAGAGTGGGACCGGCGCGAAAGGGAGACACTCTCTCTTGCTCAAGTCTCGCAACAGTTCCAAATTGGGACGTGTTCCGGGATAGAAACGTCCAGGCGATTTCTAGAATCTATCATGTCCGATCGCGAGTGTTTTCGGAGCATACTAACCCTATCGCCAGTAGCCAACTGTCCCCGTATCTCACCGCGAGGCACCAGCGCCCCTACTCGAAGTAGAAACCTCGAAACAGCGTGCAAAGCACAAGGGCACGTGAAATGAAGACCGCGTCCCGATTGAATGGGAAGGTACAACTCCAGTTCTACCGTGGCCTGCTGGAAGCAGCTCCCGATGCCATGGTGGTGGTGAACGTGGGCGGAGCGATCGTTCTGCTGAACGTTCAGGCGGAAAAACAGTTTGGCTACAGCCGCGACGACCTGGTAGGCGAGCCGGTGAAGAACATTATTCCCGAGGGCTTCGCGGAACGGATCATTGCCGACGGTGCTCGATCGGCGGCTGAGGCGCTGGAGCAGCAGATGGGCACCGGCGTTGAACTCCTCGGGCGGCGGAAAGATGGCAGCCAGTTTCCCATCGAGATCATGCTGAGTCCGCTGGAAAGCCCACAGGGGATTCTGGTGACCGCGGCCATCCGCGACATCAGCGCGCGAAAAAAGGCTGAAGCCAACCTTCTTCGCAAGATGGAGGAACTGAACCGCTCGAATGTGGAATTGGGGCAGTTTGCCTATATTGCTTCCCACGATTTGCAGGAGCCGTTGCGCATGGTGGCCAGTTACACGCAGCTTCTGTCGCGGCGGTACAAGGGCAAGCTGGACGCCGAGGCCGACGAGTTCATCACTTTTGCGGTCGACGGGGCCAACCGTATGCAGCGTCTGATACAGGATCTGCTGGCCTTTTCGCGGGTCGGCAGCAGAGGCAAGGATATGCGCGATACTTCCAGTGAAGTAGCCCTGCGCCAGGCGCTCAGGAATCTGCGAACCGCCATCCAGGAAAGTGGCGCCGTGGTGACCAACGACCCCATGCCTGCCGTCCTGGCGGACGAGACGCAACTGATTCAGCTATTTCAGAACCTGGTCGGGAATGCCATCAAGTACCAAAACCCCGGCGTCCCCCGGATTCACATCTCTGCCGCGAGGAACGGCGAGGGACAATGGGTTTTGTCGGTGAAGGACAACGGGCTTGGAATTGATCCGCAGTACTTCGAAAAGATTTTTGGCATGTTCCAGCGGCTGCACAAACGCGAAGAGTTCGCCGGCACCGGCATAGGATTGGCCATCTGCAAGAAGATTGCCGATCGCCACGGCAGCATCATTACGGTCGAGTCACAACTCGGGCAAGGTTCTACCTTCCGCTTTGCCCTGGAAGGAAGTGATAACAAATCATGTACATCCAAGAATACAGCGATAGAGGAGACAGTATGCCATTAGAAGTCCTTTTGGTCGAAGACAGTCCTGGAGATGTCCGGCTGACGCGGGAAGCCTTTCAGGCTGCTAATGTTTCCGTCCACTTAAGTGTGGTTGTCGACGGGGTGGAGGCCATGTCCTTTCTGAAGCGTGAGGGAGTTCACGCAGATGCCCCTCGCCCCGATCTCACCTTGCTGGATCTGAACATGCCTAGAATGGATGGCCGCGAGGTTCTGGCTCGCATCAAGAAGGATGACAGCCTGAAAACCATCCCGATCGTGATCCTGACCACATCCGATTCGGAAGGAGACATCGCGAAAAGCTATCAACTGCACGCCAATTCCTACCTCTGCAAGCCCGTGCAGTTCAGCGAGTTCGAGAGCCTGGTGAAGAGCATCTACGATTTCTGGCTGACCAAGGCCAGGTTGCCGCAAACGCAATAAACATAAGCCGCAGATCGATCAGGGACTTCTCCCGGTGAAAGGTCGCGCACGTGAAAGGTCGCGCACGCCGAAATTGATCTTCTGGGATGTACAGGACGGAACGGTTGCGTTACTTCGAAAGGAAAAAGAGTGGTGAGCGCGGTAGGAATCGAACCTACAACCTACTGATCGAACGTTAACTTAACCAAATCAATGGTTTCAGTGACTTCCAAACGTTCGAAGTGGGCAGTTTGAGGCGATTTTGGGCGTATTTGCTACCAATTTGCTACCAATTTTGCTTTTCGTTCGCCTAAGCCTCGCCTGAACCTTCATGGGATCAGCCTCGCGAAATTGTCAAATTGGTAGGCACGATATTTCGTCGGCTCCGGTTTTTCGGCTTCGATTTCCAGTTCAATCTCGTGACCACAGGCGCATCTTTGAAATCCGGCAGTGGCACTTGTTCGACAGTTTGACCAACCGCCCTCTTCGCCCAGTAACCTGTCCGGGGTGGGGTATTTTCAATTTCCGACACACCTTGCCCAATCTCACGTCTGAAATTCCGTACTTACGCGAGAGCTTGACGAGCGACTGATCCCAGACTTCGTTGTATAGCTCAAATCGGTTCCAAGTGGCGCAAGAACCTAAGGGTCTGGTCGCAGCGATGTCAGAGTGCTGGGCATGTTGAACTTTGTGTCTTGTAGATCGCCTTCGTGGCATTTCTGGTTTCACGAAGACCTGCCCCAAGTTGCGGAGGCGGCTATAGAGACGACGAAATTCGGGTTTGGCAATCCCAAGCAACTCGGCGGCAGCAGCGGGTGTCGTGGTTGCCGCCATCGCTCCCATGACAGGGAGAACGCCCTCATCCTCTCGCCGTAAGAACTCTACAAATTCAATCAGGGCATGGCTCGCGCTCCGCTGCCGCTCTGCCCGCTCACATCGTTTCCTCAGGTGCGCCGAGTGTGCGTGGCAGAACTCGTCGTCCACTTGGCCGGTATCGCTCTGATCAAAGTGCCCGCCGAGGGAGACATTCCCTGCGCGGCAGATCGGGTTCTTCATTCGGACTGAGTGCATCGTCCTGAACCTGTTTTCGAGGCACAAGTTGACATAGTTGAAGAACCGGGCGCTGTTCGCCCCGTGGTGCTTGCACGGATCGAACGTCTGCACAACGTCTTCTTTGCCAGCATCCCGATGCTTGGAGGTCGCTGGCAGATGCCGCAGGTGGATCAAGAGGTCTTGCGCCCAGTCCTCCACGTCCTCCCTCGGCGTTGACCTGTCGGCGTGCTTCCTCACCCACTGGCGAACATATTGCGGGAACCGTTCGTAGAATTCGTCAAAGTTCTTCGGGACTATGAACCCGTCGTGCCCGATGTAGTGCTCATCGACCGTTGTGAACGGGTCGGGCGTTCGGTTTTCCACAGAAATACTTGCAAAATTGACGGGTTGATTCTGAACTGCGGCGGTATTGCTCTGCATGGAGACATCTCCTTGGAAAGGATGTGAGCTACATGCGTGCAAGCCTAAGCGGTCGATATGAGTTGGCATCGCGAGTTCAGCAGTCTTTGGCGCTTACAACAAAGAAGGAAGCCGAGCATGTCGTCAACGCGGTTATCGATAGCTTGGAAGCCACACTGCTCAACAATTTGGGCGCGGATGGGTTCACCTTGAAGCTGGGCAGCTTCGGCAAGTTCTCCGTCCGGCATAAGGCGGGGATTCTCAGGAAAATTCCGTTCACTGGCAAGACGATCCTGACAGCGGACAAATGGAAGGTCAGGTTCGTCAGTCTGGGGAGCCTGCGCCAGTGCGAGAGGGTGTCGGCGGATTCTTGAAAGATCATTCCGTAATGGGTAGCCGAAGGAGGAGAAAACGCGATGCACGAGCAAGAATTCTTCACGGTAAGCGAAGTTGCCAAGATGCTCAAAGTTAGCCCCGACAAGGTTAGCCGCCATTTCGAAGAAGAACCCGGAGTGATTGATTTGGGAGCGCCCGAACGTCTTCACAAGAGGCGCTATCGGGTGCTGCGGATTCCCGCCGCAGTTCTGAATCGTTTTCTGTACAAGAAGCGAGTGGCATGACGGGAATGCAAGAAACGCGACTAGTCGGAATTTGGCTGCTGGGAAGGGTTCGAATGACTTGCTTCGCTAGAGCACTCGCCGACTCCGCTCAATGTAGGCATCGAGGTCTCGAACATCAAAGCGCCACGGACTAGTACCGCCGCCGTCCTCGATGTAGGGAATTAGTCCTTGCTGAACAAGATTTCGGAGTTTCCACTGGCTGATAGCCAGATATTCAGCGGCTTGTCTGGTTTTCACTAGTCTCGGCTTAAGGGGAGCGTCCTTCTCTGATTTACTCATGGGTCCGATGACTCACCGATTGCGACGTTGAGAATTCTTCAGATTCATCTCGGCTTTGAGTTTTCTGGCCTTTGCAAGCTGCGCTTCGAACGTCGGGTTTCCCTTTAGGGCATCGAGAACGGTCACCGAGGAAGCATATACCGAGGCAGTGCCTTTATCCGCTAGCTCGGTAGCGCCGTTGTTTTGTTTGAGCCATCTGGCTAACGACCGTTTTCGAACATTGGCAGGCGTCTTCTCATTTTCCCTGAGTATGAAAAAGCGATAGGACAAAAACGACACCGAAATTGCGAATGCGAGTTCGGGAACCTCGTACAAATCTACTCGCCACGGCAGCGGCGGGACTTCGATTGTCCCCGGCGTGAGAGGGAGCCTGGTCTTTTCCGCTGGCGTCGGAACCAAAAGCTGGAGGAAAACGCGAAATCCTGAAGGGCGGGGCTTCTCTCCAAGGATGAATTCCCTCGCCTCGTGGAATACCGCAATCGGCCACTTCCGCGTTCTCGCTACGTTGTAGGTGACTTTCAGCAAAACACCTAACAGACGGTCGAACTCGTATTCGAAACGAACGCGGTCTCCCGGTTGAACAATTGTCGAGAAGTATTTGTCGGTGAGGGCGGCCAGATAGTTGTCCAAACGTGAGAGCGCGACGTTATTACAGTTCGCACAAACATCCTTGATTTCTTGCGGATTGGGGATCGCCTTTTCTTCAGCTTGGGTTTTGACGATAGAAATGGTCTCGCCGAAGGCCTTGTGGTAGAAATCCGGAACGACGTGTTCATTCGTCAGGTCTCCGGTCGCATCGCAATACGCGCATCTTCTGCCCGTTCGCATCGGCTTCTCCAAGAATGGGATTATGCCTTATTGGTTAGAGCCGGGTCGGAGTTCCCGCTTTTAGGGCGCGTCCGCTGCCGGGATAGGTTCAGGTCGGCTATAGCGTTTCATAGGCGCGGGAAGCCTTTTGTACCACCGCCAAAGGCATGCTGGCAGGCCAAGCAACCCCGGATGTGCGGGATTAGCCCCCTGCCAGTTGGCTCTGCACAAGAATCCCGATTTAAGACTACCTTTTCGTGCAAGTTGTAGAGTTTTTGTGCAGTCTAAGCTCAGTCTTTGGCTGTAATCCCCCAAAAGACTATCCTTCATAAGTCCAAGAGTGCACTCTTGAATGTGAGGAGGTACGGATGGCAGAAAACTGGCTTAAAGAACAATGGCATCAGATTAGAGGGCACGCGAAATGGAGACTCATCGAATGGATGTTTGGGGGCGGTGTGCTTGTGACTGCCGTCGCCCTCGTTCGCGCCACTTCTCTGTATTGGAAGGTTCAAATACTTCTGTTTGTAATTTCCGTAATCGGTTTTGCGCTAGCCGCTTTCCTTCAGAGAGGAACAACATCTCGCAGGGAAGCAATCCAGAGGAAGCTAGTTATACACTCCGCCAATTATCGGGCGATTCGGGGCGGCGGCAGTGAATATGATGTGACCGAGTTCTTACGAAGGATCAGCAATGGAGACAGCCTAGTTTTTGAAATTGAGAACCACAACTTCGTAATTAGAGACCAGAATTTCGTTCCCGTGGACCCATTAGTCGGCACGCCAAAACGGCTTTCGATTACTTATTCTTATAAGGGCGGCCCGCCCAGCACAATAGAACGGTACGAGCACGCTCGTTTTGTGTTGCCAGAAGACTCTGAGATTCAACGACTCCGGGATGTCATCAATCAGTTGAAACAGCAGCAAGTACAGGCAGCGCCAATGGCGACAGGGACGAATCCAATTCCAGAACTTAGGTTAAGAGTTCTGTCGCTATGTTCTGAGTTGCAGGGATTTCTCGCCACACACGGTACAGAACCGAGGGTGGAGTCCCAACCCCCAGAGTCACAAAATCCTTTTAGTCGTGCCGGAGCCATGCCTTGGCGGGCAAAGTTCATTGGCGATTATCGCTTGAAGTTCTTAGAGTCGGTGCCGAAAATGCGCGACGAGATTAGAGTCAGGGCTGGGATGGATAGCCAGTTCTTAAATATCGCTATTGAGACCGCGGCAAATGATCCAAATGGGAATGTAAGTGCGGTGAGGAACCTCATAAAAATATTGTGGGATATGGCTTTGGAGATTAACGCCTAATTCGCCAGACATTGTTCAGGCCAGAATACGGGATGCCGAGTTCGTACATTTCATGGGTTAGCACGACCAGATTGTGACAGATAATTTGCGGGCATTTCGTTGCCGCGTCCACCAATCAGCGGATTCCTCGATTTTTCGCCAACTTTTGATCTCAGAGAAACAGTGGCGTGCGAAGATGGATGGGCTTGAGAGGTAGTCCCCGAGGGAGATATGGAACCCGAGAAGATTCCGCTAAGTGAGATCACAATCGACCCGTTGGCGCAGGAGTTGCTCAGATCAGAGCAGGCTCGACCGTACACCGACTATTTCATGAAAGCTTTTAGCAATGACGCTGCCGGGATCGAGAGTGCACTTCAGATGTTGCGGGATTTGCCACTTGAAAAGCGGTATACGTGGCGAGTGTTTTCTGCCCTCAAATGGGCATTCGCGGACTTCGATGACGAATGTGTGAAGCTCGACCTGCCCAACATCCCGGAGACAAAGAGAGCAGAGATGTTGAAGGAACTACGAATTCGACTTCTTCAGTTGGAGATGTTACTGAAAGTCTTCGAACAGTGAGCAGTTGATCCTCGTTGCGACAATTTCGCAACGCCGTCAACGCTGCCCGTTAGGACGCAACTTCGAGTTTGCGATGTTGCGATCCGGTCAGTTGAAGTGGGGATGTGACCTGCTCACTCGGCATCTCGTCGTAGGTCCGGCCATCGAGCATCCTTCCATTCTTCGATTTACGCACACCGCCCCACTGTTTGAAGAAGAAAGGAACGCTCTGCTTGCGGCACTGACGGCGCACCGAGGTCACCCAGTCGCGCTGCATGGGCCTTGCTCCGGGACCGCTTTCTCCTCCTACAATCACCCAATGAATTCCTGCCAATTTCAAAGACCCCAAGTCTTCTAGCAGCGGCTCAATCGAGAGGAAGCGAACCCGCGCCGGAGCGGATCGCAAATGTTCGATTCGCGGCACGCCATATTGCTTGTCTTCCACGCTCGTCCCCCACCAAATATGCGGCATGTCAGCGCCAAAGCGGAGCTTCGTCTCCAACAGGTCTCGCATTCGCGTAGAACGCTTCGTCAAGACTTGGTATGTGTGCCAGTCGGCCTTCACCATCACGTCTACAACAGACTCGATGTAACTGTCAGGAACCTTCTCATGAAAAAGGTCCGACATGGAGTTGACGAAGACTCTTTTCGGAGTCCGCCAACGCAAAGGCTCGTAGAGCTTTTCAGGAACTAATCGAAGATCGAATCCCTCTTCGTATGGATGGCCCTTCACTCCACGAAATCTCTCTGCGAATGTCTCGGCGTAGCAGTGTTTGCATCCGGGACTGATCTTCGTACAGCCGCGAACGGGGTTCCATGTCGCGTCGGTCCACTCGATTGAGGATCGCTCAGCCACTATAGTGCCCCCTGCTTCCGGTACTTGTTTAGGATGTCGACGACGATGTTCTCTGCGGTTTCCTTCTGCGCTGCGAAGAACAAGTAATAGAGTATCGCGCTGTTCGAGTTCCGCATGGGTACTGGTTCTGGTACATACTTAAAACCCGCTACTTTCTGCAATCTCTCCCGGAATGCTTCGGCAATCACATCATTGGGCTGCTTCTCCGGCCATCCGAACAAGTTCCCGCTGGTAGAGTACGCTACATCACGCCAACTCCCATCTCCCCAGAAGGCATTCATGCGGTCCGTATCTTCTACTGAAGCATCTTCTGGCGTCCAGAGAAGCACGTTGCGGTTCATATCCAGTGTGGGGAAGTTCAAGAAAATTTCGATGGTTCCGCTTTTTGCTGCGTCTGCAATCACGCTCCAATGCAGGTGCAAACCGTAAGGATCAAGAATGCACAATGCGCGGCGGAAGTCCTCATATCTGACAGTCGGGAACACTTTGTTCTGAAGAATCTGGTTGGCATCTCCACTGTACAGGTGAACGTGCTTTACACCAGCAGTCTGCCGTTTTAACGCATCGACTTTGCTCTGGTCTATGTCGATCAGGTGGAGTTCTTCAAATGGCGGCTGGACTTCGAGCGCGTTGAGAGGACTGCCTTTTACAAGTTCACCCGTCTTCTTTCTGATGTGCGTGCCAGCACCAGCGAAGCCGTCAATATAGACTGGATGCAGGTTCCGCGCTTTCAAAATCGTGCAATACGCCCCGGCGTATTTCTTCAGGATATCGAGCTTGAGTTCGGACCATTCGCCGATCTCGTCAAGCTTGAGACGTTTTTCTGATTCCGATTTCATGCTCCCGATATTTTGCACTGCGCTGGAGGTCAATTGCGTATTTGTTTCCATGGGAATCCTTCATAGCAGTATAGCGAATAAAAGGCGAATATGATAGCCTTGGCTCAATGGATGAAGGGCGCAAGCGCGTTCTGCTGATCGCCGTAAGCATCCTTGCCGCTCGGAAGCTGGCGAACTGGGACGGACGCCCTTCGCCTTTTCTGGAATCCACCATCGCAGACGCGATTACGATTGCTGAGCGGATCATGGCGAGGATCGACAGCAGGTGGCCGCCGAAACCCGCGCACAGGCGACTCGATGAAAGGAGCGGATTCAGTGAAAGGCGAAAAAGCGGAAAGAATTGAAGGCCAGATTGACGAGATTCGTGAGACGCTTGGCATCCTCGAATCCAATTTACCTCGACAGCTTGATGGCTACGCTCTTTCACGGAAATCGAAGCTGCCTTGGAAGGTGCTGCTTTATCGGGAGGCGCTGATCTGGCGCGTTGTCGAATTGGGGAAGAGTGCTCTTGAAAGCTTCGTAAACGACCAATTTGTGTCGGGCATTGTTCTCACGAGGGCAGCGGTGGAGACGAGCGCGGCGTTGTGGTATCTCTCTGCTAAAGTTGATGCGGTTGTGGATTCTAAAATGCTTGGGGATGTTGATGAATACTTGATGAAGCTTGCGATGGGGACGGCGACAGGCTGGGCCGAAACAAATTCCTCTACTGGTGTTCTGACCATGCCCCGTCCGATCAAGATCGGCGCGTTTCTGAAACAGGTGGAGAAGGATGTTGAGGGATTCAGCCATCAATACGGCGTACTAAGCGAATACGCCCATCCAAATTGGGCGGGAACCGTCCTCCTATATTCCGATACGAACAAGCAGAAGGCCATCACAGATTTCGGGCACAACATGCGAAAGGCCGAAAACGCCAAGGCCGTCGGAGTAGCCAATCTGAGCGTGGCGCTGAAAATGTTTGATCTGAAGTATGACCACATCGGAGACCTCATTCCCGCTTTTATCACTGTGTGCGAAGCGCGATCAGACAAGCGGCCAGACAGCTAGACACAGCCGACATGATCCAGCCGAAACCAAAAATGACCGTAAACGATTTTCGTAATTCACTTTCCACACCTGAACCGCCAGCCGGACTCATGCATGCCCTCGCCGGATTATGGTGGGATGCCAAAGGCGACTGGACGCGAGCGCACGAATCTGCTCAGCAAGATGAAAGCCGCGATGGTTCGTGGGTGCACGCCTACCTGCACCGGAAGGAAGGCGATTCGGGGCAACGCAGCGTATTGGTACAGTCGGGCGAGCGAACCTGTCTGCCTAGAATCACTCGAAGCGGAATGGCTCAGCATCGTGAGGGCGCTGCTGAGGTAAAAAGGCTTGTCAGAGGAACTAGGAACCGCCGTTCTTTATCTTTTTCACTAGAGTGTCTTTCCACTCTTTCGCTCTATCAAACTCCAGCGACCAGTGAATGTGCGGGTGCGCAATTGAAGGGTTAGTTGTTCGAATATTCGTTCTGATTCCCTTTGGTGCGCTGCGAAAGATCGCGTCCTTCAACGTATTATTCGTCCATGTCTCGCGGGAGCCTTTAGAAGCGTGAGCGACCTCCGTAGGGCTCTTGGCGATGAACTTGTCTGCAAAGACCACGTAGTTTCCCGCCATTCTTAAGGGCTTCCCAGAGATCGTTGTCGCGTTTGAGAACCAATCCTGAGCGTAAGCCGCACTCAACTCGCGGTTGAAAGTCTTCTGCTCAATGCCATTGTGATCCGCCATTCGCCAGAGCCAATCTTTGTGACGAGCACCACGCCGCCTGTCGTTTTCAGAATGAATCCATCTTTCGTTCTTGGAATCGGGCTGGATTAGAACGTTGATATATTCTCTTCCTGCCAAGTCTGGGTCTTCCATCACGAAACGATGATCCAGTTTGTAACCCACTGTAGCAACTGCGCAGAGGCGATAAGTGATCTTCCCCGATAATGTCGTGAACGAGATAAACACGACTATGTCCTTCGGCTGGATCGCATTTCTGACGTTCTGCCGACAGACCCCCCATGTTAGTGGGTTCCCCTGCCGAGCTTGGTAAAAAGATGGATCGTCTCCATTATCGTAAGGCCATTCCCCGGCCACTATCGCCTTTTCGACGGTTTCAAATTGCCCGGACGCCCCCCGTAGGTCTTGCCCCGGCTGGGAATGGAAGCAGGCTACGTAAATATCCACGCTATCTCGATCTGGCATGATGGTCGGCACTTTGGGCTGCCCAGTCCACTCTAGCCCCGACCCGAGCGAAATCTGGTTAGCCAAACTGGTAGAGTGTGCCTCCGGGCTTCAATGTATCATTGCTGGTTCAGCCCCGGTTCCCAAGCGTGTAAATGATGAGTACGGCCTACCACGCCAAGTATTTCGCGTATGAACTGACAAAGCGCTGCGCCTCCGACAGCATGGAGAAGCTGGCTGCATCTCTTGCTGATGCTCAGGTTGACCTGAACCCCCATCAGGTCGAGGCGGCCCTGTTCGCCTTCCGCTCTCCCTTATCAAAGGGAGCGATCCTTGCCGACGAAGTTGGGCTGGGAAAGACGATTGAGGCTGGGATTCTCCTGTCCCAGAGATGGGCTGAGCGCAAGAGGAAGATTCTCATCATCGTTCCGGCCAGCCTACGAAAACAGTGGCATCAGGAGCTTTCGGACAAGTTCTTCCTGCCCTCGGTGCTGCTGGAGACCAAGACCTTCAACGAGCAGATAAAGGGGGGAAATCTTAACCCGTTCAACCGTGATGAAATCGTCATTTGTTCGTATCAGTTTGCCCGCTCCAAAGAACCGTATATCCGTCAGGTTGCATGGAACCTAGCTGTCGTAGACGAGGCTCATAGACTCCGAAACGTCTACAAACCGACCAACAAGATCGGCAACGCTATCAAGGGTGCCCTTGCGCCATTCGACAAGCTTCTATTGACGGCAACCCCACTCCAGAACTCGTTGCTCGAACTCTTCGGTTTGGTAAGCATCATCGACGAGCACATCTTCGGGGACATCAAGAGCTTTCGCAGCCAGTTCTCGCGTTTAGATACTGATGGTGATTTCCAGTCATTACGTGACCGTCTGAAACCGATCTGCCAGCGGACGTTGCGGCGTCAGGTGCTCGAATACATTCCGTTTACCAACCGTATCGCCTTGGTTGAAGAGTTCGTCCCCAGTGAGCCCGAACAGAAGCTCTACAACCTTGTCTCCGACTACCTCCAACGTCAAAACCTTTACGCTCTGCCTGCAAGCCAGCGCCAATTGATGACTCTCATTCTCAGGCGGCTCTTGGCTTCATCCACCTTTGCAATTGCCGGGACGCTGCAAGGACTGGCGGACAAGCTCGAAAAAGCTACTGAGGCACAGAAACCCGTCATCGAACCGCCGCAAGAGGTCGCCGAGACGTTCGAAAGTTTTGAAGAAATGGAGGATGAGTGGGAAGACGAGGAGGACGAGAACGAGTCCGATAAGAAAGCCGATCCAAAGGTACTCGAACCAGATCAGCTAGAAAAAGTGGCGGAAGAGATAAAGTCTCTCCGACTGTTTACCGAACTGGCGAACTCGATTGCAAAGAACTCGAAGGGCGAAAGGCTCCAGACTGCGCTAAAGAGAGGGCTTGCGGAAGCCAAGAGCAAGGGCGGCAGGGAGAAAGCGATCATCTTCACCGAGTCCACCCGGACTCAGGAGTACGTTCGCTCGATCCTTGAGGCAATTCCCCACTACAAAGGCAAAATCGTCCTCTTCAACGGCTCCAATAACGACCCCAAGTCGAAAGAAATCTATCAAAGCTGGCTGAAGAAGCACGCAGGTACCGACCAAATCACTGGGTCCAAGACCGCTGACATGCGGGCTGCGCTGGTCGAGTATTTCCGCTACGAAGCGATCATTATGATCGCAACGGAGGCTGCCGCCGAGGGAATTAACCTTCAGTTCTGCTCATTGGTCATCAACTACGATCTGCCGTGGAATCCTCAACGCATTGAGCAACGTATTGGGCGCTGCCATCGCTACGGCCAGAAGCATGATGTTGTCGTGGTCAACTTCCTCAATAAGAAGAACGCCGCCGACCAGCGCGTCTATCAGCTTCTCGACGAGAAGTTCAAGCTCTTCAGCGGCGTCTTCGGAGCAAGCGACGAAGTGCTGGGCAGCATCGGGTCTGGAATCGACTTCGAAAAGCGGATCGCCGACATCTACCAGAAGTGTCGGACTGAGGAGCAAATCCAGTTCAATTTTGACCAGCTACAGGGAGAGATGGAGCTACAGATTGACGAGCGCATCAAGCAAACTCGCCAGAAGCTTCTGGAAAACTTCGATGAAGAGGTTCACGAAAAGCTTCGCATCAATCAGCGGGAGAGCAACGAAGTCAAAGGCAAATTCGACCATTGGCTGTGGGAACTGACTCGTTTCTATCTCCAGCCCTACGCGAAATTCGAGGATGGGCAAGCCGGATTTACTCTCATCAAGAACCCGTTTCCTGAAGAACAGATTCACCCCGGCCCGTATCGCAGCGGACAGAATGTTGACGATGCCAATCTCTATCGTCCGGGTCACCCACTGGCGCAGAAGATCGTCGAGCGGTGCAAAGCCTTCGCGCCCGATCCGCAGAGTTTGGCGTTCGACTATTCCCATTCCGGCAAGAAAATCTCGATCCTCGAATCCCTAATCGGAAAGAGCGGATACATCAGCGTCGTCTGCCAGACCATGACCGCGCTCGAAACCGAGGACTTCGTATTGCTGAGCGGCGTGACTGACGATGGGGCGATGGTGGACGCCGAGCAGTGCCGACGCTTCTTTTCGCTGAACGCGGCAGGAACCCCAGTCAAGGAAGACGGAGTGCCCACCCGCCTGCAAGCTGCGCTGGAAGACGGATTGCAGAGGCAAAAGAACGAACTGCTGGCGACCTTGACTGAACGAAACGCTTCTTTTTTCGAGCTGGAGTTGGATAAGCTTGATCGCTGGTCAGACGATCTCAAGGTTGGGCTTGAATATGAGTTGAAGGAACTCGATAGGCAGATTCGTGAGGCAAGGCGATCCGCACAGATCGCACCTGCGTTGGCCGAGAAGCTCGCGATTCAAAAGCAAGTGCGGGAACTTGACGCAGCACGCACTCGGAAGCGCCGCGAGTTGTTCGATGCGCAGGACAGAATCGACAAGCAGCGGCAAGACCTGATCGAGACAATCGAGAAAAAGCTTCAGCAGGATTGTAAGGAAACCCCGGTCTTTACGGTGCACTGGTCGCTTGTTTAGAAATGGATTGAGTAGAGGCCATGAGTAAAACGACAAAGCTGGAATTGACGTGGATCGGCAAGGACAGTCGCCCACGGCTGGAACCACGCATCCTGCTGGAGGATGTCTCCAAATCACGCCACGCAAAGCGACGTGTCTCACAGGATGACTTATTCGACAACCGCCTCATCTTCGGCGACAACTTGCTTGCGCTCAAAGCGCTGGAGCAGGAGTTTACGGGAGAAATAAAGTGTATCTTTATCGACCCGCCCTACAACACTGGCTCCGCTTTTGAACACTACGACGACGGAGTTGAGCATTCGCTTTGGCTGTCATTGATGCGCGAGAGGCTAGAGCTTTTGTGGAGACTCCTAAAGAATGACGGAGCCCTCTGGGTCATCATTGACGATCACGAGGGGCAATATCTGAAGGTGTTATGCGACGAGATATGTGGTCGAGGCAGTTTTGTTTCAAGCGTAGTGTGGGAAAATTTTTACGGCAGAAGCAATGCGGCGGCAATTTCTCCTAGCCATAACTACCTCTTTGTCTATTCGCGTCTAGGGCAAGACTGGAAGCACGTCAGGAACCTCCTGATTCGGGATGAGAAGAGCGCCAGTAAATATAAAAATCTAGACAACGATCCGAGAGGACCGTGGCGACTTGGGCCGATTTTTGCCTCGGAGGAGCGTCATGAAGGGCTTATGTACTCAATCAAGACTCCTTCCGGGCGAACGGTTAAGCCGCCAAAAGGAAGTCACTGGAGGATGTTAGAAGACGAGTTTTGGTCGTTAGTTAAGGATGGACGCATCACTTTCGGCGCGGACGGCGACAACAATCCAGCTATAAAGCTTTACCTCGAAGAAGTTCAAAGCGGATTGGTCCCAAGAAGTTGGTGGCCGCATACTGAAGTAGGCCACTCGCAAGAGGCAAAGCGGGAGATTCAAGCCCTCTTTCCCGACATGATTCCATTCTCTACTCCCAAACCAGAACGCCTTATGGAGCGAGTGATCGCGATTTCTACAAATCCGGGCGATTGGGTTCTCGATTCCTTTGCAGGGTCTGGGACAACAGGAGCAGTCGCACACAAAATGAACCGCCGATGGATCATGGTCGAACTGGGAGATCACTGCCATACGCACATACTTCCCCGGATGACAAAGGTTGTGGATGGAAACGATACAGGCGGAATCACGGAATCCGTCGATTGGAGCGGAGGTGGAGGCTTTAGGTATTACCGTCTGGCCCCTTCTCTGCTCGAAAGGGATAAGTTTAGAAACTGGGTCATCAGCAAACAGTACAACGCCGCCATGCTCGCTGAAGCCATGTGCAAGTTCGAGGGCTTCACCTATGCGCCCAGCGACACAGAATACTGGGTACACGGGCATTCAACTGAGCAAGATTTCATTTATGTGACGACTCAGACCGTCACGCGGGAGCAATTGCAGAAGTTGAGTGACGAAGTGGGGGAGAACCGCTCATTGCTGGTCTGCTGTTCGGCTTTTCGAGTTAAGGATATTTCGCAATTCGCAAACCTGACAATCAAGAAAATCCCCAAGATGGTCTTGAATCGGTGCGAGTGGGGTCGAGACGATTACAGCCTAGAAATCAGGAATCTGCCGGAAGCCCCGGCACTCGCGGAACCCGCTCCGGTCGCTCCTCCTACCAACGGACGAAGGAAAAGGACGGATGGTTCAATGAATCTGTTTGAGGCGGTCGGAGAGGAGAACCATAGCCGATGAACTCCGACGTAAATGCTATTGCGAACCGCCTCAGCCTCCGACCACCGCAAAGGGATTCTCTTGAGATTCTGGCAAGAGTCAGTGACTCGTTGGCTCTGGATAGAGTGGTGTCCGGCTCGCTGCAACAGAATGTTGACGTTGCGCTAAGAACGATCCAATCAGAATTTAAGACTGTTACCGATTTCGAGCGGCACTTCCCTTCACTTTGCTTTGCGCTTGCTACAGGCGTCGGCAAGACCCGGCTGATGGGGGCGTTTATTACCTACATGTTCCGGCAGAGATTGAGCCGCCACTTCTTCGTTCTCGCGCCCAATCTCACCATTTACAACAAACTCATCGCGGATTTCACGCCGAATACACCGAAATACGTTTTCGAAGGCATCGCCGAGTTCGCCACAAATCCCCCCGAGCTAATCACAGGCGACAACTACGAAAGCGGTCGAGGTGTGCGGAGCGAATTGGTTACCGGGAAGACTGGTGATTTGTTCGACTTGAGTCCGATCCACATCAACATCTTCAACATTTCCAAGATCAACAGCGAAGTTCGCGGCGACAAGGCACCCCGGATCAAGAGACTCAGTGAGTACATCGGGCAGAGCTATTTCGACTATTTGGCGGGCCTGCATGATCTCGTTCTGCTGATGGACGAATCCCATCGGTATCGAGCGACTGCTGGCGTCAAGGCGATTAACGAACTGAAGCCGATTATCGGCTTGGAACTCACCGCTACGCCTCAGGTCGAGACGGGCGGAAAAGCTGAACCATTCAAGAATGTGATTTACAGCTATCCGCTTTCGACTGCGATGAACGACGGCTTCGTGAAAGAACCTGCTGTGGCTACGCGGGAGAACTTTGACATCAAAAACTACGACGACGCCAGCCTCGAAAAGCTAAAGCTGGAGGACGGTGTCCGGGTTCACGAAAACAGCAAGGTCGAGTTGGAAGTCTTCGCCAGAGATAATGGCAAGCCAATCGTTAAGCCTTTCATGCTCATCGTCGCCAAAGACACGGATCACGCAAACAAACTTTTGAAGGACATCGAAGACGAATCGTTTTTCGGAGGCCGCTACAAGGGCAAGGTCATCACGGTTCATTCCAATCTTCGTGGCGATGAGAAAGACGAAACAGTTCAGCAGCTTCTTTCTGTTGAGAGTCGGGATAATCCGACCGAGATCGTCATCCACGTGAACATGCTGAAAGAGGGGTGGGACGTGACGAACCTCTATACCATCGTCCCGCTGCGGGCGGCAAACTCCAAGACGCTGGTGGAGCAGTCAATCGGAAGAGGGCTGAGACTGCCCTATGGCAAGAGGGTCGGTGTTGCAGCAGTAGATCGTCTCACAATTGTGTCCCATGATCGTTTTCAGGAAATCATCGATGAGGCGAACAGGCCAGACTCGATCATACGAACAGGTGTCGTGATTGGGCGCGATATCCCCGACCGCGAACTGAAGGTAGTCGAAGTCGTTCCGGTAATCGTCGGCAAAATTAGCGGGGATGCGTCCCACCCTGAGCAGAAGCCACTGTTCAATACGGCAAAAGAGCAGGCGGTCGCAAATGCCACTCTGGACGCCATCAAGCAGTTCGAAAGGTTACCGAGTTCAAACGGTCTGAAGTCCGCAGACACCCTCAAAAAGCTGGTGGAAAGAGTCCAATTGTCCGTGGCTCCCGTACAAGGTGAGCTTGCAGGGGTCACCGAACAGGTCAACGTTGCGGAAGTAGTAGCGAAGACAGTCGAACTCTACATTGAGAACACAATCGACATCCCGAAAATCGTCGTTTTACCGAAAGGCACGATCACGGCAGGCTACCGGGACTTTGCTCTCGACCTGAAGGGGGTGCATCTTCAGCCCGTTGCGAAGGACATTCTAATCGCCCACCTGAACGACCATGCCCAGTACCGCCTCATTAGTGGCGACGGAATCATGCCAGAGGAGAAACTGGAAGACTACCTTGTTCGAGGGCTCGTCGATTTCGACGATGTGAATTATGACGAGCACGCTGACCTCCTCTACAAACTCGCAGGTGAGATGGTGAAACATCTCCAGTCATATCTGCCCAACGAGGATGATGTCAGGAACGTGCTGCAATACCATCAATCTCCGCTGGTGAACATCATCCACTCGCAAATGCAGGATCACTACGAAGAACAGGTCGGCGAGTACGAAGCAAACATCACCAAGGGCTTCACGACGCTGCGTCCCAGCAGCTATTCGATTCCGGCTGGCGAGCAACCACGGGACGTTCGAGTTCCAGTCGAAGAAAAGTTGTTGATCCGTGGAATGCTTTTCGGTGGATTCAAGAAGTGCCTCTATCCGGCTCAGCGGTTCCAGTCCGACACCGAGCGTCGTTTTGCGGTTTTGCTCGAAAATGACGCCGATGTTGTGAAATGGTTCAAGCCGGGCAAGGAAGCCTTCCAGATTTATCTTCAGGGTGATGCCCAGTACGAGCCTGACTTCGTTGTCGAGACCAAGACTGCCAAATTGATCTGCGAAGTCAAGGCAAAGAAGGACATGGAGACTCAAGATGTGCAGAACAAAGCGACTGCTGCGGTGAAGTGGTGCGAGTATGCGACGATCCACGAAGAGCAGGTCGGCGGTAAGCCGTGGGCGTATTTATTGATTCCGCATGATGCTGTTGATGAATCAAGAACGATGCAAGGGCTTGTGGCGGGGTTTACGCTGAAGTCTCCGAAGAGTGCCGTCAAGGTCTAGGGGGTGCTGCACTCTGAAGTACCTGAAGGAGCCTGACCAGCGCCAGCGTGTCTTGACCGCAGTAATCCAAGAGAGCTTGCCGGTTCACTTCGTGCTCAGCGCCACTGGAACTCCCGCGAATCATCGTCTCCCAAACCAGCCCCGCCTCTTGCCCGTTCGGTACTTCCATCCCCTCGTAAGTCATATTTGGCACAAGAGCGGGAAGAACCGCCTTCAGAGAAAATGAGCCGCCGAATGACGGATGGTAAACGTGATTGCGTACCACTGGAAGTAAGTCCCACAGACGGCGTTGAATATCCCTGATGCGCTGGGTGTATTCGGGTAGGCAGTCCGCAAGTTCCCAGAGACGCTGAGACTCGAATTGCTGGTTGTACACAACAATCGTTCCCCGCTCACCCAGAGCCTCGCACAGCCACGAGATAAACGCAGTTCGAGGATCGCTCCCGTCCATAGCCAAGAATTCGAAGTGCTTCAGGGTTGCGGTGTGCTCTTGCTGCACATGCACACTCCACTGAAAAGGAAGGTGATCGTAAGGGTGCATGCCGGAGAATCGTGGAATTGCCGGATTCACCGTTTCAAAATCCATAAAGCAGAGTGGATATTGGAGAGATTCAAATTCCTTCTTCAAGTCTGCGCTAAACCATGGTTCTCCCGTTTGCATAGCCGTGCAGACTCGGCGCTGAAACTCGCTTAGCTCAAAATCAGCAGGTATGTCATTGATGGAATCCACTCCCATTTCCTCAAGCTCCTCCATTGCGCTGGCATGGAGCCTTGGAATGTAGCCGATGTGGTCATTCGGTACGGGGGGATTGCAGCGGTTGAAGAACTCACACACCACGGGGTTGATGCAATGCGGCCCAGTGGGTAGATTGGGAGCGTCGGGCATGGAGAGGATACGAAACTGGGATCGAAGTTGAAAGGTAAGTGCCGGTTGAAGGTTTTGCGCTCTACGTGTGAGATTTCGAAATGAGAAGAACTGGCGTGGATCAACTTTTGTTCCAGTAAGCACGTATGTGCGGTTGATATGAGCCAGCCAGACCGAGGCCAAGTTCAAACCTGAGCGAGAAAGCACATAGCTCTGGATCGCCACGTCTTCCAAATGGTGTTCTTTCAAATCGGCTGTGGATTTTACTTCGACAAGACGCCAATGGTTCTCTTTGCGGCGTTGCAACACGTCCACCCGAACGAACACTCCGTCGTGTTCGAACGCGGCTTCGAAGATGGCAGGGACATCTGGGTTTGCAATCAATTCGCGCGTGATGCGAATCGCTTGCTCAGAATCGCCCGTTCTGACCTCAACCCCACCCGGAAATAGTTGTCGGGCGAGTTTGCCGACTTCGCGCCCTTGCGCCATCAAAGCGAAAGCAGCGGCGTCCTTTCCTCCTCCAAGGTGAGGCTCGTTGACAAGCAGATAAAGGCGCTTGAGGCATTGCACACCCGCCACAAATCTCGATTTTGTGATCGTGATAGCCAATGTCTCACTCTCCCTCTTTGTTCGCGTACAGACAACGAAAGCAGCGATAATGCTGGTCTGTTCCCACGGAAGTCTGCGTGGGCAGGCACAACTGCTTCTTGATCTCCGCGATCAAGTCCTTCCGACGGAGGATGCACCTGTCCGCGAGGAGGGTGAATCTCTTGCTCTTCATGTCGCACATCACTCTGCCACGAGCGTATTCTTCGTACTGCGACTCTGCTGGAACCTTTCCCACCTGCACCCACTGTTCCCACACGGCGATATGGCTGCCGGGATAGTTCAGGTGATCGCCATATTTTTCGCAGTTGCCTAGCGGGGTACTGTCGATCAACAGTTTGCCATCCACGAGCCAAAAAATGCCCAATCGCGGTTCTGGCTTCTCGGTGTTCCTCCCATGTGCTCGGGATGTAGGCATCTAGCCGATCCTCCGCTCTGGCCGTGCTGACGTGGGCGACAACTTCTGTGTCGTGGCGCTTTCACAGAGTTCGACCAGTCTGCCCCGGTGTTTTGACACCAACCCAGACATCGAGGAGAGCGCCTTTGCCGCCTTTTTCAATTCGCCATCAATCCGGTCGAGATCGACAAGTGTGCGGCGTACTTCCTCGGCAAGGGCGGCATTTCTCTCCAAGAAATCCGCACCGTGAGCCCGCATCCGTTCGAATAACGGCTTGAGTACGTCGAGATCGCGGGGCAACCATTGCCGTGTGCTGCGCAATACCCACACCCGATCCCTGCGGCTCCACCGATTCTCTTTGTCAACCTGACGAAGCTGCTCCTCCGTGCGAACGACCAGCACGGCGACTGGGATGGAACGTTCATGCGCGTCCCGAATGAGCTTGTCGATGTCATTTTCACTCACAATGACCTTGTCCTTGTTATCGACTAGCATGCGGGGCTCAACAGGGGTTCCGCTCGCATCACGGTACGTCAATATAAAGTCGCCGTTGCGCGGAAGTTTTTCGCTGACGGAGATTCCTGCCCACGTCCGTGCCTCATCAGCAAAATCCAACTCCTCACGGCGACCCACGCGGGCTACTTTCGACATCTCGGATTCCAACTCCTGATTCGTCTCCCGAAGCTGGACGACTTCTCGCAAGTGGTCTTCAGTTCGGCGGGTCAGAGTTGTGTTCTGAACTGTCAAGGCTTGGAGTTCGGTCCGATGCCGCAGTTCGATTTCGGCAGTCCGTCTCGTCAGTTCTGACTCGAAGCGTGCCCATGCCTGTTGGCTATCGTTGTCGTGTTTCTGCTTCAAGAGTCGAAAGGCTTCTTCTGCTGAGAGTTGCGCAACACGGGCGAAATCCTTCACGCCCAATCGATCCAGAATCTCAGTTCGCCTCAACTTGCCCTCGCCCAAACAAAGCGGGCAGTCGATGGTCTCAGTCGGCAACGCAGGAACGCTGTTTCTATCGGCCAATACGTCCTCCTCTGATGAGTTTGAGCTTCGGGGGAGCCGTGACTTCGCTGACTTGCCCATGTCTCCGGTGCCCCGACGCTGGGACAGGGATGGGAATGTAGTTACCCAAGATCAGCGCGATTGCAACCAAGCGATCTGGAACCTTTAACCCCGTCCTGCGTTTGGCGAGGCGGATCAGGCTGTTATCCGGGATGCCTTGGAACTGGGGCAGGGACGACAGGTGATCGACGGCCTCGCTTTTGATGCGCAGAGGCAGGTAACTCCGCGTCTGACTCACGGGCGTCCTCATCGGCGATTATTTCCTCCGGATTAGAAGGCCGGGATCGGCAGTATCAATGCTGACGAGATTGCCGTGAGCATCTCGCGTGTTTTCAAAGCGGTGATTGACTTTGCCAGTGATGTGATTGTCTGCATCACGGACGATCTCGGTTTCGTCTGAGAATCCAGTCGTGATACTCGCGATGATCTTGCGACTCCCATCCCGAACGTAGCTTTTGGCGAGCGACATTTGGCGTCCACTCCTCTTCTACCAGTCGCATGTGGCCTAAAAGGTAGAAACTCCGAGGAATATTTCTGGGGCATGGCACGGGAGTCACATTTTCGTGCCATTACCAAGCTTTTGTGATCGCTTTCTACCTTTTTCCGAAGCCCGAAAGGTAGAACAGATATACGGGGGGATTTTCGTTGCCAGACGACTACATGACAGAAGACAGCAGAGTGGAAGAACTTATCGAAGCACAGCGTAGGTCCTCAATCTCTCCGAATCCGTTCGAGCGCGTGTTTGGCTCACTGCTAGTGGCGGGGTTGCTCAAACAGAGGCTCGCATTATTGCCCAATGAAACAGTGGGGCGATTGATGTTCGATGTCGTCTGGAACGTCATGGATGTCTTCAGCCCTGAGATGGCAATCTGCCATGCCGCTACCGAACGCCTTCTCAGCTCCTCCTCCGTTGTCAAAACCACAAAGGAGAAGCCCAGCCGATGAAAAAAGCCGCGATCTATGTCCGTGTATCCACCCCCGACCAGCACGTTGAATCCCAGTTGTACGATCTTCGAGAGCTAGCGGCACAGCGAGGATTTGAGGTCGTGCATGAATACGAGGACCGGGGTGTCTCTGGAAAGAAGGCACGCCGCCCCGGTCTTGATCTCCTCATGGTGGATGCGCGGCGGAAAAAGTTCTCGGTTGTGCTGGTCGCGGCTTTCGACCGAATTGCGAGGAGCACTCGCAATTTCCTCCAAGTCATCGATGAGTTGGACAGCATGGAAATCGAATTCATTTCTCGCAGAGAAGGCGTGGCAACTGGAGATGCCATGGGTCGGCTCTTCGTGACGATCATCTCCGCGATTGCGGAATTGGAACGGTCACTTGTAGTAGAGCGCGTCAAAAGCGGAATGCGCAGGGCTCGACTCGAAGGGCGTCAGATCGGGAGAACGCGACTGGACATAAACCGGGAACAAGTCTTGGTTGATCGTCGCTCCGGGATGTCACTGACGCAAGTCGCCAAGAAGCATGGCATTTCGAGGGCTAGCGTCTGCCGCCTGATGAAAGAGTCCAACGGGAACTTCAACTCGGTGGCTCGAACTTGCGGTGAAGATGTCGGCGCGGCGGCTATGGGAGGGCTATTATAAAGATGGCTCACGATGGCAAGCAAACTCACCGTGAAGTGGACGCACATGCCGATCTAGTCGGCAAGGTGTTCAAGGTGGTCAGCGAGGACATGCGCAAGTGCCTCGTCTGCGATCAAGTGTTCACTCGGAGAGACGCAGCCAAACACGCCGATATGGTCTGTTATCCGGGCGGTCAAGCCGTGCGACCTGCATAGGGAATGCCTCGCATGCGGGAATCGGCTGGAGTGATTGCCTCCTATGAATTTCAACCCAAGACAGGATCGCCTTGGTCGTACAATTGTGGCGATATTCACATCAAATGCCCCGAAGTGTCCGAACTCCGCGCCCTGCTGGTTACCTACCTGAGCGGGCATACCAAGAACAGGTAAAGAGGGCACTTCATCGGCTGTACCGAGAAGTGGAAGTTCAGTGGCAGCCGTTCCGAGGTACAGGACGAGCGAGCTACGCGCCCGTCGTCGATGTTGCCGTGGGGCCTTTTGCAATCGAGAGAACGTACATTAACGAGTATGGTCAACTCCTCGTTGGAACAAAGGGCTTCATTGAGTCCCTGATCCGAAAGCATAACGAGAACATTGATGGCCTTGAGCAGCCGACTCTATTTGACGTAATCAAAACCTCCAACGAGAATGCACGGTGCCTGCTATGTATCGAAATCGAGGAAAGCGGCTCACGGAAACACTGCTTGGGAAATCTCGTGAATGCGTCAGCCCTCGGCAGAATCGGGCTCCTCGTTGCGCGTTCTTCGGCGATGATGCGCGTGTTCATAAGGCAACGTGCCTATTTGCATTTTCTTTCCGACGTGAGGAAGAACTCTTTTAGGACGGACAACGCCTTGGTTCTCACTGAAACCCAGTTTAACGAATGCCTTGATGAAACGACTCGTTCGTAGCACTACACCCAATGGTGAGCCTAAGATTGGCTTTTTCGTTTATCAGTGGAGCAGTTTCCCCCGGTGGTCAAAAAGGGGATTGCCGCAACAGCCGCAATGGGCTGAATCCATTAGCCCACATTTTCGGATTTCGATGGTCAGCCCGGTATACCTTCTGGCACACAAAACTGGTCAAGTTGGCAACTCAGGAGAATGCCGTTCATTGTAAACTGCCAGCGTATGGAGTTGCTCACCATTCTAAAAATGCTGGCGGAGGGCTGCACGGCTGGATTTGGCATTCTCGGGCTATTGTCAGAGGGTCACAAAGAGAAAAGACGACATCGACAGATAGCCCTTTGGGGAATTATCGCCAGTTTCGCGATGTCGGTTGTAGTCGCGTACTTTGAGGGGCGAGAGAAACGACTCCAAGACCAAGCGCACGTGGAGGAGGTTAAAAAGCTATCTCATTTGATTGGCGGCGATATTTGGGCTCGCGTCGGCCTGACGTACACCACCGATTCTTCCAATGACCTGTTTAATGATCGCCAAGAATTGGTGGCGTTTTTTCGTCGTTTCCAGCCTAACCACTTGGGTGAGAAGTCCTCCGTGATGCCAATGATAGACAATCCCGGCCCCGTGATACCTGAGAATGCCGTACCAATCGGATACAGCGTCCACCAAAGCGACCTTCGGCGATTAACGCGGCAAAAGGCCCCACTAGACGATTTTGACAGCCCCGTGGACTATTCCGTTGAGGTATTTCGTTCCGCAACCTGCGAATCCCTAGCGCGTGTCTCGAAGAAGCCCGATCTGATATTGATGTTCGAGGACATAAGACTCGCGGACGACACCAGCGTGCTGTGGAGTTACCGAAAACAAGGGGACGTTATCTCGATGGACCGGAGACTCAAGCTCAGGGCAGTTCGGATGACTCCAGAATTCGTTAGTATAGATAACTTTTCCGGTTCCGCCGTTGTGATTTGGTTGGGGCAGGAAGACGTTGTATTGACGCTTTCTCAATTCGGCATGGAGCTCAACGGTGCGGCTTTTGGTGCCGACAAGTTCGTCCCGGTGGAGGGGAAGCCATTTGTGTCATTTCGCACTGGGGACGAAAGGCTGAACAAAGGCAATTGTTTTGTACCTAGACAGGATGCAATTAACTAATAATTGGTACGGACTCCGCATTGCGGTTTGGGCACACAACCAATCCTTATGTCCCCAGCACGGTTGAATTTGTGAAGAAGTCAAGGCTTTTTATGCGTTCTGCCATTGTTGTTTTCTTCTCTGTCGTCCTCGTTCAAGCTCCAATGGCACCGCACGGGCTCAAGATTCTCGCATCCGAGAGCGATGCGTGGTCATACTCTCCCGGCGATGCCTTCATGATTATTGAAACTCCAACCCGAACGGGCATTAAGGAAGAAATGTCTGGCTTCAACACTAGGGAGGGACTTAGCGAACCGTCTTGCACGAGGCACACTGCTGACTATTATGCCGCAGTTGCGACGAAACGCTTCGTTCACAATTGCACAGTGCCTCATTTATATATAACGCAAAAGCCGCGACGTTTTGTATCAGGCGTTGAAGAAATATTTTTCTACGTTTCCTCGCACAACTGCCTTTCCATCGCCACATAGATTGGTGTAATTTCAGGACTCCTGTACTCGCGTGCGCAGGACTCTTCCGTTGGTCTACTACTTTTCGGTGTTTGAGACTTCGGAGGAGTTGCATGTTTGAACTCCAAGGAGATGCCGTTTGACTTCGCTCTCTGCAATTCGATTGTCTGCCATCTCGATGTCCAAACCAGCCGCGAATGACGATGCCGCACAATCAGATTCGCAGCTTGTTGCGGATGAATCTGACGAACACCTGATGTCTCGCATTTGCGAGGGTGACAGGCAGGCACTAGGCGCTCTTTTCCGTCGCTATGCAAGGATAGTACGGGGAGTTGCCTTCAAGGTCTTGCGTGACGCAGCCGAATCGGATGACATGCTGCAAGATATCTTTGTTCTCATTCATAAAGACTGCCAGAACTTCGACGCTTCGAAGGCTTCAGCACGGTTCTGGATTCTTCAAATGACTTATCGACGTGCCATTTCACGTCGGCGCTATCTCAACTCACGTCACTTCTATACCTACGTTGATCTTGAAGAAACTGCCGAATGGATGCCTGAGTCGGCGGGACATGCGGAACGATACCAATACTCCATAGAAGGCGCTTTCGGAAGGTCGACCGCGAAAAGGATGTTTGAGGCGCTATCCAAAGACCAGCGTGAGACGTTGCGGTTGCATTTCTTCGAGGGTTACACAATCGACGAAATTGCAACTAAGCTAGGCCAGTCAAGGGGAAACATTAGACACCACTGCTTTAGAGGGCTCGAAAGACTAAGGAAGCAGCTATTTGCAACGGGGAGCAAATGCAGCGATGAAAAGTGAAGGTTCAAGATCGCTTGCCTCAGGTGACCAGTCAGAGATCGGGCACCGAGAATCGGGGAAGCTGTGAGTTCTTCTGTGATATCCCGGTTTGCCTTTCTTCTGATTGGTGGGAAGAGACGGCTGCCGCGCGAAGTAGAAGCCGACGAGGATTCGTTCAAGGTGTCAGACTTGGACGCGTCTCTGTTAGCCCGTGTTTCCGGAGGAGATAGACAAGCGTTGGCGGAGCTTTTTCTTAGATACGCCCGCCTCGTGCGAGGAATCGCTTATAAGGTTGTGCGAGACGAAGCAGAAGCGGATGACCTGCTTCAAGATGTATTCCTGCACATCAACCGGAAGAGCGGGATGTTTGATCCTTCGAAGGGCACGGCTCGCTCGTGGATCGCGCAGGTGGCGCATCGGCGTGCAATTGAGCGACGGCGGCGACTTGCCTCTCGCCACTTCTACACCCATGTTTCTCTCGACAACGACGCGCAGGGTATTCTCGACTTGCGGAACAAGGTTGACCGATATGAACATTCCCTTGAGGGAAGGTTTGGGAAGAAAGCCATTAAGGACATGTTCGATGCCCTCTCCGAAAACCAGAGGGAAACGCTAAGGCTTTTCTTCTTTGAGGGCTACACGCTCGACGACATCGCGCTCGAAATGTGCCAATCGGTCGGCAATATCAAGAACCACTACTACCGTGGGCTGGACAGGCTGCGGAGGATGCTCAAGAAACGAATCTGAGAGCGAGGCATTATGAGAAACCTTCGTTTTGGCAACACTCAAGGCGAGCCGTCGTGCACTCATGGCGAGTTTCTGGAGCTATGTGCGATCTCGACTTCGGGCGCACTCACAGATGTAGAATTTCAGCGCCTCGAAGCCCACCTCACTGTCTGCCGGGAGTGCCGCGATGCGATGCGACAGTTCGATGAGGTTGTTGCCGAGGTGATTCCGGTAGTAGCTTCGGAATACCCGTGTGAGGAGGACGCGGCGACTGCTTCGTGGTCGCAAGGAGAGGTCCTGTTGAAGCTCATGAAGCGACTCGACAACGATGATTCCTCAAAGAAGCCGCAGCCCTCAACCACATTTTCCAGTGCTCGGGCGTTATTCGCTCAAAGTTCAGATACTTGGCGCAACATCTGGCTGCTTTACGCTGCCGGGATTCTCCTCTTCGCTGCACTGAGCCTTTCACTCTATCGAATAGACTTGCGCCGTGGAGCGAGCGTAGCCAATGTCGATACACGAGCAGCGGATGCTGTCCGGGCAGCAACGGGGGAACGTTTAAGCGATGCTCAGCTTGAGAACGAACGAGAGCGTCTTGCGGAGAGCGACGGAATCATTGCTAGTCTTCGTCGCGACTTGCGGCGACAGTTGGACGACTTGAACCATTTCAAACTGGAGCAGCGGCGGCTGGAGATCAAACTTCGTGATGCAGATTTGGGCAAGCAAAATCTCGCTCAAGAACGATCTCAACTCGCTCAGAAATTAGAAGCTGCGCAATCGCAGGTAGAGTCACTTCGATACACACTCGCCTCGGCGGAGAAGGAATCGTCTGAGCAGAATGCGACGGCGCTGGCGCTGCAAACCCACGTTCACGATCTAATGGATTCGCTCGAAACACGGAACAAGACCATAGACGAGGAACAGGAGTTGCTTGCCCACGACCGCGATATTCGGGAGCTAATGGGTGCGCGAGACCTGTATATCGCGGAGGTCTATGACGTGGACGGGAATGGTAAGACCCGAAGACCTTTTGGCCGTGTTTTCTATACAGAGGGAAAGTCGCTCGTTTTCTACGCCTATGACTTGGATCAGCAGACAGCAGTGAGGAATGCCAGCATCTTTCAGGCATGGGGCATGCATGGAGCAAACAGAGAACAAGCTGTGAGCCTTGGAATTTTCTACGAAGACAATACTTCGAAGAAGCGTTGGGTTCTGAAGACATCCGACCCCAACGTTCTCGACCGCGTCGATGAGGTCTTTGTCACGGTCGAGCCGAGCGGCGGGAGCCATAAGCCAAGTACCAAAACTCTCTTGTTTGCCTATTTGAAGGCTGGTGTCAACCACCCGTAAGGCGCGAAAAGTGAGCCTCAAGTTTCTTGTGTTCCACGAAAACGTTAACTTCACGCAGAGCACCATAACTTTGTGGAGGGGCACGACGCGGCATTTGGAGAATCTCCTCACGGGCCGTGTTCGGCCAGCGTTGAAGCGCACGAAACCCTTTTTGATGTCTGGCAGTGGTATTCGTGCAAAAGAGTGAGATACCCATACTGGAGGCTAGGTGATATCGCCTCGGAGCAACGGCAGAAGCGAACCTGAATCCGGAGCGCCACTCCCACGTGCTGCGCAATACGTGCGCATGAGCACTGACCATCAAAAATATTCAATTAAAAATCAGTCAGCGGCGATGGCACTATACGCCGCCGCACATGGGATTGCCATCGTGCGGTCGTATGTGGACGCGGGAAGAAGCGGCTTGTCAGTCCGACACCGAGACGCATTGAAAGAACTTCTTGCCATAGTCCAATCCGGACGAGCAGATTTCACCTCGATCCTTGTCTACGATGTGAGCCGCTGGGGGCGTTTCTTAGATGCAGATGAAAGCGCACATTATGAGTACCTCTGCAAATGCGCAGGAATACAAATCCGATACTGCGCCGAACAATTTGAGAATGACAACAGTACGACCTCGAATTTGCTGAAGGCATTAAAACGTACTATGGCAGGCGAGTTTAGCCGGGAGCTGTCAGTAAAGACCTTCGCAGGTCAGAGCCGACTGTTTCAACTCGGATATCGGATGGGGGGACCTCCGGGGTTTGGCTTTCGCCGACAACTAGTTGACGAAAACGATCTACTCAAGCAAATGCTGGCGAAAGGGCAACAGAAAAGCATACTGACGGACCGAACCAAACTTGTTCTCGGACCATTACCTGAAATCGTCAGTGTCCACAAAATATTTGACATGTTCACAAAACAGAGCGTGGGCGAAACCGCAATCATGCGTGCGCTCAACAAATATGGACCGCCGCCTGAACCCGGTGAGAAGTGGACCTACTGTCGTGTCCACACGATCTTAACGAGCCCCAAATACATGGGAGATGTGATCTGGAGTAGATCACAGATGAAACTATGCGCGAAACGCACATGGAATCCTCCGAACGATTGGTTGCATCAGAAAAAAGGACTAGGTCCTATCATTTCCGCCAAGCAGTTTGCGTTGGCCCAGAAGATAATCCGCGAGCGGAATTCACGTAATGTATCCAATGAACTACTTCTTCAAGACCTGAGGAGCCTTCTCGCAAGGAAAGGATATTTATCGGCACCGTTGATTCAGGCCCAGAAAGAGATGGTATGTGTGGGCGTCTACCGCAACAGATTTGGCGGCCTGCACAATGCATTCCGACTCGCGGGATTCGAGCCACGAAGTGATTTGTCATATCTGCAAATCAGGCACCGAAAACCCCAGCTTCTGCACGAAGAATGCGACCGCTTAATCCGGCAGCTTCGGGCTGTGGGAGCCGAGGTTGAGGAACGTCCTACAGACTCGATGTTTTCCATCAACCGAACGTTCACCCTCCAAGTTGTTCTACTTCAACGCAGTCTTCATGCGGGGGAAAAATGGGAGATTCCCCTACGACGTTTGCGCCCGGACATTCTTCTCGCGGGTAGAGTCAGCAAAGATTGCACGGTGATGGACTACTTCCTCCTGCCGCTTCGTGACCTCGGAGAACAGGGGCTGCGGATTCGAACCCACAACCGACTCAACGTCGATATTTATCGTGCTTGCGATTTTCAGCGTCTCATCACCTCAGCACGACGTGTTCAACTTACGGGTACACAGAATACATTCCGCTATTTCGGTAACCGGAACGGTGGCTCGGCACGACAGAACGAATGTGCCCCTATACCTCTGCGTCCGCGCTATCCCTGCTATGCCACTAGAATTAAGCCTCTTCGGGGAAAACTTCAGTTGACCTATGGGCTGCTTCGACGCGCCAATTTGGCGCTGGGTTCCCTGATTGAAGATGACAGCTTTGCGAATCTGCTGCGTGCAGAGTCCTTGGGGTCACTGCCCCAGTCCCTTTGGGAACCGCACAATTTCGAGGAATTCTTGTCGCAACTTATGCCCGAGAACATTGAGCACGCAGCACTGGGATACGGCCAGAAAGCTCTGGATTGTACTATTGTTTGTCGCTACATCGAGTCGATTCTCAGGAACAAGCAGATAACCAGACATTTGGAAGCTAACCATCGTCCGACCCTTTTTGAACTTCAATCCATCATCGAGGACTCTCAACATCCACCATCGCATGAGACGGAGAGGGAAGCTATGAAAAGAAGATTGTGGACCATCACTAGGGCGAGTTCTCACATGCAGGAGCTGCTTAGAGAAGTAAGAGAAAACGGACCGCAGGTTCTCAGCAGGAATGGAAAGCCAACCGCCGTTGTTGTTTCGCTCCGGCAATGGAAAACTCTGACCAAAACGAAACACAGGCATAGCAGTCGGCGGACGACGCTGGTCAGCCAAGCCGAAAAATAAGGCTCGGTGAGCCGAGCTTGAAAGTCACATAAGAGCGCAGCACATACCGCGCCCCGATTAGAACAGTATGCTCTGAATCTGCGTGATCTCCACGGGCGCGGAGCATTTCTCGTCATCATTGGTGACACGGTCGATTCGAGTGCTGACGGGGTAGCTCCGCAGCCGCGCATCGTAAGGCTTCAACAAGTCGGACACGGCTTCGACTCTTGTCATACCCGGATCAAGCCATAGATCGTAACTGTCTGGGTCAAGGATGACTGGCATCCGGTCGTGAACGCCTACAGTCACGGCATTCGGGGTCGTGGTTAGGATCGAACAGGTTTTGATCCAGTTGCCATTGGGGTCTTTCCAGCGATCCCACAGACCTGCGAACGCGAACAACTCCCCATCGTTAACTTCAAAGCAGAATGGCTGTTTGATTTTTCCATCTCGCTTCCACTCGTAAAATCCATCAGCGGGAATCAGGCACCTGCGAGATTTCAGAGAATCGCGGAACGCGGGCTTCGAGCTTGCTGTCTCCGACCTCGCATTTATCATTCTTGCCGCATCCGAAGGCTCTTTTGCCCATGACGGAATCAGTCCCCACCGCATCAGCGAGAGCTCGCGCCGAGGCTCCTTCGGCTGCTGGCGAATGACTGGAACTGGCTGCGTCGGGGCAATGTTGTATCTGGGCGACCAGTCGTCATCCCACGGCGAAGTATCGAAATATTCCTCGATGATCTGCTTTCGCCGCGACAGTCGGTAACGCCCGCACATGGGTAAGAATTATCGCAGAAGGTCGCACAACTCCCCGTGCGATAATCGCGTTCGATGCTGCACCGATTAGCGGAGAATGTAGTGCGTCGAGGAGGCTTTCATGAGAAGTGCTCTCTATTATCCGAATACGGAATTGGGCGAATCCTTGCTCAAATCATCGCTCCTGTTATGGGACGAAGTTCACGTAATTGTTCCTTGGCCGGACTTTGAGCCGTCATACGAGTCAAGAGATGCACGTGACGCATTCTCGCTAATTGGAAAGTGCCGCTGCCCTTCAGATAAAGAGAAGGCTCGGGTTCACAAACTCGTCGAAGATTTTGTTAGCCGTCCTTTGCCGAGAGCGTTCACCTATCGCAGCAAAGCATCTGTTATCCACGGAGTGTATCCACAAAAACTCCTACCTGAGACGTGGGAGGTTCTGTGCCGAGCACGACTGGCTGGTGAACATCGATCGGGCATTCAGTTTCCTATGAGCGAGCCAACGGCACTTAGCTTGATGAACATAATCGCGGACACTTGTGCGGGTAATGCCTTAGCTCGTATCACAGATCAGGCCGATGCTTATGCAGCTTTAACTGGTCTTTTCGTTGACGAATCACCAGTCGATAATCCTTTTCCGGGAATGCATGCAGAGCTTGTGCCTCTGACGATACCTATTGTGGCGACCGACAACCTTCCTCTCAAGAAGTTAGTTGATTTCCGGAAAAGAGAAGAGTCAGCAAACGACGGTCAATTCATTCGGGATTTGAGGCATAGGTTTGTCGAACGGATCGAAGCGCAGGTAAAACAGCTTTCGACAGCACAGAGCGCGAGGGATGCTACGGAACTGAAGCGACAGTTCAAGCAGGATATGGAGGATGACTATCGTGCTCTTCGTGAGGCTTTGAAGCTGGAAGCTCAACAGTTGCTGGGAATGAAAGAAATTTTGACCGTGTTCTTAGGTATTGGAGTTCTTGCAGCGGCAGCGGCGGGCTTTCCAATGCCGAACGTTGTGAGCGCGGGTGGTGCTGCGGGAAGCATCGGTGGACTGCTCGCTACACGCGCCAAGTTTGTCAGCGCACGTCGGAAACTCTTGCGGGAACATCCAATCGCATATTTGTATGAGGCAGCCGGGGGCATTCGGCTGTGAGACTATAACCCTTATCCATTTGTCGAAAGCGAAGGAGGTTTTATAAGGCTATGCTCGTGTCGCTAGTATTGGACTCTCCGCTTGATGGAGCCGCGAAACTCGTAGAAGCTGCGGGGAAGGGGAATCTCGCCTTTGCCTCTTTGCTCGTGTTGGTTCTCGCATATCTGGCTCTCAGACTTTTCCCACCCGAGAAAACTCCCCAATGGCTCCGAATCTCAATCTTTGTTGTGATGATCGCGTGCATCGTTTTCTTCATTTTTGTACTAGCGGTTCCTCTCCCAAAGACGGAACCGAATACCCCAAGTAATGAAGCCAACAATCATACCCAAAAGCTCACGGAACCTCCGCCCGCAACAGAGCCAAAGCACTGCGCTGGAACGCACGATGAGGTTTGTCACTTTCCAGGTATCCTCGACAAAGATGCAGCAGGCAACTATATAGACCTCGGCGATGGCGGAGGAGGAACTAGGTTCTATCAATGGACGTGTCGGTGGAAGGCTCCTGCCACGGTCTCTTCTAATAAATGTTTCACCGGACGGAATCAGCATGTCATCGCTGAGAACCATGAAGGCAGCAACGCAGAGTGCACGGGCAACATTAACGGCGGAAACGACCCCGTAACGATGCATGTAGTCTTTGACGGTCCTTGCGATCAGCAGTAGGTGCGGCGATTGGCTAACCCAGACGAGCGTGGGCTAGTCGCCATACCCCAGTTGTCACGGAGCATCGCCGATAACTACAGGACACAAGGGTTTAAGGTAGCCTCGGCTCCGCTGCCGATGGTAGGCAACTACCAGATACGGCAGCTTATTTCTCCCACTGCGCCCAAGTCGCCAACTGCTCCTCGCGGGTGACCGCAAAATTGCGGATCGTTCTTGCCAAGTCCAGAAGGAACTCGTCGAGCTTATCGTCATCCCACGAACGGGCATTTCGGACGATCTCGGCGACCTCATCCACAGTTTGCTTGCGTACAACTTCCGCGTGACGGGCAAGCCGGAGTTCTTCTTCATTGAAATGTTGGCGAGGGAAACACCAATAACACCAAGCCTCGGACTGCAAGAGGTACTGCTGACCATCGCGGAACGGAATGCCGATGCCAATCCATTTGGCGGGCCGCCCACACTCATGACAATTAACGATTGCGAACATTTGATGCTCGCAGCCCACGGGTAGGGAGGCCCACATCCGTCCCGTCTCATCGGTCAAGTGCTTCACATCTCTCCATTCAACCTCGTTCGGACGCATGGGCTCCGGGCGCTCGACAAAATTTGCGTTCATTTAGGGCTCCTCTATCTACTAATACTCGATCTCACGCCTTCCCCATCGCCTTCTCTTGGAAGCGGACAATTATTTTCCTGCGGTTAGACGCTCGTTTCGGTCAGCATTTCTAGTATTAGCTATTGTGGCAATTTGCGGTTCGTTGCCATCGGTTTAACCTTCCGGGAGACTGGTGAGCGGGTAGTCCTCTGCTGGAACTATGTCGAACGCCTGCATCGGATACAAACTGACTATTGAATTCCTTCTTTGAAGGGAACTTCGGAGCGACGGCGACGAAGATTTCAAGGGGGCGGGTTTCTGGCTTTGTTCTTACCCCCGCCCCCTACGCTGACTGACTTCAGCGAGAGCTAAAGAACAGGGCACAGCGTAAATCAAACAAATAGGTAAGGCACATGAAGCTTCAAGAAATCTCTAGGCTTGAAACAGCCAGCGTCCTCCAACCCGCTCGCTCCACGACAACTGGGAAACCGCAGAGCTTTGCCGAGTTGGTGCGTCCCGCTACGTCCCGCAACATTCCGGTAATCCCAATCCCGTTCATGGAGAAGGGGCCCAGATATAGCAACTGGCAGAACGTCGCCACTTGCGATCCTGAGCAGATCGCCGTGTGGGACGAGCAATTCTCCGGCAACATGAACTACGGCTGTGTCGCCAAGCCCGAGGGCTTCTGGTTCCTCGATGATGACAGCGGAACGCTCAAAGAACACTACGAGTCTGAGACCGGGCGTAAGTTCCCCCACACCTTTACTGTCAAAACCCGCAAAGGCTACCACTACTACTGGAAGCACACGCTGCTGAGCGAGGGCTGGATGGGCAACCGCAAGGTGCCTGACGTATATGACGCGCAGGCTGAGGACAAGCAGGTGGTCGGCCCCGGCAGCACGCACCCAAGCGGAATCAAGTACGAAATCTTCGACGACGCTCCCATCGTGGAATGCCCGGACGATCTGGTCAATTGGATTTGCGATCTCCATATCGCCTACAAGAAGAGCAAGGGGCTCGACAAGCCGCGCCGGACAAATGCTGATACCGAGGGGCAGTGCGAATCGTGGATGCTGGAGAAGATGTGCGACGCGCTGGAGATCGGCTATACCGCTTTCAGCGATTACGAACTGGACATCGAGTGTCCTTGGGAAGATGAACATTCCGAATCTCACGACCGGGACACTACGATTGCGATTATTAAAGGACAGCCCGCATTTTCGTGCCTACACGCGCATTGTGAGGGGCGGCACTGGAAGGAATTCCGTGATGCAGTTGACCCGGATCGCAAATACCGATTTCCCATTCAGATCGATTTCGAGGGATTCGAGGTTGAGGAGTTGACCGTTGACGAGACTGCTGACAATCCGGGTCCGGTGACTGTGTCGAATGCCGTGGCAGCGTTCTTGAACCGGCCCGCACCAGCGCTGACGTTGGAACGTATGGCGAGAGAGGCCGATGCCGAGGGTAACCTGCGTGGCAAGCCTTGCCCGGTCTGCGAAGTGCAATTGGTAACAGGTTCACTCGACCGGATGTGTAAGGAATGTGAAACGAAAGCGCGTGAAATGCTGGGAGAGGCTGCCGGGGGCGATATGCAGCCCAACAACACCTTCGACGGGCTGTCCCCGGAGCCGGAGGAGCAGGAGTCTGCCGAATATCAGACTCTAGCATCCGGCAAGACTGACAAAGGGATGACCGTCAGCCTCGACGTGCAGTGGGCGAATACGGTGGAGACCGAGCCGCTGCAATGGTTATGGCCCGACCGTTTGCCCAAAGGAAAGATGGCGCTCTTCGCCGGACGCCCCGACTGCGGCAAGAGTCTTGCCATGATCGACCTGATTGCCCGCACCACCACTGGGCGGGACTGGCCTGACGGAAGCAAGAACCCGCTCGGCCCGCAGAAAGTCATTCTCGGGTCGTCGGAGGACGACCCCCGCGATACGCTCGTGCCCCGACTGCAAGCGGCGGGTGCCGATCTGAGCAAGGTCGGCCTTATCACTGTCGGGCGCACGGTCAAGGGCAGCAAGAAGCGCCGGATGCTCAAGCTAAAGGAGGATGCGGGATTGCTCAAGCGCACCCTCGAACAACACCCAGATGTCGCCCTCGTCTGCCTCGACCCGATCAGTTCATTCTTTGGGGATGCCGACGCCAACAAGGACAAAGAGATCAAGCCTGTGCTCGACGGTCTGGCGAACGCGCTTCGCAAGACGGGGGCGACATTCATCGCAATTTCCCACTTGAACAAGCGGCCCGATGGGGATGCAGGACAAAAGGTTCTTGGCGCGTCCTCGGTGCTGGGTAGCGCACGCGCAGTCTGGTTCTTCAGCCGCGACCCAGAGAATACGAACGAGTTTTACATGGCATTGGTAAAAGGCAATCTCGCCAAAAAACGGACTGGCATGAAGTACAGCATCGCCGAGGAGAAGATCACTCTCAAGGACGGCTCCGACGCCGGATTACCGAGGATCGAATGGCTGGCCGAGCATGACGAAACTGCCGATGAGCTATTGGCTCGGCAGAAGGGCGAGGGACGCTTCGGGCTAGCCGACAAGAAGATCACTACGGCGACCTTTTTCCTTCAGAAGAAGTTCGCCATGGCGTCTGCTTTCAAGTGCAGCGAACTGTACAAAGAAGGCGAAGCCGAGGGGCTGAGCGCGGACACGCTCAAACGTGCACGCCGTGAGTTGGAGACTGCTGGGCAAACCGTCATCCGGATTGATGATCGCCGCAGCGAAGGGAAGGGGTATTGGTGGACGCTTCAACCGAAATCCGAGGGAAGAATGCTGGCGCTGGACGTTGAGGAGCCGATGTAGCAGTGCAATGTCTCCACACAAGCGCGCTGCACGGCTGCACCACTGCCCCCTATCTGCAATATTTCCTTACACTACTACTATATGCACGGCATGCCGAGGCATGCAGGTGGGCAGGCGTGCAAGCGTGCACCGTGCAGAACTTGTGCGCCTCAAGTCTCCGGCTCCGGCAATGCACCTGCAATCCTCTTGCTCTAAGAGGAGGTCTCTCTACCTCGGACGCTCCGACAGTTAGCGAGCAGCCTCTGCGGCGATGCCAGTTCACATGCTCTTCAGCGCACATTGGAGGTAAGTTCGAGATCACTCCAAGGTGATTCGCGGGATTGTTGGGGACTGATTCGCGGACTTTCAGACCCCATATTTAGGAACCCGAATCGAGGCAGAATGCCTGCTCTACTTGCTGTGCCAGAATGCAGAAATGCCATCACCACTGGGTATTTCGCACTCTGAGCTAGCACGACAAGCGGACGGTAGCCGCTCGAAGCTGGACTCCAGACAGTTTCACGGAAGGAATTCACGACATGAACGCACGAAAAGCGGTTCGGGATGCAATCATCCGCAAGAAAATGTTGTTCTGGAAAACCGCCGCCCAGACTCCACATTTCAGCAAGAGCACCTGTTTACCCTCGCGGGCACGGAAGAACTTTTGGCGACTAATCGACCGCTACCCCGAGATCGCGGCTGGATTTGGATTTGATGCGGGATCGGCGTACTAAATCGTTCGCAGGACCTCCGTCGGCATAATTTCACTTGCGTCGGCAGATCAATCCGCAAGCTCTGGCAAGCCCAAACCGTTCAAAACTCTCAGGAAAAACGACAATATAGAGCGTCGAAAACACAACCGGAGGCAGGGTGTGCTTGGATGATCGGTTGAGTATCGCCGCCCCGGACTCCGTTGCAGATCGGGTGGAACAGGTGCCGTGTGCTCCTAAAACCGACCGAATTTTGCACGGATTTCGCCTTCGGGATCAACAGAATGCCGACAACGAGTCGTCCGGCGCAGCTTTTGACAAGCAGCTCCTGCGAACGCGAACCGGAAATTGTTTTTGCCAAACAACGAGCCTTTGAACGCTTCCAGAGTCAGGGCCCCAAAACTCGGTATCAATCATTATCAGGTTCTTTATGACCTCCACGGCCAAGTGGGAATCACAGAGCACCTGATGCGAACCAGAATGAGCCGCCAGCGCCTCAGCCCTCAAGACGCGATTGACGGCTCAGACCGGAAATTCCGAGAGCGGACGATCACAATTTGCGTCCGCCAGATCAGGGAGAACGGATGGTGACTGGGCAAGGATTGCAACGATCCCGCCAAGGTTATCAGCCGCCTGACCGGAGGGGGCAGAAAGTGCCCTTGGAAGTGACGTGAGGTAGTCATGCTTGAACTTAACGGAATGGCCCTGCACGACGGTTAGCCAAAACCGCCTTCGTGACGATCCCATTATTGGAGAGACCCTCAAAGCAGCCCGTTCGACGGAGGATCACGCCAGCGCGTCGAGCGCAGTAACGGGGCTGTGGGACGTAAAACAAGCCGCCGAATATCTGCATAGGTCTGACTCGTGGATACGGCGGCACCTTTGCGAATTGCCCCACATCCGCAAGGGTCGGTCAATCCTCTTTGATCCTCCCGATTTGCAGCGTACAGTATCAGGCTGGAAGTCGCTGAAACCGAGAAAGGTGCAAACCATGAATCGGAGACAGCGAGGAGGAGTAATACTGGTGGGCAACGTGTGGTACGGAACATGGCGGCTCGATCTCCCGGACGGGAGGCGGAAGCCGATCAAGTTCCGTATTGGAACACGAGAGGAAATCGGGTTCTCTCAACAGAACGCCTATCTTGCGCTCCCCAGCAAATTGAAAGAGTATTTGGCGGCTATGGAGGAAGCCGAGCAGAAGCCTGAATCCAAGCAGCAAGAATCCAAATCGAAGACCAACGGAGTGCCAGAAACTTTCCTTGACTTGGCCAAGGAGTGGGAAGAAATCGACGGCCCCGGAATTCAGAAGAAATCTCTGACCACGTTCGAGCACTACACAGAGGCTTTATCAGCCTACTTCGGAAAATTCAACAAAAAGAAACTTGCAGACATTCAGCGTAAGGATGCCATCAATTTTCTTAATGAGCAGGCGGAACGTTATTCCGAGAGTTCTTTGCGGACGATGCGAACTGTCCTGAGAAAGACGCTCAACTTCGCGGTGCAAAACCAGTACATCGTGCGTCCGCACGGTTGGCTGGACAAAATCGCACTCGCCGAGGCTCACGGTCGCAAGGTCGTGAGGACGGAGCTAAAGCCGGAGCAGAGCCTTGGCATCATCCGCAGACTGAAAGCGCCGTTTGATACTTTCGCCCTGCTTCTTGCCTGCCTCGGACGCAGGAGCGAGGAGGCCGCCGGGTTGCAGCCTCATGATCTCGACGATGACTGTGTACTGCACTTTCGACGCATCGTTTGCAAACGCCGAGTGGAGGAATTGAAGGAGGACGAGCAAATCCACCTGCCACTCGATCCAGTTGAGCACGCGGAACTGATCCAACGCATGCGCAAACTGGGCGAGGGGAAGAAATGGATTTTCCAGAACCGCGCGGGAACACCTATCGACCATAACAACGGTCGCAGGCGCTACCTCAAACCAGCGGCGGCGGCAGTCGGTGTGCAGATCGGCGGCTGGCATGATTTCCGCCATACGCTTTCGCGCACGCTGCGTCGTGCTGGCGTCCACCCAGTCGTCATCAAGGACACCCTCGGTCACAGCAAAGTCGATCTGGCGATGAACGTGTACGACAAAGCCAGTGCCGAGGACATCCGTGCGGGTCTTCGGGTCGTGAGTAAGAAGTTGTTAGGCAACGATTTGCTACCAAAGGATTTGCTACCAACCACTCCGAAGGAGTCTGGGGCAGGCGAGAGTGCTGCTTAAGTCCCGTGCTTGCAGTGAAAGATGGTGAGCGCGGTAGGAATCGAACCTACAACCTACTGATTAAGAGTCAGTTGCTCTGCCAATTGAGCTACGCGCCCGCGGTGGGAATCGGCTTGCTGAGGCAGTTTTTGATTGTAGCATTTCTCTCGCGCCCGGTCATCGCGCAGGCTGCATAGTTTCTCGACGCAAGATAAACTTGCACCGGTACCGCGCAGTTCGAAACGTCTTCGATCGCTGGCTTCGTTGGCCGGGGCTGTCAGGTCGAGACCTCATCGCGGGCCGCTTCTGTCTTCTTCTCTTTCTCTTCTGTCTTCTATCTTTTATCTTTGTATCGGCCGGGGTACACTTGCAGTCGGCTGCTCCCGGGGCTCGGTGAAGACGGTTGTCACGAATGCTTCGAAGCCCGGTTGATCGTTACATGGACATCATTGCTAGGAGGTCGTTGCGATGCGAAGAAGCTCATGCCTCGCGATTTTGTCGTTCTTTCTCGCTTTCAGCGTTATCGTCTCTGCGCAGAGCGGAA
>Ga0074045_10000437_pt1 | contig 40975 bp, 38 predicted proteins | sample BogForMeECP23OM2_FD_94442 | JGI IMG/M metagenome (GOLD analysis project Ga0074045, IMG submission 94442) | Bog forest soil microbial communities from Calvert Island, British Columbia, Canada - Bog Forest MetaG ECP23OM2 | ecosystem: Environmental > Terrestrial > Soil > Wetlands ...
GGTTGCCATGGTCCTGCTCCTCGCGGCTGAGGGCCGCGTCAAAATTCAAACAATCGTTTGAAAAGCAATTTCTTGAATTGTACGCCCTGTGGCGTGCGCAAGCAATAGGCCGAAACGCGAAGCCGGTTGCGGCAAGTTCTGCTGGGGTTGTCGCCAAGGGTCAGAAGCTTCGCCTGCGAGCGGTCTAAGGGATCGCCAACAGTCGGAGGAGGCTCCCGCGCGGCATACGCCGTTGCCCGTACAAGAGTTACATCTTCGGGAATGATTTTCCTGTTGCGACCGGAAACTTTGAAGGCGATGCTTTGGCGTTCCGGGGCGTCATCGAAACGCCGAAGGCGAAGATAGGGAGACCCGCAGCAGAAGCAGCATCGACGAAAAGGGGATGATGAAGGGTGAAGAATTTGTTGCCAAGCCCGGAAATCCGGAAGCTTTGCGGGTAACTGTGAATGCAAAAAGAAAACCGTAACTCGCAGCGAGTAATGGAACGATCGAGGTAAGGAGGCGAACGCCCATGGGAGGGCCAGTCGTTCATTTTGAAGTTGGCTGCAAAGACCCCGAGGGAAACACGGTGGGCCTGTGGAAGCCAGAGGTTTAACGAGCGGACTCCCGGGGACCCTTACACTTCACCAGGCTCTGGGGTTCTTTTCCTACAGCCGTTCAAAGATCCCCGCCGCACCCATGCCTCCGCCGATGCACATGGTGACCATGCCATACCGCGCGTTCTGACGTTGCAGTTCGCGGATAAGACTGGTCGTCAACTTCGCCCCCGTGCAGCCCAGCGGATGCCCCAGCGCGATTGCTCCACCATTCGGATTCACGCGCGCGGGATCAAGATTCGCCTGTTGAATCACGGCCAGTGATTGCGCCGCGAAAGCTTCGTTCAATTCCACCACAGCAATATCGTTTAGCGACAATCCTGCACGCTCTAACGCCTTAGGAATCGCCTGGACAGGTCCAATGCCGAACTCTTCTGGCTTCACTCCCGCCGTTGCATACGCGACAAACCTCGCTTGCGGCTTGATCCCGAGTTGCGCGGCCTTCGCGTCAGACATCACGACTACCGCTGCAGCTCCGTCGCTCATCGGCGAACTGTTTCCCGCCGTCACGCTGCCCTTCACATGGAATGCTGGCCGCAACCCAGCCAAAACTTCCATCGTCGTATCCGGCCGCGGCAATTCATCCGTGTCAAAAACAAATGATTGCGTTACTGGCTTTGCTAGGTGCTTCGCGCCATTTCCCGTCGGCATCGATGTGATTTTCACCTCGACCGCCACGGTTTCATCCTTGAACTTTCCCGCAGCAATCGCTGCGGCCGCTTTCTTGTGCGAATCGACGGAGAATTGATCGGCTTGCTCCCGGGAGATGCCGAACTTCACGGCAATGTTCTCCGTGCCCAGCCCCATGTTGATGTAGGTGTCTGGGTAATGATCGACCAGCCAGGGATTGGGCGAAATCTTATTACCGCCCATGGGCACTAGCGACATCGATTCCGTGCCGCCGGCAACAATAACGTGCGCAGAACCGCTCTGAATCCGCTCGGCCGCGAGCGCAATCGCTTGCAATCCGCTGGCACAGAAGCGATTTACTGTCATTGCCGACGTTTCAACAGGGAGACCAGCGCGTAGCGCAGCTATCCGTGCCACGTTCATTCCTTGTTCGCCTTCGGGCATAGCGCAACCCAGAATCACATCGTCGATTTCTTTGGGATCAAGGCCGGCAATCCCCGCAAGCGCTGCTTTAATAACCAGCGCGGCGAGATCATCGGGTCGCGTGGTTCGAAGGGAACCTTTATAACCGCGACCCACCGGGGTGCGCAGGGAGGAAACGATGACAGCTTCGGGCATATGCGAACCTCTTTCACGATAGAAGAAACGATTTTCAGTCCGTCGAGAGGAAAAAGCAAATCGGGCGATTCACCGCGCGCGACCCTAACGCCTCCCGTCGTCCCCGTGTGCCCCGCGGATCACCCCAGTAGCTACTTGCCTCTTAACCCTGCGCCTTTTTTGGGAATGAAGATCGTTCCCGGCGGCGCGATTTTGTGCTCGCTTGAAAAATTGCCCTGGTTGATTGCCAGGCTCACGCGATCTCGCGAATCGATAAAGAGCAACGGATCGCCCACCGCTACGTTCATGAACGTTTTTTCGTAGGGCAGCGTGAACGGTTTCTTGTTCAACTGGACGGTGATTTTGTCGCCGAGGCTATATCCAAGCTTTTCGAATTGTTCTTTAGAAATATCCGTGATCAGCGAGCCGAACGGATCATCGAGAGCGATGATGTCGCCATCGATCCCTTTCTCGCTCGCCGTGGCGAGCTTGGGAGTCAGTCGCACCAACTGATCGACCGGTGGCCCAACCATGGTATAATCCCAACCCGCCGCCAAGTGCGCCCCAACCGGAGAAAAAATATCCCTCCCATGAAAGGTGGAAGAAATCGCCTGACCAATCATCCAGTTCCTATTGGTAATCTCGCGCGCCGAGTCCAGGCCATCGCGCTCGATAACAGGTGTAATCAACCCATTGTCTGGCACGACGAAATATTGCCCTTTCTTCGTTTTCACCACCACCGCTTTGCGCGAAGTGCCAACACCGGGATCAATCACGCCCACAAACACTGTTCCGGCCGGATAGTACGGGGTAACTCCCTCGATTGTGCGCGCGCCTTCTTCTATCGAGAACGGCGTGACTTGATGCGTGATGTCCATGATGCGAACATCCGGTGCAATACCGACCATCACTGCGTGGCAAATCGCCACTGCGTCATTTGCCGTGCCAAAATCAGTCATAAACACAAGAATGGGGCGTGGGTTTGCCGCAGGAGCGGAAGTTGCCGTCGCTGTGGTCTGGGGGGGCGGTTTGCAGCCCGTGAGTCCCATTACCGCGAGAAGTAAAATCCCATGAGCAATGAAGATGGAGCGAACAATGCGCACTACGTCCCCCTTAGAAATATGGATGCCGTAATCGAGCCACAGCATAAGTTGCGCGGAAAAATCCAGCAACTAAAGATTCTCACCTCAGAAAAGTATACGGCTTGCGCCGGGCCGCGCGAAAGAATAGCTAGGCAATTTTGGCAATTGCGGCTACCCCGGTAATTCATTAGACTTTTACGACACGGCTCGGATGAGCTTGATCTGAAAATTGATTTCGCCCCGCCCAACGCGAAGATCTAGATTAAAAATTCAGCAAACCGCTAGGAGGACGCAAATGCGTCGTGGATTTCTTGGACTGTTATTCATCTTGATGGCAGCATCTCTCGCCCAAGCCGATCGAGTTACCTTAAAAAATGGCGACCGGTATAGCGGCACGATCGTCACTGGAGATGGAAAGACTCTATTACTCAAGACCGAATTTGCCGGTGACATTACGATTCAGTGGGATGCCATCACCGCAATGGAATCGGATGAGCCTGTTTATCTGACTCTGAAAGATGGAATAAAGTTGTTTGGCAAAGTAACCACAGAAGACGGAAAGTTTGTGGTGGCTGGCGCGACCCCGACGCCGAATGCTCCCCCCGCCGCTACCAAGGACACGATTGTGGCCGTCCGTGACGATGCCGAACAGAAGGCCTACGATCTGAACGCCGAACGTATGGCCCACCCAAAGTTCACCTACTTCTGGAGCGGCTTGTTTGATACCGGACTAGCCCTGACCCGCGGCAACTCCTCAACGACTACCTTTACCCTGGCCACCAAAGAGGTGCGAGAAACGCCCAAAGACAAACTCACCGTGTACGCGAATTACATTTACGGGAGCGATTCGAGCACACCACCTAGTCGCACGACCGCAAATGCGCTCAACGCTGGCGTGCGTGGCGACCTGAACCTTACACCGAGAGTGTATGTTTTCGCACTGGCGGATTATCAGACCAACGCTTTGCAGAACCTCGATCTCCGGCAGACCTATGGTGGTGGCCTTGGTTACCATGTCATCAAAAACGCCAACACCATCTTTGATGTGTTCGGCGGCCTCACCTATGAACGCGATGCCTTCGGTTCCTATACTCTGCTGGGCCCGCCACCTGTCCTAATCGCTGCAAGCAATTCAAACAGCCTGACGGCGGTCGTCGGAGAAGAGTTCGATACCAAGCTGAACAAGCGCAGCACCTTCACTGAACGGTTAAGCATCTATCCCAACCTGACCACTGCCGGCAACATCCGCACGCAATTTGACACCACTTTTGTCACCCAACTGAAGGCTTGGCTCAGCTGGCACGTCACCTTCAGTGACAGCTATATCAATTACCCGCCCCCTGGCTTAAAGGACAACGATCTCCTGCTATCTACGGGATTGCGTGTTACGTGGGGAAAGCCCAAACTATAGCCCACTCCGCGACCATTGAGGTTCGATCAGCGGAACCAAGGAGGATGTATGGGATTTCTCGCATGGATCGTGGTTGGGCTAATTGCCGGTTGGCTGGCAGGCACAGTAATGAAAGGTGGTGGTTACGGCATTGTCGTCGACATCATCTTGGGACTCTTGGGCGGACTCCTGGGCGGCTGGATTTTCGGGATGTTGGGAATTTGGCGCGGTGGCGGGATGATTCCTTCTATCGTTGTGGCCTTTGTGGGTGCAGTGATTCTCGTCTGGATCACCCGGCTCGTGAAAAAGGCCTGACCGCTCGAAGGGAAGTGAAATTCTAAATCGCGCTGAAAATGGAAATTGGCAGCCATCGCAGCGCGATTTTTGTTGTGAGAGACTTTGCCTTCTATTCACTAACGATTTGCGAACTCAAGGTCATCCCGCGCCCGGCCACATACCATTCCGCGGTTGGAGTGCGTCGATACTTCAAACTGTTCTCCCCCCTCTCAAGTCCCGGGGCATCACCCAATTTCTTCTGCGCAGAAATGTACTCGCGAACCACCATCGGCGAATGCAGGTCCGCGGAAAGCTGCTCGACAGCTTTTGCATAATCACCGGCGCCCAAGGAAATATATCCCTTAGCCGATTCGCAAACGCTCTCAATCAATTGATTGCGCGAACTATCGGAAATATCCTGCAATTTTTGAAGGACTACAGCCGCGGTTTGGGCCTGATGTGAGGCGACTGCAATTCTTACCTGCTCGCGGAGCACACTGGCTCGCGCTGCATTTCTTTCGGAATCGGGCATCCCGGGTTGTGCTTCGCTCAATAGGGAATCCAGTTGTTCAAGCAACTGGCGTTCGGTAGCCAAATCCGCTGCCAACAATGCCCGCGCATAATTCACCTCGAACTGCGAAGCTGCATCGCCATCCTTGGCAATCTGCTCGGAAAGTTTGGTGAGCGCTTCGCGGCCACCAGAAACCTCATTGGTCCAGAAATCGAGCATCGCCAGCTCGAATTCGATATGGATTGTGTCGCGAGGATTGGTCGAAAGCTTCAGGGCCTTTTCGTACTCGTTTTTGGCTTGAAAGTAGCTGCCCATCAGCGCGTACGTGTCTCCGCGCCCATATTGCGAAGTGATCATCTTGGGATCGATCTCCAGGGCTTCGGCATAGTGCGCCAGGGAGCCGGCGTCGTCACCGGTCATGCGCAAAATTTCGCCCAAAGAATCCTGAGGGTTGCCGTCATTCGGCAATACCGCAGCGTAGTGCTTCAAATACGCCACTGCCTTTTGGGGTTCAGGCTCACCACCTTCCACATACACATACCCGAGCATGTTCAGGGCCGGTGGAAAGTTCGGATCGATCTCAAGCGATTTTATCCATACTTTCTTGGCGTGATCGTAGTCCTGTTGAAAATAGAGCCATTCTCCGGAGAGGTACAACACGTGTTTGTCATGTGGCCGCCGAGATAACAAGTCATTCATTGCGGTGATTGCCGGAAGAACATTCGCTTCTTGCGACCCCACCAGAAAAGTGATCATTAGGCATTCATCCCCGATACATTTACCCGCAAGCGCTTTGGCCTTTCGCAGAGCATCCGGGGCAGGGGCCGTGCGACGAGCGATGAACGACCATACTGCGTAGCCCAGTGCAAAATTGGGGTCCTTCTCTGTGGCCAGTTGAGCGTGCCTGATCGCTTCCTCGAAGCTGGCGTTCTCATACCGGTCGAGTGCCGTTTCAAGGTTGTGCCGGGCAGCAAGGGATTTCGTCGCAATGGGCATCGCCCCGTAGAGAAGCTGCGAACCCGCGGGAATCTTTACCCCAGGCTTGGCCGCGGCAGCCGTCGTGGTCGATTTGGCTGGCTGGACGCGGGGGTTTTCTTGCGCCCAAGTCGTAGACATAAGAACCAGGAACGCAACCGAACCTATAAGGCGAGCGGAAAAAGAGTTCATGGCGACGGGACTCCCAACCTTGATCAACATCAGGTGCACCCTCGACGTTAGCGATAGAGGACCTCCGAGCGATACTGGACCGAAGGCCAGTTGTGCGCACTTATTCAGCAGGCAGTGCGGAACCTGTCAAAAAAAGAGGCGTCGGCGGGTTGAGCACATTTCACCTACTAGATACTTGTGGGCCATCTCCCCATTCTCGAAAATCTAGAAACCGGCCCAAGGATTGTGTGGAGAATATGAAAGTCCGAACGCTTCGGCAGGTTCTACAACTCACGATGGTCGTGTGTCTAGTTCTGTGCGCGGTCGCTCCAGTGCTTGCGGCAATTAGGAACTGGGCAATCGTTGTTGGTGCCGGCAGCAAGCGCCAAGATGTCTCACTAAGCGATCTTTCGAGGTTGTGTAAGGGAACCCAAAAAGCCTGGCCCGACGGCCGAAGCTTCACCTTGGTCGTTCACGATCCGGACTCGCCTGAGATGAAGAGCGTGCTCGGGAAGATCTTTGGGCTGAACGAAACCGACCTGAAGCCCGCCATAGCCAAGCTGACGGAAACGAAGTCGTTCCTTAAAATAGTGGCCTCCGACGAGGATGTGATCCGCACCGTCGAAGCTACGCCGGGAGCTGTGGGAGTCATGGACGTCTACGCGATTAACAGTGCGGTGAAAGTCCTGCGGATTGATGGCAAGCTGCCGTTTGACGTTGGCTATTCGCTAAAAGGCAATTAAGCGACCTACGCCTTTCGGCCCCCAGCAAGCCCTCACTTGCCATTCCCTGGTCTGGTGCCACCTGCCTCAGACCAAACAGAGGGTTCCTCCTCGCGTTTCGAGAGGCCGGCAGACCGCGACCGGCCTGGGTAGCTCGCCGCAGTTTGTGGCAATCCTAAGCGGGCCATAGGAACGGACAGTTACCGAACTGCTCTTTCGCGTGCCGGAAGGTAGCTGTACCCTGTCCCCAGGGACAGGTCTTCCACCGTGCCTTAGTACGAACAAAAAGCGCAGCCTATCACAGCATTTCGCACTTCTCATAAGCCTTTAGTAATCAATATACTAGCCACTGTCAATGGCCTCCTTGAGAGGTACTAGAGCAATGGTTTGCCCCTACTTTTGAGACCCCTGTACCATAGCTTCGTAACCCGCCATCCTGTCTAATGGGACAGGTCAGATGCACCGGCCTTCCGGACAGCCGAACATTTAGGCATCGTGGGAACGGAAGCTCATTGGTCGTCAGTATCCAAGTTGGGGGAGCCAGAAGCGCCATGAAAACCAAAGACAAGTATCGCAAGTGGATGTGGATCGCTCTGGGGGTACTAGCCTCTCTGCAGCTCTATTTTGTTCGCGAGCTTTTAGCAGCCCTGGCTCTTTTCATGCTCGTTTTCGGGTTGATCGGCGGACTGATTGCAAGCCTATATATGCTGCAGAAGACTTGGGAAGCCGGACTGGGCATCGTGCTGGCCAGCCAAAATCGCTGGGTACTGGCGATGCGTCGTGGTATAACATTTGTCGAAGATTGGACGCGCCGGCCAATCCGCCGTACGGGCCCTGAGATGCCCAGCAATATTTGAGTTTTCTGAAGTATGTATTGCCAGTGCACGCCCATTTGGGATTTACGCGCGAGAGTTGCTAAATCCTGAAAAGGGTAGTGGGGCCAGCCGTCCTGAGAGAGCGGCTGGCCTTTTTTTACGATCGTCGACGCTCGCCTAGTTAACGCTCGGTGAACTCCTTGCCGGGGTTCTGCTACTTTGTAGACTTCTTGAGGATATGCAGCTTCACTTCCTTACCTTTGGCGTCCAAAGCGTACGCGTGTTTTCCCGCGATGGCAATTTTCGTCTGGACATTTAATGGGATTTCCGGTCCGCGGCTATTGCTGTGCGGGCTTGGCTTGTAGGTAAACTCGACAAAATAGATCATGTCGGTCGTCTCAATCGTGTAGTGCAGGGTGTCCTTTTCACCCCAGAGTGGCCACGAGCTGTTGGTTTGCGAAGTAATGACTATGGTCGCGAGCTGCCAGTCCCGCGCCCGGGCCAGTGGCGCCGTCGCGAGCAGCATCATCAAGGTCAGAAGCGCAAAGTTTTTCATTGGTACTCCTCCAGGCTGAATGAAGACCGGGTCGAACGCTCTGCCCGCTGCACACGGGCAAACAAGATCAATTCATCTCGCAAAATACTATCTTGCTGCTCGAGCCGGCACAGCAATTACTCGGACGACCTGGGATGGAAATATCTCGAAGCCGGTGGCGTGAGCAGGAAATAACCGACGGCGATCAAAAGAGCCAGATGCGCCAGAGTATCAGACAGTGAATGAAACGCGCCGACGACTACGTGCAAGGCAAGCCAGGCCAGAACCAGCCACCGAGCCCAAGGGCGACCCCGGATCAAAAAGACTCCGGCCACCGTGGCCGTCACTCCCACAATCGCTATGGGAATGGTCGAACGATCGAGCGGATTCTTTAGCAGGTGATACCCCAGGCTCGCCAGGCCTACGGCGATGAACATGCCACCAAGGAATGTGATCGGGAAAGGGCGTTTCATGAGCTCTTCCTTCCCACATCGCCTAGAAGAAAACGGCCCCGCCGTCGACGTTGATGGATTGACCGACCATGGCGCTCGACATATCCGAGCACAAAAACAGAGCGGCTTGGGCAATTTCGACAGCGGTTTGTCCACGGCCTTGTAGCAGAGAACTGAGAAATCCCTCCCGTTGCTCTTCCGGGCTCACCCCTAATTTTTGCGCCAAGGTGTTGCCCAATTCTTTGGACATCAATGTTTCTGTCACCGGGCCAGGACAGATGGCGTTTACGCGCACACCCTGGCGCGAAGCTTCGGCGGCCATCACGCGAGTGAGGCCGAGAAGGCCCGCTTTCGCGGCGGCGTAGGCGGAACCCCATCCGTATGCGGCTTTTGCGGAGATGCTGGAAATATTCAGAATGACGCCTGACCGGCGGTTGTACATCTCAGGCAAAACCAGTTTGCTCAGTAAGAAGGGCGCACGCAGATGGACGGCGATCACCTTGTCGAATTCGGCGAGAGGGTATTCTTCAACGGGAACAACCGGGCCGTAATGCCCGGCATTATTCACGAGAATATCGATGCGGCCAAACGTTGCCTTCGCCGCTGCACAGAGCGATTCGCACTCTCTTTCTTGGGCGAGATCGGCCGTTAGGTATGCCGCATCTCCCCCCGCAGATCTAATTTCTTTGACCGTGGCGGTCAGTTCCGTTTCGGTACGCGCACTGAGAAAAACCCGCGCGCCGTGCTTGGCGAAGAGTTGAGCAGTAGCGCGGCCAATACCGCGTCCTGAACCGGTGATGAGCGCAACCTTATTTTGAAGGAGCATAGACTGCACACAATACCAGCCCTCGAACCGGACTGCCAGCTACGCTCCTCGATCGACTTTGACCACGTTTATTTCGGCTTGAACTCTTTCAGCAAGTGGTCGACGGCCTGTTCCGCTTGATACGGCGAAATCGTGGGTTTGTTATTGAGCTCTTTGCGACTGATGGCGCGATAGGCCAACCTGTGGGGATTGCGCAGAGACAAATCCAGCACGAACGTCCCTTCGTGCCAGCGAACGGCTTGATATTCGACTTCTGGAGGGCCCCAGCCCCAGCCACCGTAATAACCATAACCGCCCCAGCATCCATACGGACCACAGCCCGCGTAGCCTGGGTACATATTGCGCACGACAGCGGATTGGCTTTTCACCGCCACGTGATAGTCGACCAGAATATCGGCAACAGCTGGATCGGTAATCTGCCGCAGTCCCTTGCTCTTTAGAGCGCGTTCAATAGCGGTCTGCAGTTGAGTGCGATTCGCCTCGGTATTCCAGTCGCGATTACTTTCGAGTTTTTGCGTTGGCGGAGGCGGTTCTGGCTTGATCACGTCGCGAGAGGTAATGGCTCGGCCATCCGCTGCTCGTTTCACTGCGTCCGGAGCGGCAGGCGGACGCCAAGCCCAAGTCATCCCCTTGGCAATATGTATTTCGGGGTCGCGAATGACCTCGACATTGTCGTCGCATCCCGTCACTAGAAATCCAACCAGCACCGCAGTCAAGAGCAGCACAGCAGTTGAGAACGATCTTCTCAGTTCCACGAAAACGTACCTCCACGCTCTATCAAACCCGGCTGGTTACAAAAAGTTTGATGATAGTGGCAATCAATGGGTGGTGTCGAGGGGCTGGCCGGTCACACTACTTTAAAACCGGAACGCACCAGTCGGCGGGTGGAAAAACGATAGGCCAGAAATTTGGCGCGGGGCGGTCAAACTCGAAGGCTATGTTGTAGAACTCCCTGCCGGTCTCTTCGATTCGCACCACCCGGCAGCTCATTTCCATGCCCTTTTTGGGATTGCTCAGTAGAAAGGATTGCCCGACGTGCAGGTGCGTCTTGATCTGGAGCAAGCCCCCATGGGCGTTGACGACCTGCGTGTAGCCATGCTCCTGAACCTGGTGGCGATCTTCATCTTCCGCTAGCACCACCACAGACATCCGGAGCATCACGCGTTCGCTACGCCGCCGGTTTTGCACTTCGTTCATCTACGGTCGTCCTTAGAAGGGTAGGTTACCCGAAAATGAGCTCCTCCAGACTGGCCTTCCTGACAGGTAAAGCCCGATTTGTGGGACAGGTGTAGACAAAATGCAAGGGATTGTCCGTTTTGGTATGATAGAATTTCGCAAATTCAGCTGCTTAGGATGATGATGGCAACTTCAACTGGGGCAAAGACTTTATTGCGGGTACGGCCTCGCGGGTTTTGCGCGGGCGTCGTGCGCGCTGTGGACATTGTGGAATTGGCACTGGAAGCGTATGGCGCACCGGTTTACGTGCACCATGAAATCGTCCATAACACCTACGTAGTAGAGCAGTTGCGCCGTCGTGGCGCCATTTTCGTCGAGACCATCGAGGAGGTGCCTTCAGGAGCCGTGCTGGTTTTTAGTGCCCACGGCGTGCCACCTACGGTTCGCGGTGAAGCGAAACAACGGCAATTGCGGGTGATCGATGCCACCTGCCCATTGGTCACAAAAGTTCACCTGGAGGCACTAAAGTTTGCTAGGGAGAAGCGAACGATCATCTTGATCGGCCACAAGGATCACCAGGAAATCGTGGGGACTTCTGGTGAAGCCCCGGACCGGACTATCGTCGTGGACTCGGTTGAAGCCGTGGATAAGTTGATTGTCGAAGACCCCGATAGACTGGCGTTTCTGACACAGACAACGCTCAGCTTATACGACACGCAGGAAATTGTCTCGCGCCTGCGGCAGAAATTCCCGAAGATTATCGGGCCTGCCAGCGATGACATTTGCTACGCCACACAAAACCGGCAGGAAGCGGTGGAGCAGGTGGCCAAGGATGTCGATCTGATTTTAGTGGTGGGATCGCAGAACAGCTCGAATTCCAACCGCTTGGTGGAACTAGCACAGCGACTGAATATCAAAGCGCAGCTCATCGATTCCGCCGAGGACATCGATCCGGTGTGGCTCGAGGGTGTTGGCCGGGTCGGCCTAACCGCCGGCGCCTCCGCGCCGGAGGTTTTGGTCGAGCAAGTCAGTGAACGGCTCGCTCAGTATGGATTTACTGACCAGCACGATCTGGATTTGATTCGCGAAGATGTGCGATTTACCTTGCCGCCGGAGTTGGCGACCATCGCACCTGCGCCGCGCCGTTAAACGGATTTGTAGAATGGCGTAGCGCTAGGCAATAGAGGTTGTAAGCCGGGCAGGGAAAACCGGCGCAGTATGCGGCAAGCGGGCCTGGCAAAATCTGGTATTCGTACAAGGAGCTTACTTTGGCGGTCAAAATCGTCCGTCATCAGAACAAGATTGCTCTGATTGGCGCACCTTCCAGCGCTGCCGCTTTCCTGCCGGGGAGCGAAAAGGCGCCTGCGGCACTCCGCGCTGCCGGTCTTATCGAACGCCTGCAATCGATTGGATATGAAGTCAGCGACTTCGGAGATTGTCCGCAGCGTTTCTTCGCAGATGATGAGGAACACAAGCGAGCGCGAAACCTTCCCGCAATTGTGGCTTCGCTCAACGATCTAAAACCGAAGGCCGAGCTGGCCATTAAGTCCGGAGCGTTGGTTCTGGTGTTGGGGGGCGATTGCACGCAGGTGATCGGTTTGTTGACAGGCGCGCGCCGCTACTATCGCCACGTAAATCTGCTCTGGTTCGACGGCGATGCGGACTTGAACACGCCCGCGAGCACCCCTTCTGGGCGACTGGATGGCATGGCGCTTTCGACAATTATTGGCAAGGGGTCGCCGGAGTTGGTGCGCTTCTGGGGCGAGCCACAAATCGTACGCGAACCGGACACCGTGTTGTTTGGCGTTTCTCGACTCGATCCCTATGAACAAGACTTTCTGGCACGTTCGCCGGTGAGGCACAACCTCGCCGAAGAGATTCGTTTGAAGGGGATAGAAAAGTCGGTGCAGCACGCCATCGAGCAACTGCACGCCGATGCGCGGGAATTTATTCTTCATCTGGACCTGGATGTAATCAGCGGAGAAGAGTTTCCTGCCGTCAATTTGCCACGGGGAGGAGGCCTTTCCTTGGCGGAAGTGCAGACGTCGCTGGCGGAATTTACCAAGAACAAGAATCTACTGGCGCTCGATGTTGCGCAATACAATCCGGACAAAGATCCGGAAGGTGCTGCGGCGAAGAAATTGGTCGATTTGCTCGCCGAAGTGCTTTCGGTTCGCTTGGCCACCCTGACTACTCCCGCGCCACCTGCAGCGCCGGCTGTCGAAGAAACTTCTTCTTCCACCGCAAACTGAGTCTGCGCAAGAGGTCTCTGGCAAGACTCGTCTGCCGATAAGCTTGTGCCGACTCGACCCCAACAGATTTTGCACGTATCGGATTCGAAAATTTCGAGGTAGGGAATCCACTCTTCGAGCCGTTGAACCACTAAAATGGTTGTGAGGGCCGCGACCCGGCCGAACCAAAACTTTTCCGGAGAACAATGAATCGTCGGCTACAGGTGATGAAATTTGGCGGTACCTCCGTTGGCGATGCAGCTTGTATCGCGCGAACGGCCAAGATTATTGCGGATGGCGCGAGGTCGACCAATTGCGTTGCCGTGGTCTCTGCCATGAGCGGCGTAACCAATCGCCTGATTGAAGCCGCCAACCGCGCACAATCGGGAGACGCAGTGGCTGCGAACCGCATTTTGAACACCCTCGGGGAACATCATGAGACCGTGTTAGAGCAATTGACGCCGAAGGAACCCGAACGCGCCGCCGTGCGAGCAGTCTTGGCTGCGGCATTCTCTGAGGGGAAGAGGTTCTGTGAAGGTACGGCGCTGCTGAGGGAATTGTCGGCACGTACGCTTGATGCCATATCGAGTTTGGGCGAGAGACTCTCGGCGCCACTGGTCTCCTTGGCTGTGCGTGAATTGGGGTTTGCCAGTGAACCTGTCGTGGCAACCGAGTTGGTGGTAACCGACGAATTCCACGGCGGCGCCGAACCGCTGATGGAGTTAACCAGGGAAAAGGCGCAAGCGAAATTGCGGCCGTTACTGGAAAAGAAAATCGTTCCGGTCGTTACCGGATTCATGGGCGCAACTAGTAAAGGGCAATTAACCACGCTCGGTCGTGGGGGATCGGACTATTCCGCCACGATCCTTGGCGCGGCGCTGGACGCCGACGAAGTGATTATCTGGACCGACGTGGATGGCGTTCTGACGGCCGATCCTCGCCTGGTTCCGGAAGCGAAAACCATCTCTGAAATTTCTTATCGCGAAGCTGCGGAATTGGCGTATTTCGGCGCCAAGGTCTTACACCCCAAAACGTTGAAGCCGGTCGTCGAGGCCGCGATCCCTGTTTGGATTCGCAACAGTTTTCACCCGGATCGGGAAGGCACCAAGATCACCCCAAAGGGACGAAGTATTGGCGGGGGCGTGAAAGCCCTAACGGCCATTCGCGATGTCACGCTGATCAGCGTGGGCGGTCCGGGAATCGTGGGTTTGCCGGACGTGGTGGGGAGAACGTTTTCAACGACTGCCGAGGTGCGCGCCACGGTACTGCTGATTTCGCAATCGTCCTCGCAAAACGATATCTGCTTTATCGTTAGCGAAGCAGACGCCCAACGCACCGTAGAGGCGATGCGCAAAGAATTTGCCCAGGATCTCGCTCATCAGAAGGTTGAGCACATCACAGTGGATCCCAACATCGCGATCCTCGCCGTGGTGGGAGAAAATATGCGGGGAACTCCCGGTGTGGCTGGGCGCACATTCAATTCCATCGGTCACGACTCGATCAATATCATTGCCATCGCGCAAGGCTCGTCTGAGAGCAATATCTCATTCGTGATCGAGGAAAAGGACGTGAAAAAAGCGTTGCTGTGCCTGCACCGCGAGTTCAACCTCAGCAACGGCGGCAACGGTAAGTAAGACTCTAAGCGAACGAGTTCACCGGAATTCACAAGCAAGTGTCGCGCCTTCGCCGCTTTTCAAGGGGAAGTCGCCGTGGGGCTCACCGAGCGCTTTCGATGATAGCGGGCTAGTCCCATCCAGGAGAGAGGCAAATGCCCATTGAAGAGCAGATGCTTGGCCGCGGCTGTCGTCAAGCAATCGGCCGCCTCCTCTGACGCTACGCGAATGAACTCCTCCATCGCGATTGATTCCTCCTGGCCAGAAGAGAGCAATCGAGCTACCGTATCGCTCCACTGTCCGAGTCTCGCCCGGTACTTGGCAATATGTACGGCCGGTTGCTCGGAAAATCCAAAATGAGTTAGGAAGAGCCGTCTAGGCTGAAGTTGCTCGATGGCGTCCAGCGATTTGTGCCACAGCGGCAAATCAATGTCCGGTGGAGGCGTGGCTGGCAAGACGAACGGATACCCTTCGATACAAATTCCCGCTGTGTCGCCAACAAATGCTGTCCGGCTGGAATGCTCAAAATAGGTAACGTGATGGGAAGCATGGCCCGGGGTATCGAGAATATCGAGCGAAATGTCTCCGAGCGACAAGGTTTCACCATGCTCGAGAATCCGCAAATTGGCCTGCGGCACCGGCAGAAACTGGCCGAAGAGGGCCTCCATTGTGTCGCCATACAGGCGCCGAGCGCTCTTCAACAGATTTTCTGGGGCGACCAGATGCGGCGCGCCACGTTCGTGCACGTAAACTTCAAGATTCGGATTTTCCAACAATAGCGAGCCTGTGGCGCCCGCATGATCCAGATGGATGTGCGTAAGCAAGAGGTACTGCAGGTCAGAAATCCTGAGTCCGCGAGAGGCAAGTTGCTGTTGAAGAGTCGGAAGGCAAATCGACGGACCAGGATCGATCAAAATGTTCGTACTTCCGGAGCGCAAAAGCAGGGAAGCGATCGACTGCGGATGGCCAATCCAGCGGAGATCAAGCGGCGCGAGTGAAGTCACAGAAGCCTAGTTTACTTCACTCATTTCTATAAATGTCAAGTACCGGGATCTCCCGAGATCGGGTAAAAAAAGTCCCGAGATGGCTGTAGGAAACACTTGCAGAATGATGAACTTATGGAATATGCTTTCTCCGCTGTGGCTTGTTCCTTATGTACCTCGCCAATTCAGGGGCAGTCACAAAAAATATCGCCCGTAGAATTTGGCACAAGATTTGCGCGATTGGATTTCCTGCGCGCTTCGCCCAGCGATGCAGGTAAATTACCAAAATTGAATACACGTGAATCTCACGGGATCTTAGGTTGGAATTTAGGGAGGAATGTTATGCGGAAATGGTGTGCAACTGTGGCATTGGGCGCTCTACTCGCTCTGCCACTCTGTGCGCAGCAGAAAGATGCTGACACAGCAACGAAGAGCAACGTAAGTTCAGATAACGCGGTACCTGCAAAGAGCGATTTCAGCATCGCCCCGGCGTCGAGCAGTTTGTTTGCGATGCCAGCAGCAGCTCCAGCAGCAACGCCGGATATTTTCACCGATTGGGCCAACAATCCTTGGAACCGCCACGCCTGGGGATTGCTGACTCCTAGGTATGAAGTCGCAGGCCTGTTCCAGTACATTAACTTCTGCCCCTGTTCATTCCGTAACTTCAATAACTACGGTGCGACAGGCGAGTTTGCCTACAACGTGAATAAGTGGCTGGGCATTGTTGGACAGGTCGGTGCCTACAACTACTCGCGTCAGGTTTATATCCTGAATGGCACGGACTACGCCCTGACAACCTTCCATGGCAGCCAGGAGACCTATCTGTTTGGTCCTCGCTTGAACTACCGCAAGTTTGACCACTTCGTGCCCTTTGCCGAAGTTCTCTTTGGCGCCGCTCATAGCGGATACCAGATCAACGGCACAGGCAGCCAGACCGCATTCGCCTTTGCGGCCGGTGGCGGCGTGGATGTCGTCATTGCGCGAAATCTGTCGTGGCGCTTCTTCGAAGCTGATTATCTGCTTACCAACTACAGTGGTCAGTGGCTCAGCCCGAATGGTCGTCAAAACAATTTCCGTATCGGCAGCGGCTTGGTTCTGCGCTGGGGATATCCTCCAGAGCCACCCAAGCCCAATCACCCGCCAGTGGCAGCTTGCTCTGCGGAAAAACCGTCCGTTTATCAAGGTTCGACCGACCCCGTCGCTGTGCACGTGAATGCCACCGACGCGGACAACGATCCATTGACCTATAGCTACACCGCAACAGGCGGCACGGTCGACGGCACCGGTGCAGACGTTCGTTGGAATCCCAGCGGCCTGGCGATCGGTACCTACACCGTGAACGCTAGCGTGAGTGACGGTCGGGGTGGCACAGCGACTTGCTCGGCAGACATCGCCGTTGCGGCTCGTCCGAATCGCAACCCGGTCATCTCCTGCGCAGCAGAACGTAGCCCGATTATCGCTGGCGAGCGCGTGACCATTCGCTCCACGGCAAGCGATCCGGACGGCGATCCGCTGACCTACAGCTATACATCGACCGGCGGCCAGGTTTCTGGCAACGGCCCAACCGCTACCTTTGACTCGACTGGCCTGGCACCTGGCAGCTACACGATCAACGGTAGGGTAGATGACGGACGCGGCGGCTCGGCAACCTGTTCGACCAACGTTGACGTACAAGCCCCAGCGCCTCCACCACAAGCAACGAAGGTGGGCACTTGCGGCTACCGTACCGCTGGTGCATCGCGCGTCGACAACGAATGCAAGCGCATTCTGGACGACGTGGCCCTGCGCTTGAAAAACGAACCCAATGCCAAAGTGGTTTTCGTTGGCTTCGCGGACCCGAAGGAACCAAGGGCCGCTAAGCTAGCGCAACTCCGCGCGGATCTCGCCGTGAAGTACCTCGGTGAGAAGGGTATCGATGCTTCACGCTGCAGCACCAGAGTCGGTACTGCTTCAACCGAAAAGGGTATGGAGAAGGAAAACCGCCATATCGACGCCGTCTTCGTTCCGGAAGGCGCAACCTACTAAACTCTTCGGCTCGAGCCGAGCGTTCTACGCTCTCAATCGAGCCTGAGAACTTACCTAACAACCGGGCTCTCCGAGGCCAGCTTCGGGGAGCCCGGTTTGTTTTACACTGGATGGGTGGGAGGGAACTAGTCGATTGTTTGCACGCGTTCTGTCAGCACTCCTCTTTGGTTTGTCTACAGTGATGGCCGCGCAAGCGCACGGCTGGCAGCGCTTGGGCCCTCCGGGAGGTATGGTGCTATCGCTCGGGATCGGCGCTGGCGGTGCGGTCTATCTGGGCACCGCAGACGGTCACATATTCGTTAAAGAAAATTCTGAGAGGCCGTGGGAGCTGCGTGGTCGGATTGGCAGCCGAACCGATGCCGTAGTCTCGCGCTTGGTAGCGGATCGAGAGAGAGCAGGGGTCGTACTCGCGGCCGTGTGGTATCAGCAGCCGGGGGCCGGAGGCGGCGTTTTTCGTAGCGACGACGGCGCCAGAACTTGGAGGCTAGTTGGGCTGCAGAATGAAGCCGTGAGGGCGCTCGAGACCTCCTTTGAGCATAGCCCGGTAATTCTTGCAGGGACGCGCACCGGTGTCTTTCGCTCGACCGATGACGGCAAAACTTGGCGCCGCATCACTCCGGCCGATGACCCCGAATTGCGAAACGTGGATTCGCTAGCCGTTGATCCGCGCGACCCACTCGTCATCTACACCGGCACGTATCATCTGCCCTGGAAGACGACCGATGGCGGCAAGAACTGGTTTCCTGTCACGGCTGGATTGATCGACGATTCTGACATCATGAGTCTGCGCGTGGACCTCAGCAATCCCGAGCGCGTGTTTCTGAGCGCCTGCTCCGGGATCTACCGCAGCGAGAACCAGGGCGCCCAGTGGAGCAAGCTGCAGGGCATTCCCTATGCCGCGCGCAGAACGCAGGCGATCGTGCAGGACCCGCAAAAACCGCAAACACTCTATGCTGGAACAACCGAGGGCCTGTGGGTCACGCGCGATGGAGGCGAAAGTTGGGAGCGCACCACTCCAAAAGATTGGGTCGTAAATGCCGTCGCTGTTCAGCCTGATTCAGCACCAGGCCAGGCCCGTGTGCTGATTGGTACGGAGTCCCGTGGAGTGGAAGTGAGTGAGGACGAGGGAAAATCGTTCGTGGACTACAACGAGGGCTTTACGCATGAAGTAGTGAGGCAATTGACCGGCGAGCAAGAAGATCCTGCGCACCTGCTGATGCTGATGAATCGTGACGGGTCTCTGTTGTGGGAAAGCCATGATGCGGGGGAAACCTGGGTTCCCGCGACCTTGGCCAAGGAGGAGGGCTCCAGCCGAGCGCATCTTGTCGCGGAATCCTTCGAAAAACTGTATGCAAGTCCCTGGGGCTGGATGGTGCGACTGTCCTCGGGACAGCTATGGATTCTCGAGCGAGGCGCCGGGAAATGGCGAGAATGGAAGCTCCATATACCAATGAATTCCGCAAAGAGGACCGGTGCGAGTCGCCAAGCGGCCGCAATTCACAGCATTCCGTCTGTCTTGCCGACGAGCAGCGACATGGCATTTTCGCAGGATGCCGCCTTCATGTCCACCAAAGAGGGATTGCTTCGTTGTACGCTCCCGGGAAATTGCCTCCGCCTGAGGGCCTTTGGGCGGGGAGGTTCCTTCAGCGCCTTTCAGGCCTCTCGAGACGGATCGGCTTTGTTCGTGGTGCTTGACGGAAAGCTCGCTACGTCAATCGACGGAGGCCAGACGGCAACCTGGAGCGATCTCCCGGTCTCTTCAAGCAGCGTGTTGTGGCTCAAAGATCTTGATTTGGCAGGCTACAATGATCTTTTCCTCGGAACAAGGGAAGGCCTTTATTCTTCTAGCGATCATGGCACAAGTTGGAAGCGCCGCCTCCAAGGATTGCCCGCAGGCGAAGTCGAACAACTCATTGCAGGGCACGATTTCCTGGCCGCTAGCGTGCGCGAAGGCGGCATGTATGTTTCTCCGGACGCGGGCAAGACCTGGAATCGCAACTTTGACGATCCAGAGAGAAGCCGCTTCACAGGCATGGTAGAGACAAGTCCCGGAGTTTTGACCGTCGGCACGCAAAGCGAAGGCCTGCTTCGCTGGCAAGTTCATCCCCAATAAACCGCAACAGATGAGATAGAAACTCGGCCCGGCTGGAGGGCCGCCCAGGTTCACAAAAGGAATCTGCGATGTCATCGCTTGCTCGGCCCAGGCGCGAGATGGTGTAGCCAGCTTTCATGACGCATGCGTGGCGGCGTCAAGATCGGAAAAGCACATCTTCGCGCTGGAACATCTTTACCGCCAGAAATAACGCGGCGGCCGCGTAGACGCACGTCGAGAAGAAAATGATGGCGATGTAGTTCCAGTGATAGGTATTTACTACCAACTCTTTGCAAAGCAGGCTGGCGTTCAGGATGGGCACCAGGGCAAGTTTTGCTGTCAGGTCGATCGGAAGCATCGCGCTGACTGCGGGGATAATCACGACAAACATCAATGGAGTAATATAGCTCTGTGCTTCCTTATAACTTTTTGCGAACAGCGAGACAGTCATCACACCTGCGGAAAAAAGAACGGCCAGCGGAAGAACCATGATGAAGATCGAGAGCACTTGTTTCAGTCCGATGCTGAGCTGCAATTGGGCGGCGTCGCTCCCCATCTTGTCGAAGGCGTGAAACCGCTCCAAAACCCAGAAGGATACTCCCATCGAAGTGACGGAAAGGGCGGCTGTGACCAGTGAAGTCGTCAACACCAGAAAAAACTTTCCGAGCACCAGATGGGTGCGAGAAATGGGACTCGACAATATTGTCTCCATCGTTCCGCGCTCTTTTTCCCCCGCGGTCAGATCCATTGCCGGGTACATGCACCCGGTTAAGCAGAGCAGAATGACCATATAGCCGATTACCCCGCCAAACGCGGCTCCTCCCACTTTTTCAGGCGGCGCTACGTTCTGCTTCTCCACCTCGAAGGGTTTCAGCGTTTCAGGCGATATATTCTTCAGGTAGAGGCTCGCTTTCACAACTCCTTCGCGATAGCCCTCGAGATGTTCTTTGATCAGGCCGCTGGCCAGTGAGGATTTAAGGTCACCTTCGTAATCGTAGATTTTCAGCGTGACGGATTTCTCGGCCGAAAGATCGCTCTCGAAGCCGACGGGAATTTCTATCGCGGCACGAATTGTCTTATCCACGATCTGGTCTTTCCAAGTTTGAGCCAGGGGCATAATCTGAATGGTCTTCAACTGGCGTAGATCATCCACAAGTCGCGGCGAATCTTCACCTCCGATGATCATTACTTTGTAGATTTCTTCCTTCGCTTGGCCCATCAAAACGGAAATCGCCGCCCCTAGTCCTGCAGTCAGCAAAGGGAACAGCACCAAGGGAACCAGCAGGGAGGAAATCAGGGTCCGCCGGTCGCGCAGGGCCTCGCGCAATTCTTTGCGATACACGATGCCAATATTTTGCAGGGACATTTCATGCCACCTCTTCGTTCTTCTGCAGCGGCGCGACAATCTTCACGAAGATTTCTTCTAGATCGTTTTCCTTATACTGCTCGCGCAATTCGGCGAGCGAACCTTCGGCCAGAAGTTTGCCGCTTTGAATGATGCCAATCGTGTCACAAAGTCTTTCCACCTCGCTCATCACGTGTGTGGAGAAAATAACCGTTTTCCCGCGCTGGCGGCACTCGCGGATGAAATCAATGATGGTGCGCGCAGTCATGATGTCCAGTCCTAACGTCGGTTCGTCAAAAATCATCACTTGCGGATCGTGAATCAGAGTTCGTGCGATGGAAGTTTTTTGCTTCATGCCGGTTGAGAGTTTGTCGCAGCGTCGGTCGCGGAAGGAATTCATCCCCAGCCGGCCAAAAATATCGTCAATACGCTTTTTGAGAATCGCTTCGTCCAGCCCATTGAGCCGCCCAAAATATTCCACCATTTCCTGCGAAGAAAGCCGCGGGTATAGCGCCGTTGCCGCAGACAGAAATCCCACATTCGCGCGTACTTTTTGGGGTTCTTCGATCACATCATTTCCGCAAACGATGGCAGTCCCGTCGCTCGGCTCCAAGATGGTGGCAAGCATGCGCAAGGTGGTCGTTTTACCGGCGCCATTGGCGCCCAACAACCCGTAGATTTGTCCTGGTTTACAGACAAAGCTGACCTTATCGACGGCGCGAATTTCCCCGCGCTTCTTATCTTTGAATAATTTGGTCAGAGCACGACTCTCAATCATCGGATGGACCTCTGCCGTATGGCAACTAACGACGAACCGGGCACGCCTCCGGGCGATTCTTACCGACGTCCGGTCAAAAAAGTAACGGTCAGAATTTGGCCCCTAGGCTATCATGCACAGAATAAGGGAATTAGCATCTAACCTTTGTGACACTTGGGGCACTGTTTTGCATCAAATTTGTCTGCAGGCACCTCGAAGACGTTGTTGCACTGGATGCACACGCGGTGCAGCCAATCGGAGCGCGAGACGGTTGTCGTCTCTACACTGGCTGCTTTCTCTACTTCGGGTTGAACGGGCTTGTTCACTCGGGAGAGCCTATCACGAGTTCCGCCGTCTGTCTGTGCCGGCATTCCCGTACCGAGAGTTTGTCCTCTCTACTCGGAAGCTAGACCGAACTGGAGTGGAGAATTGGGATAACCTCCTGATAGACTTTATCTTAGCTAGCGCCAACCCCGACGGCACAGGAACCATCTGCGGGAGTCGATCAGGACTGGCAGCGCCCGAGTGGCGCGAAAGATTGCCAACCCCTTATCGATGACACGGATTTATTAGAAAAAATTATGGATAAGAAGTTTCGAAACCGGGCTCTGCTGCTTCTCCTTCTCGCAGGCATCCTCGCATTTTTTCTGATTCGTGCCAGCGGACACCAGCCCGTTGCCAAAATCTCAGCGATGCAGCCGATTCGGGAAAACATCGTTTCCTCCATCAGTACTAACGGAAAAGTTGAACCCATCTCTCCGACCGTCATCCGCGCACAATCCGACACCTTCGTCGATCGGCTGCACATCAGCGAAGGTCAGAACGTAAGAAAGGGACAGTTGCTAGTGGAATTGAATGTGAAGGAAGCCTCCGCGCAATTGGCGCAAGCCAAGTCGCGATTGCTGCGCGCCGAAGATGATTTCCGCGCCGCAAGAGCGGGCGGGCGGGCGGATGAAGCGGCGAAGGTCTCGGGCGATCTGGCCAAAGCGACCGCCGACCGTGATCGCCTGCAAAAAAACCACGATTCGCTTGAGAGATTGCTCGCCCAGGGCGCGGCCACCCAAGATGAATTGGCCACAAATGACCTGGCACTGCTGAAAGCCCAGTCGGAAGTCACGCGCTTAACCGTTGTACGGCAAGAGTTTGCCAGACAAGCGGGAATCGACAGCTCCCGCGGCTCGCTGTCGGTCGAGCAGGCGCAAAGTGACGTCGCGGTTCTGGAAGACAAAGTTCGTCAAGGAAGAATCTATGCGCCCGCTGACGGCACGGTCTACTCCATGCCGGTCCGGGCGGGAGATTTCGTCAAGACCGGCGATTTGCTCTTGGAAATGGCCGATCTTCACAAAGTTCGCGTCCGCGTATTTATCGATGAACCGGAAATGGGCGCGCTCGAAGTTGGCTTACCCGTAAGAATCACCTGGGATGCGCTGCCCGTGCGCGTGTGGCAGGGAACGACGGAAACGGTCCCAAAGCAAGTTGTGGCGCGCGGCTCGCGAAGCGTGGGCGAAATGCTTTGCTCCGTGCAGAATGAAAAGTTGGAGCTGCTGCCGAATACAAATGTAAACGTGCTGATCCGCTCCAAGGAAAGATCAGACGTGGTTACAGTGCCGCGCGGAGCAGTTCAATCGGAAGCGGACCAAAAATTTGTGTTCCTCGTCAGACAGAGCGTCGGAAAAAGTACTTTGGAGAAACGCTTGATTCAGGTAGGAATTGCCGACGCGATAAGTTATGAGGTAATCAAAGGACTGAACGTGGGAGATGTTGTGGCTTTGCCGGGCGATGTTGACTTGAAGGACGGAATGAACGTCCGCGTCGTAAATATGCAAGTCGAAACTGGGAAGGGTGGATAGATGAGCCGCCGTGCGCTGCGCTACGTCTTCTACCTCTTTGCCCTGTGCTGGGCGTTTCGAGCCTTTGCCCAAGATACCTCCCTCCTCGGCGCGAAGACCGCGTTCGACCGAGGCGAGTTTAGCAAAGTCATCAGCATCCTCGAGCCCCAAGCCTCGAACGATTCCAGCAATGGCGAAGTGTATCTCCTGCTCACCAAAGCATATCTGGAACTGAAGCAAGCGGACGCGGCTATCAAAAGCGCCGAAAAAGCAGTTTCGCTTGACCCAAAGAATTCGGAATATCATGATTGGCTGGGGCAGGCTTACGGTGAAAAAGCCTCTCATGCTTCGATGTTCAGCGCGTATCCACTCGCCAGAAAAACACAAAAGGAGTTTGAAATTGCCGTTAGCCTAGACCCGCACAATTTTGATGCTACGCAAAACTTGATCGAGTACGACTGCACCGCTCCATCCATTGTTGGCGGTGGAGAAGACAAGGCTAAGCCACTGATCCAAACGTTGATGAACCTCGATCAATCCCAGGGTCATTACGCCCAGGCAAACTGTTTGCTTCAGAAAAAGGATACTGCCGGTGCGACGGCTGAATTCCTGAAAGCATTGGAAAGCAAGCCGAAATCGATGGACCTGGTCAATGACATTGCCATCTATTTTGTAAATCTTGGGGAGGCTGATCACGTGCTGATGGCAGCGAGCGCCGGAGATGCAATTGCTCCAATGGATCCGCGCAACAAATTTTATCGCGCCGTTGGCTGGATTCTAAAAGACGATAAACCCAAAGACGCAGAGGCCATTCTCCGCGATTATCTGCAGGGTCCGCCACGCAATTCCGATTATCCAAGTCCTTCGGCAGCACACTATTGGATTGGAAGGTCATACCAGAACCAGAAAAATAATTTGGGCGCCCGTACGGAATATGAAACAGCGCTTAAGCTGAATCCAAACTACAAAAAAGCCCAGGAAGCTTTGAAAAAGCTGGGCAGCAGCTAGGTAAAAATGATGCTTGCAATTTGCGGATTCCCCGCGGAAGCGAAACAGGTTCATGCAGCTTAAAGAATCATTGACGGTCGCCGTCGACGCACTTCGCTCTAATAAGCTGCGCGCCGTTCTAACATCGATCGGGGTAATCATTGGCAGTGCGTCGATTGTGCTCGTCGTCACGGTCGCTCTCACCAGCCAGAAATTTGTTATCTCACAGATTGAAGCCATCGGCTCCAACCTGGTGTGGGTGGAATTGGTCCGCACACCCGAGAAAACACAACCACTCAGCTATGAGCTGACGATTCAAGACATGGAAGCGATCGCAGCGAACGTTCCCGAAGCCGTCGCGGTCATGGGATTTCGCGATGCGCCAATGACTGTGATCGTTCAGGGGCAGGCTCGGCCAGTTAGACTGATTGGGGTCACAGAGAATTATCAGAAAATTCGGAAGCTGATCATGATGCGCGGACGATACTTCGACAGCGGTGATCGCATAACTGGGGCCAAAGTTTGCCTGGTCACGAAAGACCTGGCCGACCGCGTCTTTACCGTAGAGAACCCCGTAGGCCGCTCCATCCGCATGGGTGAGCTGTCCTTTACGGTGATTGGTGTATTCCGCGAGCGGGCATCGACCTACGGTCTTTCTGAAATTCAGAAGGAATCCGTTATCATTCCCCATACCCTCATGAAGTATTACACCGGCACCGATGTTTTGGGGACTATCTATGCTCAGACCAGTTCCCCGGACCTGGTGAACTCGATGGATAAGCAGATCGACCGGTTAATCCGAAGCCGCCACCGAGGTGCGGAATATAACGTACAAACGCTGACGGCGATTCTGAGCGCAGCGCGCACCATTGCCCTGGCTTTGCGCATTGTTCTCGTCATCATCGCGGCTATCGCCTTGCTCATCAGCGGCATCGGGATCATGAACATCATGTTGGTGACGGTAAAAGAACGCACCAGGGAAATTGGCATTCGCAGAGCCATTGGAGCGCAGCGCAGAGAAATTATGGCGCAATTTCTCATCGAAGCGTTTCTGATCAGCGGCGGCGGCGCGGTGATTGGCATTCTAATTGGTATCGCCATTCCAGTGTTCGCACAGCAATTGTTGCCGGGCAACCTGCGCGTGCCGATCTCTCCTTTGAGCGTGGTGCTGGCCTTTCTGGTCTCCTGTTCCACGGGGTTGTTGTTCGGCTATTTGCCGGCCAGCCAGGCAGCTCGGCTCGAACCGGTGGAATCTTTGCGGTATGAATAGACTCTTTTGGGGGCGTGCGAGACCTCGACGCTAGTCCGGAGGAACCATGACGGGGAAGCGAAAACTACTTTTAGGGGCTGTCATGACGCTGGCCATCTTAGCCCCGGGCTTGCGGGCGCAGGACTCGCCGCAACCGGTGATGTATACTCCGGTCGTTCTCACGCTAAAGCGATCGATCGAACTGGCCTTAGAGAACAGTAAGGATATTCAGCTCGCCAAACTCCAGACCCATGTCGCCGACGAATTGGCTGTGGTCACCAAATCTGAATTTCGTCCGAATCTCTACCTCGGTTCGGGCGCCGGCTACACCTACGGGCTTCCGGAAACTCCCGGTGGGCGTCCTCCTTCTATCTTCAACGTTACGTATACGCAAGATGTCTTTAACGGACCGATACGTGGTCTGGAGAAAGAACAAGAAGAACAAGCACGCGCGCAGCGAATCTCCTTACAAGATACGCGGAATACGGTGATGCTCTACGTGGCAACTTCCTATTTGGAATTAGTGAAAGTGCGCCACTCACTTGATCTTCTTCGAAAAGAAAAAGACAGCGCTCAAAAAATAGTGGATGTGACAGTGGAACGGCAAGGCGAAGGATTTGAACTTCCGGTGGAAGTGACCAGGGCACAACTCACGCGGGCGCAAGTCGTAGAACGTATCTTACAGTTGGAAGGCCGCCAGGATGAGTTGGAAGTATACCTTCGCAATCAGTTGGGCCTTCAGCCGGATCAACCGCTGGATATTACCGGAGGAGATCTCCCGGGAGCCGCCGAACAAGAGGGAGCCAATTTACTTGCCATGGCCTCAGAGAACAGTCCCAGCATCGCGTTTGCCGAATCTGATGTTAAGGCGAAACAGTTCCGGTTGATCGGCGAGAAGAAAGGCTATTACCCGACGCTCGAACTCGTGGCCATTTACGACGTACTTGCCAAATTCAACTTCAACAATTACACGAATATTGTTAATAGTTTTCAATACAACAACCTCAACGCCGGAATTAACGTGCAGGTGCCGATTTTTAGCTCGAAGACGCGTGCAAGAGTAGCACTGGCGCAGGCCGGCCTAGATGCTGCGAAAATCAATTTGGCGGGAAAGCGCAATCAGTTGAGCGCGGATGTCCGGCAAAAGTCGCGGAAGGTGCAGCAAACGGATGCTCGCAAGGAAGTCTCGCGCCTGGAATTACAATTGGCACAGCAGAACGTAGCCATTCTTCAATCGCGATTTGGTGAGGGAAAAGCAAATCTTCGCGACGTGGAAAAAGCGCGACTCGATGAAAATGAGAAGTGGATGAACTATTTGGACGCGACTTTCCAGCGCCAGCAAGCGCAACTGGAGTTGCTGCGGACCGCGGGACAGCTCGACAAAGTCCTCGAATAGTCCTGAATCTCCGATGCTCGAAAAAGACAGCCTCAAGATTTTGTTGGAAGCAGTCGAAAGACTCGACGAGGGCTTTTCTGATTTGCCCGCGTTTACTCCCCCGGCCACTGATCTCCGAAAAATTTCCGCTGTTCTCAGCATGGCTGCCGAAAAACTTCAGGATAACTATCCCTACTTCCATCCGCTCTATGCCGGGCAGATGCTCAAGCCGCCCCATCCGATCGCGCGTCTTGCGTACTCGCTTGCGCAATGGATCAATCCCAACAATCATGCACTTGACGGCGGCCGCGCCTCTTCCGCAATGGAAAAACAAGCGGTGGCGGAAATTGCGCAGATGTTTGGGTGGCCACAGCATCTTGGCCACTTAACCGGCGGCGGGACGCTGGCCAATTTAGAGGCCCTTTGGGTGGCCGGGCAAATCGCACCAGGCAAGACCGTCGTTGCCAGTGAGCAAGCCCACTATACCCACCATCGCATCAGCGGGGTGTTGCAGTTGCCGTTTGCTTCGATCCCCTCTGATGCGCGCGGGCGCATGGATATGGATGCGCTGCGCAGTCGGGTTTTGCAAGGCGATGTGGGTACGGTAGTTGTCACGATGGGGACCACCGCCACCGGTTCAATCGATCCCCTCCGCGACATCCTACATCTTAAAGAGGAATTCGGGTTTCGCGTGCACGCCGATGCCGCTTACGGCGGCTACTTTACGCTGGTCGAAAATCTCGAATCAGATGCGCGAGCAGAGTTCGACCAGATCGCACTGGTAGATTCGCTGGTCATCGATCCGCACAAGCACGGCTTGCAACCGTACGGCTGCGGTTGCATACTTTTTCGCGATCCTGCGGTGGGACGCCTGTACCAGCACGATTCCCCGTACACTTACTTCAGCTCGAAAGAACTACATCTTGGGGAGATCAGCCTTGAATGTTCCCGACCGGGTGCCGCGGCCGTTGCACTGTGGGCCACACAGCGACTCCTGCCGCTGGTGAGGGGAGGAGAGTTCGCCAAGGGTTTGGGCCAGGGAAGGGATGCCGCCTTAGAGCTTTACAGTCGGCTCTCTGCCGACGAGCGCTTTGTCACCGCCTTTGCGCCGCAACTGGACATCGTCATTTTCTTTCCACGCAGCCAATCCGTTTCTGAGTCCTCCACCCTCTCACGACGCCTTTTCGATGCTGCTGCCGCAAACCATTTGCATCTTGCGGTGGCGGAACTTCCTCTGGCCTTTTTTGGTCCTAGCCTGCGGGCAATCGAAAAAGATCGCGCGACGAATACTGCGACTTGTTTGCGTTCCGTGTTGATGAAGCCAGCGCATAGAGAATGGCTGCCGCAGATTTGGGGCCTGCTCGATCGCTCTACAGACACGGTTTTGCACGCCCCGTAACCCCCACTTAATGCGCTATTTAGCCTTTGGATGCGTCTTTCGCCCTATTGGCAGAAAGGGGTGCGGCGAGGCCACCAACTCGGTTAAAATAGTATCTCGGTTTAGATGGGGCGCAATCTGCGCCGGAGACCCGGTGTGCGTGTGTGTGGACCGTGCCGGATGAGAGTCATCCGTAATTTTGTAAGAAGCTGAGGGTGAATAATGCCAGATGTGATGAAGACGTTGCTCTTGAATCCGCCGAGCTTTGAGAATTTCGACGGCGGAGCCAGCTCGCGGTGGCCGGCGACACGCGAGATCGAATCCTATTGGTACCCGGTTTGGCTTAGCTATGCTGCGGGCCTCATTCCCGGCAGCCGCCTTCTCGATGCTTCTCCCCACAAAGTGAATTGGCAACAAACTGTCCAAATTTGTAAGGACTACGAATTTTTGATTTTGTTTACTTCCACCGTTGGTTTCGAGAGCGACATCAAGCTGCTGCGCAAGATCAAAGAGGGCAACCCCGCGCTAAAAGTTGCCTTTGTTGGACCCCATGGGCATATTAAGCCCGATGAAACTCTAAATAGCAGCGAAGACATCGATTTTATCGTTCGCGGTGAATTTGACCATGCTGTCGCGGAATATGCGCAGGGCAAGCCGCTGGGTCAAATCCTCGGCGCCAGCTATCGCAAAGATGGCAGGATCGTCCACAACGCTTCGCGCGGACAGTTGCACACCGAGGAACTCGACGCTCTCCCGTTTGCCTCGACTGTCTACAAGCGCGACCTTCAAATCGAGCGCTACAATGTGCCGTTCCTGCTGAACCCGTTCATCTCTTTCTACACGTCCCGTGGTTGCCCCGCGCAATGTACCTTCTGTATGTGGCCACAGACGATTTCTGGTCACGCCTGGCGCACTCGTTCCGTCGATAACGTCGTGAATGAAGTGAAATTCGCCCTCGACGCCTTCCCGCAAATGAAGGAAATTTTCTTCGATGACGACACCTTCAACATTCGCAAGGATCGTGCCATCGAAATGGGTCGCAAGTTCAAACCACTGAACTTTCAATGGTCCTGTACAGCACGGGTCCATAGCGACTATGAAACGCTAAAGGCTATGGCCGACGGTGGAGCACGCTTGTTCATCGTTGGCTTTGAGTCCGGCGATGCGCAGATTCTGAAGAACATCAAGAAGGGCGCGACTGTCGAGATGGCCCGCAACTTCATGAAGAATTGCCGCAAGGTCGGAATCAAGGTCCACGGCGATTTCATTATCGGCCTGCCGGGTGAAACAAAAGAGACCATCGAAAAGACCATCGATTTTGCCAAGGAGCTCGATTGCGAAACGATTCAAGTTTCTCTAGCTCACGCGATGCCTGGCACCGAATTGCACGACACCATGAGTAAGGAAGGTTTCCTCCGCGTGGAGGCTCTGGCCGATGCCAGCGGCCATCAGTTGCCGCACATCGAATACCCGCATCTCTCAAAGGCTGACATGATGTCCGGTGTCAATCGTTTTTATGACGAATATTACTTTCGTCCAAAGGTTGTGTGGCGCATCGTGAAAGAAGCGCTGTGGGACAGCCACGAGCGCAAGCGTCTCTATGCGGAAGCCACGGAATTCCTGAAGCTCCGCGCAGAACGCCTCAAATGGGCTCGCGAAGGCGGCGATGTTTCCAAGCCGATCGTTTCTGTGCCTTCCGCTAGCGGCAACGACTAACCCCAACGAATGAGTCGCGAACACAAGGTTCGGATCAAGACCCTTCTGGTGGTCTTGGTAATGGTCCTCTGTGCGAACATCGGTGATCTGCTGCTGAAGAGCGGCATGACTCACGTTGGCGCTGTCGAGATTTCGGCGGAAGGGCTGAGTGAGACACTACGCCTCGCGATGTTCAATTCCACCATCTGGCTGGGCATATTCTTTCTAGTCGGTTTTGTGGCTAGCTACATGACGGTGATGAGCTGGGCGGATTACAGCTACGTCATGCCCGTTGGGGCATTCGGCTACGCGGTGAACACGCTTCTCGCCAGGATTTTTCTGCATGAAACGGTTTCCCTGCAGCGGTGGGTGGGTGTTTTTATCATTTGTGTCGGCGTGCTTCTGGTGGGGCAAACCAAACCGGCTACCGTGAGCAACCCACCCGTATGATCCGCAACCTGCTGGCATTCACACTGTTCATTGCTTGCGGTACTGGTGGGGAAATCCTGATCAGCATCGGCATGAAAGCTACCGGCGAACCCGGGAGTTTTCGCCCGCTCGACTTGTTTCGGTTTCTCTTGAAGGCCATTCGCAACGGCTGGTTTTGGCTGGGTCTTCCAATGATGGCAATTTCCTTCTATACCCTGTTGATCCTGCTGTCCTGGAATCCCATCAGTTTGGTCATCCCGATCTCTTCGATGAGCTACGTCCTTGGCGCCCTCGGCGCAAAATATATTTTGAAAGAAGAGGTGTCAGTGTCCCGCTGGACTGGAGTGCTTCTGGTCTCGGTCGGAGTGCTGATTGTTGCAACCAGCTAGCCGCAGAACTGCGAAACAAGGATTGTCACGCCCGCTCAACTAGGCACGTTCTGGCGGAAATAATAAAAAAGGGTAGACTCTTAGCAACCCATGCATCTCTCTATTTCCTGGTGGCGCTTGCTGCTTCTGCTGATTGCCCTCGCCCCCTTGGTCTACTATGTGACGGGAAGTCTCGCAGCGCTTCGCTTCTTTAAAAGGGAACGCGCAAAGGTTTTGCCGGACTATACTCCGCCCGTCAGCTTGCTTAAGCCCGTTCGTGGTCTCGATTTTGACTCCTATGAAAATTTCGTCAGCTTTTGCCAACTGGATTATCCCGAATACGAAATTCTTTTTTGCGTAAATGAGATGTCTGATTCGGCGGTCCAGGTTATCCAAAGGCTGATGGCCGAATATCCAGAGCAGCGAATCCGCATTCTCTCGGACGCGCCGCAGATTGGCTCCAATCGTAAAGTGAATAATCTGGCGCTGCTTACCCGTGAAGCCCAATATGAAATCGTGGTGCAAAGCGATGGAGACGTAAGAGTTGGCCCCCAATACCTGCACGAAGTAGTCGCTCCACTCGCAGACTGTTCGGTCGGCGCTACCAGCTGTTTTTACCGCGGGATTGTGGAACGGAATCTTGGCGCAGAGTTAGAGGCTGTGGGCGCCACCAGCGATTTTTTTGCGGGCGCTCTGATTGCCGATTGGAAAGAGGGTGTGACTTTCGCCCTCGGCGCCTCCGTTGCGACCACGAAAACCTGGCTCGAACGCATCGGAGGCTACCAATCCCTGGCCAACCTTCTCGCCGACGATTACGAAATCGGAAATCGCATCTATAAAGCAGGGGGAAAAGTCTTGCTCTCCCGCGAGCCGGTGTGGACGAGCTACCCCGCGCAGACCGCCAAGGGTTTCTGGGAGCATCAAATCCGCTGGGCGCGGACCATCCGATTCTGCAGGCCAATTTCTTTTCTGGGTTTGATCTTCACGCACGGATTGCCGTGGGCGATCTTAGCCGCGATTGTGGCACCCAATCGTCTGATCGCGGCTGCGTATCTCCTGGCTTATCTTGTTTTACGCTTCCTCATGGCCTGGGTCGTGGGAGTTTGGGGAATTGGCGATGAAATCTTGAGCCAAAAAATGTGGTTGGTGCCGGTCCGCGATGCCGTCTATTTCATCGTGTGGCTCTCGAGTTTTGCTTCGAACCGCGTAACCTGGGGGGATGCGCGATTTATGCTCAAGCGCGGCGAAATGACGGAAATTGGCTCTTCTGCAAAAACCGCAAAAACCTAGCTCAAGGCTTGGTCGCGGGCCCTGGCGGCGGATTTGGCACCGTCGGCGCTATAGGAGTTCCTGGCAGAGAGTTGCTGCCCGCAGGGTTAGCCCAATCGGCATCCGCCAGCTTCCACCCGCCACCCAGGGCGCGGTAGATGTTCACCAGCGAAGTCTTGCGTCCAAGCTCATACAGGACTCGTGTCGTTTCCGCGGGATAAAGCTGCGTTTGCTCATACAATATTTCAAAATAGCTGGCGAACCCGCTTTCATAGCGGATCGTAGAAAGACGTACCGACTCGCGGTATGCGGTTACCGAACGCGTTTCTTCCTTGAGTGACGTCGCATATTTTTCATGCGCATTCAGATACGTAGATACCTCGCCGAACGCCGACGTCAGTGTCTGCTGCCACACCAACTCCGCTTGATCGCGGGCTGCGTAGGCCGCTCGTACTTGCGCTTTCAAACGTCCCCCAGTATAGAGTGGCCCGTTGGCCACGGCGCCCAGGCTCCAAATCACGCCGGAACCGACTAGTTGTTCGAGGGTAATGCTGGCACCGCCGAAAACTCCGCTCAGCCCGATTGTCGGAAAATAATTTGCTCGCTGCACGCCGATTTCTGCGTTTGCGGCAATCAACTGTTCCTCGGCTTGGCGAACATCCGGCCGCCGCTCGAGCAGAGTAGAAGGCAATCCGGCAGGTACTTCATTCATATCGTTCTGATCTTCGAGCGATGCGCCTCGGGCGATCGGGCCCGGATTACGGCCGAGCAGTAGCGATATCTGATTCTCTTTCGCCAGGATTTGCCGTTCGAGATCGGGAATTTGCGCGGCGACGTTGGCAAGCGCGCCTTCCGCGCCCGATGTATCGAGCGCCGAAGCTGCTCCACCTTCAAACTTCTTATTGAATAGATCGTAGGTTGCCTGAAAACTTTGCGTGGTATTTTTCGCAATCACCAACTGCTCGTCCAGTGCGCGCAGTTCAAAATATGCCTGAGCAACCTCTGCGACCAAACTCAGAAACACTACCCGCCGGGCTTCTTCCGTGGCCAAAAGCAACGCGCGCTGCTCTTCATTGAGTCGCCGAATCCGTCCCCAAAAATCGATTTCCCAGCTAACCGGGAAGCTGTATGCATAGTACGTCCCTGTCTTGATGGTGGGCGCCCGCTGCCCCGTGATATCCACGCCATAACCGATCTGCGGATAAAACTGGGAATGCGCGATGGCCAATTCTTGGCGCGACTGCTCAATACGGCTGGCTGCAATCCGCACGTCGTAATTGTTCCGGAGCGATTCCTCGATCAGTCGCTGTAATTCCGGGTCCTTGAATATTTCCCACCACGGCAAATCGGCAATCGACGCTGCATTCACCGAGGTTTCCATATAGAACTTATCCGGTGGCGTGGTCGCTGGCCTCTTATAATTTGGGCCGACCAGGCAGCCGGATATCGTCAGACACAGCGTAAGCGCGAAAACTGCCATCGTTCGTCGCACTTTTTCAAAGATTGGGATTTCTAGAGGCAACTTTTTCAGGTTTCGCATCAGGCGTGGTTCATCTCTCCATGTTGACCTGGTATTGATTAATGGCTGCTCTCCGGTGGCTTCGGTCGGCCATTCAGGCTTCCAGTGCCCTCTGGAATCCTTGCTTCCACCTTAGCACCTCCGAGCCGCTCGATCATGTAAAACAGCGCCGGAATAATGAAAATCGCAATCACGCTGGCGGCCAGCATGCCTAACCGGATACTTGCGCCCTGATGTCTCATTCACAAAACCGCTCAGCGTTGACACCCATTCTCTTGTAATCGGCACATCTTTTTGTATGACGTCAAACACTTCTACCTCAGCTGGTCCCGCCCCCACCGCCTTCTCCTTTTCACATCCGGAGCAGAGCGCCAGGGTACTCAAGAGCAAAATCAGAACTGCCAAACGAGACTTTTTGGAGTTAGTCCGAGACGTGTACGTATCTTGGAACGGATAAATTTGTTGCATTTGCATGTCGCTGAATTGACTCCTCAGGCAACTTGAAACATCTACGGTCGTTCGTTCTGCGTCGCAATAAAAACGGAAAACTGCGGGAGTCTGAGGAGAACTCTCGGCAACCTAGCGGAGTGACAGTTAAAGGACCAGGCATAGCGCAATTTCAAAAAAGTTTACAGCAAATTCCGCCAATTCTGTGGCCATTCTCATCTGGCCCGCATCGCTTCCGGGGTAAGAGTTTTCCGCGAAAAAGGGAAATTATTACTTCGCAAAATCTTGAATTGGCGCCCGTCCAATGTCATCATCAGCCAAACGAACCGCACAGTCCCCCTACTCGAGGGCTCTTCTGAGGAGATGATTCGCCTATGGATGCCTTGCCGAAGGACATCAAGACTTCACATGTCCGCAAATTTATCAAACCTTACGTCGTGCGCGACGGCTCCAAGTTTCACCTGAAAGATCATGATCCTTCCGACACCCACCATTTAAGCTCCGAAGACAGGCCCGAAGCAAAAGAAATTCTGCAGCAGGGAGTTGAGGCCCTCAACAGGTTGCAGGATATTCTCTACGCACAGGGCCAGTGGGGCCTTCTGCTCATTTTTCAGGCCATGGACGCTGCTGGAAAGGACGGCACCATCAAACACGTCATGTCCGGTGTGAACCCGCAGGGCGTAGATGTTTTCTCTTTCAAGACTCCTTCTAACGAGGATCTCGCCCATGACTACATGTGGCGAAGCCTGCGTTGCATTCCGAGCCGTGGCAAAATCGGCATTTTTAATCGCTCCTATTACGAAGAAACTCTTGTGGTTCGTGTTCATCCCGAACTACTCGACAAGCAACAAATCCCCGACCAATTCCGAGGCGATCACTTCTGGCGGCACCGCTTCGAGGATATCAATGCGCTCGAGCGTTACCTTACTCGCAACGGCATCGCCGTTCGCAAGTTCTTCCTGCATCTCTCCCGCAAAGAACAGAAAAAGCGCTTTCTCGAGCGGCTCACCAATCCGGACAAAAACTGGAAGTTTTCTTCCTCGGATGTGAAAGAGCGACCGCATTGGGACCATTATCAGGAAGCTTACGAAAAAATGATTCGTAATACCTCGAGTGCACATGCCCCTTGGATTGTGGTCCCCGCGGATAATAAATGGTTCAGCCGGCTGCTGGTGGTTGCGTGCGTCGTGGATGCCCTCCAGGAAATGAATCTAGCTTATCCCGTGATATCAGCCGCCAAACTTGCAGAACTAAAGGACGCGCGTCGCCAACTGGAAAAAGAAAAATAGTGCTGCTTGCTCATCTTTGATTCAAGTGCTGAGGTTTGTGTGGGCATCGGGGAGCGATTGTTCTCGTGAACAGGGACATCGCGGGCCCGGATCGACTGGGCGTCGGGAGTCGGAGCAACGGCGGGGGGTGTTGACACAACAGCTATCGCTTCACGGGAGTAAGCGCGAATGTAATGGCAACAGTGGTCTGAACATCGACGGGATCTCCGTCGACGGTCGTCGGTTTATAACGCCACTGTTTAAACGCGGTTTCCGCCGACTTCACCAGCGGCGGAACGCCATCGATCACCGTGACATCCCGTACGGTTCCTTCTTTTGTTATTGTCGCGCGCAAATGCACCACGCCTTGAATCCCTTTTCGCTTCCACGAATCTGGATAATCAGGGCTGACTTTGTAGATGAGGACCGCCGGGTGAACATCCTGCTTCGGTTTTGGTTGGTCTTGTACAAAACACGGTGAAACTGCCAAAAGCAGTCCCAGCCAAAGAGGCTCCCTGGGAAGAGTCATACCGCCTCCTTCCAACGCCGGATGCTACCACGTTGCTTTGGTATCTGCTTGCTACCTCCACTCGGTTGGGATAGAAAACGTCTCCAATGAACTATCCCTGTACCGAATAACAACTGACGGTGCGGGGCGACTACGGAGAAGGGTAAGGTGTGACTAAGATTTTCGGTAGAGTGCGTACAGAAATATTAGGAAAGCTACCAAAGAGAGTCCGCTGCGTACCGCATGCAAAGTATTCCAACGCCGCAACGCTTGTTCGGCTCTGGCAGAGGACACATCTAGAGTTTCACTTTCAAGCTCCTTGTTCGTGGGCAAGATAACAATCAACGTAAAAGGAACCACCGCGAACAAGAACGCGGCTCCGACCAGCCAAGCGACTTGTTTGCCAACCCACCATGAAGTTAACGCGAGAATAGAACCGGCAATAGCCAACGATGCTTGCATGATGGTCCCGCGCTTGTAGCTTGGTCTCCACTCGGTAACAGCTATAGCAATCCCGCATGACAACCGAGCAGGCTGTTCAACAAAATTAATGTATAACGCTGCTCCCGCGAATATGCCGCACGTTAGCGTAGCCAGAATTTCTGGAATCATGTTCAACCCCGCGAAAGCCATTCGGCATCCTACCCCGATTACGATGCACCAGCGGATGCCGGCATCGCCGGGTAAGTACACTGGTCATGGCAGGAACGCCGATGGTTGTAATCAAGAAGTGGATTGGGCATAGAAGCGACACAGGCCTTCGCCCTGATTTTATGCAGGACGAGCTTGCGAGAGTGCCTGATTTCATTTCTGAATCTGGTTCAAAAATTGCTGAGATCGCCCACTTTGACCCAAGGGTACAAGCCGTGGCATGATGTAAGTCCAGCGTTTTCACCTGCTGGGAGGTCGTCCAATTGGTAGGACTCCAGATTCTGGATCTGGCTATTCTGGTTCGAGTCCAGGCCTCCCAGCCAAATTTCTCGTAAACCCTTTCGATCGGCCCGATCTAGATCAGGCGAATCATTACAATCTCCGGCTCAGTCCCGACCCGTAGCGGCGGTCCCCACGTTCCCGCTCCATATGACGTGTACACCTGCAAACTTCCCGCGCGACTCAATCCATGAACAAATTGCCGGTAAATTCGATTGGCGATCCAGGTGTGCGGAATCAGTTGTCCTCCGTGCGTGTGCCCGGAAACCTGCAGCGAAATCCCAGCCTCGGCAGCCACTCCCGGACGGTCCGGCGCGTGGGTGATCAGCAAGCTTGCCCTGGTTCGATCGATTGCCAATGCCGCCAGCACCGAGCGCAAATGCTCCGTGTGCGTCGCATCGCGATAGGCCACGCCAATCAATTGCAATCCATCGAGCTCCACTTTTTGCTTATCAAGGATTCGTACTCCTGCTTTGCTAATCGCTTCCAGGTACGGCCGCGGATCTCGGAACTCTTCGTGATTGCCCTCGGAAAAATAAGTACCGAATGGAACTTGGAGGCCCTCAAGCGGCGCTGCCGCCCGCTCGACGTCAATCGCTGTCCCATCAAACAAATCTCCGGCAATAATCGCCAAGTCCGGCTTCTCTCGATTTATGCGCGCGACAATTCGCCGCAAGAATCTCCCGCGGCGCACGTGCCCTAAATGCAAATCGCTGACGAATGCTATTGTGCGGCCGCGCCACGATAGAGGCAGATTGGCAAGTTGCACCTCGATGCGCTTTAGGCGTGGCCAAGCCGCATTGATCACGCCGTACAAACTGGTGGCCAGCGCTACGCCAAAGACTGCGAATCCCAGTACTGAACCGGGCAAAGGAAGGCTTGCGGCAACCGCTATTCCGTAAATCATCCACCACAGGACCGCAGCGATGATCAGATAGTTGAATGTTCCTAGCCACACCGAGCCGATAAGATAGGCAATGCGGACCACAAAATTTGCGTTACGAAAGGCCAGCAGGGAAGAACCCAAAAAAAACACTGAGAGAATCGCGAGGGCCACTCCCAATGCGCGGGTGGAGGAAGGCTTCGCTGGACCCCAAGCCGCCAGGATTGTCAGAAAGAGCAAAAAATGCGCGAGAAATAAAACTGATTGAACGACGATGAGAACAATCGCGAATCGCCTCAGCATTCCTGTTGCACCGACGTCCGCCCCTTCGCCACAGACCAAATCCCCCTGAGAGTATCATTTTTATCCCGGCGTATCCTCGAAGCCAGCCGTCCCGTACGCCACAGTTGCATGTGGGTTCCCTACTTTGTTTGCGACTTCGGCCTGTTTTCGCTTACACGCTCGAAGCAATTGCCGGGATCACGGCGCGCAAGAGTCCGATGAAGTGGCTCTTCACTCGTTCCGTCGTAGCCAGCACATCGTTATGATCCAGCGGTTCATCCAGTATGCCCGCCGCCGCGTTGGTCACGCACGAGATACCCAAAACGCGCATTCCGCTATGCCGTGCCGCAATTACCTCCGACACCGTTGACATGCCCACCAGATCGGCCCCAATCGCTTTCAAGAAGCGAATCTCGGCCGGCGTTTCGTAGCTGGGCCCGGGCAACGCCGCGTACACCCCTTCGCCAAGATCAATTCCAAGCTGCTTTGCACAGGCTAGCGCGATTGCGCGAAACTCCCGGTCGTAGGCCATGGTCATATCTGGGAAGCGGGGCCCAAACTTTTTTTCATTCGCACCGATCAGCGGATTGCTGCCCTGCAAATTGATGTGGTCTGTGATCGCTACGAGTCGCCCTTCTGTAAACTCTCCCCGGATCCCACCCGCGGCATTGGTCAGGATGATTGCCTTGATCCCCATTCTCGCAAACACACGAATAGGAAAGGCCACCTCTTTCACTGAATATCCTTCATACAAGTGCACCCGCCCCTGCATCGCGACCACATCGACGCCAACAACTGTTCCCAGCACCAATTGCCCCGCGTGCCCAATGGCTGTCGATTGCGGAAAGTGGGGAATCCTCGAATAGGGAATGCGCACCCCGCCCACAAATTCATCCGCGAATGCTCCGAGCCCTGACCCGAGCACCAGCGCAATCCGTGGACGAAGTTTTGTTTTCTTTGCAATGAATCGCGACGTGTCCTCGGCCCACGCGAATTCCGCGGCTTCCGCCTTCTGTTTTGTCGCATTCGATCGATTCGCCGGGGTCACGTCAAAATCCCCACTATGCACGCGGACATCAGGTTCGCCATCGTCCCCGCGAGCATGGCCCTAATACCTAGTTTCGCCAGATTCCCGCGCTGCTCGGGTGCCAGCGCGCCAATCCCGCCAATCTGTATCCCAATCGAGCTGAAATTTGCGAACCCGCACAGCGCAAACGTCGCAATCGTAAACGACCGCGGATCAAGCGTTCCCTTCATCGGCCCCAGCTTGGTGAATGCCACCACTTCGTTCAATGCCATGCGCGTCCCCAGCAAATTTCCAACCACGCCCGCGTCTCGCCAGGGGATTCCAATCAGCCAAGCCAGCGGCGCGAAAATCCATCCGAACAATTGCTCCAGGCTGCTCGGGAACCACGGAAAGTGGTGCAGCGCCAGCCAATTATGTGTGCCGCCAAAAATATAATCCACCAACGCCAAAACAGCCACGAAGGAAATCAGCATCGCACCCACGTTAATGGCCAGTTGCAGCCCGTCGGAGGTCCCGCGCGACAACGCTCCGAGAAAGTTTGCTTCCTTCTGCATCTCCGGCATCTCGACGTGTCCGGCTGTCAGCGGTTGTTCGGTCTCCGGCACCAATATTTTTGCTATCAGCAGAGTTCCCGGTGCGGTCATAATCACTGCCGCCAGGAGGTGTTTTGCTTCGACACCGGTGATGATGTAGGCGGTCATGATCGCGCCCGATACGTGCGCCATTCCGCAGGTCATTACGCACATTAATTCCGATTTCGTCAGCTTACTCAGAAAGGGTCGAATCGTCAGCGGCGCTTCCGTCTGCCCCATGAAGATACTCGCCGCAATGTCCAGCGACTCGGCTCCGCTTGCGCCCATTACCCGTGTCATCACCCAAGCAAACGCCCGGATGAAAATCTGCATCACCCCGATGTGGTAGAGAAAGGCGAACAGCGCCGCAATAAAAATAATTGTCGGCAATACCTGAAAGGCGAACACGAAACCGAACGACGAACCTCGCTTTCCGAGTTCGCCAAAAACAAATTCGGACCCGGCAAAGGCAAAATTCAGAAGCTTGTTCACAACGTCGCCCGCAACCTGAAACATTCTACGGCCCGGCTCAAATTTCAGCACAAAGATGCCGAACGCCAGTTGCAGTCCCAGCCCCCACAAAACTGTTTTCTTTTGGATGTCCTTGCGGCTCGTAGAGAACAGCAACGCCAAGCCAAGCAACACCGCCATGCCCAGCACGCCCACGAATCTACCCATTCACGCTCCTTCACCGGACTCTATTTCTGCTCGCGCCCTGCCGAACGCCGCAAATCTATTTTCAAGGAAGGGCGAGCCTAACATTCGCATGCCGATGCGTCAACGAACTCCCTCCGAACTCCCACCTTCTTTATGCCTTGCCCTCCATAAAAAAAAGGGGATAGCCGAAGCCATCCCCTTTTCTGAACTGCTACCTGGAATTCTTTCGAACTCCCGGGCTGATCTTACCGGTAACCCTTAGTGGTTCGCGACATATAACGCGATGCCGAACGAAGCAATGCCGGCCGGTACGGCGGTAACGGCAGTCAAAGCACCACCGGTTCCTACCGTGTAGAGGTCTATGTTAGTCGCAGAAGTGCTGTTCGATCCGTTTGTGTCGATCAACAGCAACTTTCCGGTTGGGTCGATTACAATGCCACCGGGGCTAACGTCGGTCTTCAAAGGTGTTCCAATTTCCGCACCGATGACTCCCGCCGAAGAAA
>Ga0074045_10000440_pt1 | contig 40809 bp, 43 predicted proteins | sample BogForMeECP23OM2_FD_94442 | JGI IMG/M metagenome (GOLD analysis project Ga0074045, IMG submission 94442) | Bog forest soil microbial communities from Calvert Island, British Columbia, Canada - Bog Forest MetaG ECP23OM2 | ecosystem: Environmental > Terrestrial > Soil > Wetlands ...
ACCGGCGAGTCGATCGAGATATCGGCGAGCCGGTCGGCAAAGTTCAAGCCGGGCAAGCAGCTGAAAGACTCGCTCAACGAAGGCGTCGGCGCCGCGCCCGCGCCGTCGTCGCCCAGCTCGTAAACGCACGACGATTCACCGAAGAACAAAATGCTGCCGCTGTGCGAATAGCACACGCGGCAGCATTTCTTTGCTAACATTGCGGCCGCGGGCGGTTAGCTCAGTGGTAGAGCATCGGCCTTACAAGCCGGGGGTCGCAGGTTCGAAACCTGCACCGCCCACCAATAGAACCAGGGGACTTACACGATTTTCTATTTTCGCCCGATCGTCCGGTGCCGGTTTTGGTGCCGGTTCTAGAAACAATGAAATCATCACCCGGTCGGTTCGCGCGCATCGCATCGACTGCCGTTCAAATCGTCTTCAGACGCCTTGTGCTTATCCGACGATCCAGCGCAGCGCCTCGCTTGCGTGGCTCTTATCGTAGGCTCTTACCTCCGGATGGACGAAGATCCGGATTGCGCCAATCAGCCAATGCTGCCACTCATGCGCGGCGACGACCGCGATGCGCTCTATCTTCTGTTGGTGGTTTTTTACGAAGCCGGCATGTTTCTCAAAAGCCGCGATATTTTCCCAGCCGTTGAAACCGGAAGCATCGATCAGCAATCTGATTTTGCCATGCTGACTGATGAGAGAATCGATTTGCGGCGCAATTTGGCGGAAGTCGTCCGCCTTCAATTTATCCGGCGCCACGATTTTCAACGCGTTGGTGGAGATAATCTCTGACTTGATCATACAAAACCTCCTCTACCGGTTCACGATCAGGACATCACCAGCGGATGCCCCGCTGGCGTTCGTACTCTTGCTCCATTCGCCGATGGCGCGCCGACATGATATCCCGGCGTGAGATAATACCGATGAGCTTGCGATTGTCATCGTGATCCACGACCGGTAAGCGCCCCACTCCTTCGCGAACCATCAGAGCATTTGCTTCGCTGAGGGTGTTATCCTCGAAAATAACAGCATGATTCCTGACATTGAGATCGCCGATCAGTTCTGTCGGTTTTCGCGCCGGGTCGAGTAAGTCCAGGCGGGTCACTACGCCAACCAGTTGTCCGCGGTCGTTCAATACCGGGAACCCCTGATAACTGCTGCCCGGCCAGCCTTGTGTGATGCGGGTCCGAACCTCCGCCAAAGTTAGATGCTCAGCAAGAGAGACCACCTCGCGGCTGGCGACTTCGCGAACCAAGGTCTGTGTAAGAAAGTCGGCAGTATACTCCGTTGGGACAAAGACGCCCCTGCGAACGACCTTCTCCGTCATGAGAGTAGTCTGCATCAGCAAACTTGAAACCATGTACGCCGCCGAAGAGCCACTGAGCAAAGGTAAAAGGCCAAGCGGCTGCAAGGTAGTCTCGAAGGCAAAAACTATCGACGTGAGCAGTGCGCGCGAAGCTCCTGCGAACATCGCCGACATTCCGACTATCCCGGCGATTCGCAAATCGATCCCAAACTGAGGAAACAACAGATTGGCTCCGACGCCGAGGGCTGCGCCGAGCGCTCCACCCATAACGAAAAGCGGCGCCAGGGTTCCCGCGGACGTTTTACTTCCGAGCGCCGCCGCCCAGGAAACAAATTTGAGCAGGAAGAGCGTGATGAGCGCTTTCTCGGTGAGCGACCCGGAAAAAATTCGGTCGATGTTGACGTAGCCGACGCCCATAGTCTCGGGAAGAATGTAGCCAACGATGCCGACAACAAGGCCGCCGATAGCAGGCCACCACATCCAGTGGATCGGCAATCTCGCAAACGTATCCTCGACTGCATATACGGCGCGAGTCGCGCCGACGGAGGCCAATCCCACTATGGCGCCGATCAAGGTGTACGATGCCAAGGCGGCCATTCCTGAATTTTGCAGTTGCTGCATCGGGAACATTGGCCAAGGGGCTGCAGAGAGTCTTCGCAGCGCGGCTGCCATCGCGCTCGCAACTGCGACGGGGATAAGAGAGCGCGGGCGAAACTCGAACAGCAACAGCTCGACTGCTATCAAAACGCCTGACACTGGGCTTCCAAAAGTCGCCGACATGCCGGCCGCAGCGCCGGCCGAGAGGAGGATCTTTCTCTCCTCATCAGTTGTCGAGAGAAACTGTCCGACGAAAGAGCCGAGCGCTCCTCCAGTGACGATGATTGGGCCCTCGGCGCCAAAGGGACACCCAGTACCGATGGAGATAGCTGTGGATATGGGCTTAAGAATTCCGACTCGCGCAGGGATTCGACTCTGGTACTTAAGTACGCTCAGCATCACCTCCGGGATTCCATGCCCGCGTATTGCCTCCGAGCCATAGCGCGCCATCAAACCGACCAGCACGCCGCCGATGACCGGCACGACCAACACGAACAGACCGAGTTGGTTGGCCTCCGGCGAGACAAAACTCGTTGATAATCGACCGTAGAAAGACAAGTTGGTTATGAAACCGATCAACTTGAGCAGAACTATTGCTGCCCCTCCCGCCCCCACTCCGATCGCCGCCGCCAGAAGAGTCAGAAAGACGACGCGCATATCGAACGTATTTCTACGGCTGGGAAAGTGCTCAGGTTCGAGAATGCATTCCTGCGATCTATTGGGCGCGTTTCCCACCGCAGACGGCGAATCGGGGTCTACTTGCTCTGTCATGTTCTACTCCACCGTCCAGCGGCCGCGTCGCAGGGATTCATCATCGATGCTTTTTAACCTTTACGCTCAAAAGTGCGATAGCCTTCGCTCGACCGGCTAGCGTGATCGAGTGCCTACGGGCCGCTTGGGCTTTGGCAAGGTATGGACCACAAGTACCGGGCAGACTGCATGTTGCACGACCCTCTCCGCGACGCTGCCGATCAGAACGTGCGCCAACCCAGTGCGTCCGTGCGTTGAGATGACGATCAGATTTGCGTGGACCTTGTTTGCAGCCTCGATGATCGTTTGGTAGGCGGCGGCACCGAACTCCACCAAAGTCCGGCACTTGACGCCTTGCTTGCCCAAGCTCCTGCACATTTCCTCGAGCTTCTCTTCGGTTGCTCGTGCTTGATTTTCGAGGAGCGCCCCTGTGTCGGGCACCAACAATGGCGACTCGTAAAATCCACGCTCGACCACCGACAGTAAAATCAGTTCGGCGTCATACGGCCGGCTGAATTCGACAGCCTCGTCTAGTGCTTTCACAGAAGATTCGGAAAAATCGATCGGCACCAGAATTCTCTCAATCGCCATCATTTTTGATTTCTCCATATGCGTCATTCAGTTCGGACAGCCGTGGAGTCGAGATGAGGCTTCGACAGCTGGTTCACAGAGTTCATCGTTGCGGCTGTTCTCCGACAGGATTGGTGGCGGACACGATATGAATGCGATGTCCGCTTATCGCGGCGAGCGCTTCACGCAAGGTGTCGAAAATGTGAACGGTTCCGATGACGTCGCGCAACCGGAGGCGGTGCAGATCCGCCCGCAGCGACGCCTCGGTGTGAACCAGCACCAGCGCTATGCGGCGGCAAATTAGATCCTGTTGCAGATCGGCCAACACTCGCGCGGCAGAATAGTCGATGCTGGTGATCGCGCCCGCATCGACTACCAGCCATTTCAGCGGCGGGTCAGCTCCTTCGACGAGGCCGCGCACATCGGCCACAAACCGGCCGACATTGGCATAGAAAAGGTCTGCCCCGAATTGAAAAATCACCATGCCGGGCTGGCTGAACGCGCCTGGGACTGCCGGCGTCGGCGCCCATCGTCCGCTCCGCTCGACGAGCACGGCGGTGTGGGGTTGATAGCTGTGGCGTACGTGCCAAAGGAGCGACAGTCCTATCGCCAGCAAGATGCCCTGTTCAACGCCTGCTACCACAACCGTAGCGGCGGTGATCAGCGCCAGCCAGAACTCACCGGGGCTCTCGCGCCGGATGTCGCGCAAGCCGCGCACGTCGACCAGCCCGACGGCGATGTTGAAAACGATGGCACCGAGCACACACCTCGGCAGATAGTGCAGCGGACCGGTCAGGAAAACGAGCACTAAGGCCACCACAGCGGCCGTGGCGAGTTGGGCGATCTGGCTATGTCCGCCGGAGCGCTCGACCATTCCCGTCTGCGTCGGGCTGCCATTCACGACAAACGCTCCGCTAAGCGCGGCGGCTGCGTTGGCCGCTGACAGACCGACGAGGTCGGTGTTTTCGTCCAGTGTTTGGCGATGCCGCGACGCATAGGCGGTCGCGGTGGCAGCGCTCTGGGTGACGATCATCAGAAAGCATGAGACCGACACCGGAAGAAGTTGCGGAATTCCCCGCCAGCTCACATCTGGAAGTCCGATCGGCGGCAGACCTCCAGTGACTCGTTCGATGAGGGTGATGCCATACCAGGAGAAGTTGAACGCGGCCCTTGCTGCAATAACGCCGACGACCGCAAAAAGCGCCCCGGGTAACCGCGGCGCAAGCCGGTTGAGGACGAAGATGCTCGTCAACACGGCCACTGTAACGCACAGTGTCAGAACATGCAGCTGCGGCGAGCTTCGGACGATCTGCGCTAGCTGCTCAAGCGTCTGGTCGGAGGTGACCGGCACTCCCAGCATCTCACCAAACATCGCAATGCCGACCTGGAAACCCACACCCGTAAGAAAGCCGACCAGCAGCGTCTGCGAAAGGAAGTCGGCTAGGAAACCGAGCTTGAATAACCGCGCGAGCATCAGGCATCCGGCTGTCAACAGCGCTACCAACCCAGCCAGCGCCACATAATGCTCGCTGCCGACGGGCGCAATCTGTGACAGTTTGCCCGCGATAATGGCCGCCGTCGCCGAATCCGCCGCCACCACCAAGTAACGCGACGCGCCGAGCGCTGCGAACGCCGTCAACGGCAGAAGTAGAGTGTAGAGCCCGGTGACGACCGGCATTCCGGCGAGCCGCGCAGAACCCAGCGCCTGCGGCACGTTCATCGCGGCGAGAGTGATGCCAGCCAGCGTGTCGCGCACCGCTCCGGCAACGGTGGCGGGCCGGATGCCGCCGAAGAGCCACGGCCATTGCTTGTCCCATCGGTCAGACATGCCTGCGCGCGAGCACCGAATTGTGCCAGCCGGCCGCGCACCAGGCCGACCATTGTCGAGCTCAGATCGCAGCCGGTGTTGATGGCGTCCGCAGCAAGGTTATGAGCCAAAAGCGCCGCTGCGAATCGGCCCGTGCCACAGCCGAATTCCAGGACCGCCTTTGCCTTTTCAAATTCAGCGTGCGCGACAAGATCACGCGTTGCGATATCTTCATAGAATCCTTGCCGATCCTGCAGCGTGCCGAAGCGGTCGTAGAAGGCTCGAGCCCCCTCTCTCGTCAGCATCTGCTGATGTTCGACCACGCCCGTCACCGCTTCTCGACATCTTTTCCGTCACGCTGGCCCAAAGAGAATATGCTCCATTCACGGGCGCGAGTTCCGCGGAAACCTGGTCGCGTTCGACGCTTTTCGTCTCAAACAGCCGGGTGGAGAAGTATGCGGCCGCGATTAATCGACAAATGTACCTCGAGCACAAGGTTTCTCAGTTCATCATTCGATCCGCCGCGAAGTGCCCTGGCAGCCTCGCAGGCCAGATCGTCCAGCGATAACAACCCGACCAATGTTCCGTCCTGATCGATCACCGGAAGTCGGCGGGTTCGGTTCTGCTGCATCAGTACGGCTGCCGTACTCAACTCATCTTCAACGCCGCAGGTCACAACCTTCCGGGCCATGGCTGTCTCAACAGGGATCTCGCGCAGGAGCCTGCCTTGAGTATATGCAGCCATACATACGTCCCGGTCCGTTAAGAAGCCGATAGGTCTTGACTGCTCGTCCACGACCGGGACAGCACCGCATCCCGCCTCCCACATGATCTGCGCCGCACTATTAAGTGAGTCCTGCGGGCGACAATATCTGACATTGCGATTCATGATTTGCTCAATTTTCATTGGAACCTTCCGGGACCGTGCCTTCACGGCCGCGTGGTTTTCGCGAACCCACGGCAATCTCCGCGACCTTGGTCGATCCTGATTCGAGACGTGGACCGAGGATACGATTCAACTCGTAGGAGCCAACCGTCTCGTCGCGCAGCAACGCCTCTACCAGCCGATCAAGCCGGTCCCTCGCATCTGTCAGGCAACGGCGGACGCGATCATGAGTCTCCTGGAGCAAGCCCAGGACTTCCTGGTCAATTCGCGCAGCCGTCGCTTCGCTGTAATCGCGTCCTTGCGAGATCTCGTAGCCAAGGAATGGTTGCTGCTCGTCGGTCTTGAACGCCACGAGTCCGAGCTTGCTCATACCCCAGCGGGTCACCATACGACGAGCCAAACGTGTGGCTTCCACCAGGTCGTTCTCTGCACCCGTGGTCACTTCGCCAAAGACAATCTCCTCTGCCGTGCGCCCGCCCAGCATCACGGCGAGCCGCGCCTTTATGTAGGACAGGCTCAGGTTGTGTCGATCCTCTCCTGGAATCTGCTCCGTCATTCCAAGGGCCTGGCCGTGCGGTACGATCGTAACCTTGTGGACCGGATCTGCGGCCGGCGTCAGCCACGCCACCACTGCATGTCCGCACTCGTGATAGGCAACCACCCTCCGTTCGCCGGGGTTCACCAGGTGTTGCTGGGCCGCACCCATACGGACCTTGTCTTCGCTCTCCTCAAAATCGGCCATGGTAACCGCCGGACGATCATGTCTGGCCGCGGTAAGAGCGGCCTCATTGCAAAGGTTTGCCAAGTCCGCCCCGCTCATGCCGATGGTGCCGCGGGCGAGAGTGGGTAAGTCCACATCGGTTGCAAGCCGCAGCTTGCGGGTGTGGATACGCAAGATGCCCTCGCGCCCTTCCCGATCCGGAAGAGCAATTACCACCTGCCGATCAAAGCGTCCCGGCCGCAGCAGCGCAGGATCGAGAACGTCCGGCCGGTTGGTCGCTGCCAAAATGATCACCTCGAACCGCTCGTCAAAGCCATCGAGTTCGCCCAACAACTGATTCAACGTCTGCTCGCGCTCGTCGTTAGTCGCCCCAAGGCCAGCGCCGCGCCGTCGTCCAACCGCGTCGAGCTCGTCGATAAACACGATAGACGGCGCCGCCTCTTTCGCCTGGCGAAACAGATCGCGGACGCGGCTGGCTCCCACACCGACAAACATCTCGATAAATTCGGAGGCATTGAGGCTAAAGAAAGGAACCCCGGCCTCGCCGGCTACAGCGCGCGCCATGAGAGTCTTGCCGGTTCCCGGCGCTCCGACCAACAGCACGCCCTTGGGAATTCGAGCACCCAGGTCGTGGTACTTTTGCGGGTGCTTGAGGAAGTCGACCTCTTCCTGAAGCTCTGCCTTGGCCTCGTTCGCTCCTGCCACGTCATTGAAGGTGAGCTTTGGCTGCTCGCTGCTGTAGCGCTTGGCCCTCATCCGCCCAAACCCGAACATCCCCGACTGGCCACGCACGGCCCGATTGCTCATCCACCAGAATAATCCGAACAGAAGTATAAGCGGTCCCCATTCAACCAGCATCTCGACGAACCAGGGCATCGATGACGAGGACACCTCGACAACGACATGGTGCGCAATCAGCAGCGGCATCAATCCGGCGTCGCCGACCGTCGCCGGAAAAATCGTGGTGAATTTGTGGTACGCGATTGAAGGAGGCACGGCAGGCTTGTTGGAGGCAATCTCAGGAGAGGCGGATGCTAGCGGTGCTTTCGATGACGCCTCAGGAGGCGGCGGGGCTTTCGACGACAACTCGGAGGACGCGGTAGCCGGTGGCCAGACCAGAGGCTTAACAAATTCGCCGTTGATTGCGTCTTGGGCGATGTGAACACGAGAGATATTGTCAGTGCGTATCTGCGCGAGAAAAACAGAATATGGAATTGAAACTTTGGGCTGCGACGACGGCCACAATCCGGTCACATACCAGAGCATCACAGCCAGCGACATCAACCACCAGAACAGAACGCCTCGCGGGAGCTGTTGCCGCTCCTTCGCCGATATTTTATTTTCTGGTCCGACTTGCTGTTGCGCCATCTGCTTGCCTGTGGCTTGCTCCGAGCGCGAATTGGAATCAGCGAGTTCTGGGGCGTCCCCGGACGGTCAGAACCGGAACTGTTGATTCGCGGACGGTACGCTCCGCCGCGCTCCCAAAAACCAGGTGGCTCAATCCGGACTGCTCGTGCGAAGCCATCACGATCAGATCGGGCCGCAATTGCTTTTCGACTTCGAGTATCGCGCCAGCTGGGTCGCCGCGTCGCACCACCAGTTCAAGCTTGGTTTTGGCACCTAGATTTTCGGCCGCGACTTTTGCGAGCTGCGCTCGGGCATCTTGCTCCCACTCAGGCGTCGATGCCTCGACCGGGACCTCTGATGGCTCGAACGGCGTGGGGACGACACGGAGCAGGCATATTGCGGCGCTGTATCTCTGAGCCAGGCGGCATCCAAAGTTCAGTGCGGCAATCGAGTCCGGGTCAAAATCAACCAGGCAAAGAATCTTCTTCAGCGCTCCGATGGTAGTTCCGGGGGCAAAGCTCAGGACCGGTCGCCTCGACGTGCGAAGCACGTGTTCCGCGATACTCCCAATGAACAGACGGTCTATGCGGGCCCGCTCGTGCTTCGCCATAACAATCAGATCGACGTCAAGATCCTCTGCGGCCTTTTCGATTACCTCCGCGGGCCGTCCAACTTGCACAACAATCTGATGGCGCACCTTGCCCAAATGTTTTTTTGCGATCTGCTCTAACCGCAATTTGTCAGGTTGCGTCGAAACCTTGGCGTACGGATCAAGTTTGGTCGGGTCACCGATAGGTACGAACTCGACGTGCATCAAGTACAGCAGCGCGTCGTCTTCTCGCGCCAGTTTGGCTGCCTGGTCAAGCGCCGCTATCGCGTTATCGCTGAACGCGACCGGGCACAGAATTTTGTGGAATATCGTCATAGCATTCCTTCCATGGATTCCCCGGAGGCTTGAGATTGTCGCCCGCCGTCGGCTGCGTCAACCAAGATTAACCGCTTTCCCTCGCCAGTCGCCAAGATGCTTTTTGAGGGGGCTGATTTTCCGTTGTGGGACCGAACCATTCGCTCCTTCAGGCTTCGGCTCGATATTGACCATACGCCAACTTGCGCTTGGTCAGCAAAACAAATGCCTTTGGTTGCGCGAATAGCGGCCCATGGTAGCAGTCTTCGCGATGCCGGCCGGGAGGGTCAGGATCTCAGGCTAGCCTCAATTTTCGCCGAGTCGATTATGAAACGGCGGTGTTCGCGCTTCACGAAGCCTTCTGCAACGAGCTGCTTGAGGCACTCGCTCACTTTCGGCCGCGAGCACTCCACCAGGTCCGCTATGTCCTGACCACTCAGCCCGAGATCTATGATCATCAAGTGGTCGTCTCGCTTACCGAACCTCCGGCCGAGGTCGAGCAAGGCGAGCATGATTCTGTCGCGAGCGGTCTGGCTGAGAAAGTTTGAATGGCGCTCCAGCAGCGTCCACCATCGGCCGACCGTCAAATTGAGCAGCTCGCTGAAGTCACGGAATGGAATGCCGAAGACGCCCTCCACCAGCGTGGATGGGCTTATCAAAGCGACTTGACAATCTGTGAACGCAACGCAGGAAAGTTTATGATGAATATCGGGCAAGAACGACGGAATCGCGATCACGTCGCCGGGTCCTAGCATCTTGAGCAGGTTGCGTTCCCGTTTTCGATTGAGGCAAATAAGCCGGGCGATGCCCGAGAGCAGAATGTAAACGGCACCATCTGACTCCCCCTCCTTATAAATGATCGAACGTTTGGTAAACTGTCGGATCCTCATCTTGGCGCGCAAGACTTCTAACTTGCGTAAAGAAAGGCCCGTCAATCCTTGCAATTTCCCTAAATCTTGAGCACTGACTGCGCGAAGTTGAGGAGGCCTGGCCCCGCCATTCCTGACGGTTCTGTCGGGCGATGATCGAGGTGGCATGGCTACGACGATTGAAGAGATCTCGGTTTCCGGCAAGTCTGAATCACGCCCGTTCAATCATGGCCATCGAATGGTAGTCGTCGGATGTAACGACAATCTGCACAAAAAAACAACTGAGGATGCGTTCCGTATGTAACACAATATGCCTTGAACATAACTTTGTTTAGAGTAGAAGAATATCCACCGTCTGGGTGCATAGCTGTGCTACTTGAGGCGATCAGAGACAGCGGCGGGCGATGGTCGCTGAGTTTACAACTGGATTTTCTGAGAGACTAGATGTCGCGCACCGACTGAAGCCGAGGTATCCGAAGAACGTCGCGAGACCGCAACCCGCTTGGTTGTTCTGGCAGGAGGACGGTTGATGGCATCCAATAGCTGGCTCGGTCAAGAGCTTGAGTACCGCGGAGTTTCACGCCGCGATTTCCTGAAGTTCTGCGGCTCGATGGCTGCGTTGCTGGCGCTACCGACAACTGCGGCAACAGCAATAGCGGAGGCTATCGAGACAACGTCCAAGCCGGTTCTCGTCTGGCTCGAGTTTCAGGACTGCGCCGGCAACACCGAGTCATTTCTGCGCGCGAGTCACCCCACAGTCGGTGATCTCATCCTGGATACGATTTCGCTGAACTACCACGAGACCCTGATGGCCGCGGCCGGAGCGCAAGCCGAAAGCGCGCTTGCGAGCACGGTTCGCGACTTCTCGGGAAAATACATAGCGCTGGTGGAGGGAGCGATTCCGACAGGAGCGGACGGGGCCTACTGCACTATCGGCGGCCGGAGCGCTTTACAGATTGCGCGCGAAGTATGCGGCAAGGCGGCGGCAACGATCGCAGTCGGCACCTGCGCCACCTTCGGCGGGATACCGGCGGCGCGTCCGAATCCGACCGGCGCGGTTTCGGTCGGCGACGCAGTGCCGGGCCTCAAGAACCTGATCAACATGTCGGCATGCCCGATGAACGCCGAAAACATTACGGCGTTGATCGTTTACTACATGACGATGAAGCAATGGCCGCCGCTGGATCGGTACCGACGTCCGCTTTTCGCGTACGGGAAACTCATCCATGACAACTGCGAACGGCGCGCTCACTTCGACGCTGGACAATACGTCGAAGCTTGGGGCGATGAAGCCCATAGGCAGGGCGCTTGTCTCTACAAGATGGGATGCAAAGGTCCAGCGACCTCGCAGAACTGCCCGGAAGTGCGATGGAATGAGGGCACGAACTGGCCCATCGGGTGCGGCCATCCATGTGTCGGTTGTGCGGAGCCGAACTTCTGGGACACCATGACGCCTTTCTATCGGCGCTTGCCTGATGTGCCCGGATTCAAGGTGGGCGCCAACCTCGACAAAATCGGCTTGGGGGCGGCGGCAATCGTGGGCGTTGCGGCGGCTGCCCATGGCGCCGGTGAGTTCGTGCGGCACCATACGGGAAGCAAGCCCGAGGGTTCTGATAGCGGCTCAAAGGATGCTGAAGATGGCCCACGTCGTCGTTGATCCCGTAACTCGCATCGAAGGGCATCTCCGGATCGAAGCCGAAGTCGATGGCGGAAAGGTCAACGACGCCTGGTCGTCGTCAACGATGTTTCGCGGCATCGAGATCATTCTCAAGGGGCGAGACCCGCGAGACGCCTGGGTCTTTACCCAGCGCATTTGCGGAGTCTGCACCACGGTTCACGCGATCGCGTCGATTCGCGCCGTCGAGCACGCGATCGGCGCGCAGCCTCCGCCCAATGCGCGGGTGTTGCGCAACATCATTATTGCGGCACAGTGTGTTCACGACCATGTGATCCACTTCTATCATCTGCATGCGCTGGATTGGGTCGATATTACCTCGGCGCTCAAGGCTGATCCGGCCAAGACTGCCACGCTTGCCCAGTCGATCTCGGATTGGAAGCTTTCGAGTGCAAAGTATTTTGCGGGAATGCGCGACCGGCTCAGTACGTTCGTGCAGCGCGGCCAACTTGGCCCGTTTGCGAACGCGTACTGGGGTCATCCCGCTTACCGCCTGCCGCCCGAGGCGAATTTAATGGCGGTCTCGCACTATCTGGAGGCGCTCGACTGGCAGCGGCGCTTCATCAAGATCCATGCGATCCTGGGCGGAAAAAATCCGCACCTGCAAAGTTTCCTGGTGGGTGGCATGGCTACGCCGGTCGATCCCGACTCGCAGAACGCGCTCAACGCCGACACGATAGCAGCCCTCGACAAGCTCGTGGCCGAAGGCCGTGACTTTGTGAAGCAGGTGTACCTGCCTGACGTACTGGCGATCGCATCATTCTACAAAGACTGGGCTTCGATCGGCGCGGGCGTCGGCAACTACATGGTGTATGGCGACTATCCCGAGGACGATAGCGAAAATCCTGAGCTATGGATGCCTCCCGGCATAATTCGGGCGCGCGATATCTCGAAAGTCGAGCCGGTTGACCAGCGGAAGATTACCGAGCAGGTGGCGCATTCGTGGTACGACTATTCAGGCGGTGACAGCCAGGCACTTCATCCGTATAAGGGGGAGACCAATCCGAATTACAGCGGACCGAAGCCGCCATACGAACGACTGGTGCTTGCGGAGAAATACAGTTGGCTAAAATCGCCGCGCTACGAGGGCGCGCCGATGGAGGTTGGGCCGCTCGCACGCATGCTGGTCGCGTACGTGACGGGACGGCCGGCGCAGGTCAAGCAACTGGTTGACAAGGCGCTGGCGACCCTGGGCGTTGGACCGCAAGCGCTGTTCTCGACTTTGGGACGCGTGGCCGCGCGCGCCATTGAGACCCAGGTGGTAGTCGAAAAGATGGGCGACTGGGTAAGCGCGCTGGGCGAGAACATGGCGCGCCGCGACTACCGTATCCAAGACAACTCGAAATGGGAGCCGGAGAGCTGGCCCGCAGACTGTTATGGCGCGGGCTTTCACGAAGCGCCGCGGGGGTCTCTCGGCCACTGGGTTCACATCAGCAACGGCGCGATCGTAAACTACCAGTGCGTCGTACCGAGCACTTGGAATGCTGGACCGCGGGATTTCGAGAAGCAGCCCGGTCCTTACGAGGCGGCGCTGGTCGGTACTCCGGTAGCGAAGCCGGATCAGCCACTCGAAATACTACGTACGGTGCACTCTTTCGATCCGTGCATGGCGTGCGGAGTCCATGTGGTGGATGCCCGGAGGCGCGAGCTGGCTCGCGTGCGGATCGCATGAGCGCCGCGCCTAAAGTTGTCGGTGCTACCCAAACGGTGGTGCCGGTATACGTGTGGGAGTTGCCGGTTCGAGTAACCCACTGGCTCATTTTCTTTTCGATTCTGATCCTGTCAGCGACGGGCTTCTACATAGGAGATCCATTCATAGCCGTCAGCGGGCCTGCCCGAGATCACTTCGTCATGGGAACGGTGCGGGTAGTCCATCTGTACACGGCGATCGTCTTTTCGTTGGCCCTGTTTGTGCGCATTTACTGGATGTTTGTGGGCAACCAATACGCACGCTGGGATCAGTATCTTCCGGTGTCGCGGGAACGCCTGCGCAACACCTGGGAAGCGATAAAGTTTTTCAGCTACTTTCGGCGCGACCCGTTGCCGTACCCGGGGCAAACTGGCACTGCCGGACTGGCCTATGGTTTCATCTTTCTGATCCAGTTCGTGATGATTGTCACCGGACTTGCACTGTACACGGTGTATGCACCATCAGATTCGGTGTTCCAGAACTTCGGTTTCCTGATTCCACTATTAGGCGGCCTGCCGATTGCGCATCTGATTCATCACATCGGAATGTGGCTGCTGCTCATCTTCATGGTCCTGCACGTATATTTGTGCGTTCTGTTTTCCGTTTCCGAACGAAGCGAAGTCGATTCAATGTTCTCCGGTTACAAAGAAAGGGAAGTCACGGTTGGCCAGGAGACGCACGATGACTGAGTCGCCCGAACTTCTCATTCTCGGACTTGGGAACGTGCTGCTCGGCGACGACGGTCTGGGCGCCGCCGCGGTGGCTCGACTGGAACGGGGCTACAATATTCCGCCAGGGGTTCGTGTAGCCGATGGCGGTACGCTCGGCCTCGCACTACTTGGGCTGTTTGCCGAGTCGGAGCACGTGATTCTCGTCGATGCGATTCGCGTCGACGCTCCTCCAGGTACATCGGTTCGCGTCGATGGAGACGAGGTCGCACCCGCAGTACGCGAGCGGCTGTCGCCTCACCAGGTCGGGGTTGCCGATCTTTTGGATGCCGCGCGACTAATCGACTCCTTTCCAGCGTCGGTCACGTTGCTGGGACTGGTGCCGGAGAGAATGGACTTAAGTATCGAGCGTTCAGATCCTGTCAACGAGGGTTTGGACGGACTTGTAGAGGCGATAGTGCGTGAGGCGCGAGGTCTTGGATATGAGCTGTCGCCGAAGAGCGGCGCGGGGGCTCGCGACAGCCGCGCTGGTGGCGTCATGCACGATTATCGGGTGCAGCAGGAGCGGTAGATCGCCCGGCGCGGCGCAGATTCCATCGGGGCTCTTTGCGTCGCCCGAAGCACGAGCGAGAGGACGGACACTCTTCATGCAGAACTGCGCAATCTGCCATGGCGAGAACGGCGACGGACACGGAGTCCGCAGCGTCGGCATGGAACCTCCGCCGGCGAATCTCACCGTCCCGCCCTGGTCCGATTCTGCAAGCGCCGCGCAAACATATCGGGCGATTCACGACGGCGTCCAGGGGGCGGCGATGCCGTCATGGTCGACTCTCACCGATCAGCAGATCTGGGACCTAGTGGCGTACATTCATTCGCTGGGTGAAGCGTGAACAGCCATGAGCCACAGCTCGCGGACATCACCTTTTCAGCGTCCTACGCAGGCGCGGCTGACAGGCATGCGTCAGAATTTGCCGGCTACAAGATCGAAATAACCGGAATTTTGCAGGGAGTCGGATTCAGGCCCTTCATCTACCGGCTGGCGCGTGAAGAGGGGCTGACGGGCAGCGTCCGTAACGACGCGGTGGGCGTTGCTGTCGAAGCATTCGGCTCGCGGGTAGCGCTGGACCGATTCGTCAGACGCCTCATCGCCGAGGCGCCCGCGCCGGCACGATTCAAGTCTGTACGAGCGAGCCTGCTTGAGTTTGAGCGGCGGCGACACTTCGAGATCGTTGCCAGCGAGGCGGGAGCCGAGCGTCGCGTATCGATACCGGCTGACCTGGCGACGTGCCCTGAATGTGTCGCCGAGATCTTCGATCGCGAAAATCGACGTTTCGGGTACGCCTTCACCAATTGTACGAAGTGCGGCCCGCGCTTCACGATCGCGCTTGATCTCCCGTATGACCGCAGCGCGACAACGATGGCGCCTTTCGAGATGTGCGCCGAGTGCCGGCGCGAATACGAAGATCCGTGTAATCGGCGTTTTCACGCGGAGCCAAACGCCTGCCCCGAGTGCGGACCGCGTCTGCGGCTAGTTGGAGCGGCGGGCGAGGAGCTGGCATCGACCGACCCGATCGGCGAAGTGTCCAGCGGCTTGTGCGGAGGGCTGATCGTCGCGCTCAAGGGTCTCGGCGGATTTCATTTTGCCTGCGACGCCACATCGCCGTCGGCAGTTGCCAGGCTGCGCCTGCGCAAGCATCGCGATGAAAAGCCCTTCGCCGTCATGGTGCGCGAAGTCGAGGATGCCGAGCGCCTAGTCCTTCTATCTCCAGCCGAGCGCGCACTGTTGTGCTCGCCCGAACGGCCGATCGTTCTCGCTCGGCGGCATCCAGATGTAGGTCTCGCTGCCGAGGTCGCGCCGGAAACGCCGCTGGTCGGCATCATGCTCGCGCACACACCGTTGCATCACTTGCTTCTAGCCGCAGCGCAGATACCGCTCGTGATGACGTCCGGAAATCTGTCCGACGAGCCTGTCGCATACCGCAACGATGAAGCGCTTCGCCGGCTGGCGGGGATTGCTGATCTCTTTTTGATTCACGACCGTGGAATCGTGACTCGATGTGACGACTCGGTTGCCCGTGTGATCGCAAGTGCTCCGACTGTGCTGCGCCGCTCGCGGGGTTACGTGCCGCGTCCGGTGCCAGTCGATCCGCCATTCGAGCGCTCTGTGCTGGCCGTGGGAGCGCAACTCAAGAACACTTTCTGTCTCGGCAGCGGGGATTCAGTCTGGTTCGGTCCGCACATCGGCGATCTCGACGGTGTCGAGACCTACGAGGCTTTTGAGGAGTCCATCACAAGGTTAGAAGACTTCGTCGGCGTGAAGCCGAAGATAATCGCGCACGACCTGCACCCTGATTACCTCTCGACCCGTTACGCGCGTGGCCGCAAGGAATGCATTGCCGTCGCGGTGCAGCATCATCATGCGCACGTGGCGAGTGCGATGGCGGAGCATGGGCTCGCGGGTCCGGTTCTCGGAGTCGCATTCGATGGCTCGGGTTTCGGAAGCGACGGCGCGGCGTGGGGCGGAGAATTGCTGCTCTCGGATTTTGCCGGCTTCGAGCGGATTGCGACGCTTCGTCCGGTCGCGCTCGTGGGCGGCGATCGCGCGGTGCGCGAAGTATGGCGGCTTGCGCTCGCTCTGGTCGAGGATGCCTTCGCGGGATCATTCGACGCGTTTGAGCGACTAGAGCTTTTCAGATCGATCGATCCCGTCGCGGCTACGACAGTGCGGCACATGATCGCGAGCGGACTCAATACAGCGAGCGCACACGGCGTCGGCCGCTATTTCGACGCGATTGGCGCGCTGATCTTCACGCGGCAGCACGCAGCCTACGAGGGGCAGGTCGCGCTGCTGCTCAACAACTTCGCCGAACCACGTGAGACCGGCGTTTATGATTTTGTCCTCCACCGCGACACAAATCCGTGGACGCTCGATCTGCGGCCGATGGTTCGGCGGATCGTGCAGGAGGTCATAGCGGACGTCGATGGCTGCCGAATCGCGGCGCGCTTCCACAACACGCTGATAGAAGGAACGGCAGCGATGGTGCAGGCCGCGCTCGCAGAGCACGGAAAAGTCCCGGTGGTGCTCAGCGGCGGATGCTTTCAGAATCCGCGGCTCGCCGAAGGTATCTTCGACGCCTTGGCTGGGTTCGCTCCGGTGTATTTGCCGCGCGAGGTTCCGCCCGGAGACGGCGGAATCGCCCTGGGACAAGCGATGGTCGCCACGGCGCGCATGCGCGAATCGAAAGGAGGCCTGTGATGTGCCTCGGCGTACCTGGCAGAGTGATTTTAGTCTCAGGTTCCGTCGCGACCGTCGATTTTTGGGGCGTGCGCAAGGAGGTCATGCTAGACATCGTTGACGAGCCGGTCGTTCCTGGCGACTACGTGCTCAATCATGTTGGTTACGCGATTCGCAAGATTCCCGCCGCAGAGGTAGAGGCGACTCTCGCCCTCTATGAGGAATTGCTGCGCGAGGTCGAGCGAGAGGACCTGATGGCGGCTGACGTGCGCGGCGAAATTGCTGCTGGCGATAGGAAAAAAAATGGATGACGCCCGGATGAACGGTCGCGCGCTCGAGTTCCGCGATCCCCAGCGGGGACGCGAGCTCACCGCACTGCTCGGCCGGCTCTGCGCATCCATTGGCCGCGCGCCAATCTCGGTGATGCACGTGTGCGGAAGCCACGAGCAGGCAATCGCGCGCTTCGGCTTGCGGGCCAGCTTACCCCGTGCGCTCGACGTGATCATGGGACCGGGGTGTCCGGTATGCGTGACCGACCAACCCGAAGTTGACGAGGCGGTCGCGCTTGCGCTTGCGGGAGCGAGAATCGCGACCTACGGCGACATGCTGCGCGTGCCCGGGAGCGCCAAGTCCTTGGCAGACGCAAGAGCGGATGGCGCACGCGTGGACGTTGTTTACAGCGTGTCGCAGGCGGTGGAACTCGCGCGCCACATCGATGAAGAGCTGGTGTTCTTCGCCAGCGGCTTTGAGACGACAGCGGTCGCCACCGCGGCGGCCCTGCTGGCCGGCACGCCATCCAACTTCTCGGTTCTTTCCGCCCACAAGTACATCCCGCCAGTGATGGAGATCGTTGCCGAAATGCCGGCGACCCGCGTCGAAGGTTTCCTTGCGGCAGGACACGCAGCCGCCATCACGGGATGGGGGGTCTTCGAGCGTTTCGTCGAGCATCATCAGATCCCGGTGGTGGTGGCCGGCTTTGAGCCGCTGGATATTCTGGCCGGACTGGCACGCCTGCTCGAGTTGATTCGTGACCGCCGCGCAGCCGTGGTCAACGCCTATCCGCGATGTGTCACGCGCGAGGGAAACCGCAAAGCTCAGGAGGCATTGTGGCGGGTGTTTCGGTCGATCGGCGGCCGATGGCGCGGAATCGCGCACGTTCCCAACGGCAACCTGCGCTTGCGCGACGAATGGGCGCATGTCGACACACGCCGGCGCTTCAAGATCGATCTTGCCGGCCTGTGGTCGTACGCACCGCCCCGCTTTGCCGCACAATGTATCTGCGGCGACATCATGGCCGGTATCGCAACGCCGAGCGCGTGCCCGCTCTTCGGCACCGAATGCTTGCCGGACCATCCGGTCGGCGCATGCATGGTCAGCAGTGAAGGGACTTGCCGAATCTGGCTGGAGTATGGAGGCAGGCCCGATTTGGGTAGCTGAAAAGGACGCGATGGTCCACGAAGAAGACGGTAGAATCGGGCTCAAGCACGGAGCTGGCGGACGTGCGATGCGCGCGCTCATCAAGGAAGTCTTCGTCGATCGCTTGGACGGCGTGCCGGGACCAGGGATCGGCTTGGGCGCGATGGACGATGGCGCAGCCATCGCGTTCGGGGACCAATGGCTAGTCATCACAACGGACTCGCACGTGATCAGTCCGATTTTTTTCCCCGGCGGAGATATTGGGCGGCTTGCGGTCGCTGGTACTGTCAACGACCTCGCGATGATGGGTGCGACTGAGGTTCTGGCTCTTACCTGCGCCGTCGTGGTTGAAGAAGGGTTTCCGCGCGCTGACCTCGAACGCGTCCGTGATTCAATCGAGGCTACCTGTCGCGAAGCAGATGCGCGAATTCTAACCGGCGATACAAAGGTCATGGGTCGCGGCGAGATCGACGGGCTGGTGCTAAATACGACGGGCATCGCGCTCTCGCGGCGCGTCGTTCCCGATTCAGGCCTCAAGCCCGGCGACCTGATCATTCTCAGCGGAACTGCCGGCGATCACGGAATAGCCGTCATGGCGTGCCGCCACGAACTCGCTCTCGAAGGTGACCTGCGGTCGGATGTAGCGCCGCTCAACATGATGATCCGCCAGGCGCTCGAGGCAGGTGAAGACGGCGTGATCGCAATGAAGGATCCGACGCGCGGCGGCGTAGTCAGCGCGCTATGCGAAATGGCGCAAAAGGCCGGCGTCGGGATCGTGCTCAACGGTCCAAGCGTGCCGCTGAACGCCGGAGTGCGCGCCGCGGCAGAATTACTGGGGATCGATCCGCTAATGGTGGCGAACGAGGGCAAGGCGCTGATCGGGGTGCATGCGGGAGCAGCGGAGCGGGTACTTAGCGCTCTGCGTGCGCATCCATTCGGGCGCAACGCCGCGATCGTCGCGGCGTGCACGGAAGAACGAGCCGGCCGCGTCATCCTCGATACTGGCTTCGGGCGGCGCTTGCTCACTGAACCTGAGGGTGAACCGTTGCCGCGTATTTGCTGAGCAAGGCCATGGAAGTCAAAGAGTCAACCCGCCGCCCGTCGCCGCACATTCTGTGCGAAACATGCGGAGGTGTGGGAGTTATCACGATCGACCGGCCCGATCACTTCAACTCGCTCGACGTTGCGACCGCTCAGGATTTACGGCGCGCAGGATTGCGGCTCGCTCGTGATGAAGCAGTCCGCGCAGTGGTGATTCGCGGATCGGGTGGCGTCTTTTGCAGCGGCGCCGATCTCAAATATGTGCAGACGGGGGGAAATGAATACGAGCTAGAATACCTCAAACCAGAGGCGTTGACGCAAAGCACGGGTTTCGGGGAAGTGCTGAAGGAGATTGTCGAGTATATCCACAGCACGATCTCCGAGATTCGCCGGGCAGCAAAGCCATTTGTCGCAGCGGTGGACGGGATAGCTGCGGCCGGCGGTTTCGGAATCGCGATGGCGTGCGACCTGGTGATCGCTTCGGAGCGCGCCAGCTTCGAATGGGCTTACGGCCGAACCGGGCTCACGGGTGCTGAGAGCTCGACTTTCCTGCTGCCGCGCCTGCTCGGAATGAGGCGCGCGCTGGAGCTCGTGTTCCTGAGTCCGCGGCTGGATGCGCGACGCGCAATGGAAATCGGGCTCGTCACGGCAGTACATTCCAACGAAAAATTTGAGACTGAAACGTTCGCGTTGGCGGAGCGCCTCGCTGCGGGACCCACGCGCGCCTGGGCGGAGGCCAAGGCCCTCATCAACCAAGCGTGCGGCATGGACATGCTCGACAGCCATCTCGATAGCGAACTGGAAAGTCTGACGCGAGTCGCTAATGGGCCCGACTTTGCCGACGGACTCGCGGCCTTTATTGCGAAGCGGACGCCGAAATTCAACGGCGCGTGAAGAGGATTGCGGGTGCACGAGTATTCGATCGTTGGTGCGTTGATAGAGCAGGTTGATGCGACGGCACGCTCGCGTGGCGCAATCGCTGTGCGCCGGGTCTGCGTGCGTCTCGGCGAGCTTTCAGGCGTCGATCGCGACCTACTCGCCACCGCGTATGAGGTCTTTCGCGAGCGCACAGTTTGCGCAGATGCCGCACTTTCCATCGAGCCAGTCTCGGCGCGATGGGAGTGCAGCCGATGCGGTTGCGAGCTTCGCCGGCATGGAGCGCTTCGCTGCGGTGTGTGCGGGAGCGCTGCACGCCTCGCTCAGGGAGATGAAATCCTGCTCACGAGAATCGAGATGGAGGTGGAGTGATGTGTCAGACCTGCGGTTGCGGTGACGAACGAGTCGTCACGGTGGAGCTTCATGAGCGGATCCTCAAGGCGAATGAAAATGAAGCGCATCACAATCGCGAGCATTTCGATTCTGCCGGCGTGCTCGCGATAAATCTGATGGGCTCGCCGGGCTCGGGAAAGACAGCCCTTATCGAGGCGACCGCGAGGGCCCTCGGTCCGCGGGGCGTCAAGATCGTAGCGCTCAGCGGTGATCTCGCTACCGATCACGACGGCGAGCGCTTGCGGGCGGCGGGAATCCCGGCCGCGACCATCACGACCGGGTCAACCTGCCACCTAGACGCTGCGATGGTGCATCGAGGCCTGCATGACATCGCTTGGGAGGATCGGGACGTCCTTTTCATCGAGAATGTCGGCAATCTTGTATGTCCCGCGATATACGACTTGGGTCAGCACCTGAATGTGGTCGCGCTGGCGGTGACTGAAGGCGAGGACAAGCCACTGAAGTATCCTGTGATGTTTCGCAGTGCCGACCTGGTCGTGTTGACCAAGGCCGACTTGCTCCCACATCTGCCAGAGGTGCGCGTTGCATCGTTTCAAGATGCGCTTGGTCGGGTTATGCCGCAGCCCCGAATGGAACTGGTGTCAGCACGCACCGGTCAAGGCATGGAACAATGGATGTCGTGGCTGCGCGAAAGGCGTACCGAATCGTTGCAGACTCGGCGTGTAGCTGTAGCTGGCGATCAGAATCATTTGTTCTTTAAATAACCGATCGGGTATGTTGCCTATTGGCGACTAAACGCAAACTCAGCGTAGATCATCCGGCCTTGGGAGTGCTGCGCCTGGAAAACTTTCGGGAGTAGTGAGGCGAAACGCGCGATTCGCAGATGGAGGAGCTGCGATGAGATTCGGGGTGACTCGCCTCAAGAGTTCACGGTTCCGATTGCTGGTTGGGGCGATCGTACTCGCGCTGGCGGTCCTGCATGGCGAGACGGCAATCGCTACCGGGTCATCGCAGGAAGCTCCAACATCATCGGCGGCGCCGTCGCCAGCACAGTCTGCAAAATCTCCGGTTCTCGGATCGAGCGCGACGACCGCAACCTATGTCGGCAGCAAGGCTTGCGAGGGATGCCATCAGGCCGCCGCGCACGCGTTCAGCGACACGATGATGGGCAATATTCTGATTAAGCATCCGCGGGATTCCGCCGAGCAGCACGGATGCGAGTCGTGCCATGGGCCCGGCAGCCAGTACGTTCCCGAAATGGCAGCGGCAATGGGCAAGGGCGCGACGGCTGAGCAAGTGATGCATGGGCCGCCGGCAGAGGCGACGCTGATCACGTTCCGGCCCGACTCTGGCGAATCGCAAGCTCGCGAGAATAGCGCCTGCCTGACCTGTCATCAGAAGGGCGACCAGGCGTTCTGGCAAGCCAGTATGCATGCTTTTCGAGGCGTCAAATGCGTGGACTGCCATGTGGTCATGCACAAGACCTCTGATTACCAGCTGGCGGCCGAATTCCGCGCCAGCCCATTCATGTACACGCGGCCGGAGACCCAGGTCTGTCTCAAGTGCCACCTCGACAAACAGAATCAGATGAACATGCCCTCGCACATGCCGCTGCGCGAGGGACTGATGGTCTGCACTGACTGCCACAATCCGCACGGCGGTCCCTATCAGCATCAACTGGTGCAACCGACGGTAAATGAGGTCTGTTACACCTGTCACGCGGAGAAGCGCGGCCCGTTCTTGTGGGCGCATCCGCCGGTCATGCAGAACTGCAGCAACTGTCACGACCCCCACGGCTCGACCAATATGTTTCTGCTGAAGGTTTCGCCCCCGCGACTATGCCAGCAATGCCACGTCGGCACATTTCATCCCGGGACTCCAGCCGGCATGGGCACGGTTTTTGTGTTCGGACATGCGTGCACCAATTGTCACGCCAACATCCATGGCTCGAACTCACCGGGTGGTTTGTTCTTAACCCGATAGAGGCGATGGAAGCGAAGCCGAGGGTAAGCACCATGAGAGACTCGATGAATCACGCGCTCCTCGTATCAGCCGTGCTGCCAGTTTTGCTTGTCTCTCTGTTGGTCGTTTCGCGTGACGCAGATGCGCAGACGACGCTTGGGGCGGCTACCATGCAGGGCTCCGCGGAGGTAGGCGTATTCCCGGGACCAGTTCCCGCTACGAACGTCGCCAAATACCGCGAGTACAGTGACCTGGCGCAACAAGTCATCGCTCCGGAACTGCATTTGCTCCTTGGCGACAAAAGCGATGACCGGGTCTTTGCCGACTTCAGGGCGTACAATCTGGGACAGAATAACCAGCTGTACAATCTGCACACTGGAGTATATGGCCTGCTCGACATCCAAATTCAGTACCTCGACATGCCGCATTACCTTAGCGACGATGTCGGCTCGATTGCGTTTAGTCAGAACGGTGGCGACTTCGGCCTGAGTTCACATCCAGCGCCTCCGACCGGCGGGCAGCCGCCGGGAAAGAATATCGGCACGTGGGTAAACGAGGTCGCAAATCCGACGGCGATGAGCCTGCTCAACGGCGTCGCGAACCTGAACGTTCGCTACACGCCCAATCCGCACTGGACCTATACCGCCCAGTTCAACTTCCAGAACCCGAGCGGCAACGATTACTCGTTCGGTACGATGTTTGGTCCCAGCCCCGGGGCCTACAACATTTCGCAGGTAACCCAGCCGGTCAATTACGACATCTACAACTATGGCGTCGGCGTCGAGTACGCCGCCGATTGGTGGACGCTCGGTGCGAAATACAGCGGGTCGTTTTTCAAGAATCAAGACTCGGTTCTGACCTGGTCTAACCCGGATGTCTGGAGCCAACTTTCGCCGAGCGGCGCGTGCACAGATTCCACCATTTATTCGGCATCCGCTGGAATTGGGCCCTGTACAGGACGGATGCAGCTCTACCCGGACAACCAGGCGCACACCTTCACGGTGGATGGCGGCCTGACCTTGCCTTTCAACACGCGCGCGATGGGCAGTCTGTCATACGGTTGGTGGCTGCAGAACCAGAGCTTTATTCCATACACGACAAACTCCGCGCTGCCGTCCCAGCGGCTGCCTCAGGGCAGTCTGGGTGGAGACGTGCAGCCCTTCTTTGCCAACGCGACCCTGGTCAGCAATCCGATTGAGCCGTTGGAGCTCAGAGGCACCTACAGCTACTTCGACTACAACAACGAAGATCCTGCGATCACGTTCAAGGACGTTACCTCGGTGAACGATACCGCCAGCCTTTTTACCGCGACCGCCTTCCCGTTTTCCTTCTCGGATCAGAACATTGACCTGTCCGCAAGCTATCGGATCCTCCCAACCCTCGCGGCACGCTTTGTAGGGCGGATCGACACAAACCACAATAGCGGGCTCGAAGTACTGCAACAGGACACCACTTCCTACGGTCCGGTGCTCGACTGGACGCCGTCCGACTGGCTCGAATTCCAAAGCAGCTACCAGTACGCCAACCGCGACTCCCCCGGCTACAACAACAACCGCACTTCGCTGGTCGAGCAGAATGCTGGAAGTACCGAGCTAGCCGACCTGCGGCGATTCGATGAAGCGACGGTGCACGTGAATCAATTCAATCTATCCGGCTCCCTTCGCCCGTTTCACAGTTCAGAGAATCCACAGTTGAATAGTATCAGTCTTAGTGCGGCGATGGATTACGACGACTACAACTACCCGTCCTCAGTGATAGGACTGCAACACTCGTCGGACTACACACCATCGGTCGGGGTTACCTATCAGCCGAGCGAGGACTTCAATCTCTTCGTCAATTACAGTTGGCAAGCCAGCGACTGGAATATGGCAGGTTTTCAACGCCAACCTTACTTCGGTCCTCCGCCCCCTGCGCCGTGTACCGCCGCGGCCGCCGGCCAGACTCCGGAGAACTGTCCCAAGCAAGTGTGGACGAGCTATGGCAGGGATCAGGGAAGCTCGATCACCGTTGGCATCCAGACTTTGCTGCCTCCGCTGGTTGTCGAAGGCTCGCAGATCCTTCGCAATAAATCCAAGCTGAGCATCAACTACACCTACGCGGTCAGCACCGATCTGACTCACGCCAACGGTGATTCAGCACTGGGACCTGCAACGTCATTTCCAGACATCGGCACACAATTTCAGGAGCTCATCGTCAAGTATGAGTATCCCTTCAAGAAGAATATGAGCCTGGATTTGGGCTATTACTTCAATCATTTCGGCGAAAACAATTTCGCCTTCGACAACCTGAAATCGTGGATGGGGAGCGCGTCGCCCTACTCGACCTTTGTTGGCGCGACCTCCTGGACACCTTACACCGGCAACGCCGGATACATAGCTCTTAAGTATCGGTTTTAGAATGTCATTTTTGAGCGAGTACTTATGAGTTCGCGGTTTCCAGACTGTTCGACGTATCAGGAGCTATCACGGAGAAATTACTAAGCAAGGAGATGAGATGATTGTGAACAGATTTTCTGCCCAGTTTCTATCGATGACGCTTGCCGCATTTGTCGCGGTCCTGTTCGTTGCGATTCCTGCGCACGCCCAAGATGCTGCTACGATTTATGCTCAGCAATGCACCTCATGTCACGGCGCCAAGGGCAAGGGAGACGGACCTGCGGGCCAGTATTTGAATCCTAAACCTTCGGACTTTGCGGTGTCACTGAAGGGCAAGAGCGATGACTGGATTGCCAAAGCAATAACCGGTGGAGGATCAGCGGTCGGCGAGTCGCCAGTAATGCCGCCATTTGCCAGTCTTACTGGCGATCAGGTCAAAGCTTTGGTCGACTACGTTAAACATCTAGGTTCGTAGCGCGTGAGAAGATCGGAAGGGGAACCATAGAACCGTTCCGAAAGGAACAATTGCCGTTTCAGGAGCAAGCATGATACTGGCTAGGGGAACTTTCTGACGACCGATGGGTGGGAGCGAATGCGTTCGTTGATCTCGGTTGTCCTGTTAGCAGCGTTGGTGGTCGCTGCGCCGGCGTGGGCGCGTGGGCGATCGCCAGTTACGAGGTCGGAAGCGTCCGCGAACCCCGCGGTCGCGCCCGGCATTACCTATCCTCCTCTTCCCACCAACATGTCGCTGCCGACCTACGATTACGCGGCGCCCGAGACCTGCGCTGGTTGCCATTTTATACTTGGCCTCGACCACACTTCGCGCGCACTGGGAGTGATCTGGAACGATACTACTCAGACCTGGCAATTGACGGGTAGCGGATGGCTCGCCTCGGCGCACTCGCAGTCCGATCATGGCTCGACCGAGAACGCCTTTTGCGCGAAGTGCCACTCTCCCCTGCAAGCTTCCGCGATTGCTGGGTTCGACAATGGGGCGGTAGTCAATGCCGGCGTAGTTCCGCAGCAGCGATTCCAGGCAGTGACCTGCGGAACCTGTCATCCTCCGGACAACATCACCGCACAGATCGCCGCGTTGAATCCGAATGCGATAGACGGCGGGGCGATCGCAATCTATCTCTGGAAGGGCGTTAACAATCCTGCCTCCTATCAGACTCTTGACCCCGGAGTGAACGCCGACGGCACTTCGAAGGAAGATCTGCTCTGCCTCAATTGTCATGAGCAGCGTCACAACACCGACGACGCGGCCTTTGAAGCAATGTACACGACCACACACGGTCCCGGCGGCGGTCCGGTCCGGTGCATCGATTGCCACATGGCGCCCTACCAGTCCATAGGCGGCGACGGCACCGGTCTTCCCGTGCTCGAGGAAGTGTTTCACAACTGGAACGTCGGTGCGGACCTCCCCCACTCGTGCGGCGCGGTAGGATCAGTGTCGGGGTGTCATAACAACAGATTTACCATGTTCACTGTGACCGACGCACAGAACATCATTCCGTTCATTAAGGAGCAGCACATGGAATGGTGGAACCTGCCGCCGTTCAATGGGGTGGCACAGACCGCAATGACGGCACACGGCACGCCTACGCTCGTGGAGTACAAGATACTAGAGCGAGAGATATCGAAGATTGACGCCATGTGAGCGCAGTAGTGAAGACGATGAATATCAACGCTGCCAGCTTGGCCCGACGAACGCAGCTACCCCGCGGGGCCTTTGCTCGTCCTGTTGGTCGGCTCTACGGGCAGTTGCCAATCCCGAGACTGGTTCGGATCGCTGCGATCCTCTGTGGGTTGATCCTCGGGTGGAATGCTCGGGGTTCATGCGTAACTATCATCCCTCCGACAAACCTCGACCGTCCAGACTACGATTACTCGAACGTTACGTGTACCTCCTGCCACTTTATCGACGGATACGATCACACCGCACGCGCCGCTGGTCTTCAGTTTAACAGTACCAAGAACCTGTGGGAGCGAACTGGTCATGGTTGGTGGGACTCGGCGCATGCCCAGTCACAGTACGGCTGGTCAAGTACGGCGATTAATTACGGCTGGATACAACCGCCGGGGCCGTACGGCGAGACCGATAACACTTTCTGCGCCTTCTGCCATTCGCCGCTTCAGGCCAGCGCTACCGAGCCGGGAATGTTCTCGGACGGCACAGTCATCAACCCGGTCGTGGTGCCGACCTTTCAGGCCGTGACGTGCAACTCGTGCCATCCGAGCAATACCCTCGCCGCGAAAATCCTGGCGATGTATCCGACTGCCATATCGGGCGGCCAAACGGCTACGCTTATACGCGGTTCTGATCCAACCCAGGTAGGCTCGTGGATTCCGATCCTACCGGGTGGGGAAACCCAATTCTGCCTGAACTGTCACGAACAGAATCCTCACACCCCGAATGCGATCTTTCAGGTGATGTTCGATGCCGGGGTGACGTGCATCGATTGTCACATGGCTCCTTATATTGTCGGAGTAGCGAACAATACGACAGGAACTCCGGTGGGGCTTACAGAACGGTTTCACGACTGGAAAGTCGCGGAAAATTTGCCGTACTCGTGCGGAGCACAAGGGTCACTAAATCAGTTTACCTGCCATGCGGAGTTCACTGCCGCCTCGGCGCGAGCTTTTATCCCGCTGATGACTGCGCAACACAGCGAGTGGTGGAGCCTGCCGCCATTTTCAATGAGCACAGAAACGGTATCGGCGCATGAACTGAACTCGACGTCTGACCAACTCGCGCTGTGGCGCGAGATACAGGCGGTCTACGGTCAAGTGAAGCGTAAGGAAGCCAGGAAGGAAGGCGGGGCGCGGTTGAAGACCGCGCTGGCAACGCGATGATGACCAGCGCGTCGCAGCGAAGTAAGGGCAATGGGCCACTTGGCGTATGGTCATTGACGCTTTTGTTTCTTGCGCTCCTCTCGGTAGTCCCTACAGCCCTCGCCCGAAAGCACGGCGGAGGGAGCAGCCAAGGCGTGCTGATAGCCGGGGGTTCCGATCAGTTCAACGGTCCAATGTCCACTGCGGAGTTCTACGACTGGAAGAACGGAACCTTTACATGTGCATTCTTAGGAGGAGTAAATTCGACTACGGGAGCGTGCAACAACACCTTGGCGCAGGCTCGTTTCTTCGCGTCGGAGGCGCCACTACCGGGCGGCGGGGCGCTGATTGCGGGCGGCAATGCCGTCGGCGTTACGTGCCTGAACTCTGCGGAGATTTACGATCCATCGACCGGACAGTTTAGCGCGACCGGTAGTATGACTGACGCCCATTGTTTCGCGCACACGACCACGGTGCTGCAGAACGGCGAGGTTCTAATCACAGGCGGAGAGGACCAAACCGGAAACATCGTTAACACCGCGGATATGTACAATCCGGCGAGCGGCAAATTCGACTGCTCTGGGCTAGGAGGAGCCGATCCGAGCACCGGATACTGCCTGAGCACGCTGACCGATTCCCGCTTCCACGATACCGCAACATTACTGAATAACGGCCGCGTTCTGATCGCGGGTGGTTTCGATGGTGCAATCGTCAACACGGCGGAACTGTTCGACCCCGTCGCGGGAACTTTTGGCTGCACGGGTCTCGGCGGGTTGAATGGAACCACTGGCTTTTGCAGCAACACGATGACCGACAGCCGCGAAAACCACACCGCGACCCTGCTCGCAACTGGGCCGAATGCAAACGACGTGCTCATTGCCGGCGGCCTCGACGCTTCGGGCGTCGTCCTGCAAACGGCTGAGCTCTACAATCCGACGGCCGGCAACTTTACCGCTACCGGCAGCATGACCCATGCCCGCTACCTGCATACGGCGACCCCTCTTGTCCATGGTCGCTATGCCGGAGATATCCTCATCGCTGGAGGTGAGGACGGAACCGGAACCGTACTTGCGACCGCCGAGGTGTATGATCGCGGTGCCGGAACTTTCACGCAGGTTGGTACCATGACCACACCTCGCGCTCTTCAAACAGCGGTGCTGGTTACCTCGGGCCCCAAGAAGGGCTATGTCCTAATCGCTGGCGGAATCGACAACTCGGGCAACACGCTCAGCACGGCTGAGTTGTTCAATCCCAAGACCGGGAAGTTCACCGCGACTGGCAGTATGAAAGTCGGGCGCTCGTCGCAGGACGGCATGGCGCTGCCGTAAGATGGAAGAATCACTGGCGGGCAATTGCGCACAATGCGGGACACCGTTTCCCATCGGCGCGAAGTTCTGCGCTGAGTGCGGCAACCGCGTCGACGCCACTGATGCGGACGAAAGCTCCCAGCCGGGCGACCGCCGTCCTCGACGCGGTGCGTTGTCAGTGCGATTGATCGTTGCGGTCAGTGGTGCGTTTCTGCTTGGCGGAGTCCTGACTTGGATGTTTACGGTTGCCGGGAGACACGAGCGTCCGCAACTAGCCATGCGGCCTGATATCCAAGGGAGCGCACCGGTTTTGAACGCTGGCGCACCTGGTTTGCCACCCGGACATCCGGCGGTCTCCTTACCGGCGGGACATCCGATGGTTCAACATCCCACCCACGAAGCAAGTGCGCTTATCGCCAAGGCAGAGAAACAGGCCCAGGCTCGCCCCAATGATATCGAAGTTTGGAACCGCCTGGGCGACGTGGCTTTCCGGTCTGCAGCGTTCGATCCCGCTAACTATGACAAGGCGAGTGGCGCGTTTGCTCACGTGCTCGAACTCGACCCCGACAATCTCGACGCCTTACGCGGGCTAGGAAACGTATCTTTCGATCAGCGACACTTCGACAAGGCTATCGCTGCGTATCAGCACTACCTGCGTCTTAAACCCGCGGACGCCCAGGTACTCACCGACCTCGGCACGATGTATTTGGCTCAGCACAATTCGCACGAGGCGATCGCACGCTACGATGCGGCGCTCGCGCTCGAACCGGCGTTCTTTCCCGCACTGTTTAACCTTGCGACGGCGTATCTGATGCTCAATGATAATCCTGATGCACGTCAGGCACTTTCGCGTGCGCGCGCGCTCGCGCCGGGAGAGGCGGCTCGCACGAGGATCGATGTGCTGATGGCTAAGCTAGACTCTAACGAAGCTAAGAGCAGCATAGGCGACAAGTCGCGATGACACTTCCATCACAGGTCAACTTGTTCGAGCCAAAGGGCGGGGCATAGGCGACTACCATGAACCGTCGGATGCGGCTAGTGCTTGTTTTGGCCTGCTTAACGTTCTCGTTAGCTGTATCACGGAGCACCGTAGCGTTCGCCGCGGACGATACAGCCACGCTCTATATCCAGCGTTGTGCCTCTTGTCATGGTGATAAGGGACATGGCGATGGTCCCGCTGGCAAGTATCTGCAGCCACCGCCCGCCGACCTGGCTACCTCGCTCAAAGGCAAAACCGATGATTGGATAGCGAAAGTGATCAAGAGTGGCGGAGTATCGGTGGGCCTCTCTCCAACAATGGTGCCCAATCCCGATTTAAGTGAAGATCAGATCAAGGGTTTGGTCGACTACGTGAAGCACTTCGGTTCGTGATGCAATTACGAGAGAAACTGTTGCTATTGATTGTCCTTGGCGCCGCGCCGGCTCTGGTGGCACTTGCCACATTTGCCTTGTCGTTCCAGCGGGCAGAACAGGTCAGATTTTGCGCTGACTGTCACACCATGACGCCATGGGTGGACGATCTGCACAACCCAACCAGCAAGTCATTAGCTGCGATGCATTTCAGCAACCGCTGGATTCTTAATGACCAGTGCTATACCTGCCATGCCGATTACGGCTTCCTGGGCCCCATCAGAACCAAGCTGGCAAGTATGGGACACGTAGCAAGGTATTATGGTCTCGTGAGTATGCCGAAAGAAATTAAACTCGAAAAGCCTTTCCCAAATGCAAACTGCTTGCAGTGCCACGGCTCGGCGCAAAACTGGAGAACAAATCCTGCCCATGTGGCGGTGATGAAACCGATACTGGCTAATCAGCTTAGCTGTGTCACGTGCCACCAACCGATTCACACGCCAAAGGTATAGGCTATGCCAACGCTGATAGAAGCCGCTCTAATTTCTACCGGACTTGGATTTCTGCTTGCGGTCCCGTGCATCGTTGAAACCACGCCGATAACGATGTGTCTGTTTTTCTTCCTTGGAGTTCCTTTGTTCGGCTTGGGTTTTCTGCTCTATGCATATTCCGTCTTTAAGGATTTGCGGACACACGGAATCTTTTGAGCAGGGCTGGACGACTTACTGGAGCGGTAGGACTCGCCATCGCCTATACGTACCCCAGGCGACCCAAGGTTGCTCGGCTAACGGTTTTCTTATGATCTTAGAACGGCAACGCGGCAGATAACTCCATTGCGGCCCGACAACAATCTGGACTTATTGCTTCTGCACGCTCCAAGTGTTTATGACTTTCGCGAAAAGTCCATCTTCTATGGTCCTGTCAGCGATGTGATTCCATCGTCACCTGTGTTCGAGATGTACCCGCTCGGCTTTCTTACTATCGCGAGCTACTTGCACGAACACGGAATGAACGTGCGCATAGCGAATCTGGCGGTGCGCATGATGAATGAGCCCCGCTTCTCGGTTCCACACTTTTTAGCATCACTTCGCCCAAGGGCTGTGGGCATCGACCTTCACTGGTTGCCACATGCACATGGGGCGCTGGAAGTAGCCCGGATTGTTAAGGAAATCCATCCTGGTGTCCCGGTTATCATGGGCGGGCTTTCGTCTACGTACTTTCACGAGGAGCTTATTGGCTACCCCCAAGTAGACTTCGTGCTCCGCGGTGATAGCACTGAGCCACCTTTACATCAACTTCTTCAGTCCTTTGGCGACCGTGCCGCTCTGGGTAGAATTCCTAACCTCACGTGGAAGGACGGTGGGTCGCTGCGGATTAATCCAATGACTTACATGCCGTCGTCACTTGACTATGTTGATCTGCGGCCGGATCTGGTGGTCGAGATGGTGATGCGCTACCGCGATCGTAAGAGCGTTCTTCCGTTTGACGGATGGTGGCGTAATCCGATCACAGCGGTCTTCACTGTCAAGGGATGCTCTTACGAGTGCGTAACCTGCGGCAGTTCCAAAACGACCTGTGGGCACCTTACAAAAAGGTCCAAACCGGTGTTTCGGAGTCCCAAGAGTCTCGCCGCAAATGTTGTGGCGATCTCGCGGCTCACACGTGCACCAATTTTCTTTGTGGGTGATCCGCTCATGGCTGGAGAGGATTACGCAAACGAGATGCTCAGCGCATTGCATGAAGCGCACATTCCAAATGAACTCGGCTTTGAATTCTTTGACCTGCCGCCTCTCGATTTTCTCCGGCGCTTAGATGCGGCCCTAGATCATTGGAGCATGGAAATCAGCCCGGAAAGTCATGACCATGACATACGGCGCGCACAGGAAGGCGAACCGGAATACGACAATATACAGCTCGAACGCGTACTTTCCGAGGCTCTTCGCTTGCGCTGCAGCCGTATAGACGTGTTCTTCATGATTGGTCTGCCGCGGCAGACATACCAATCGGTTCACGACACGGTGTCTTACTGCGAGCATTTGTTCGAGATTAGCGACCGAAGACTTTCGTGCTTCATTACGCCGATGGGACCATTCGTCGATCCGGGAAGCCGGGTGTTCGAGAACCCGGAGGTCTTCGGCTATCGACTATTTGCGCGCAGCCTTGAAGAGCATCGGCAGCTCCTGCTCCAGCCGTCCTGGGAAGCTATCCTGAATTACGAGACTCGCTGGATGAGTCGCACCGAGCTCGTCGATGCGACATATGATGCCGCCGAACGACTTAACGAATTGAAACTGAGGCAGGGTCGCGTGAACTACCGGCGCGGACAGCAGGTCGCAGGCCGGATCAGAGCCGCGCGCGAACTGCGACGCCGACTGGCGGAGAGCCGACAGCGCGGCGAGGAACTTGCGGAGACCGGCCTTAAAGGCGACATATCGAGGTTCAGTGAGTCCACGGTGTGTGATAAACGCGAATTGTTTTGGCCAAGACATCTGGTCAATTTCAGGTTGTCGGAGATTGTTCGCATAGGGCTTCGGTATGTTAGGCAGCGTGGTCGAGCGGTCTCGTCAGCGGCGTGATATTGCGAGGAACCATCCGCAGCACATTGATATGTAGCGAAGCCGATCGACCTCGTTGAAAATCGCTAGAGCTCGACCAGTGAGAAAATGAAAATACGGCCACGATTCTTTATCGGCGGCGGCTTGATCGTCCTCGCGATTGGTTACCTCATCTTCAGCTCGATTCGTACCACCTCCGAGTACTACCTGACTGTGCCCGAAGTGGCCGCGCGCGAGAGCGAGCTTGGCGGGCAGGCGATTCGTGTCGCCGGCCGCGTCAAGCCGGGCAATATCGCATGGGACCCGAATTCGCTTACCCTCAAATTTGAAATTGCGCCGATTCCCGACGTTGACGCTGCCGGCGCTCCCGTAGTGAAACCCGTCATAGAGTCCGATCCCGCCTCTTTTCGTGTCGTAGCTGCCGGTGAGCCCAAGCCCGACATGTTCGCGCCCGGACGCGACGTTATCGTCGAGGGCAAGCTCGGACCTGACGGCGCGATCGCCGCGACCCAGGTGATGACGAGTTGCCCTTCCAAGTACAAGCCCAAGCAATCACAATAGCCGGGGGTTTTTTTGATGCCGCAACTTGGCAACCTCGCGCTCGCGATCGCGCTGATTCTCGCCGTCTATTCCATCGTCGCGAATATTTACGGCGCGCGCCGCAATGCGCCCGATTTCATCGTCAGTGCGCGCCACGCGCTGTGGGCGATGTGTGCGATGGTCACGATCGCGGTCGCAGTGCTGTGGGCCGCGCTGCTGCGCAGTGACTTCTCGCTCGAGTACGTTGCCGCATATTCGAGCACCACGCTCCCGACCGTCTACAAAATCACCTCGCTATGGGGCGGGCAGCAGGGCTCGCTGTTGTTCTGGACTTTCTTGCTGTCGATCTTCACGTCGATCGCCGCGTTCCAGAACCGCCGCCGCAATCCCGAGATCGCGCCCTACGCGCTCGCCGTGCTCGCCGGAGTCGCAATCTTTTTCCTGCTGATGCTGAACTTCGTCACCCGTCCGTTCGATCTGCTCGCGACGATTCCCGCGGAAGGCTCCGACCTGAATCCGCTGCTGCAGAATTACTGGATGGCGATACATCCGCCGTCGCTCTACACCGGCTACGTCAGCGCGACGGTGCCGTTCGCCTTTGGAGCCGCCGCTCTTATTACCGGCAAGCTCGACGACGGATGGATTCGATCGACGCGCCGCTGGGCGATTTTTTCCTGGTTCTTTCTCACCCTCGGCAACATGTTCGGCGCTCGATGGGCTTACGAAGTGCTCGGCTGGGGCGGCTACTGGGCGTGGGACCCGGTCGAAAACGCCGCCTTCATGCCGTGGCTGGTGATGACGGCATACCTGCATTCGGTGATGATCCAGGAACGCAAGGACATGCTGAAAATCTGGAACCTGTCGCTGATAGGGCTCGCCTTCGGGCTGACGCTCTTCGGCACCTTCATCACGCGCAGCGGCGTCATCTCGTCGGTCCATTCGTTCACGCAATCCGGTCTGGGCCCGTACTTTCTCAGCTTCCTGATAACGGTGACGCTGGCCTATACCGCGCTTTTGATCTTCCGCTCGAAACAGTTGCGCAGCCCCGCCGAGTTCGAGTCGTATCTCTCGCGCGAGGCCGCGTTTCTGTTCAACAACCTGATGCTGGTCGGCATCGCGTTTGCAGTTTTTTGGGGCACGATCTTCCCCGTCCTTTCCGAAGCGGTGCGCGGCGTGAAGATTACCGTCGGACCTCCCTTCTTCAATCGCGTCAACGGCCCCCTCGCGCTCGGCCTCGTCTTCCTGATGGGAGTAGGCCCGCTGATCGCATGGCGTCGCACGACGACCAGCAATCTCGTGCGCAGTTTCGCCGCGCCCGTCGCGCTCGGCGTCGCAACCGGAATCGTCGCCTTCGCGGCCGGCCTTCGCCAATGGTACGTGCTGACGGCGTTCTCACTCGCCGCGTTCGTGCTCGGCACCGTGCTCGTCGAGTTTCGCCGCGGGATGAACGCGCGCCGGCACATGGTTTCCGAGCTGCGCGCCAAGGCGCTGGTCAATCTCGTCGCCAAGAACAACCGGCGCTACGGCGGCTATATCATTCACATCGGTGCCATCATCGCGTTCGTCGGAATCGTCGGCTCGTCGTTCTTCCGCACCGAAGTGAAGAAGAGTGTTCACGTGGGCCAGAGCTTCACCATCGGCTCATACACGCTGCGCTTTCAGGGTTTGGATGAAGCCGACACGCCGCATCTCGAGAGTGCGACCGCGCGCGTCCAGGTGCTGCGCGCTGACGGCCGCGAGATCACCGTGATGTCGCCGGCGAAGCTGTTCTTCAAGCGCCCGCAGCAGCCCGCGACCAAAGTCGCAATCCGCTCGACGCCGCTAAGCGACCTCTACGTCGTCCTCGCCGGAATCGACGACAGCGGCCAGACCGCGACCTTCGAAGTGTTCCTGACGCCGCTCGTCTTCTGGCTATGGGCGGGCGGCCTGATGATGGTCTTCGGCACCGTGATCGTTATGTGGCCGAACGTGCGCGAGCGCGCCGCGATCGCAACTGCGCTCAGCCGCTCATCCGCCGACGAGCGTGAACTCATCGACGCCGCGCCTGGAGGCGACTGAATTGGGAATCAACAATGCTGGCCGCTCAAAAGTTTTGCACGAGCTCTTTCTGCGATGCTCCTGACGAGGACAATCAGGGACGAATCAGGCGGCGTGGCGTTCGCAGCGGTCATGCCCGCCTACTTATAGGGATCGCGACTACTCTTCCGATCCTGAGTGGCCTGATCAGGCGTGAGTCCGGGCAAGTAGAAGGCGGGACACGAAAGCTATCGATTGGTCACTCCGCCATACTTTGGCATCGTCATCGAGCGCTCTACCTTGACGGCTGGGTTGGCTGTTACTCTTTCGCGGAGAGGTGGAAAACTTCAGTCCCCGCCACGGAAAAACCTGAAAAGAGCCGAAAAGAATGAAGCGTGACAACGGATGATTCTTTCATTCTTTCTGTATCTAAGACTTTGGGTCACGATCGGGGAGCCGACCTTTTCGACATTCTGATCGCCCCCCGCCGCCCTTAACCGCATCAGTTTTGATTGCGATTGTGGCAGCCACAATTACGGCTGAATTGGAATTTTTAGTAGGAACAGGCGACCGAAATTGAGTACTCCCCACCACCGTTGAACCCTGGTCCAGAGTTCGCGATCTCGACCGGCCTGTTCGCATAGCCATTTGCACCAAAACGCAGGCCACTTACGTCGGTCTAAGCTGATATGCTACATAGCTTATCATGCAGACACTGGGGCAGTTCATCGTAGAGCGGCGCAAGCAGCTGGGGCTGGCGGGACGCGAGGTGGTGGCGGAGGTGCGCAACTCCGATGGCAAGCCGATCTCGATTCCGTTCCTGGTCGACCTCGAACACGACCGCCGCAAGCCTTCCGACGAAGTCCTTGAACAACTTGCCAAGGTTCTCAAAGTCGATTCGGATGTGCTCTACTTTTTGGCAGGGCGGTTTCCAGCCGACCTCAGCGCGACGACCGTCAACAGTGCGCAGGAACTGGCCGCGGGCTGGAAGGCGTTCCGCCGAGAAGTAAAGCGCAAGAAGAAGCCGTGAAGATGATACCGGATAGGACCGGGCGCTTTCCGGAGCGTCCGCACTGGGAGACCCGGGAGCTTGAGCAGATGTGCGAGGAGACGATTACCTCGTTTTTGCGCCAGCACTTCGGGTTTGAGCGCATCCCGGTGCCGACCGAGGCGGTCACGATGCTGATCGAGCGTGACGCCGCCGACCTCGACCTGGCGACGAATCTTTCCGACGATATGCACGAGGTCTTTGGTTTCACCCAGTTCGAGCGGGGCCGAAAGCCGCAGGTCACAATTGCGCGGGAACTGTGGGAGCAACGCCGCCGTAACAATCGGTTGCGCACGACCCTGACGCACGAATATGGCCACGTGATGCTGCACACCTGGCTGTACGACAAGTACGGCGCTGCCCGCGGTCCGCACCGCTGTTACTGGCAGAGCCTGCTTCCGACCGAGCGGGTGGTGGACTGGTTCGAGTGGCAAGCGGGCTACGCCTCGGGGGCCTTGCTGATGCCGGAGAGCTTCGCGCGGCGCGCAGTCGAGGCGTATTTCCAGGGCCGCTCCGAAGGTCCGCCGGTTGCCAAGGGCTCGCCGGAAGGGTCACCGCTCTGCCAGCGTATTTCCCTCGCGTTCGACGTATCCGTCGACGCCGCCACCGTGCGGCTCAAGCAACTCCGCTATCTGACCGAGTAGCGCGCCCACAAGCCGCCGACCATTTCGCCCAGACCGATCTTCCCACTTGACACTCGCAGAATATATCGCTACATAGCGAGTTAGTCATGTAGCCAAAGATAGACAGTTACCATGACCCCAATCGCAGTAAAGCAAGCGCCGAAATCGAACCTCCGATGGCTCATCGCCGCCTGCGCCGCAGCCCTCTTCGCGCTTGGAGCCGAGCCATCACCGGCCGCACAATACGCCGGTGCCCTGCCCTGGGATCAGACGCTTGGCGCGATTCAGGAGATCCTGGTCGGTCCCGTGGCTCACGCCGTAATAACGCTGAACCTCGCCTTCTCGGCGATCCTGTACGCGGTCGGCAGCCATCAGCGAGCAGGACGCTTATTGGCAGGCGGACTGGCAGCTTACACCGCTTTGACTGCTGTCCATTTGCTGACTTTCCTCTAGCTCTTTTGAGCAGTCCGTTCCAAGCGACCATTGGTGGAGGTCCGATATGAAACTCGCACGCATCGCAAAGCCGCTTCGTTCCCTACAGGTGCGCGTCACGCTGGCCGGCGATCTGAACGCCGCGCTCGAGAGCTACGCGCGCTACTACGAACACGTCCATGGCGACGCTGTGGATTCGAAGGCGCTGGTTCCGGAGATTCTCAGTGCCTTTCTGCAAGCTGACCGTGAGTTCCAGTTGTGGTCGCGCTCTGGCGCTCCCAGTCAGCAGCGGCACGCCCCAACTCCGCCTTCAACTAACGGCAGCACCAAGGCACAACCGTGACAGCCTTGAATGCAAACCCCGATGCCGTGCTTCGCACGTGTCTGCATTTGACACGTCACTCATTCGCGAATGAAGCCCGCTTGCAGCAAGGAGTTCGGCAATGTGCATAAGTCCGCAATCTGTCACGGTAAACGCGTGCTTCGTGACGTGTACCCAGAAACAGAAGCGAGTCACAGAACCATCGAAACGCTTGATTTTTAACTGTAATCAACGCGCCGCATCTGCTTGCAGCGGAAAGGTCCAGTCAGATGAGCCAGGAGAGTAAGAGAACCTACACAATCAGGCTTCCCGAGACGGTCGCCGCACAAGTCGAAAAGAAGGCGGAAAGTTCGGGCATCGCGCCGACCACGCTGATTCAGTCACTGGTTGTCGACACGTGCGCGCGCCTCGCCAAAACAGCGATTGGCGGCGCCGCTTCCAGCGCGACCGGCAAATTCGACGCCCTCAGCAAAGTCTGCGAGCGGCTCCAACAGAACGCAACGGAGAGACACACGCAGCTGCTATTCGAAGTCGTGAAGACCCGCTCGGCGTTCCTGCATGCGCTCGACCAGAATCTGGGCGAGCCGGCGGTCGACGAGATCATCGAGGCCTCGGAGAAGACCGCACGCGACTACATCGCTCGTCTGGGAGGTGAGGGAGGTACCAGGCAATGAACGCATACGTTGATCGCGCGGTCAGACGACGTGCCGACCTCGCATCGCTGCACATCTGGGCGCAAACAGTAATCCGCAGCGCGCTCCTTATCGTGCTTCTCTGGACGTTTCTGACTCTTGCGCTGGTCTGGTACTGGACCGGCTACTACGGCGGTCTCGGAGCTCATCAGTACTTCGGAAGTTGGTTCCTGGCGTGGCTTTTCACGCAGGAGATCCCACTGACGTTCGCATCACTGCCGTACCACGGCGGGCGCTACACAGTCACCAGCATGTACGCCTTCCTCAATTTCAAGTACTACCTCGGTGGCTCGTTCGCGGGCTGGTTCTGGCATTACGCACCCTGGGGCGCGGTCATCACCGCTCTGATTGTCGGCGCCTGCCTCCTGATCATCTTCCCGCCTAGCAGCGGACACGGGGACGAGTACGTGCGCGGAACCGACGTCATTCCGAGCCGGCGGTTGCGCCGGGACCTGCAAGGCGATGGCGTCGAACTCGGCGGCATCCTGATTCCCAGCAAGCTCGAGTCGCAGCACTTTCTGTTGGTCGGTGCACCTGGCTCGGGCAAGTCCACCGCCATCCGGCGGATGCTCCGGCAGATCGAAGTGCGCGGTGAGAGCACAGTCGTGCTCGATCCCGAGTGCGAGTACCTGCCCGAGTTCTTCCGCCCCGAGCGCGGCGACCTGATCCTAAACCCGCTCGATACGCGCTGCCCGTCGTGGACGCCATGGTCGGAGCTCAGACCCGGAAGCAAGTCGATGGACGCCGAGGCGCTCGCGTCGGCCCTGGTTCCCGACCCCGCGAACACCTTCAGTCAGGGCGGTGCCGACTTCTTCTTCCGGCAATCGGCCCGCACGCTCATTGTCGGGCTGCTCGACGCGGTCAAGTCGAGGGAGCCGGGTGAGATACCGAAGCTGCTCGCTCTACCGCGCGCCAGGCTGAAGGAAGCGCTTCGAGGGACACCCGCCGAGGTCCTCATCGATCCGGGCGCGCACGAGCAGGGCGCCGGGATAGTCGCGACGGCGTTCAACGCGACCAGTTCGTTTCGTCATCTTCCGCGATCCGCCGAGCAGGCGTGGAGCGCCCTCGAATGGGCGGGAACGCGTGAGGGCTGGCTCTTTCTCAGCTCAACCGAAGACTCGCGCGAGGCGGCGCTTCCGCTGCAGAGCGTCTGGCTCGATTGCATCGTGCGCCGCCTGATGGCGGACGACGGATCGCGCGGCAGAGTCTGGATCATCGCCGACGAGCTGCCCGTGCTGCGCCGTCAGGCCGAGCTCGAGACGCTGGTCGTGCGCGGACGCAAGCGTGGGCTCTGCGCGGTGCTCGGCCTTCAGGCCATCACCCAGCTTCGCGCCATCTACGGACCCGACCAGACCGCGACTCTGGCCGCCGCGCCCGCCACCAAGCTGATCCTGCGCACCGGCGAGGCTGAGACCGCGCGCTGGTCCAGTGCCCAGATAGGTGAGCGCGAAGTCAGCCGTGGTCTGGTCGGTCAGAGCACCCGGATAGGCGAATCTCGCGACGGCTTCACCATCCATCCGCATCGGCAGGTCGAGAGCGTTGCGCTCGCGAGCGAGATCCAGATGCTGCGTCCGTTCGAGGGTTATCTCTGCATCACCGGCTACCGCCGCGCGAAAGTCGCGATTCCGTATCTAGCGCCGCTCCGGCGTCATCCGGGGTTCATCTGTCGAACTGAACCCAACGGCTTGCAGCCCGACTCGTCAAACGGCAGCAGCGCGCGGGTCTTTGCGGCGCCGGGAAGCAGCCCCGCGCGACCGCCGCGTCCTCCGCGCCGATTGAGGGCATAAGCCATGCTGGTCATGTCGAGAGGCGCGCTCAGCGCCGGTCAGGCCGAGACCTACTACGAAGAGAAGTACTCACAGGACGACTACTACACCGAAGAGCATCGAGTCGCAGGTCAGTGGTTCGGCCATGGCGCCGACGCGCTGGGGCTCTCCGGTGAAGTCGCTCCCGAAGATTTTCGAGCGATTCTTCGCGGCCAACGGCCGGACACCGCCGAGGTTCTCGTCCGCAACGCCAACGGACGAACCGAACGGCGGGCAGGGTGGG
>Ga0074045_10000441_pt1 | contig 40758 bp, 37 predicted proteins | sample BogForMeECP23OM2_FD_94442 | JGI IMG/M metagenome (GOLD analysis project Ga0074045, IMG submission 94442) | Bog forest soil microbial communities from Calvert Island, British Columbia, Canada - Bog Forest MetaG ECP23OM2 | ecosystem: Environmental > Terrestrial > Soil > Wetlands ...
ATAAACTGGCCACATGAGCTGAAGCGAGTTGGGCCCGCGAACCGCTTCAAATGGGGCGCGGAAGCACTTAGGCCTGTTGCGGGAATTACATCAAATCAGACGAGCGCGGTAAACTCGGGCTAGAGTGCTCAAATCTAAATCGAAAAGCCATCCCACCCCCCAATTCCGGAGGATAAGCAGGGACTGCACCTATCTTACACCTCAGAGCAGAACGGCCGTAAAAGAATAGAACGACGGGCGTTCTCGCCCGTCGCGCCGTAGCTAAGCAAATTGCGGCACAAGTCTGCAAGCTTAATCTGGACGATGCGCGCAAATGACGATATGCCATGGTTTTTGTTCTGGCGGCAGCGACAGGTTTGCGTTGCGCGGAGCTGTTCGCTTTGAGATTTAATGATGTCGATTTTAGGGCAGGCACGATTCGTGTGGGTGAATCAGCCGATCAGCAGACTTGCAAAATCGGGCCGTGCAAGAATGCAGCGGCGGGGTCCGTTAGTCGCGACCAACACTCAGATCCACAGTTCAGCCGCCGCATCGGATCACTATCCATTGTCAGTTACGGTCAGTTTCTCGCGAGCCCGAGGTCGGCTCATTGAGACAGGTGCGTCTTAATCCTAATAGAGTGCAACGGCCGCTATTCGTAGTACCTCAGTGATAACCAGTAAGATTTCGGTACACGGCTGTAGTTCAGCCGCGCCCCGAGCCGCTGCCTTTCTCCAGGAGCACGTATTGCTCGCGATTATCAGTGTCGCTAAACTCGCCCCTCAGCCGTGTCCGGGCGGGCTCCCCCGAAATCGTCCGGGCACGCGCCCCTGAAAGTATCGCGAACTATGTTCTGTCTCTATTCAACTGAGAAGAAAGAAGCAGGGATGAGCCGCGTCTATCCGCTGGCTGAATGCTCTGATCTGCCAGCGGACCGTCACTGCTGCCGAAAGCGTGTCGTCCTCTGAGGTCACAGCAACGGGCTAAGCGCTGTGTCCTCATGATTGCTGGCCACCTTACAGTTTTTCCCGTCTTTGGTTCCTGTCGTGCTGTTCTACAACCGGAGTGAAGTGTGGAACTCGTGAAAACGTCTCGACCGCTGGCTGCAATTTTCGGCCATTCACTCTGCACCAAGAGAACGGCCAAGATATGCTTTGGTCTTATTGCAGCAGTCTTTCTTCTCCAGTTTTACTACGTCCGGGAGCTGGTTTTCATGGAAGCGGTCGTGGCGCTCGGGTTCGTGGTTGTGGCGCTGATCGGCGCTCTATATGCCTTCGGCTACATTGCGGCTTTATGGTTGCGAGAGCTTGGTTCTGGGCTCAAGGCTCTTGGTACCCTCGTCAGCGTAAGACACCGGCAGCCCTTTGCGGAAACGACGGTCACAGGTCTCTCTGACGCCAAAGAGGAGGTTTCCTAGTATGCAAGAACAGTCCAGCGACTCCCAAGCAAGAGCTGCCGAACATTTGTTCGTGGCGGTCGTGAATCAAGCGATTTTGGATGTGTTGGAGCACGGCGAAGATGCGAAAGATGCCGAGCGCTGGCTCTTGATAATGAGCAAAGATTTTGACGCCTTGCAAAGCCTCTTTCATTGAGTGGTGCGCATTGGCGCCCAGTGTTTACTCCGCCCCCGTGGAACCAGTCCCATCCCGTTTCTGCAACCATCACCGACCTCTGATCTGCCGGTGGAGCGTCACTACTGCCGAAAGCGTGTCGCCCTCCTTCTGGCACGCTCGGCCCCGCCGGTCAATATTCTCGCGGGGCTATACGTTGCGGACGGCATCGCGCTGTATCCGGGCCCGGACGTGGTGCCCGGAGTGCCGCTTGTGCTGTATGGGTCGCAATATCCCGGCGGCAAAATCTTCAACAAAGCCGCGTTCGTCGCGGCGCCTCCCGGAACCCAGGGCAATTTCGGCCGCAACGTCTTGCGTGGATTCGGAGCCACCCAGGCGGATGTGGCCTTTCAGCGGCGTTTTGCATTGACGGAGCAGCTGGGCCTGCGCTTCCGTGCTGAGTTCTTCAATCTCTTCAACCACCCGAACTTCGGCAGCCCCAACAACACCCTAACCAGTCCGCTGTTTGGCCACTCGACCCAGATGCTAGTGAGCAGCCTCGCCGGCGCCGATAATGCAGGTTTCAACCCCCTCTACCAAATCGGTGGCCCCCGTTCCATCCAACTCGCCCTCAAGCTCCAATTCTGACCACCGCACCCGTACGGATTGGCGCTCGATTCACCGTCCGTGTTGCTTACCTGCCGGGCTGCAAAATAGCCAGCGCGAGTCTTTTCAATTTTGGAAAACTTTACGGACAGCGAACCATCTCCGCAAAGACGAGCTCCCTCGGTTCCGGATCGAAACGCGAGCCTTCATCGCGCGTGAAGGACTCCATGCCAGCGGAGGCAAGCGGAGGTACTTGGGACTTGGCCATCAAAGAAGAAGATTCAATGTGCATTACAGGGTGTCGGCGTGCCATCCGTGCCGCAAACATTTTCCGTCAGCCGACCCTGTTTTGCTTGTTAATGCTGCCTTTTGCTGCCTCGCGCTTTTCACAAGTCCTGTGAGATGAATGAGAAAGCTGGTAGGGGCGGTGGGGATCGAACCCACGACCTTCGGCTTAAAAGGCCGCTGCTCTACCACTGAGCTACGCCCCTATAAATACAAACTTTGATTGTACAAGAAAACTGCCGCGCCTGCTTCGCTCGCTCAACCCGACAAACGATCTGGCGCGCACCCACCAGCGAGCGGAACCCGTTCCTCTTTATCGCTTTGAACCGCTCCAGCCCTCGCTGCGAAGGCCCTGGACGCGAGTCACTGTCTCACTGGGCGTTTTCGTTTCCACTCGTAATCCCGTCGCAACAGCGACTGATGTTTCTTGATTTGCGCTTCAATATCGCTGAACGCATTCTTGCATCCGGCCAGCACGTTTTTCCCATTCCCCGTGGCGCGCAGCGTCCCAGTCGGCAATGATAGCGTCAACGCCAGCGACTGTTCCTCGGTGCGATTATTCTTGGAGAACACTCCTTTAATCTGCACGAGATCCGGCTCGTAACTCTTCAGAAGCTTTCCAAGCTTGTCCAAACGGCGCATCACTTCCGCCGCAACCGCTTGCTGCGCTTCGACGTGCTTGTAACTGATGGAAACGTTCATGGTTGCACCTGTAGGGATTCTTGATCAATAAGGCAGGAACGCGACGCAGTCTTCATTCTGCACCGCATAATGGACTCAGCATAGCAGGGGGCTTTCCCCCGCGCAATGGCACGCGGCGTTGACAGTTTCCCACGGACTTTCTACTCTAACTGGGCGCATTTGGCGCACCGATTGGACGCGAACGCGACCGTCTCATAATGAAAACTCCCGATTCCCGTCACGCAGCAAAGCCCCCAACCACCAACCGCATCCTGATCGGCCCTGCCGGATGGTCCTATCCCGACTGGTTTGGGTATGTTTACCCCACGCCTCGCTCCAAGGATTTCCACGAGGCCACCTATCTCTCGGAATTCTTCGACACCATCGAGATCAACACTTCGTTCTACCAGGCGCTCCGCTCCGAGCACGCCGCCAGTTGGCTTGAGCGCGTAGCCGCCAACCCTGCATTCCTCTTCACGGCGAAACTCTGGCAGAAATTCACTCACGAACCATCGGCTACAAAAGATGACGAGAAGGCAGTCCGTGCCGGATTCGACGTCCTTCAAAAGGCGGGAAAACTGGGCGCCGTTCTTCTGCAATTCCCTTTCTCTTTTCACAACACGAAGGAAACCACCACTTATCTCGCCGCGCTTCTGAATCGATTCGCCGATTATCCACTCGCCGTCGAGCTACGCCACGCTTCCTGGCAGTCCGGCGAAACCCTCGCTTTGCTGCGCGAACATCACGCCGCCTTCTGCAACATCGACCAGCCCATCATCGGTCGTTCCGTGGAACCTTCCGCGGAAAGCACGTCGCCCGTAGGTTACGTCCGCCTGCATGGTCGCCGCTACGACACCTGGTTCACCGACGATCCCGCGTCCCCTGCCCATGAACGTTACAACTATCTCTATTCGGCGGAAGAACTCGATCCCTGGGTCTCGCGCATTCGCAACATTGCCAAACACTCACCCAATACGTTCGTCGTCACCAACAATCACTTCCAGGGCAAGGCAGTCGTCAACGCCCTGCAACTGATCAGCATTTTGAAGCGAAGCAAAGTGAAGGTGCCGGAACCCTTGCGGCAGCACTATCCGGAATTGGAAAAGATTGCGAACGAGCGGCAGGCGGCGCCCACGTTATTCCCGCTGGGCTCACCTCAATCGGGCAAAACGAGGAGAACTACTTCTTGAAGAGATTCTCGAAAGCTTGCCGCGCGTCCAGGGGCCTTCCCGGGTTGGGGGCTTCGACGGGCGTCTGCGCGGCCTGCATATAAGACGTCGGCGCCGTATCCTTCTCTACGGTCGTGCGGAATTCATAGAAGGTGCAATTGTTTTTCGCATCTTTTGGTGTAACTCGCGCCGGAATCGGCTGCGTGCATTCAAACTGTGCGCCCGAATCGAAGAACCGGCATTGCTTGCAACAGTGCAACTCAAAATTGCACTTCGGGCACTGCCCCTTCACGTCAAACCCGGCCACCAGCACAGCGCCGCAATTCGCGCAGCGCGCCCGCGTTACCGTCCCCACCATTCGCGGCGTGCGCGGTCCCAGGTGATCGGTAGCGCCGCGTGGCCCGCCCTGCGGCGGCTTGCGGTCGTGTCTATCCTTCTTTTCGTGCTTTTCCTGCTTCTCGGCATCACGATAGCCGCGGTGTCCGTACTTGCGATCCACAAACGCCTCCGTCCGTCATTCCCGGCGGATTGCCACTTCCTCGGGTTACACAACTACTCTCGAGTTTTCACTTTGCTACGTACATCCAATCGGATTGCTACAATCGCTCGGGCAGACCAGCCTTCCTTTAGAAATTATCCTGGAATGCTGTGGGCGAGAGCAGGAGATGGGACCTCTATGTTTGTAATCCTATGGGAGTTCGAAGTCAAGCCCGGTTGGCAGCAAAGGTTTGAATCCGCCTATGGGCTCGACGGCGCCTGGACTCGGCTTTTCCGCCGCGATCCCGGCTACCTCCGCACCCTGCTCCTAAAAGATCCCTCCCGCCTTCGAATGCACCTTACCCTCGATTTTTGGCACTCCGAAAGCGCTTTCCAGTCCTTCCACAATGCCAACTACGAAGCTTACTTGGCCCTCGATCGGTCTACGGCCTGACATCCCGCGAGGCGCATCTTGGCTCGTTCACGCAAACCGAGCCGCACAATCCCTCTGTTTAAAACAACATCCGGACCAGACCATCGGGCGGTAAGTCCGCTTGCAGCAGTTGCTTTGGGGTTCCAGCCTGGCGTAGCACCGCTTCGGCGGCCAGATAACCGCTACGCACTGCGCCTTCCATCGTGGCAGGCCAACCAGTATCGGTCCAATCCCCGGCAAGGACCATTCGGCCAATCTTCGTCTCTTGCTTTGGACGCAGCAAGTCCACTCCTGGTTGCGGGGAAAACGTGGCGGCAGCCTCCTTAATCACCGTAGCCTTGACCAACTTGGCTTCCCGCGCCCTGGGCAGGAACTGCCTCACTTCCTTCAGGCAAAGATCGATGATTTCCTGGCGCGGTTTTTGTAACAATTTATACGATGCACTAATCACTAATTGTAGGTATTGCCCCTCTTCCCCACCGCCGCCATTGTTCGTGCCGTACAGCGCCGTCTTGTTGAAGATCCACTGCGTGGTCGTGTCCACCATGGTCAAAAATGGCTCGCTCATCACTTTTCGGTCAAACCAGAAATGCACCCCGGTGATTGGCGAGCTGCCGATGCCAGCGATTTTCGTCAAAGCCGGCTCCAACTGCTTCGCTTCATCAGGAAGCACATCCCACAACGCCTGGTGCGGCATCGCGAGAACGTATGCGTCGGCGGACTCCCTGCGGCTGCCATCAAACTCCACGCTCTCGAGCGCACCATTCTGCAGCTTCAACCCGCGCAGCGGCATCCGCAGATTCACTTCGCCGCCCCGCTTCTCAATCTCCGCCTTGCAGCCGTCGTACAGCATGCCCAACGGCACCACCGGTACGCCCAGGCGGTATCCCGTGCGGTTCGACAGGAAACCCTTCCAGAAAACATCCACCCCGTAGCGCGCATCGGTCTTGTCAAGTTCTTCATCCAGCGCGCTCACTAGCACCACGCGCCAGAACCGCTCAATCGCCCCGGCCGTCTGGCCACGCCGCTTCAGCCATTCCAACATCGAAATCCCGCCGGGCTTATCGAGATCCGCAGTGTGCCCTTTGCCGCGCAGAATGCTCAGCATCGCTCGCCCGATGGAACGCTTGTCCGCAAACGTAAGCGGCGCGAAAGCCAGGAACGAGCCGATCATGTGAAACGGCGCTGGCAGCATCCCCGCTTGCATTGTTGCAGTGCGGCCCTGCGGGTCCTGAAACAAAAGTCGATCGAAGTATTTAATCTTGTCGGCGGACCCGACTCGCCGATAAAAATCTTCCAAATTCGTGCAGCAGCCCAGCGTCACGTGCTGGCAATTGTCCACGTGTTCGCCATCCGGCAGCACGTACGACGTTGCCCGGCCTCCCAGAAATGGCCGCTGCTCGAACAGCCGTACACGCCAGCCTGCGTCAGCCAGCGATACTCCCGCCGCCAGCCCCGCGAGCCCGCCGCCGATCACGATCACGTTTTGCAAGAATGTTCTCTTCCGTCTGGCGCCCGAACCGCGCCTTGGCGATCAACTTCAATTTTTCCGTTTTCGACAGCCGCACCCGTGCCCCAAAAACGGCAAAATCCACCGATTCAATTCGCGCCAGCAATGAGCTGTACGTGTGCACCAGCAGCCACAATGTGGCGCGGCTGTCTTCATCGATCATCCCAAACACCCGCGAGCCTTCTTCATAGAACTGCCAGGCGCGCTCAGCCTCGAAGCGCAGAAGTTCGCGAACGCCCAGCGTACCTTCGTTCTGCCCGAAGTCTTCCTTGGCTACCTTGTACCGCTCCAGATCCTCGTCCGGCAGATACACACGTCCCAGGCCGTAGTCTTCGTGCACATCGCGAATAATGTTCGTCAACTGGAAAGCCAGGCCCAGTTTTTCCGCCAGGTCCAGCGCCCGAAAATCGTGAAATCCAAAAATGTGTGTGCACGTAAGTCCAACCGTTCCCGCAACGCGATAGCAATATTCGCGAAGCCGGTCAAATGTCGGATAGCCCTGAATGGTGAGGTCCATCTCCGCGCCGGAAATCAGATCGTGCAGGTACCGCGACGGCATTTTGTAGCGCTGGATGGTGTCCACCAACGCGGGCAGGACTTCACTTGCGTCGTATAAGGTATCGGCAGGCGGCGACATGACGGCGTTTCCATCGAAGACTTGCGACTTACCCGTGATCGCCTCATCCAACGCCGCGCGCCATTTGGCCAGCCCCAGCTGCTTGGTGGCCAAGTCCACGCCTTCATCGGAAACGTCATCGATCAACCGCATGAACGCGTACAACGCCACAATCGCGTCGCGCTTCGGCTTCGGCAAAAGAAAAAACGCCGGATAAAAATTGCTGTGCGCTTCTCGCGCGATGCGGTGGCACTCCTCGTACGAAGCAGCCACATTCCGCGAATCGGGCGGTGCAATCTCCGAGACCTTGGACTTCTTGCCATTCGGCGAAACAGCTCCGCCAATGGCGTGCGCCACCACCGCGCGGCCCAATAGTCGAATCTGCTTGCCCTTGCTAATCGCGGGACGCGCATTCAGTGTGTCGTAGCCCATGGCCTCGATCGCATCCAATACCGCGATTCCGCCCCGGCTGAACATTTCCAAGTCCACGCTCAGCTTGCCATCCACCATCTTCGCCAACGGCATTCCTTTATCGAACAATTCGCGGGTCTGTGCGATCAGGTCCTTCATCAATTCAACGTATCGTTCGTCGAATTTCTTCCCGACAATCTCTTTCTCGTTCAGCCCGCGCGCCGCGGCGCGGTCCAGCGGAATATAGATTCGCCCCTTTTCGAGGTCCCGCGAAACATCCTGCCAGAAATTCGCCAGTTGCAGCGCCGTGCAGGTCGCGTCCGACAATCGTTGCCGCTGCTCGTCGCGGTAGCCGCACAGGTACAGCACCAGCCTTCCAACCGGATTCGCCGAATATACGCAGTAATCAATCACAGATTCCCAGGTGGGGTATCGCTTCACCACCTGGTCTTGCCGGAAGGCCTTCAGCAAATCCGCAAACGGCTGCTTCGGCACGTCCTTCGCGACAATCGTTTCTCGCAGCGCCACGAACACGGGGTTCGACGGCTTTCCTTCATAGCACGCATCCAGTTCCCGCTCCCACCAATCCAGCAGTTCCAGCGCTCGTTCTCGCTCGGGAATTTCATCGCCCAGGTCATCGGCCCAGCGGCAGTAGGCATACAGGTTGTAGAAATGCTGGTGCAACTGCTTCGGCAGCAGCCACGACGCCACGTTGAAATTTTCGTAGTGATGCGTCGCCAGCCGGCGCGTGTATTCCTGAGCGGCCTCCGGCGTACACCCGTCCGCCGGCAGTTTCTCCATCAGCGATAGCTCGCCTGGACGCAGCATCAGGAAACCACTTCCTTTTTCATTTGTTCAGAGTGGACCAGGCCAACCGAGGTACTCTTCGCTTCACGCGGCACAGGTCACGAGTCACGACTCACGCTTACGGCCTTACCGCCAGCTTGATCTCTCCACTGCGCGCCTTCATCCGCTCAAACGCCTGCGGCAGATCTTCCAGGCGGATATCCTCCGTCACAAAGTCCTGCGCCGAAACATCGCCGCGTCGAATGGCTTCCAGCGCCTCGCGGATGAATCGCGGCGTGTGGTGGAACGGTGAGATGATCTTGATCTCCGAATAGTGGATCGCTGCCGGAGCGATCTCCACTCGTGTATCCGTTGGCAGACCGCTGAAAAAGTTAACCACTCCGCCGCGCCGCACCATGCCCAGCGCCTGTTCCCACGTTGCCGGATTTCCCGCGGCTTCCACAACGGAGTCTGGTCCCCGGAGATCCTCAGTCAATTCCCTAACTGCGGCTACTACGTTCGGCACTTCCGTTACGTTGATCGTCGCCGCAGCGCCCAATTTTCTCGCGACTGCCAGGGGCGCCTCTCGGCGGGCCAGCGCCACCACGCGCACGCCGCGGCGCGACAGCATTCGCACAAACATCAATCCAATCGGCCCGCAGCCAATCACCGCGGTCGTGTCGCCCGTGCGCACTTCCATTTCATGAATTCCGCGCAGCACACACGCCAGCGGTTCGCCCAACGCTGCGCTGTGGTCGTCCACCGAATGCGGCACTTCCAGCATGTTTTCCCGCACAATCCGTCCGGGAATTCTCATGTACTCCGCGTAGGCGCCGTTATTAAACAGCAGGTCGTCGCAAAGATTTTCCTGGCCGCGCCGGCAATGGTAGCAACGGAAACAAGGCGCGGAATTGGCTGCAATCACGCGCACGCCCAAACGCCACTTGGCATCCACGCGCTTCCCCGTGGCTACGATCTCGCCCACCACTTCATGTCCGAACACCGCCGGGGGTTGAATCATCTTCGCGTGGTAGCCGCGCTTCCAAACCTTCAGGTCCGTGCCATCGGTCAGCGCCAGCCGTACACGCAGCAAAACCTCATCCGCAGCCAATGACGGAACTTCGATCTGCTCAATCCGCAGATCTTCGCTGCCATACAACACCGCCGCCGTCATTTTCGACGGCACCACGATCCTCACGGGAGCCGGATTCTCTTCCAGCCCGATCTCCGTCTTTTTTGGGGACGCTGCTCTCATGCGTGTGTAATCAGAATCTTCAGCGAATCTTCCGTGGGCCTAACCGCCAAGTCCAAGCCCTCCTGAATTCTACCTAGAGGAAACCGGTGTGTGACGATATCCATTACCGGCAGTTTCTTCTGCAGCACCAGCGCCGCCGCACTCTCTTGGATGTCCACAGCCGCACTGTAGCTGCCCAGGATTTCCTTTTCGTCAATCCCCACTGCTGCTGCTGGAAACTCGATCTTGGTAACCGGGTCGTTGGCGGCAAACAGCAGAACTCTTCCCCCCGGTCTGGCCGCCGCCAGCGCGTCCACAACCACGGAAGGATGCGCCACAGCAACCAAAACCGCGTCTGCCCCCCGACCCTCCGTTCGGGTCAGGATTTCTTCCCTAAGCTTACCACCGTTAGGCTCAAAAGACTCCAATGCTCCCAAAGTGAGACTCTTGTCACGCCTGGTTGCCATGGGGTCACTTGTATAGATGCGCGCGCCAACACTTTTGGTAACCATCAGCAGCTGCAGGCCAATCGGACCGCAGCCCGCAATCAGCACCGTTTCGCCTGCGCTTACCCGCGCCTTCTGCACCGCCTTTACGATGGTGTTGATCGGCTCGATAAATGTGGCTTCCTCGAAACTTACATTGTCTGGCAACGCCACGATGCCCCGCTCCGTAACCCACGGCATCGCCTTCACGTATTCCCCGAATCCTCCGCCGTTTGGCGTGAATCCGCCCGTTAACCCTGTGGTCTTGTACTGCTTGCACTGCGAAAACAGCCGGTTTTTGCAGTAGAAACACGTCCCGCAAGGAATATGGTGAAAGCTCATCACCCGGTCGCCGAGCTTCCACCTGTCCACACCGCGGCCGATAGCCACCACCGTTCCCGCCAGCTCATGCCCCAGAATCTGCGGCGGTTCCACGTAGCGCTGGTAGATTTTCTTGATGTCCGTGCCGCAAATCCCGCACGCCGCCACCTTGATGAGCACTTCGCCGTGGCCCACCTCCGGCACTGGCACTTCTTCCACGCGCACCACACCTTTTTCGCGGTAGACGCCGGCGCGCATCGTTTTCGGTATCGGCCCCAGCGTCCTCAGGTGTTCCACCACCGTCTCCGCCCCACTCATTTCGCTGCCGCCTCGCTCACTCGACTGTTCGTGCCGCTGCTTTCCAACCGCTGGATGTACCCGTCGAGGAACACGGCTAGCTGCGCGGCCGCCTTTTGGCTTTGTCTCCCAAAACGCACCAGGGCAGGCAGTACCAACGGATTTTTCGCTAGCTGCAGAATCACTTTCGCCACACTGATTTCGTTTTTCTTCGACAACGTAAGATTGAAATTGATTGGCAGGTCTTCGTGCGCCGAATCGCTGATCGCTCGCACCACGACGCTTCGCGCTCCCCACGCGCAGGCTTCTTTGACAATCTCGAAACTCTCCATATCCACCGATTGCGCCCTGGAAGCACACGACCTTTTGTGACTCTGTTTCACCAGCACGCGGTCCACGGTCAAGAGGCAGTCGGCAGTCTTGGCCCCTCCGTTAAGCGCCTGCTGGCGTAATTCTGGGTCCACGCTTATCTGATCGGACTGAAGGTCGGCGTGCCTGTGTTCGGAAACGAGTAATTGCGGCGCGATAATATCGCCCGGCGACAAGCTCTCCTCGAGAGCTCCAGCGAGCCCGCTCGAAATGCAAATGTCGAAACGCTGGTTTTGATCCGCCAACCTCATCATCAAATCCATTGCCTTTGCGGCCGATTGCGTCCCCATTCCTGTAACCAGCGCCGTGATCTCCGTATCCCCTGCTTCTGAGCGCCACAGCCGAAGCCCGTCGAAGTCAATAAACCGAAACTTCCGCAGCTTACGCCAAGGCGCAAACTCCGCATCCACCGCAAATGTAACCAGCACCCGCATTCTTGTCCCGCTTTTTGGTTACCTCATTACTTCATTGCTTCTTTACTTCTGCCTTCCATTACTTCGTTGCTTCATCTTCCGCTGACTCAGGCTGCCGCCAACTTCATCTTCTTCACTCGTCTCGGCTTCACGTACCCATTCACCTGATACCACCGCACCGCGCGCTCCAGCGCCGCCGTCACCGATCCCGGTTGGAACCCCAATTCCTTCTGCGCTCGCGAGCAATCCACAAACATGCTATGCTGCGCGATTCTTACGCCTTCCACTGGAATTTGTGGCTCTCTCCCGACCAGCCTTGAAAGTGTGCTCTCCACGTAGGCTACACCCAACGCCACGCGGTGCGGGATTTTCATCCCCGGCGCGGGCAAGCCCGTTATCTTCGCTAGCGTGTCCAGCATTTCCTTCAGGGTCAAGTTCTCCGCACCCAACAGATACCGCTCGCCGACTTTTCCCCGCTCCGCCACCAGCAGGTGCCCCGCGGCGCATGCTTCCACGCCCACAAAATTCAGTCCCGTCTCCACGTACCCCGGCATCTTCCCATTCAAGAAATCCAGGATGATCTTCCCGGTCGGCGTCGGCTTCCAATCCCAGGGCCCCACCGGCGTCGTCGGCATCGCCACGATCACCGGCAGCCCCGCCTTCGCCGCCTTCAACGCCTCCTGCTCTGCCATCCACTTGGACCGCTTGTAGTGCCCAATCATCTCCTCGAGCTTCGAGTCCGTGAACTCATTCGGCAGTTCCGGCCGGTCCACCGCAATCGTCGCCACGGTGCTGGTGTAAATCAGTTGCGTCACGCCGGCCGCCTTGGCCGCCGTCAGCAAATTCTTCGTCCCGCCAACATTCGAATCGTAAATGTCCTGCGAGCGCTTCGCCCAAAGCCGGTAGTCCGCCGCCACGTGGAAAACGCGCTGTACGTCCTTCATCGCGCGCTCCAGCGAAGCCGTGTCCCGCAAATCCCCGGTTACATATTCCAGCGGCAAATCGCTGATCGCCCGGTTACTGCTCGAAGCGCGCATCAGCACGCGCACCTCTTCTCCGCGCGCCACCAACTGCCTGGTCACATGGCTCCCCAGAAACCCCGCCGCACCTGTCACCAACGTGGTCATGGCTTCCGCGTTCCTTCGCGCTTCTCTCCCAGGCTTCCCCGCAATTGCCACGCCAGCATCTTCCAGCGGTCCCCGGCCTTCGGATTCGCTCCTAACAGCGCCGCGCTCTCATAGCCCGCATGGCTCATACACGTTTCGCACCGCGGATTGATCCCGCGCCCATAGTTCTCCCACAAGGTATCTTCCAGCAGCGCTTTGTAGCTCTTGGCGTAGCCCTGGTCCTGCAGATAGCAGGGTGCCATCCAGCCCCTCGGTCCATACACGGGAGATCCCCAGGCGCAGCAATCCAGTTCCCGCTCTCCGCGCAAATATTCCAGGTAGATTGGCGAGGTCATCACATTGTAGTCGCCCAGGACGCTGCTCACCTCGCGAAATCTCTGGTGCATTTTCTCGTGGAACGCCGCGCTGCCGTCACGGCACAACTGGTCTTTGGGATAGAACGGCGAAAACATGTATCCGTCCACATGCATCGCGTGCAGCATCTGGTAGAGCGCCGCCACGTCGTTCACGTCCGTGTCGGGATATATCGTTGACGTCACCACCACGAAAAATCCCGCGTTCTTGGCGGCCTTCACACCATCCAGCGCTTCCACGAACAATCCCGGCCGCCCGGCGCGCGCATCGTGCGCCGTTTCCGTTCCGTCCAGCTTCACGTTCCAGAAAAAATTTGTTTCGGGCGGGATCATGTGCAGCCGCCGCCGGATCAACATGCCGTCCGTGCACAAAAACAGATGCTTGCCCCGGTCCAGAATTGCCCGCGTCAGCGCAGGAATCTCTGGGTACTGCAGCGGCTCTCCTCCGCAGATGCTCACCACCGGCGCGTCGCATTCATCGAGCGCCGCCAGGCACTCCGCAACGCTCAGCATCGTCCGGTTCGCCAGCGTGCTTGCGCCATTCGTCCCATTGCTCGCGCACCCATGCGCATTCGTGCATCCGCCCAACGGGTCCAGCGACACCATCACCGCACGCTTACGCTCGCCGCGCAGCTTTCCTGCTATACGATGTTTCGCGGAATCGAAAACCAAGCCAAAAGGGTACCGCATTTGTTTGCTTAGGAGGCTCGCCGTTCGCGCGCGGTATATAGCCCGCTGCGCAACTGAAACTCACCCGGCTGGAACCTCACGGCGCAATATTCCGCCTCGCGCCTGGCCTGATTGCGATAACGCGCCAGCGCATACACCGGGAACGAATTCTTATACAGGTGATATTTCAGGTAGAACACGCCGGGGAATCCGGTGCCCGTAAAATCCTCTTCGCTCCAGGATCCGTTCGCGTTTTGCTGCTGCACCAGGTACGACGCCGCCTTGGCAATGGCCGGATCATCCGGATCAGCGCCCGCCAACAATCCAATCAAGCCCCACGCCGTCTGCGAAGGCGTACTGTTGCCCTGCCCTTTCGTGGACACGGCCTCATAACTGTGCAGCGACTCGCCAAAGCTCCCGTCGGCCTTCTGCACCTGCCTCAGCCACGAAACTGCCCGGTTGCAGTAATCCTGCGCTGTCAGCGAGACCGTCTCCAGCGCGCGCAGCACCCCGCTGGTCCCGTACACGTAGTTCACGCCCCAACGTCCGAACCACGAGCCGTCCTTGCTCTGGTCCTTCATCAAGAAGCCTACAGCCTTCTGCACCGCCGGATGCTTCGCCTCCCAGCCGAACCGCCCCAGGCATTCCAGCACGCGCGCGGTCACGTCCGCGGTCGAGGGATCGATCATCGCATTGTGGTCGGCAAACGGAATGTTGCACAAGAATTTCCGGTCGTTGTCCCGGTCAAACGCGCCCCAGCCGCCATCGCGGTTCTGCATGCTCAGCAGCCACTGAATGCCCCGCCGCATCGCCGCTTCCATCCGCTTTTCGTCGGGGAATTTCACGCGCTGCAGGGCCATCAGCACAAACGCTGTGTCATCCACGTCCGGATAGAAATCGTTGCGAAACTCAAACGCCCATCCGCCTGGCTCAGCATCCTTATTCTTGATCTGCCAGTCCCCGCCGCCCAGAATCTGCTTGGACAGGATCCAGTTCGCCGCCTTCACCAACGCCGGGTGATCCGCCGGCAGTCCCGCCTCTTCCAGCGCCACCATCGCGATGCACGTGTCCCACACCGGCGAAACGCACGGCTGCAGTCGAATCGTGTCGCCCTCTTCAATCTCAAACCGCGAAAATTCTTTGATCTCCCGCCAGGTCAACGGATCGTCTGGCCCATGCCCTAGCGCCATCAACGCGAAAATTGAATTCATCATCGAGGGATAAATCGCCGCCAATCCCTCTGTCCGCTCCATGTGCTCCAGCATCCACTGCTTCGCTTCCCGAATAGCCTTCTGCCGTAATGGCTTCCACGGCAGCTTTTCGTAAAGCTTCAGCGCGCGGTCCACCGCCAGGAAGAGGTTCTTCCAGGAAAGTAGCTGCTTGCTCCAGGCGAACGCCGCCGTCTTTTTCCGGGGATCGTTGAACAATTCATCCACGCGAGCGCGCTCCGGCAAACGCCATTCCGGCCGCACTGCCGACAGGATCGCCATGGGAATCACGATGCCCCGCGTCCACGACGACATCTCGTAAATGTTGATGTAGAACCAGTTCGGCAGCAACATCAGCTCGGGGGGAATCGCGGGCACCAGTTCCCAGCCCACCGCCCCCACCAGCGCCAGGTAAAACCGCACATACGAGTTCGTGTGTTCCAGGCCGCCGAGACGATGCACCGTATCCCGCGCCTTCACCATGTGCGGCGCATCCGGGTGGTCACCCGCCAACTTCAGCGCAAAATACGCTTTGCTCGTGGCGTTGAGTTCCGAGGGCCCCCCGAGATAAATGGGCCAGCCGCCATCGGCCAATTGACGGCGGCGCACATAATTCGCCAGCTTCGCAATACGTTCGGGATCGGCTTTTCCCAAAACGTGCAGGTAATAAATGTAGTCGGATTCCAGCGTGGTATCGGCTTCCAGTTCCCCATGCCAATACCCTTCTTCCGCCTGGATGGCCAGAAGGTGATTTGCGCCATTTTCAATGGCCCTTTGTACCCGCTCCGCCCAATTCTCTTGACGCCACGGTACCGGCGCGGGCGCGACCGGTAGCTCCTCTCCTACGCGAACAAACGACGCCATCAGTGCTCCCCCAAAGAGCAGAACATTTGAGCATCTTCAGAACGCCCCATGCTCCGCCCCGATAAACAGGTTAACTTCCCTATTGCGTTGCACTTCCGAGAAGTGCAGCCCGGCGAACACCACAGCCCCCATTACTCTTTTATTATCGCCGCCTTCTAAAAGACGGTCAATCTCTAAGATGCTACCAAGCCACCGGCCGTTGTTAATTACTCCCCTGCCCTTTTGCAAGGCCTTCAGAAGCGGGCCCCATTCGGGCTTCCAAGTCGCATCGTGAACGGCTGTGGTCACCGCGTCCATGAATCCCTGGTCCGTATTCGGCGCGAAGTACACAGCGATCTGCGCACCTGGCGCAATTGATCCGGCCACCTCGATATCCAGTTCGACCTCGCCATCCGGCCCGCTGGCATCTCCCGTCGGTGAATTCGTGGCGCCATCTACCGGCACAGCGGTCACCGCAGGCGTTGCAATTCCCAGATTGCCGAAAAAGGAGTTCAGGTCGCTGGCGTTGAATCCGCCTCCCAATTCGATGATTGCGATGCACTGCCCTGCGCCGGTCGCTCCTGAGGGAAACCCGTACGCCTTCGCGACTTGAACCGGCGAGTAAGAAACGGCGGCCGCTTGAGCGTAAACGTCCGGCTTGGTCGTAAGAATTCGGAAATGTGCCTTGGCTTGCGGGCGATTGTCGAGCCCGAAGACTCCTTCCACCACCGGCTCCAGTTCTGCGGGAATCGTAAGGTCGCCCGTGCGGCGTTTATCCGTGCGCGAATTAATTTCGCAACGGCGCAGGTTCGCGCCAAAGGCCTTGGAAAACTGCTGAACCGTACCGCTGAGTTTCACCATCCGCCGGGCACGATCCTCGCTCGCAACCTTCAGGCCGTATTCCGAGGCGAATGCCCGCACTTTTTCGATATCCTCAGCCGATGCCCCATGTTGAAGCGCAAATTCTTCCCGGCTGCGATATTTTCGTTCGACCGGCGGAAATTCAGCCCCTATTGATCCGATTGAACCGCGTCGTAAAAGCACGGTCACTTCAAGCTGTTGGATCGGGATCCGCCGGTCCAGCATCCTGCCCCGGCAAAGTTTTGCGTGTGCTGCCCTTTAACGATACCCGCCCTTCTCGCTTTGCCACGAAGTTCCTCCGTTAGGCTTCCAAGATGCTCAGGCTGGGTGCTCGAAATTGTATTCCGAATGTTTGGAGTGCGGTGGCTCTACACCGCTTTGAGATCTGAACATTCGCAACAAATCCGCCGAACGAGGAATCGGCTCTTATCCAATCCATTGACTTCCCCTTCACAACGCCGCCGCTGGCTCCTCTTCCATCATTCGATACACCAGCGCCTCCAATGGTCGCGGTAGTTCTTCTCCTTCTCTCTGCAACACCGACGGCTTCTCTCGCAGCAATTTCGTCGGCAGCTTCATCCACAACGGCGCCGGCGGTGCGTCTCCACTCACACGGCCGCGCAGCACCAGCGCGTTTGCCCGGTCCAGCGCCTTTTGCGCGGACTCCTTGAAGTCTTCCTTGTCCGGATCAATCACCGCAAAATACAGCGACGGTTTCACGAACTGCAGCAGCGAATTGCTCTCCAGGATTACCGCGGGCTTCGATTCCGCCCGAACCTCCCGCGCAGATCCTCGCAAGGCGTCGCGAAGTAACGGCAACCCTTCCGCCAGGTACCCTTGCTTCGTTCTCAACCAGAACGATCGGCTTGCTCCTGCCGCCAAAAATCGCGCGCTGTCTGTTCCCGTCGCCGCATTCGTCTCCCAGTCCAGCGCGCATACATGCTCTGTCGGCGCACAGTCGCAGTTTTCGCCATTCCGCGCGCAGACTCCATGCCCATACTGCGTGATTTTTCCGGCAATCCAATAGACCTTCGGAAACGCTCGAATCACGTCGCACACCAGTTCGGTCTTCCCAATGCTCCGCGTGTGCCCGCCCACCACCACGAGCCTCCACAGCGCCCCAACTCGAGTCTGCGTCTCCATACTCTTTTGGTCTATCTAGTTCTTAGATGTCTCTCCGCACACTCTGGCTATGTCCCCATTCTCACCGCGTTTATCGTTCTTGCCGTTGTAGGGATCGCCGTCCGAGGCGGTCGCCAACCTAACTACTCGCGAGAACGCCCCGGAAAAACCGCCGCGATGTCATCCCGAGCGAAGCGAGGGATCTGCTTTCCCCAAATTAGCGCGAACCCGGTTCCTGGTATTTGATCCCTAATCGCTGATAGCAGTCTAATTCCAGCTCGATCTCAGCCCCTCTCTCTCTCCTCCAACTTCCTCACCCGCGCTCCGAGTTCCGGCAACCTCGCAAACCACACATACGCCTCTTTAAACTTGTCCAGCGGCCTAGCGGGCGTACCCCACACCGGTTGCCCCCTGCGAATGATCTTGCCCGTCGGAATGCCCGCCTGCGCTCCCGCGATCGCCCCGTCTTCGAGCGTGCAATGGTCCGCGATTCCCACCTGCCCGCCGCAAACCACGTGATGCCCCAGCGTACTCGACCCGGAAATCCCGGTCTGTGCAGCGATTATCGTGTGCGCGCCAATCTGTACGTTGTGTGCCACGTGCACCAGGTTGTCTAGTTTCACTCCGTCGGCAATCCTGGTATCGTCCAGCGAACCCCGATCGATCGTGGTATTGGCTCCAATTTCCACGTCGTCGCCAATTTCCACAATTCCCGCCTGCGGAAATTTCCAGTATTGCTCGCCGTCAAACGCGTACCCAAATCCATCCGCGCCCAGCACCGCTCCCGCGTGAATTTCCACGCGATGCCCAATACGCACACCGGAGTACAGCGTCACCTGCGGGTGAATGCGGCAATTTTCTCCGATCCAGCATCCCGCGCCAATCACGCAGTGCGCCCCAATCTGCGTTCCCGCACCGATTCGCGTGTCTTCTCCGATCACCGCGTATGCTCCCACGCTTACATCGGTGTCCAGTTGCGCCAGGGGCGCCACAATCGCCGTCGCGTGAATCCCGCTCGCCACGGGAGCGCGTTCCAACAAAATCGCGGCCGCTTTTGCGAAAGCTACTTTCGGCTGCGCGGAGCGCAACACCGTCTTGCCAGGCAGTGCCACACCTTCCGCCGCAATCGCGCACTTCGCGTTCGAGGCCACCGCTCGCTCCGCGTTTTTCGCCGCTTCCACGTAGATCAAATCCTTTCTCCCGGCGCGCTCCGGCCCAGCCACCCCGGCAAGCTCCAGCGTTCCGTCGCCCTCGACCCTCGCTCCGATCGCTCCCGCCAGTTCCTTCGCCGATCTCTTCATCGCCGCCTCCCTCGCTTGCCACCCTGTGCCCGAAACCCTGCGCTCGGGCCATGGCTTTACAGCTTTGCGGAAAACTCTCGTTCTGCCGGTTCTTAGCGGGTCGGAGCTTCAGCCCCGACATCAACTCCTCGGCCATCACCGGGCTTTAGCCCCTGAGGAGTCTTAAGCCCATAGAGCGACTCTGAAATTGCTCCACTCACAGAAAATCATAAATCGGTGCCTCGCCCTTGGGCCGCGCCTTCCAGCGCGCATGGATCCACACCCACTGTTCCGGGTACTTCCGCACGATCTCTTCAATCACCTTCGCGAACCGCTGTGTATTCTCAACGATATCCCGCTGGGCATCTCCCGTCCGCACCAATTCCACCGGTGGCTCAAATCGCAATCGGTATTTCCGCATGTTCTCATCCCAGTAAGCGTAGCCCGGCACCACCGCGGCATCAGTATGCAGCGCCACGCGCGCGATGCCCGTCGTGGTACATGCCGGCGTCCCAAAGAAATCCACAAACACGCCTTCGCCCGGCATGGTGTTTTGATCCGCCAGGATGCCCACCGTTCCCGCTTCTTTCAGAATGCGCAGCATCACCCGCGCCGACTCATTCTTGAAAATCGGCTTGTTCCCTGAAAGCCCGCGGTACTCGTTCACCATTGCATCGAGCGCCTGGTTGTCCAGCGGGCGCGCCATGTAGTGCAGCGGAAATCCATACAAGGCATGCGCAAACGAAGAAAGCTCCCACGCCCCGATATGTCCGGTCAGGTACAACACACCTTTCCCGCGGCTGTGCCCGGCCAGAAAATTTTCGTGCCCATCCAGGATTACCACGCTCTCGATATTTTCCTTCGTGTAGCTGGGCATGCGCGCAAATTCGGCAGCCATCCATCCCAGATTCCGCGTCATCTTTTTCATCGTTAAACGCCGCTGCGCTTCCGTCCATTCGGGAAACGCCAGCCGCAAGTTGAACTCCGCCGTCTTTTTCAGCTTTGGCAGTGCCAACAACAGCAGCGTCGCGCCAATGGCCGCCACCGCGCGCGCCATTCCTCGCGGCAACACTCCCAGCGTCTTGATCAGCGTCCACGCCACCAAATACTGCAACCGTTCTTTCATCAAGATGGCATTCCCTCTTGTTCTTTCGCGCCAGTATGACGGACTTCCCTCAATTCACGATACACTTTCAATGCTAGACTCAACTTTCCGTGACGCAAACTGACAACTCTTTTCGCGACACCGCGCCACCCTCTCTCACCGTTCGCCTCGCGTGGATTTTCCTCATCCTCGCCACACTGTACTTCTGTTACTTCCACAATCTCGGCGCTCTCGGCTTCGTTGGTCCAGACGAGCCGCGCTACGCCTGGATCGCACGCGACATGGACGAATCCGGCGACTGGCTTACGCCTCGACTCTACGGCCATCCCTGGTTTGAAAAGCCGGTTCTCTATTACTGGGGAGCAGCCCTCAGCTTCAAAGTTTTCGGCGTGAACGAAGCTGCCGCGCGTCTTCCCAGCGCCTGTTCCGCTTTTCTCGCCTCTCTGGCCATGGCCTGGCTTGCCTGGCGCCTCTACGGTCTTGAAACCGCCCGCTGGCTTTTGCTTTTGCTGCCCACGACCGTAGGCATGATTGGCTTCTCCCACGCCGCCGCTACGGACATGCCCTTCTCCGCCATGCTCACCGTTGCCATGGCATTTGCTGCGTCCATCGTCGGCCTTACCCGCGATGAAGATTCGCCTGTGCTTCCGCGCACTCCCTGGCTCGCTCTTATTTTCTTCGGCTTCTTCCTTGGCCTCGCCGTTCTCGCGAAGGGCCCCGCCGCTATTATCCTGTCTGGCGGCACGGTTCTTCTTTGGGGGGTCTCTACGAAACGCTGGCGCGATGCCTTTCGCTGTCTTCATCCCGCCGCTATCGCCAGTTTTTGCCTCACCGCGCTTCCCTGGTACGTGCTCTGTTCCCGCCGCAACCCCGAATTCTTCCGCGTCTTCATCATCGAGCACAACTTCAAGCGCTTTCTCACTCCCGAATTTCAACACATCCAGCCTTTCTGGTTTTACATTCCCATCATCCTCGTTGCTCTTTTTCCTTGGACCCTGTTCCTGGCTCCCGTCAAAATCGGCGCCCTGCGCGATTGGCTAAACCGCCGCGCTTTTCATGCGCCATTTCTCTTCTTCGTTTCCTGGGCGCTCTTTCCGATGGTCTTCTTCTCCCTCTCCCAATCCAAGCTACCCGGCTACATTCTTCCTGCCGTGCCGCCGCTCGCCATTCTTCTCGGCAATCAGGTCGCGCGCTACGCGCGAGCCGACGAGCACGCTCCTCGTTGGCCGTCGCTCGCCACAGCCGTCGCATTCCTCCTCGTTGGCCTGATCATTCTCCATGAATCCGCAAAGATTCCCGCGCTATTATGCGTAAGTCCCAGGTGCGGCATCACTCGCATCTGGGCATTTGCCATCGGCGGCGGCGCCGTGATTGGCCTGCTGGCAGCTGTGCGCAGGTGCCGCCTGTCCCTGCTTGCCGTTGCTCTTACCGCGCTGATTCTCGTCCTCGAAATCAACCGCTGCTTGCCAAATATGGATCCCGGCATCTCTGCGCGCGACTCGATCCGAGTTGCGAAGGCAGTCTGGCCCGATTTCTCGCCGCAGCAAGCCGCAACCTGGCAACTGGATCGTGCGTTCGCCTATCAACTGAATTTCTACCTGCGCTCGGATCTCCCCGAATGGAAGCCCGGCGATTCCAACGGAAATTGGATCTTCGCCCCAAAGAATCGCGTTCCCTCTTTGATGGAAAATGGAATCGAATGCGTGAAGTTTGCGATCTATCCTGCGGTGGTTCCCTGCAGACTGCCAAACTCAGCCAAGGGCCTTGGCCACTTTAGTGGTCTTCGCGGGAACGACAACTTCGGGGACCACCGAAACCGGTAAGCGCGTCAGGAAAAACGTCACAATGCGGTTCTCGTACGTTCTTTTTTCATCTTCCGGCAAATTCACGAAATTCCCATGCGCGATGATTTGCTGCTCGCGCGGCTCCGACGCTTTCATGAACATCTCGCGCGAAATGGACGCCAGTTCCGGATCATCCGCCGCCTGAATAAACAGCACCGGCACGCCGTTCAATCCCTTCAGTTTCGCGGAGAGCGGCGGATCGCTTTTGTATCCATAATTCAGCCACTCGAAACCCGTTTGCGCCGATTTCACCATCAACGGGAATCCCGCCACTCCGGTTTTCTCCACGCCGATCTTCACCATCTGCTTCGGGTAGTCGTACACGGAATCCAGCGCCACGGCACGCACCCGCGGATCCTTCTCCGCCTCGCGCAACGCCGCGTAAGCCCCCAGGTTGTAGCCCCACAATCCAAATCGCATCGGGTCCACATCGTTGCGTCTCGCCAAAGCGTCAATCGCGGCGCGAACTTCGTCGGACTCGCGATACCCAAACGTCGTCACACCGGCGTTTGCTCCGTGCGCCGTGAAGTCGAACACAAACACGTTGTACTGGTGATCCTGTAGCGCCGAAACCAGGGTCAACAATTCGCCTCGGCTCGACTGGTATCCATGGCACAGAATGACCGTCGGCGCCCCTCGCAGCCCGGGGAAGAACCAGCCTTTGCGTTGGCCCGCGCCGGTTACCGTGAAATCCACTTCATCCGGCCGTCCCGGAAAGCTCTCCATGCTGATTTCCGAACTCGTCCGCTGCGGTTTCACGATCCAATACACCAGCACGGCCGAAATCGCCGCCGTCGCCAGCACCCCAAAGAACACCAGCGCCAAAATTATCGTCGCCAGCTTGGTATACCAACGCGTCGGATACCGCAATTCATTCAGGATAGACATGATCGTTCCAAAGAACTGCCGGCTTCACCCCTGAGCAGCTTAATTGCTCCCGCTTTGTGGTCACTTTACCTACGGTAAAATGCTAGCACGCACCTCGCTCACCTCCTCTGCTTCTTCGTGGGCCTTGTGCCCGATTTATATAGGCGGCCGTACCTGAATTTGGCAGCTTATGCGTCGAATCGGCTATTATGACCAATGCGCCGCCTTTACTGGGTTCTGCTCCGTTCATGAACATTATCGACCTTCGCCAGACTACCGTCCGCCAGATCGAGACGCTCCTGCTCGAGGAAGCCAAGCACTGGCAGGACGAATTGCACTGGGACTACGACAGCGCGCTCAACCTCATCAAACGCTTCCTCGACGCTCACGCGCTTTCCGGCTGCGTGGCCATCGAAAAAGGTGTCGCGCTCGGCTACAGCTTCTACGTCCTCGAAGATCACAAGGGGCTGATCGGCGGGCTTTACGTTTCGCCCAACTACGACCAGGAACCCATCGGGAGGCGCTTGCTCGACGAGATGCTTTTCTCTATGCGTGCGATTCCGCAACTGCACCGCATCGAAGCGCAGCTGATGCCCTTTGGCGGTCCTGTAGAAGCGGCGCTGAAGGACCAGGGCTTTCGCTTGTACACGCGGCAGTTCATGCTGCTCGACCTGCACAAGCAGAATGAACATGCGCCTGGAATTAATTCCGGGCTGCGCCTCGACCGCTGGCACGATCGCTTTTTCGAGTCGTGTGCCAAGCTGATTTACCTGGCCTACGCGAACCACGTCGATGGCGACATCAACGACCAATATCGTTCGCGGCATGGCGCGCTGAAGTTTTTGAAAAATATTGTGCTGCTTCCTGGCTGCGGCCAGTTTCAGCCGGCTGCTTCATTCGTGTTGCGTCATCCCGGCAGCGACGATCTGGTTGGCGCGGTCCTCACCAGTGAAGTGGCGCCGGGGGTGGGCCACACTACGCAGCTTTGCGTGCAGCCGGGCTTTCAGGGACACGGCCTGGGACGCATCCTGATGCAGGCTTCCGCAGAAGCTTTGCGCGCCTTGAAGTACAACGAGCTGACGCTGACGGTCACTTCCGAAAATCACACGGCGGTGCATCTGTATGAGCGCCTCGGTTTTTCAACGATCAAGTCGTTTACCGCTGGTGTCTGGCCTAAATAGTCCTCTGTCGCCATTAATTGCCTTTGGATTGCATTTTTTGCTGGGCTTTCTCGAATTCGTCGCCGGGGAGCCAGCGAATTGCCTCGGTTTGCGCAGCGGCCGCTGCGCCCAGTTCGTAACCGAAGCTGGCCATCATCGCCAGCCCTTGAAAATCCCAGCCGGCGTGAAACTCGTCGCTGGGCTTGTGGTAGTGATTCGTTACGTAGTCCTTGGCCTGCGCTTCGCCCCACGCAAGATCGTGACCCTGGAACTTCATCCCTTCGCTGATTGAGAACGAAGGAATGCCCACGCGCGACAGGCTGAAATGGTCGGAGCGGTAGTAGTGTCCCGCTTCGGGATGCGCATCGGGCTTGATGGCCAATCCATAATCCTGGGCGATTTTCTCCACCGTGGGATAAAACGTGGTGCGCTCGGCGCCGCTCACCTCCACTTCTTCCGGGATGCCAAGCGGGCCGAGCGCGTCGTAGTTCAAATCCAGGATCGGCTGCGCGGGAAGTTGCGCCGCATGCTTCCCGAGATATTCCGATCCCAGCAAGCCTTGTTCTTCCGCTGTAACCGCAGCAAACAGGATGGAGCGCGGCGGCGCGGGCTTCGTGCCAGCCCACACGCGCGCAATTTCCAGCAAGATGCCGCAGCCGGTGCCATTGTCGACCGCGCCGTGATAAATGTTGTCGCCCGCCGGGCGATTCTTATCGATACCGAAGTGGTCGTAGTGCGCGGTGTACAGCACCGCCTCGCCTCGCTGGCTGCTACCCTCCACCATCGCCACCACATTTCGCGAAGTGAACGGGCGCACCTCGCTGGCTACATGCGCCCTCAGCTTCACCGGCAGCTCGATGGGCTTGAAATCGCGTGACTGTGCTTCCTTGTACAGCTTGTCCAGATCGAGTCCGCCCATGGCCGCCAGTTCTCTTGCGACCTCGAGCTGAATCCACGACGCGGCCTCGAGCTTCGGCGTACCATCGTTCTGCAGGTAGGAGCGCTCGGCGCCCCAGGAATTGCGCACCACGTCCCAACCGTAGCTGGCCAGATCGGTGCGGTGAATGATCAGCGTGGCAACGGCGCCGTGCCGCGCGGTTTCCTCATACTTGTACGTCCAGCGCCCATAGTACGTGAGCGCTTTGCCCTTGAAGAATTTCGGGTCGTTCGATTCCGGCTCGCTGACAAACAGCAGCGCCACTTTGCCCTTCAAGTCCACGCCCTTGTAGTCGTCCCACTGATATTCAGGAGCGGTAATGCCGTAGCCCACGAACACGATGGGCGCATCGAAGTCCGCCATCGGCGACTGGCTTTCGTTGCTGGTGACGTAGTCGTCCAGATTCTTCAGCGCGACCGGCGCGCCGTCTTTCGGGACCAATGTAAAAGTGGTCTGCGGAAGCGTCTTCACGCCCACCATTGGCACATCCTGAAAGTACGATCCCTTCGCGCCGGCTGGCTTCAGCCCGTAGCTCTTGAACTGCGCCGCAATCCAGTCCGCCGCTGCGTCGCCGCCCTTTTGTCCCGTGCCGCGGCCTTCCAGTTCGTCGCTGGAGAGATATTTCACCGTGTCGCGAATCTTGTCCGCATCAATTCTAGGTGTGTGCGCTTTCTGCGCCAGCAAAACGCCGGTTCCCAGCGCGGTGGCGAGTAAAACGGCGGTCCCAACGATCAGCAACTTCCGCATGTGCTCTGTTCTCCTGAGGAGTTCTTCGTGCGAATCCAACAATACCGCAAACGAGCGGCATTAGGGAGGCTGGCGGATGGACTCTCTGAACGTGCTGCGACGAATCTGGGTGGCCTACCCTTTGCGGTTTTGGCAAAGGGTGGGCGTGCCCCGATCCGGCTTGCGCACGAATCCGAAGTAACCTCAGGAGGGCCAGGCACGGGGTTATTTCGCGGGGCCGGCGTTGGACTGCAGCTCGCGGGCCCGGGCGAGGAGTTTCTTCAGCTTGCCTTCGATCGAGGCATCGCCGATCTGCTCATCCTGAAGGACGCCGTCGGCATCAATCGTGAAAGTGTGGGGAATGGCTCTGACGCCGAACAGCTTCGCGACTGATCCTGCAAAGCCACCATCGCAATATTGCGGCCAGTTCATTTCGTTTCGCGTGATGAAGTCTTTCCACTTGAGTTGATCGCCATCCAGGCTGACGCTGAGGATCACTAGCGGCTCTCCCTGAAACTTTTTGGCAACATTCTTGAGATGCGGCAGCGCCTCGCGGCACGGGCCGCACCAAGTAGCCCAGAAATCCAGGAGAACAACTCTGCCCTGCAAATCGTCGAGGGAGATTTTCTGGCCATCCATGGTGGTGACGGCGAAAGGCGGGGCCATGCGGGCACGCACAAGTTCGGGGCGGCTGATGTAGCGCAGCGCGCGCTGACGGTTCGGATCGTCCGTGGTCTTCAACTCCACATATTCTTCAAACCTGGTTTTGGCGGCTGCATCCTGTTGCAGGTGAGCCAGCGCCAGTCCGTCCATGTACACGGCATCGGGGAAATTGGCGTGCGCGGCGGGAGCTTTGTTGGCTTCTTCGTGCGCCCTGGTGAAGTACTCGTCCTTTTGCTTGTGCAATCCTTCCTGAAAGAACACCGCACAGAGTTTATAATGGGCCAGCGCGACAGCCGTTTCCTCCTTGGCTTCCGCTACCATTTCCTCGGCGCCCTGTTCGGCTGCCTTCCAGTCGCCCAGCTCGATACCATACTTGAACATCTGTTTCTGGCAGGCTACGCAATGGCCGCCGTCCTGTTTGTCGGCCTTCTTGAAACTGCCGAGGGCAAACTGCGGTTCGCGCTCGCGTAACAGTTGAAGGGCTTCCTTGTACGTTTTCTGGGCCTTTTCGTCCGCAGGGCCGTCGGAGTTTTCCTGGGCCAGTACGGGAGAAAATAAGAACATTACCGCTGCACAGACTCGAAGCAATCGCATCGGGGTTCTCCTGGCTGAAGAGGAGCGAAGTGCGTCGCCATGTGAGTTCGAGTTTATCGCCGAAAAAGTCTGGATTGAAGAGGCGTTTAGGGAGGAGCGGCAGATCGTGCGACGGGCAGCGCTCCGCTTACGCAGGGTGAGAGGCTATCGAAATGCGATTCTTTGAGTCTTTACGAGAGAGGGATTGCGCGACGACGTGCGTCCGGGAGGATGAGATGAGATTAGGGGGTGTCTTTGGGTTGGGGGTTCTGCTGCTCTTCTCGGGTAGGCACGCGTTTGGCCAAGCGGCGCAGGAGATCGCACTGAAAGCTGCCGATAAGCTGGAACTGCACAACGTGAAAGCCGAGGCGATGAGCTATCAGGGACGCGCGGCCCTGCGCGTAACGGATGCGGCTGCGGCCAACGTGGATGATGCGGGGCGTCTGGCGATTATTCCGGGGACGTCATTTCAGGATGGAACGATCGAATTGAACCTGAACGGAGACACGACAGCGGATGCGCCGGCGCAAGCGCGAGGATTTGTTGGGATTGCGTTCCGGGTGTCGGCGGACCGAACGCATTTCGAGTGCTTCTATCTTCGTCCCAAGAACGGGCGCGCTGAAGACCAGTTGCAACGAAACCATTCCACGCAATACATCTCGGTGCCGGGATACCCTTGGAATAAATTGCGAGCGGAAACTCCCGGGAAATATGAATCGTATGTCGATCTGGTGGCTGGGCAGTGGACGAAGGTCAAGATTCAAGTGTCGGGAACGAGCGCGCGGCTGTACGTGAACGGAGCGGACCAGCCCACGCTGGTTGTGAACGACTTGAAGCAGCCGCCAGGGAAGGGTGCGATTGCGTTGTGGGTGGGGCCAGGGACCATCGCTCATTTCGCGGAGCTGAAAGTTTCGCACTGAAATCCAAGCTCACTGGTGGTAAATCTGGCGGTTGTGCGCCGAAGGCGGTCGAACTTACCTCGGGAGGTCTGCGTCATGTCACGGATCAGTGACTGAAGGTGAAGCGATTCACCTTGACCATGTCGCAGAAGTCAGCAGAGGGCGTATTACTCCAGAAGAGAAGGCCCGAACGGCAGGGAGTGGCGAGTACATCGCGCGATCTCAGGAGCGACCAGCGGCAGAAAAGCCAACCTTGTTTGGCCTTCCGGACGCCAGGAGGAGTGAAGCTCCGAGGGACGTCTACGAAGGGACCGAATCGTGATCTGGCGACGCGCAGTATCGAAAGCCCGGCTATTCACATCGAGCTCAACCCGCCGAACCGCCGTATGCGGACCCGCATGTACGGTGGTGTGGGAGGGGAGGACGGGCGACCGTCCCCCCTATCCCCATTGGCGGACGATCGCGAAGCCCTCCCCATTTGCGATGTCGCGATGCGTCCGCATTGTGCATCTCACGGGTTGGAGGAACGCATGAACAAACCGAAGACGTTGCCGGAACATCTCGTGGAACTGCTGAAGGGCGGGCAGGCGCACGTGAATCTTGAGGGCGCGGTGAAGGATTGGCCCGCGAATCTGCACGGAAAAACGCCAAAGGGCGCGGCGCATTCGGGCTGGGAGGTACTGGAACACATGCGCATTGCGCAGTGGGACATCCTGGAGTTTACGAGGAATTCCAAACATGTTTCGCCAGAGTTTCCCAAGGGCTATTGGCCGAAGACGCAGGCGCCGCCGGACAAGAATGCGTGGAACAAAAGTGTGGATGCGTTTCGAGCGGATCTGAAGGCCATGATCGAGATCGTGGAGAATGAATCGATGGATTTGTATGCGCCGCTCCCACACGGGGACGGGCAAACCGTGCTGCGCGAAGCGTTGCTGCTGGCAGACCACAATGCGTATCACCTGGGGGAGTTGGTGCTGCTGCGGCGGTTGTTGGGGGCGTGGAAATAGCGGGTCAGACAGCGAAGATCGCCTCGCCCTGAGCCTGTTTGGTGGCCTTGCACGATCCCTCCACCGCGTGCCGCAAACGGCGCGGCACTGCGGTCGGGATGACAAACGAGGAAAAGGCAGAAACCGAGAGGACATCCTTGCCCTCAGGGGGTGAACTGCAGAACTGGCTGACATGAAAGCCAGCGCTACTTGGCTGTACCACCGACGCGCGATACCGAATCGGTGCGAGGCTTGGCTGCACCACAGCCGAGCTAAAGACCATGGCCGGACGCGTGGACTGGATCGCGGTATACGCATGCCGCGCCACGTCATGCAATACGTGGATCGAGGAACGAAGTTCTACGTGTGGTGGCGGATCGCCTCGAAACGGCGGTCCCTGCACAATCCGCGAACAACCCCGCTCAACCGTGGTTCTTGCATAGACATAGCGCTCCCACCCTAGCAAAGAAACTCACACGGTCAGCGGGGCGAAAATACAGGAACCTTATACGCGCAGGTAACGTACCACTGTGTCAGGACGGCGAAGGCGCGTTCCCATAGGGAAGTTGCATCCGGGAGGTCGGGTTCATGACACAGATAGGCAATCAACTGAAGCAGGTATTTCGCAGGCTGGGGCGCGCACCGATGTTCACGGCGATTACGGTTTTCACGCTGGCCGCAGGGATTGGGGCAAATACCGCGGTGTTCAGTGTGCTGCAGGGTGCGCTGCTGAAACCACTTCCCTACCCGCAAGCGGACAGACTGGTTGGCGTGTGGCTGACCGCGCCGGGAATCCAGATTAAAGAGCTGGACCTTTCGCCGTCCGACTACTTCATCTTCCGGGAACAGAACAAGAGTTTTCAGGACGTAGGCCTGTATGCGGGCGATTCCGGGACGGTGACAGGTTTGGCGGAGCCGGAACAGGTGCAGGAATTGGTGGTGACGGATGGAACGCTGTCGATTCTGGGCGTGCAGCCGATGTTGGGACGTGGATTCCGGAAGGAAGACGATGTGCCTGGGGCTCCGGATACGGTGCTGCTGGGTTATGGATATTGGAGGAAGCGATTTGGCGGAGACGCGAATGCGGTGGGAAAGACGATTGTGGTAGACGGAAAAGCACGTCAAATCATCGGCGTACTGCCGCAGAAATTTCATTTTCTAGACCGGGACGATGCAGCACTGGTGCTGACGTTCGGGTTTGACCGCAATAAGACACACCTGGGTAACTTCAGTTTCGAAGGGCTCGCTAAGCTGAAAGACGGCGTGACGCTGGAGCAGGCGAACGCCGACGTGGCGCGCATGCTGCCGATCGTGATGCGTAGTTTTCATGCGCCGGAGGGATTCAGCGTCAAGCTGTTTGAAGACGCGCACATCGGGCCGAACCTGCGGCCATTGAAAAAAGATGTGGTGGGCGACGTGGGAAGCGTGTTGTGGATACTGATGGGCTCGATCGGGATGGTGCTGCTGATCGCGTGCGCGAACGTAGGAAATTTATTGCTGGTGCGAGTGGAGGGGCGGCGGCAGGAGTTGGCACTGCGCGCGGCGCTGGGAGCAGGACGGGGGCGGATCACGGCGGAATTGATGCTAGAGAGCCTGACGCTGGGATTTGTGGGTGGCTTGCTGGGTTTAGGACTGGCATACGCGGCGCTGCGGGTCTTCGTGGCGATCGCGCCGGCGGGAATCCCGCGCATCCAGGAGATTGGAATTGACGGCAGCGTGCTGCTGTTTACGTTAGTGGTCTCGGCGCTGGCGAGCGTGTTGTTTGGCAGCATTCCGGTGTTCAAGTACGCGGGGTCGCAGTTGAGCACCGGGATTCGCGAAGGCGGGCGATCGCTGAGCCAGAGCCGCGAGCAGCACCGGGCGCGCAGCGTATTGGTGGTGGTGCAGGTGGCGCTGGCGCTGGTGCTGTTGATCTGCTCGGGGCTGATGATCCGGACGTTCAGCGCGTTGACGAAGGTGAATCCGGGCTTCGCGCGAGCGGCAGAATTGCAGACCTTCCGAATTTCCATTCCGGAGACGCAGGTAAAAGAACCTGAACAGGTAGTGCGGCTGGAAGAGGAAACCGCGCGCAAGATAGGGGCGATTCCCGGCGTTGAGTCCGTGGCCATCACGACGAAAGTTCCCATGGATGACTCAGGTTCGATGGACCCGATTTTCGTGGAAGGCAGAACTCTCGCCGAGGGAGAGCTTCCGCCGATCCGGCGGTTCAAGTACGTCTCGCCCGGCGTGCTAGCAACAATGGGCACGCCGCTAATTGCGGGGCGTGAATTTACGTGGGAGGACAACTATAAAAAGTTGCCGGTGGCGATGATCTCCGAAAATGTGGCACGCGAATACTGGCCCGACGCGGCCAGCGCGATCGGGAAACGCATCCGGGTGAGCAGCAAAGACGATTGGCGGGAAATTGTGGGAGTGGCGGGGAACGTCTACGACGACGGAGTGAACCAGGAGGTGTCCAAATCGGTGTACTGGCCGCTGCTGCTGGACCGGTTCGAGAGCAATCCGACCGATGTACGCCGGGACGTGGCTTATGTGATTCGCAGCCCGCGAAGTGGGTCTCAGAGTTTCTTGAGCGAAGTGCGGCAGGCAGTGTGGGCAGTGGATCCGAATCTTCCGCTGGCGACGGTACACACGCAAGACTTCTTCTACAAGAAGTCGATGGCGCGGACGTCATTCACGCTGATCATGCTGGGAGCCGCGGGGAGCATGGCGCTGCTGCTCGGAGTTGTGGGAATCTATGGCGTAATTGCGTATTCCGTTTCGCAGCGAACGCGCGAGATCGGGATCCGCATGGCGCTGGGAGCGCAACAGAAAACACTGACGGGAATGTTTGTGAGGCACGGGCTAATGTTGACGGGCATAGGAGTGGCGTGCGGGCTGGTGGTAGCGTTCCTTGTGATGCGACTGATGTCCACGCTATTGTTCAAGGTGAGCCCGGCGGATCCTGTGACGTATGCGGCGGTGTCCATCGGGCTGGGAGTCACGGCGTTTGTGGCGAGTTACCTGCCGTCGCGGCGCGCGGCCTCGGTGGACCCGGTCGAGGCACTGCGCGCCGAGTAACGGGTTAATTCAGGGGCAGAAAAGCCGAGGTTGCGATGGCAGTGATTATCTCCATGCTGCGAGGGGTGAATCTTGGGCCGCACAACCGGCTGAAGATGGAGGAATTGCGGGCTCTTTACGATTCGCTGAAATTGCGGGATGCACAGAGTTACGTACAGAGCGGGAACGTCATTTTTCGGAGCGAGGAGAAGAATCTGCAAGAGCTGGCGAGGCGGATTGAAGGAGCCATCGAGAAGAAATTTCGATTCCGGCCGCCTGTGATTCTGCGCACGACGGCGGAGCTGCGGGAAGCGATCGCGAAAAATCCATTTGCGAAACGGCGGGAAATTGAAGCGAGCAAATTGCTAGTGACTTTTTTGGATCGGGACCCGGGCAAAGAGGCCAGAGAGCAGGCACTGAAGATCGACACGGCGCCCGAGGAATTGCGCATGCAAGGGCGCGAGGTGTACATCTATTTTCCCAACGGGATGGCGCGGCCGAAAATGAAATGGGCGGCGATAGAACGCGTGCTGAAGACGCAGTGGACGGGAAGGAACTGGAACAGCGTACAAAAAATGTTGGAGATGGCGGAAAGGCTTGAAGTAAGGAAATAAAGCAGAAGAAAACAAGAAAAAGACTTACCACAGAGGCACAGAGTTACGCGCCTCAGAGGGCGGCCGCTACAACAGCAACGACTGACCCAAGGAAAAGAGAAGCTGCGGCGTTCGATCGTAAAAGCCCACCCTTCCCCAAAAAACGCGAAGGATGGGGCATCCTCAAGTACAGATGAAAAGCGGCATTGGAAGGAGCGGGACGGCAAATCCAGGAACGCAGGGTCAAGCGTGTGCTACAAAACCGGGGATTCTGCTAAGCTGACGCGTTGGCAAATCGGGGAACAAGGGGAGCTAACGTGCAAGTAGTGGCTGGAGTGGACCTGGGCGGCACGGCGGTGAACTACACGCTGGTGGACCAGCAGGAACGATTTCTGATCGAGGGGCTTTGCGAATATCCGGCACTGGCGAAACAAGGGCCGGAGATTTGCCTGCAGCAAATTGCCGATGGCCTGGCGATTGCCGCGAAAAACGCGGGGGTTTCGCTTTCGGATGTGGTGGCGGTGGGGCTGGATACGCCGGGTCCGGCTAGCGGAGCGGGGCAGTTCAGCGCACGGGGGTCAACAAACTTCGTGCATCCGAAATGGGCGAGCTACGACATCCGCGAAGGCTTGGCGCGCAAACTGGAAAAGCCGGTGTCGTATCTGAATGACGCGAACGCGGCGGCAATCTGGGGACACTACACGATCTTCGGGGCCAACAGCCACGAGACTTCGATCTCCATCGTGATTGGAACCGGCAATGGCGGCGGGATTATTTTGAACGGCGAAGTAGTGAAGGGGAAAAACGGATTTGGCGGGGAGCTGGGCCACGTGCTGATTCCGTTCCAGAGCATCGCCGGAACGCAAGGCATTCAGGCGCAATGCAACTGCGGGCGGATCGGGGATCTGGAGTCGCTGTGCTCGTTGACGGCCATCGAACGAAATATTCTTCCGTATTTTCTGGCGAAATATCCCGGACACGAATTCGCGAGGATGGATTTGCACGAAGCAGCGAAACTGGTGCGGGGCCGGGCGGTTAAGGGCGACGCGTTGAGCAGAGATGTGTTCCGAGTGCAGGCACACGCGCTGGGGTTGTTCTTCGACGAAATGATCAATACCTTTGATCCGGATGCGTTGGTGATTGGCGGAGGGGCGTTGGAGACGGGCGAGGAATTTCAGAAATGGTTCATCGCGGAAGTGCGCAAAGGCATGCCGGACCAGCGCGAAGAGCAGGTGGGGATTCCGATTTACGTCATGCCGAATGGGGATACGGCCGGGGCGCGCGGAGCGGCGATTGAGGCGTTGAAGGTGGCGAGGCAGGGCGGGTTGGCGTAGCGCGGTGCGGCGAACGCAGAACGGCGTTGTCGTACCGTTATCAGCTATCAGCGATCAGTACCTCGGAAGGCGGTCCCTACAAAAGCGTGACGCGGCGCTCCTCGTCGAGAATGACCGCGCCAAAAAAGAAAAGCTGGCTCACATGAACGTCAGCGCTACATTAAAGAAATGAACAACTCACCCGCGCCGCTGCGGGCCTGCGAGAAATTACCTTTTGATGGCGCGGTCTTTCAGGAGATTTTTCAGCTCGGACATGAATTCCTGAACGTCCTTGAAATCCATGTAGACGCTGGCGAAGCGGACATAGGCGACCTTATCGAGTTTCTTGAGACGATGCATGATCACTTCGCCGATTTCGGTGGTGGTGAGTTCGCGCTCGGTGGCTTCGTGGACCACGCCTTCGATTTCGTCGACGATGGATTCGAGTTTGGGCGTGGGGACGGGGCGCTTTTCGCAGGCCTTCAGAAGTCCTTGCAGAATTTTCTGCCGCTCGAAGCGCTCGCGGCGGCCATCCTTCTTGATGACCATGTACGGGATTTCGTCGATGCGTTCGTAAGTGGTGAAGCGGCGAGAACATTTCAGGCATTCGCGGCGGCGGCGGATGGTGTCGCCGGTGCGGCCTTCACGAGAGTCAATTACCTTGTCATCGACATGCGCGCAGAAGGGGCACTTCACTCGAAAGTTTCTCCATTGGGTACAGTACAGACATTGTGCGTTATTGGAGGCTGGGAGGGCAAGGCAGTGATCAGGAGGCGGTGACGCTGAGCCACGCGGATTCTCGCAGATGCACTCATTGGTCTCGGCGGGTGATCGTGCCGCGATCCCTCCACTGCGCGTCGGCTGAAATGCGCCGACGCTCCGGTCAGGATGACGACACCAAACAAAGCCTGACATAAAAGTCGGCGATACATTGAAGAATGATGAGGCGAGCCGCGCCTTTGGGCGGCGCACCGCCTTGGAAGGCGCTCCCTACTGCGATTGGGGGACCGGGGGCTTTTGGGACATTTCGGCGTCTAGTTCTTGCTCTTCCTGGGCGCGGAGGCGGCGAAGTTCGCCGATTGACAGGCCTTCTTTAATCAGGAGCGGTACGCCGGCAAGCGCACACGAGGCGAAGGTGATGATCCAAAGGACCAGGGCAGCCGCCACCGCAATTTCCGGCTCGATGTTGAACAACTTGGTGTAAGCGAAAATCGTGAGGGCTTGGGAACCTCCGCCCACGCCGGGAAGCTGGACGGCCGAACCGACGAGCGTGAAGACGACGACCAGCATGGCATCTTGAAAGCGAAGAGTGGCGAGTGTGCCACCAAAGCCAAGGCCAACGAGATAGTAGATGGCAATGACCAGCAGCCAATGAGCCGCGGAGAGCACCACGGCGAACAGCAAGTCTCCCCAAGAGCGAATGGTCTGCACGCCGCGAGCGAAACCAAGAAGGGTGCGCGCAACTCCTGCGCGCCAGCCGTGAGCGGCGAGCCAACCTTGCATGCGGCGCTCGAGAACAGCGGTGCCATGGAGGCGCAGATAGACGAGCAGACCAATGGCAACCAGGACCCCCAGGCAGAGGATGGAGCCTGCGGTTTTGGCGGCGGTTTCGAAAGCGCTGGCGGTTTGCTCGGGATGGCCGTGGCGCTCGCCTGTGAAGATGAGCAGGCCGACGGCGGCAAGAATGGCGGTAGAAGCGGTGTCAAAGAGGCGTTCGAGGGCATAAATGCCGAAGGTATCGGCGAGGGGGATTTGGTCCTTGCGGGAAATCAGGAGAGGGCGAACCGGCTCGCCAGCGCGCCCCAGAAGAAAGATGGCGGAGAAACCAGCGAGGGTCATTTCGTAGATGTGCCAGAGTTTGGTGGGCCCGAGATATTTCTGGAAATTGCGCCAGCGGATAGCGCGAAGCAGGTAACAAATGTAAATCAGGACGAGGGAAAGCAGAATATAGGCGAGGTTGGCGCTTTTGACGGCGAGCCAGAGCTTCTGACCGCTGAAATCGCTGAGATTGAAGAGATGGCGGGAGCGGTAGAGGAGGAAGGCAATCAGCGCTCCGCCCAGACCCAGTAGAAGCCACTTCCTCGATTTCGCACCCATAGGAAGGCAGCGTAAAGGGAGAGCGGGCGGGCGTCAAGCGCCCGTAAGCAATTTAATTCCAATACCTTGTATAGGGGGGCGGAGATAGGTAAGATGCGACCATCAGGGAGTGTCCGCAGGGACGGTCCAAAGGGAACATTTTTGCCACATTTCGCGTTACACAATATGGCAGGCCGAGTCACCCCGATGTGGGTTCTGCCTGAGCAGGTATTCGGAGTATGGGGCTGAAGACGCTTGGAGCAGGATGCCCAACTGGTCCAGCAATGCCTCCAGGGCGACGGCTCGGCCTGGGAGGAACTTGTGCGGCGGCACACGCGTCGCATATTCAATATTTGCTACCGGTTCACGGGCAACAGTACCGAGGCCGAGGACCTGTCGCAGGAAGTGTTCCTTCGGGTGTACCGTACGCTGGCGAGTTACCGGTCGGCTTATGGGGGATTCGCAACGTGGATGACGAGCGTGACGAGGAACCTGTTAATCGATCATTACCGGCGGACAAAGCGGGACCGCATCACGGATTCGCTGGACGATAAAATGGCGGTAGTCGAGAACAAGGAGTCGGTGGGGCGGCGGCCCGATCAGCAGGCGCTGCTAGGAGAATTGAGCGGGCAAGTGCAAGCGGCGTTGACGAAGCTTTCGCCGGAGTTGCGGGAAGCGGTGATTTTGAGGGATTTGCAGCAATTGGAGTATGCCGAGATCCGGCAGGTGCTGGCAGTGCCAGAGGGAACGGTTAAGTCGCGAATCAATCGCGGCAGAATCGAACTGGCACGGATCTTGCAGCAGATGGGGGTGGGGCCAGCGTGAACAGGGAAAAGCAATCGGCGGGTTCACTGGGGAGTCGGTTATGACATGGACATGCGATCAAACTGAAGCGAGGTTGAGCGATTACCTGGACGGCCTGCTACAGGGGGCGGAACGGGCGGCGTTCGACGAACACGTGGCGGAGTGCGCGGAATGCGCGCCACTGCTGGCAAGCGTGCGCAGCCTGGTGAGCGGGATGCAGGCGATCAAGCCGATCGACGCGCCACCGCGGCTGATCTACGCGATCCTGGACCAGACGCTAGGACCACGGGAAACGGCGACGTTCTGGCAGGCGGTGGGGAATTTCCTTCGCGGATTGGCTTCGCCGAAATTTGCCTACGGCGCAGCGAGCGTGATGGCTACCTGCATCATCGTGCTGACAGCATCGGGATTCTCACCGAAGAAAATGAAGCTGGCAGACTTGCAGCCGGCGAATATTTATCGCACCCTGCAGCGGCAAGGACACCTGGCGTATGCCAAGGTTGAGACGTCGTTTTCCGCGTTGCGCGTGGTAAACGAGATTCAGTCAAAGTTGCGGTCGAGCGATACGGACTTGCAGACCGTGCCGGAAGAATCCCTGCCGAAGACCGCACCGGAGAAGAACCCAGGACAGACGAATGAACAGAGGCCGGCAGGCCCAAAGCAGCAGAACCGGGCGAATGAGATTGCCCGCCAGATGGAATTGTTGGCCGCCGAATGTCCCGTACTGTACGAGAGGAGCTATCGATGAAATGTGCAGTGCATGGGGAAGTGGACGCAATAGGTTTTTGTCGCAACTGCGGGAAGGCAATGTGTGCGGCATGCGTTCGCCCGGTGCGCGACGTGTATTACTGCGAGGATTGCCTGGCGCAGGTGATGGGAATACCCGCGCCGCCAGTGATACCTCCGGCGGGTACGGCGCTTGGCGTTGCGGGAACCGTGCCGCCCGTGGCGGTGCCGGTGCCGCCGGGCCATGTGGGCAAGCCGGGAGCGAACCCGGTGGTGGCGTTTATTCTGGGGCTGGTTCCGGGGCTGGGAGCGATCTACAACGCGGAGTACAACAAGGCGTTGATCCACATCATGATCTTCGCCGGAATTATTCTGGGACTGAGCAGCGACTTTGGGCAGGGATTGACGCCGATCTTCGTTCTGGCGGTGATCATCTTTCCGTTTTATATGGCCATCGACGCGATGCGCGTGGCCAGAGCGCGAGCCACGGGCGAGCAACTGAGCGATCCGTTCGAAACGTGGACCAAGAACCGTCCGATCGGTCCGATTATCTTGATAGGACTGGGAGCGCTGTTTCTTCTGAACAATTTTGGAGTATTCGATTTCTTCCGGGTGCGCCAGATTTTCTGGCCGGTGGTGCTGATCGGAGTCGGGTTTCTGATGTTGCGGAACCGGGTCAGCGGTCGGAGTTAACAGGAGGGGCAGATGAGCACACAGGGAAAATGCCGGTGCCAAAGCTGCACGATCCGAGGGCTGACGGGTCCCGCGATCGTAATCACGATCGGGGTGCTGTTCCTGTTGCACGAAACCCAGGGCGGCCGCCTTGATTTTCAGAATACGTGGCCGGTAATTCTACTGGTGATTGGTCTGCTGCAACTGGCTTCGGCATTCGCTTCGCGCGAAGGACACGCAGATCCACAACCTCCCATGCCAGCGGTGCCAACAGCACCTGCGCCGCCAGCGCCACCGGCAAATCCACCGCAAACGTATTTGGCGTCCCGGGAGCAATAGACGGCTATGGCCCGCACCCAGTCGCGCAGCAGCGGTCTTTTCTCGGGTTTGGTTCTCATCTCTGCCGGCCTTCTTCTCCTCCTTCACAACTATGGACATCTGGATTTTGGTGCGTTTTTTCTGCGCTGGTGGCCACTGCTGATCATCTTCTGGGGTCTGGTGAAATTGTACGAGCGCACAGTGGGTCGGCGATTCGGCGGTAGTGACGGCGGGGCGGTGACGGGCGGCGAGGTGATGCTGGTTCTGGGCATGCTGGCGTTGCTGGGTTTGGTGGTGGGGTACGACTACACCAAGGAGAAAGTGGGCGAGGGGCTGGGCGACATTGAGATCAGCGGAGCCGATCACACGTTCGACATTGAAGCGCCACCGACGACGACGATTCCGGCAAACGCGCGAGTGAGCGTGAAGCTGGGGCGCGGCGAGTTGACAATTCGCGGGTCGGAAGACGCGCAACTGCGCATTTCCGCGAAGAAGAATGCCAAAACGTGGAATGACGCCGAAGCGGAGCGATTGGCAAAACCGGTAGGCGTGGAAGTGGTGAAGAACGGCGACGCGTATGAAGTACACCCAACAGGATATGACTTGTCAAATTCGCGGATCAGCGTGGACCTGGAGTTGGCAGTCCCCAGGAAATCTCCACTGACCATCAAGATGGAGAAGGGCGATATCACGGTGTCGGATTTGGCCTCGGACCTTTCCATCTCGGTGCAGAGCGGCGACGTGGACTTGCGGGACATCGCGGGTGACATTTCCGTGGAGACGCGAAAGGGCGATGTGAAAGCCGCGGACATCCTGGGCGACGTGAAAGTGTCCGGAAAGGGCGGCGAGATTGACGTCAACAATTGCGCGGGAAGCCTGACCGTCGATGGCGATTTTTACGGACCGGTGCGCGGGGACAAAATTGCCAAGGGAGTCCGGCTGATTTCGGCGAAGACGGACCTGACGCTGTCGGCGCTGTCGGGGCACATGGAAGCAGGCTCAGGGAATCTGGACATCATCGATACGCCGGGAAACCTGAATCTGCGGACGCGGGACATGGAAGTGAATGTAGAGAATCCGGGCGGGAAAGTGAATATCGACGACCACAACGCGGAAATTAGCGTGCGCTATTCGTCGGTGCCGAAAGAAGACGTTACGATTACCAATTCTTCGCAGTCCATCTCGCTGACGCTGCCGGGAAGTTCGAGCTTTGAGATACAGGCAGATTGCCATAACTGCGACATCGAATCGGAATTTCCGGGGCTGCAAGCGTCCAAGACCCCGTCAGGCGATGCGACGCTGGCAGGGAAACTTGGATCGGGACACGGACCGAAGATTGTTTTGAAGACGAGTTACGGAAATATCGCGATCAGGCGGACGACGGTGGCGATGCCGCCGAAGCCGCCGGCTGTACCGGCGCCGCCGGAGCCGACCGACCAGTAGGGTTCGAGGGCGAGGTTGAGTGATATCAGAGTAGGGATCAGGGACCAGAAATCAGGGATCAGGAAGCAAGCGTCGCCCTATTAGGGCAGCCGGCAATTCTGCGCGGCACGACTGGCTCTGGATGCAGTTTCCGAGGCTTGGGCATTGCTGAGGACGCGCTGCCGCATTCGATAGCGGCTCAACTGTAGCAACAGAGACGAAGCCCAATCTCTGGCTGAGGATCAGGTGAGTTTCCAATTCGCGGACGGAGCCGCAGCCGATCGCAAGAAATCGCCCAAAATCGCTTGCGATCCAACGACCATAACCTTCGGCGATGTTGGCGGGAACCGAACTGGCTGCGCGTCGAATCTGAGAAATGAGGCCGAAATTGCTCCTGCGCAGGGAAAACGGCGGAGACTTTGCAACAAACCTCTACCCGGTGAATGGACTTCTGCCAGACCTTCAAATCCCTGACCGCCGGCGGCGCGCTTTCCACTTATTAACCTACTCGTAATAATATCCATACGACATACAGAACCCAGGCTTCTGGCAAATCGATTTCATTCGCGAACACGCTGATACGGGTTCCGGATCGCTGATGTTTGGTCGCTGATTGCTGATATCTGATATGCGTGTGGCGCAGCCTGAATCGCCGATCGCTGCTAAGCAATGCTCACGCGGCGCAATTCGGTGAAGAACGCAGGATACGAGACTGCGGTGCAATCGGCATCCAGGATCACCGTGTCGCCCGCGGCGGATAGGCCCGCAACCGCAAAGGCCATGGCAATGCGATGATCGCCGCGGGGATCGATTTCGGCGCCGCGGAGTTTGCCGGCGCTGCGCCCTTCGACGCGCAGACCGTCGGGACGCTCCTCGACCGTGGCACCCATGTGCTTGAGATTCTCTGCGAGTGCGGCGATGCGATCACTTTCCTTTACGCGCAACTCCTG
>Ga0074045_10000442_pt1 | contig 40613 bp, 34 predicted proteins | sample BogForMeECP23OM2_FD_94442 | JGI IMG/M metagenome (GOLD analysis project Ga0074045, IMG submission 94442) | Bog forest soil microbial communities from Calvert Island, British Columbia, Canada - Bog Forest MetaG ECP23OM2 | ecosystem: Environmental > Terrestrial > Soil > Wetlands ...
ACGCCGATCCAACACAAGGCGTTGGCCCTCCTCGGTGTCGGAGTGTAGCCAGTAGCGAACGCCCCCGAGACCGATTGCCTAGGTGTTTCAGCGACTTGCGCGCCGCCGGATCAGGAAGCTCAGACTAGACAATCAAGGTCTTAGTGGCCTGCTCATCCCAGAAGTTCGCGAGCGAACTTCTGGGGCAGGACACTAGGCGAAGACCTCGTCCCACGCTTCGCGCAGCGCGAGGTCGGCGTCTTCCATCGTCGCGGTAATGCCGAGTGCGGCGAGGCTGGTGACGCCGTGCGTGCCGATCCCGCAGGGCACGATGCCGGCGAAATGCGTGAGGTCGGGATCGACGTTGAGCGCGACCCCGTGCGAGCTCACCCAGCGCGTCACCCGCACACCGATGGCGGCGATCTTCGCCTCGGTCCCAGCAGGGTCGGCGACCCAGATGCCGATCCGCCCGCCGCGCCGTTCGCCACGGACGGTGAAGCAGCGGAGCGCCGCGATCAGCCACTCCTCCAGCGACCAGACGTAGCGGCGCACGTCGCGCGCGGGCAGCCGTCCGTGCGGGCGCGTCAGGTCGAGCATGACGTAGGCGGTGCGCTGGCCGGGACCGTGGTAGGTCCACTGCCCGCCGCGCCCGGCGTCATAGGTCGGGAAGCGGTGGGGGTCGGTGAGGTCGGCCGGCCGTGCGGACGTGCCGGCGGTGTAGAGCGGCGGATGCTCGACCAGCCAGACGGCCTCGCCCGCGGTCCCGGCGCGGATGCCGGCGACGCGGCGCTGCATTTCGGCCAGCGCCTCCGGATACGGCGTCAGCCCGTCGGAGATGCGCCATTCCAGGTCGTTTTCCTGTGCGCCGGCGGCGATTGAAGCAGGCAGGTCCATCGGCTATATCCCGCGGCCTCGGCGGCCCGGGGTCAATATGGGCCGCCTCGCCCGTGCGGTCGTGGCGGAATGGTAGACGCGCAAGCTTGAGGTGCTTGTGGGGGCAACCCCGTGGAAGTTCGAGTCTTCTCGACCGCACCAAGCCTTCCCGGCCTGAACGTGCGCTAGGCTTCGAAGAAGTAGCCCAGCGCGAACAGCACGTACACGCCGACCAGCAGGAAGCCCTCGTACCAGTTGGTCTCGCCGTCGGCGGCGATGGCGCGGACGATGAAGGCCGCGCTGGCGATGGCGAACAGGTCGAGCGGGCTGCTGAACACAAGGGTCATCGGGTGACCGATGGCGTACGACACCAGCACCAGCACCGGCGCGATCACGAGCGCGATCTGCAGCGCCGAGCCGACGCACATGCCGAACGCGATGTCCATCCGGTCCGCCCGCGCGAAGGCCACGGACGCGAACAGGTCAGCGATGGTGCCGACGAGGGCGAGCACCACGACGCCCATGAACACCGGCGAGAAGCCGAGTTGCGCGGATGCCTCGGCCAGTCGCGCCGTCACGAGTTCGGCCTCGACGGCGATCACCACCGTGCCGCCGATCATCACCCCGAGCGCCTGCGGCAGGCTCCACTCCGCCCGGCCGCCCTCCCCGTCGCTGCGGAACAGGTTGCGGTGGGTGACCAGGATATAGATCAGGTGCGCGCCGTACAGCAGCAGGAGCACGACCGAGACGCCCAGGCTGAACCGTTCGTTGTGCTGCGCGCGGTCGACGTTCGGCTCGAGCACGCGCTCGGCCATGTCGAAGGCGGCGGGCAGCAGGATCGCGACGGCGACCAGCAGCAGCATCGTCGTCAACAGTCCGGCCTGAGCGGCGCCGAAGGTCTGGCGCGGATGGCGCAGGCCGCCGGCCAGGGCCGATATGCCGAGGAACAGCAGCGTCGTGCCGATGATCGAGCCGGTGATCTGCGCCTGCACGATCTGCGGCTGCGCCGCCGACAGGACGAACAGCGCCAGCACTAGTTCGGCCGCGTTGCCGAAGCTGACGTTGAGCAGGCTGCCGATGGTGCCGCCGGCGATCTCGGCCACCTGCTCGGTCCCGCGCCGCACCCAGTCGGCGAGCACGGCGATCGCGATCAGGCCGGTGAAGAACACCCACAGCGGCGGCGCCGCATCGGTGTAGTGCAGGACCAGCGACACCGGCACCGCAAGCAGTGGAGCCGTCCGGCGAATCGACGGTCCCAGTTCCATCGGCGATGCTCTCCGTCAGGATGCCGATACGTAGCGGCGGCCCGTCGGCCGGGGCAACCTGGTGACGCCGCGGGATAGAACGACCCTGGACGGCAGATGAGGTGTTGTCACGTGACTGAAACCGGTTCGCCGACCTGCCCTTCGCTGTACCAGATCAGCACGCGTGCCTGGATGACGGCGCTCGGCGAAACGCTGGGGCGTACCGCGACGCTGGATGACGTGCCCGACGCGGAGCTGGACCGTCTGGCCGCACTCGGGTTCGACTGGGTGTGGCTGCTGAGCGTGTGGCAGACCGGACCTGCCGGGCAGCGCATCGTCCGCCAGGACGAGGCTTGGTGCAGCGAGCTGCGCAAGATCCTGCCCGATCTGCACGAGGAGGACATCGCCCCATCCGGCTTCGCGATCACCGGGTACTCGGTTCTTCCGTCGCTGGGCGGCGACGCGGCGCTCGCCCGGCTGCGCGAGCGCCTGCATGCGCGCGGGCTGCGCCTGATGCTGGACTTCGTGCCGAACCATACGGCGCTCGAACACCCGTGGGTCGAGGACCACCCCGAGTATTTCGTCAGCGGAAACGACGACGATCTGGCGCGCTCGCCCGGCAACTACACCAGGATCGAGCGTACTGGTGGTGCCCTGGTCTTGGCGCATGGCCGCGACCCGAACTTCCCGGGTTGGACCGACACTCTGCAGCTCGACTACAGCAACCCGGCGACCCAGGAGGCGATGCTCGGCGAGCTGCTGAGCGTCGCCGGCCGGTGCGATGGCGTGCGCTGCGACATGTCGATGCTGCTGCTGCCCGACGTCTTCCAGCGCACCTGGGGCAAGACAGCGGCTCCGTTCTGGCCGAACGCGATTGCCCGGGTACGCGAGCAGGTCCCGGAATTCCGGTTCGTCGGCGAGGCTTACTGGGACCTCGAATGGACCATGCAGCAGCAGGGCTTCGACGCTGCGTATGACAAGCGGCTGTACGATCGGCTTCGGGATGGGCGGGCGCGGCCGGTGCGCGACCATCTCCAGGCCGGCCTGGACTATCAAAGCAAGCTCGTACGGTTTCTGGAGAACCATGACGAGCCCCGGGCCGCCGCGGTCTTCGCGCCGGGGATGCACGAGGCCGCCGCCGTCATCACCTATCTCTCGCCGGGGCTGCGCTTCTTCCAGCACGGACAGCTCGAGGGCAGGCGGCAGCGCATCCCGCCGCATCTCATCCGCGCACCCAAGGAGCCGGTCGACGAGCCGCTGCGGCAGTTCTACGAGAGGCTGCTGGCGGTGCTGCGCCAGCCGGTGGTGCGCGACGGCCAGTGGCGGTTGCTCACGTGCATGCCGGCTGCCGAGCACGACCGGACCTCAGAGTGCGTCATCGGGTGGTCGTGGGAGACTGACGAGGAGCGGCGACTGATCGCGGTCAACTACGCCGCGAACCCGAGCCGCTGCTATGTCCACGTCCCGTTCGATGGCCTGAGCGGCCGGACGGCGCGGCTGCGGGATCTGATCGGCTCCGTCACATACGAGCGGGACGGCAACGGGCTGGCGCTGCACGGCCTCGACCTCGATCTGTCCCCATGGGCCTGCCACGTCTTCGATGTGACGTTCCGGTAGCGTGGACCCTTTCAGCCGATAACGGTTGGACCCCACGGGAAGTCCAGGCGGGCCTGGACCGGTGGATGCGGGCGGCGGCGGCCGGATTGTCAGCGGCGGGCGCTGGCACCATGCTGCCCGTCAACTGACCACGCCAGGCACGCACATGGACGACGATTTCCGCAAGGCGGCGCTCGACTATCATCGTCTGCCCCGGCCGGGGAAACTGTCCGTCGAGCCGACCAAGCGCATGGCGACCCAGCGCGATCTGGCGCTGGCCTACTCGCCCGGGGTCGCCGCCGCCTGCGAGGCCATCGTCGCCGACCCTGACAGCGCCCGTGACCTGACGGCGCGCGGGAACCTTGTTGCAGTCATCTCCAACGGCACCGCGGTGCTCGGGCTTGGAAATATCGGACCGCTCGCCGGCAAGCCGGTGATGGAGGGCAAGGCGGTCCTGTTCAAGAAGTTCGCCGGCATCGACGTCTTCGACATCGAGGTGGACGCGCCCGACCCGCAGCGCTTCGTCGACGTGGTGGCGGCGCTGGAGCCGACCTTCGGGGCGATCAACCTCGAGGACATCAAGGCGCCGGAGTGCTTCTGGATCGAGGCGGAGCTTCGCCGCCGGATGCGCATCCCGGTCTTCCACGACGATCAGCACGGCACCGCCATTACGGTGGCGGCGGCGGTGCGCAACGGCCTGCTGTTGCAGGGCAAGAAGTTCGAAGACGTGAAGGTGGTCACGTCCGGCGCGGGGGCGGCCGCGCTCGCCTGCGTCGACCTGATCGTGAGCATGGGCGTGCGGCGAGAGAACGTCACGCTGACCGACATCAAGGGCGTCGTGTATGCCGGCCGCGAGGGGCTCGACGAGAAGCTGGCCTTTTATGCGCAGGACACGCACGCGCGCACCCTGCGCGACGCGTTGCCCGGTGCGGACGTGTTCCTCGGGCTGTCGGCGCCCCGGGTTCTGAAGGCGGAGTGGCTGTCCCTGCTGGCGGACAAGCCGCTGATCCTGGCGCTGGCCAATCCCGAGCCGGAGATCCTGCCCGAGGCGGTGCGCGCGGCGCGGCCGGACGCGATCGTTGCGACCGGGCGCAGCGACTATCCGAACCAGGTCAACAACGTCCTGTGTTTCCCGTTCATCTTCCGAGGGGCGCTCGACGTATCGGCGACGACGATCGACGAGTCGATGAAGCTCGCGGCGGTCGAGGCGATCGCCGAGCTTGCGCGGGTCGAGGCGAGCGAGGTGGTGGCCGCCGCCTATGGCGGGTCGGCGCCGGTGTTCGGGCCGGACTACATCATCCCCAAGCCGTTCGACCCGCGGCTGATCCTGCAGATCGCGCCGGCGGTGGCGCGCGCGGCGATCGCGAGCGGCGTCGCGCGCCGCCCGATCGACGACTTCTTCGCCTATCGCCGCGAGTTGGAGCGCTTCGTGTTCCGCTCCGGCCAGCTGATGCGGCCACTGTTCGAGGCGGCGAAGAAATCGCCGAGGCGCATCGTCTACGGCGAAGGCGAGGACGAGCGCGTGCTGCGCGCCGTGCAGACGATCGTCGACGACGGAATCGCCGAGCCGATCCTGATCGGCCGCCGCGCGGTGATCGAAGCGCGAACAAAGGAGATGGGACTGCGCATCGACCTGGACGAGAGCGTGCAGGTCCTGGATCCGGTGAAGGACGAGGTCGTGTTCAACGGCCTCGTGCGGGCGTACCAGCTCCTGGCGGGCCGCAAGGGCGTGCCGCCAGAAGCCGCGGCGCGACGGGTGCCCACGCGCAGCTCGGTCTCCGCGGCGATGCTGCTCCATGCGGGTCTGGCGGACGCGGCGATCTGCGGCGGCTCCGGCAACTGGTGGCGGCAGATCGAGTATGTGCTGCCGATCGTGCCCCGACGGTCGGACGTCGAAAAGGTCTACGCGCTGTCCTGTTTGATCCTGCGAAACGGCGTTCTGTTCGTTGTCGACACGCATATGGTCGTCGATCCGACCGCCGAGCAGGTGGCGGAGATGACGCTGCTGGCGTCCGACGCGGTGCGCCAGTTCGGTATGGCTCCGAAAGTGGCGCTGGTATCGCACTCATCGTTCGGCGCAAGCGGGACCGAGACCGCCCGCAAGATGCGACGGGCGCTCGCCATGATCCGCGCCAAGGCACCGGAGCTGGAGATCGACGGCGAGATGCACGCGGATGCTGCATTGTCGGAGGCTATCCGCGACCGCGCGGTGCCCGACAGCCGGCTGACCGGTGTTGCCAACCTGTTGGTGATGCCGAACATCGACGCCGCCAACATCGCGTTCAACCTGCTCAAGGCGGCGGCCGACGGACTGCCGGTCGGACCAATCCTGCTGGGCATGTCCAAGCCGATCCACGTGCTGGTGCCGAGTGTGACGGCGCGTGGCATTGTGAACCTCAGTGCGATCGCAGTTCTGGAGAGCCAGATGCTGGAGGAAGCCGAGGCATGATACGCTCAACCCCCGCCTGACGTCCGTGAACCAACCGCCCTGTTGGATCGTTCTGATTTTCGCCTTCTTCTTCCTGTCCAGAAGGCCCATAGGCGCCTGGTGGCGTTCCGCTCCAGACAAGGAACAATCTGCTTGATCAAGCCGCTACGTAAGGTCGTCCTGCCGGTCGCGGGCCTCGGCACCCGCTTCCTGCCCGCCACCAAGGCGATGGCGAAGGAGATGTTGCCGGTCGTCGACAAGCCGCTGATCCAGTACTCCGTCGAGGAGGCGCGGGCGGCCGGCATCGAGCAGTTCTGCATGGTGACCGGACGCGGCAAGACGGCGCTGGTCGAGCACTTCGATATCGCCTTCGAGCTAGAGGCGACGCTGCGCGAGCGCGGCAAGACCGAGGCGCTGGAGCTGCTGCGTGGCGCCGCCGTGGAGCCCGGCTCGATCACCACGGTGCGGCAGCAGGTGCCGATGGGACTGGGCCACGCGATCTGGTGCGCGCGCGCCTTCATCGGCAACGACCCGTTCGCGATCATGCTGCCCGACGACCTGGTGCTGGCGGAGACGCCATGCCTCTTGCAGCTGGCCGATGCCTATCGGGAGACCGGCGGCAATGTCGTGGCGGTCGAGGAGGTGCCGCGCGACCAGACCAGCCGCTACGGCATTCTCAAGGTCGGCCGGGACGACGGCCGGCTGGTGGAGGTGCTGGGGCTGGTCGAGAAGCCGAAGCCCGAGGACGCGCCGTCGAACCTGTCCGTGATCGGCCGCTACGTGCTGATGCCGGAAGTTCTGGATCACCTGTCGCTGATGGAGCGCGGCGCGGGCAACGAGGTGCAGCTGACCGATGCGATGGCGAAGCTGATCGGCAAGCAGCCCTTCCACGGACTGCGCTATAAGGGGCGTCGCTTCGACTGCGGCGACAAGGTCGGGTTCCTCGAAGCCCAGATCGCCTTCGCCCTCGCCCGTCCCGACATCGGCCCGGCCGTTCGGGCCTTCCTCAAGGAATATGTGGAGAGTTGAGCCGATGAGCTTTTCGCACGATTTCGATCCCACGACGCTTCGCGAATACGACATCCGTGGCGTGGTGGGCCAGACACTTCACGAACGTGACGCTTTTGCGATCGGCCGCACCTTCGGCAGCATCGTCGCGCGCGAGGGTGACGGCAGGAAGACGGTCGCCGTCGGCTATGACGGGCGTCTGTCGAGCCCGTCGCTGGAAGCAGCCTTGGTCGAGGGGCTGAAGGCGAGCGGGATGGAGGTGGTGCGCATCGGCCGCGGGCCCACGCCGATGCTGTACTACGCGGCGACCACGATGCAGACGAACGGCGCTGTGATGGTGACGGGCAGCCATAACCCGCCCGACTACAACGGGTTCAAGATGATGCTCGGCCGCAAGCCGTTCTTCGGCCCGGCGATCAAGGCGCTGGGCGAGGCCGCCGGGCGAGGCGATGTGGTGCCGGAGACGCCGGGCACGGACCGGCATGTGGACGTGGCAGCCGAGTATGTCGCGCGTCTGCTGGCGGACTGGGACGGCGGCGACCGCACCCTGAAAGTCGTCTGGGACAACGGCAACGGCGCCGCGGGCGAGGTTCTGCAGAAGCTGGTCGCCGGCCTGCCCGGCGAGCACATCGTGTTGAATGCCGAGATCGACGGCCGCTTTCCCGCACACCATCCCGATCCGACGGTGCCGAAGAACCTCGAACAGCTGATCGAGCGCGTTCGTGCCGAGGACGCCGATATCGGCGTGGCCTTTGACGGCGACGCGGACCGTATCGGCTGCGTGGACGATGCGGGCGAGATCCTGTTCGGCGACCAGCTGATGGTGCTGCTCGGGCGCGACGTGCTGAAGTCGCGGCCGGGGGCGACGATCATCGCCGACGTGAAGGCGAGCCAGGTGCTGTTCGACGAGATCGCCCGCGCCGGCGGCACGCCGCTGATGTGGAAGACGGGCCATAGCCTGATCAAGGCCAAGATGGCCGAGAGCGGGTCGCCGCTGGCCGGCGAGATGTCCGGCCACGTCTTCTTCGCCGACAAATGGTACGGCTTCGACGACGCGCTGTACGCGGCGGTGCGGCTGCTCGGGATCGTCGCGCGCATGGACGGCAAGCTGTCGGAGGTGCATCGCGCGCTGCCGCACGTCGTCAACACGCCCGAACTGCGGTTTGCCTGCGACGATCAGCGCAAGTTCACGGTGATCGAGGAGGTCGCCGGACGTCTGAAGAAGGCGGGCGCGAAGGTGGCCGACGTTGACGGAGTCCGGGTGCTGACCGATGACGGGTGGTGGCTGCTGCGCGCATCCAACACGCAGCCGGTCCTGGTCGCGCGGGCCGAGGCGAAAGAGGCGGCGGGATTGGAGCGGCTGAAGGCGGCGCTGGTCGAGCAGCTTCAGGCGTCGGGCCTGGAGGCGCCGGACTTCTCCGGCGCCCAGTCCGGCCACTGAGGCGGCGACAGGCGGGCGTCAGCCCGGCGCTGTGGTGCCGCCGGGCTTGACCGCGCGCAGGTCGATGAACGTGTTGCCGTTGAAGTAGAACTCGGGCTTCTGCATTTCGGGCGCGTGGGCGGTTGCCTGCTGCACCTCCACTTGCGTGTAGCGGGCGGCGTCGGTGGCGGTGATTCGGCCGGTCTTCATGAAGTCGGCGGCCCCCTCCAATGCGTGCAGGAAATAGGCCGTGAACAGGCCATGGCCCTGTCCGTCGCTGGGCAGTTGCGGGCCGTTGGCACTGTCGAGCGCACGCGCCGAGGCGCTGGACAGCACGAACCGGCCCGATGCGTGACCGAGCGCGTTGGTGATGGTGCTGTTGGCGTCCTGGCGCAGCACCGCATCCTGCGTCGCGATCGAGGCCGAGAAGCAGGTGTCCAGGATCATCACCAGGCGGGATGACTGGATCGCCTGCACGTCCGGGATCAGGCTTGTCTGTCCAACGCCTTCGCGCCGGAACAGCTCGTCCAGCCAGTGGTCGGAACCAAGATTGCCGGCGATCGCGCGCTTGAAGAGGTCGTCGTCATGCGTGCCGAAGTCATAGGGCGCGAAGAAGTAATGACCGTCGACTTGCTGGCCGTGGCCGGCGAAGAACAGCAGCACGATGTCGTCTGGCCCGGCCTGTTGCGCGATGGTCTTCATCGCCGCCTGGATGTTCTCGGCGGTAGCCTGGTTGTCGACGAGCGTTGTGACGACCGCCTTGTCGTAGACCGGCGGGCTCGGGGCGGCGAACAACGCCGCGACGGCCTTCGCGTCGTTGGTGGGGTTGTCCAGGTTCAGTTCGGGTCGTGCGAAGTGGCTGACGCCCACACTGAGCAGGTAGAGCGTCGTGTGTGCAGGCGCCGGGGCCGCCGCCGGTGTCGCCGACGCGGTTGCGGGTGCCGCCGGCGGCTGGCCACCCGCTTCGCGAGTCCCGCTTCCGGCCGCCGCCGGCGGGCCCGCAGGGGCAGCAGCCGGACCGGGTGCCGGCGGGGCTGCCGCGACGAGCGTGGGAGCACTGCGAATGACGCGGATCTCGGACGCGTTGGCGGCGGAGGCCTCGAGCTGGCCGCTAGCGGTCACGGTGGACACCCGGATCACGTTCAGGCCCAACCCGAGCGGAATTCTCGCTTCCTGGGTGCGCGACGTGTCGTCCTCCGCGACCGTGAGCAGGTGGGGCGCGATGACGGCGCCATTGCGCGTCAGCCGCACGTCGCCGAGCTTGCCGCCGCGCGCCGCCTGCATGGTGTAGTCGAGCAGGATCTCGTCCGCGGTCGTCGTCAGGGTACTGCCGCTCTTGGCGTCGAACGAGCGCGTTGTGGGGCAGCCGCTCGCGCGTGACGTGCCGAGGTGACCGCAATAATCGGTGACCTTGACGCTCGGCGGCAGGCCTTGGACCAGGATGCTGCGCACGTCGCCGATGCGCTGGCGCTGCGCCTGCACGATTTCGCGGGCTTGCGGGGTGTCGCGGAACGAGAGGCCGACCATGTCGGGACGGAAGAAGGACGGGTAGAGCTGGCCGATCTGGATGAAGTCGGCGGCGCGCCCGTCCGCCGTGTTGAAATCGTAGCCGATCAGCGTCCTGCCGTCCGGCGATCCGTCGTTCGGATGGTCGTGGTCGAAGAAACCTTCGGGCGTGCTGAGCACCCAGCGTCCGGTCGCCGGCTCGATGAACAGGGCACACAGTTCCGCACCCGTCGCTTCGTCGTACCAGTGGATGGTGCCGTCGCCCATGCCGGCGACCACGCGGGTTCCGTCCGCGCTGACGTTGACTGCCCAGACCGGAGCATCGGCGATCTTGTGCCAGACCTCGCCGGAGGGGCCGATGAACCGAACGTAGAAGTCGGTCCCCATGGCCGCCCCGTCGCCTGTGGGCGAGACCGCGACCGACAACGCGCGCTCGGTTGGCTCGAGGATGATCGGCTTGGCGCCCAACAGGCGCGGCGCGTGGCTGTTGCGCCAGTCCACGAATTTCAGCCCGGGGCCGCTGTCGAGCGGCGGGGTGAAGCCGGGGCCTCCCTCGCGCAGGTCCAGGATGCGTTGCGGCACGTCGAACACGACATGCCGTTCGTCTGGCCGGTTCGCCGGCAGCTCGATCTCGCTGCCGTCGGGGGAGAGGCGGAATGTGCTGAGGCCCGCGTCGCGCAGGTTGAGGTGGTGGGCCGTCCGCGCGACCGCGACCTGCCCGCTGGTATTGGTCCGCCCGATCGACGGCTCGGCGGTGGCGAAGACCATGCCGTCCGGCAGGAGCGCGAGCGCGTTGACGGTGTCGCGCGCCAATGGGGCGTCCACGGCCTGCCCGTTCGCCAGACTCCAGCTGCGGGCGTAATGCTGGCCGGCCCGGTCGCCATAAAGGCCCGCGGCGACGACGTAGGTGTTGTCCAGACCGAATGCGAGGGCGGTGAAGCCGCCGGTACGGTCGGGGCCGCCCATCAAGGTGCGCGTCAGCTGCATCGACGCGGTATCGATCACGTAGACGGCCGCGACTTGCCGGTCGCCGACTGCCAGCAGCCTTCCGTCGGGGGAAAAGGCGACGCTCCAAGGCTGGGCACCGCGCGGCAGCGCCACCACCGACAGACGGTGTCCATCGGCGGCATAGAGCCGCACGGTCCCGTCCTCGGGCGATGCCGCCGCAAGCCGGCCCTGCGGGTCGAAATCCAGTCCGTGGATCGCGCCGGCGAACGTGACATCGCCGGGCATTTCGCTGCGCTGCTTCATGTTGAACAGCCGCAACCCGCCCTTGTCCTGCAGACCGACGGCCAGCACGGTGCCGTCGAACGAGAAGCGGAGCGCCGTGATCGGCTGCGAGATGCCGCTGATGCTGCCCTGCGCGCGGCCCTGTCGATTGAAGAAGTAGAGGGCGTAGTGGCCGAGCGTGCCGGTCCGGCCGGCCAGCACGATCTGGTCACCGTGCGCGGCGACGGCATAGAGGGCGCCCTCGTCCGCAGGACCGACTGGGGGGCGAAGAACCCCCTCCGGCGCGAGCTTGTCGCCCGACCAGATCCGCGCGGTCTTGTCGTCTGAAACGGTGACGAGTGCGCGGCCGCCGTCGAGTAGCGCGAGCGCGTTGATGTCGGCTTCGTGGTCGCCGGTCTCGACGCGTAGGTAAGGACCCGGCTCGGCGGCCAATGACGGTCGCAGCGCCGCCGAGCCGATGAGGATTGCCAGCGCGATAAGCAGACGCAGCATGGACGTCAGGCCGGGCTCGGGGCGTCGAGGTTGAAGGCGACCTGACTCTTCTGCGCGGCCTGATCCACGGATTGCGCGAAGCTGCTGCGCTTTTCGGGGATCGTCTGCGTGGCGCTGGCGACGGCCTGCTGTGTCGGCGTCAGCGACGCGGACGTGGTTCGGTGCGTGGTGGTGCGGGTCGTCCTGGTTGTCGTCGCGGTTGCGTAGCTCGGGGGCGGCACGTAATTGGGATCGCTCTTCGCGAGGTTGTCGGCGGCGACCTGGAACTGGTCGTCGCGCTTCTGCATGGTCGCGCCGTATTGCCGGGCGACCGCGATCTCCTGGTCGAACATCCGACGCTCGAAATCGAGCGCCGCAACGGCGGCCGGCCGTGACATCTGGCCGGTGCGGACCTGGTATTTGATCTGCTGGGCGGCGCTGAACCGGCATTCCCGGAGCTGAGCGAACGTCGCGTTGACGTGGTCGAGCTCGGTGATCTCGCGGTCGAGGTCGGAGTTGATGCCGCGCGCTAGCTCCGATTGGTCACGCGCGTGCTGTTGCATGTTCTGGTAGTAGGCGGACGTGCCGCCGGCGAGGGCGCCTGCCGCGCCGCCCGCGAGCGCGCCGATCAGTGCGCCGCGGCCACCGCCGGTCAGGCCGCCGATGAGGGCGCCGCCGACCGCGCCGACGGCACCTCCCGTGACGGCTCCGCTGACGATCTGGTCGGTGAAGAACGTCTTGGACTGGGCGAATTGTGCCCGGTACTGGCCGCATGGATCGCCGGGATCGACCGCCAGTTCGACGTTCCCTCCGCCGACATTGGTGCACCCGCCGAGCTGGGCGGTGGCGAAGCCGAGCGCGATCAGCGCGGCAGCGGCACGATGGGCGGGTCGGTGTGTGATATGCACGGTAGGGCTCTCCCCCGGGGTTCGGCGTCGCAACCGGGGTATATCATACAGCTCGCGGAACAAAAGCGTGTTTGTTCCGGAAGTTAGTGCGACCGTGGCCGCATCGGATTACTCGCCCAACTCTATGGATGATCGCCCCGAACGGTTCGAAGGTGAGCCCGTTGAAACGGGTCAACTGGAGCGTGTGGATCGCCCACCCGGCATGCCGGCCGCAATCGTGCTCCTCCTCCGAGAGGTCGCGTCAGCAGCGGCCGGTGTCGCATGACGCGCCCTTCCTAGAACGAAGCCTCCGAGCCCCGGATGACCTCGCCGAAGGGCTCGAAGTTATGGCCGTTGAACCTGGTCAGCTGAAGTTCCTGGATCGGCTGGTGGTTGGTTTCGCTGGTCGCGACCTTAATGCCCGGATAGAAAACCGGGACCTCGAGGTCCTTGATGCTGAGCGCCTGCTTCAGGACGTTCTCACGCGAGAAATCGGTTCCGCACTGGCGCAGGACGTCCGTCATCACGAACGCGGCGCCGTACCCATAGGTGATGTTGCCGTCCGCCAAGTCCGCGCCGGGCATGTACTTCGCGGAGAACGCCCGCCACTCCTTCATGCCGGGGTCGTCATCCCACTTCTTGTCGGTGGGGTCCTTGACGTAGCCGGCGGTGATCAGGCCGATCGAGTTGTCGAGGCCCGCCGGCTTCAGAACGGCCCCGACCGAGACGGACACGTTGGTCATGATGTGCAACGGTTTCCAGCCGAGGTCGGCAACCTTCCGGATCGCCTGCGCAGCGAATTTCGGCACGGCGGCGGTGACCAGCGTATCGGCGCCGGCGCCTTGCAGGGAGACGATCTGACTGTCGATCGTCGGGTCGGTCACCTCGTAGGTCGCGGTTTTGACGACCATCTTGTCGAACTTGTCGCCGAAACCCTGCTTCAGCCCGTTCAGGTAGTCCTTGCCGAAGTCGTCGTTCTGGTAGATTAGCGCGACCTTGGCGTCCGGCTTCTGCTTGAGGATGTATTTGGCGTAGATCTCCGCCTCGGTCCGGTAGCTGGGATTGAAGCCGACCGTGTACGGGAAGTGCTTGTAGTCGCCCCACTTGTCGGCGCCCGTTGAGACGAACAGCTGCGGGATCTTGTGCTGATTGCAGTAGGGGCGGATTGCCGTGTTGCACGGCGTTCCGAGGTTCTGGAACAGAAAGTCGACGCCGTCCTCCTCGACCAGCTTGCGCGTCTGCTCGACGGTGCGCGGCGGCGAGTAGCCGTCATCGTAATAGATGAAGTTGATCTTGTGTCCGGCGATACCGCCCTGGTCATTGAGCATGTTGAAATACGCGGCGATGGTCTTCGCGATCACGCCGTACGCCGAGGCCGGCCCGCTGAGCGGCGTGGTGCAGCCGATCTTGATCTCGGTGGCGGTGACGCCCGGCGTCTGCGCACCGGCGCGCCGTCCGGCAATCGCGACCGTCGCACCCGCGAGCAGGCCTTTCAGCAGAGGGCGTCGTTGCATCATTAGGTCAGCCTCCCGTTGTTGATTGTCACGCCCGCCGGCGCAGCCGCCGCAGCGCGCCGGCGATGCCGAAGGGCATCAGATACATCACCGCGATCAGAATTCCGCCGTAGATCGCGCCAGGTGCGGCCTTGCTGATCTTTTCGGCGATTTGCGGAATCAGCACGACGAAAACGCCGCCGAAGATCGCACCTTCCACGGTCGCCACGCCGCCGACAACGAGACCGACGAACAACTCGATGGACAGCAGCACCGGGAAGCTGTCGGGGGCGACGAACTGGATCGCGATCGCCCCCAGCGAGCCTGCTACGCCGGTGTAGATGGCGCTCACCGCGAAGGCGCCCGTCTTCATCAGCGCAATATCAACGCCCATCGCTTCGGCTGCGAGGGGGTGGTCGCGCACGGCGACGAGTGCGCGCCCGATGCGGCCCCGCAGCAGGTTGCGTGCAGCGACGAACAGCACTGCCGCCACGGCGAGCGTGAACAGATACAGCCACTGGTCGGCGGACAGCGGCAGGCCGCCGGGTGGGTCCGGTTTGAGGATCGTCAGTCCCTGCACGCCCCCGGTCCAGTCGCCGAGCAGGTCGGATTTCAGCAGCTGCGGTGTCGCGACGGCCAGCGCGAAGGTCGTCAGGGCCAGGTAGAGCCCGCCCAGCCGCAGCGCCGGAAAGCCGAGCAGGAACCCGAGGCAGCCGCAGACGACCGCCGATACCGGCAAGGTCGCCCAATACGGGACCTCGATCGGGTCGAGCCACGGAAGGGTCAACGGGTTCGACATCAGGATGGCCGTGACATAGGCGCCGATCGCGTAGAAGGCGCCGTGGCCCAGCGAGATTTGCCCGCTGTAGCCGGTGACGATGTTGAGTCCCAGCACCGCGATCGCGAACGCCACGACCAGGGTCAGCTGGAACAGCCAGTAGTTGGAGCAGACGAACGTCAGTGCGGCGGCAGCGACGAGGATCACAAGTGCGGGCAGCAGGGCGAACCCGCGCGCGGCGGCCCTTGGTGCGGCGACCGCCGGAAGCGTTGCCTGTCCCACCCCGCCGCTCACGCTAGACCCGGCTGACGATCGTGCGGCCGAGCAGGCCGGAAGGGCGGATGATCAGGATGGCGACGATGATGATCAGCGCGAGCGTCAGCTTCAGCTCCGTCCCAACAATGTAGGCGCCGCCGATGTTCTCGATGATGCCGACCAGAAAGCCGCCGATCACGGCGCCGAGCGGGCTGGTGATTCCGCCCAGCAACGCGCCGGCGAAGGCGTACAGCAGGATCCCGCCCATCATGTTCGGGTCCAGGAAGACAACCGGCGCGATCATCATGCCGGCGATCGCGCCGATCGCGGCGGCAAGGCCCCAGCCGAGTGCCAGCATCCAGCCGACATCGATTCCGACCAGCCGGCTCGACACCGGGTTGTACGCTGCCGCGCGCATTGCGAGCCCGAGCTTCGTGAAGCGGAAAAACGCCCAGACCAGCAGCAAGACAACGAGTGTGATCGCGGTCGCGCCCAACTCGTGCGGCGATACGTAGCCACCGAGGATGTGCGCATCCCCGAACGGGGAAGGGAACTGCTGGGTCAGATAGCCCCAGATCGCGCCGGTCAGTGCGTTGAAGATCAGCAGCAACCCGATGAAGATGCCGACCGATGCGAGCACCGGGGCCCCGTGCATCGGCCGCAGCAGCACACGCTCGATCACGACGCCGATTCCGAACGAGAGGACGACCGTGACGACGAACGCCACCCAGTAAGGCGCGCCAACCTGGATCAACGTCAGCGCGAGATAGGTCGACAGCGTCGCCATCTCGCCCTGAGCGAAATTCACGTGGTGCGTGGCCTGGTAGATCATCACCAGGGCGAGCGCGACCGCCGCGTAGATGCCGCCGCTGGCGATCCCCGACAGGAGCTGATGCAGAAGGGCGTCCATCGGAGCGCGTCAGTAGCCGAGGTAAGCCCGGCGGACGGCAGGATCACGGCCGATGTCCGCGGCGGGGCCGGCCATGACGATCCGTCCGGTCTCGAGCAGGTAGGCCTGGTCGGCGAAGGAGAGCGCGAGATTGGCGTTCTGTTCGACGACGAGGATGCCGGTACCCTCCTCCGCGTTGACCCGCCGCATGATCTCGAAGATCTCGCGGACGATCATCGGCGCGAGGCCGAACGACGGCTCGTCGAGCAGCAGCAGTTTCGGGCTGAGCAGCAGGGCACGTGCAATCGCCAGCATCTGCTGCTCGCCGCCCGACAGGGTGCCGGCCTGCTGGCGGAAGCGCTGCCGCAGCTTCGGGAAGTAGCCGAACATCCGCTCGAAATCAGGACGCACCTGCTGGTCCGTGCGCGTATAGGCGCCGAGCCGCATGTTCTCTTCGACGGTCAGTTCCATGAACGTGCCGCGACCGTCCGGTACGTGGGCAACGCCGCGGCGTGCGATACGCTCGGTCGAAAGCGTGTCTACGCGCTCGCCGCGGAGGCGGATCTCACCCGTTCGCCGGCAGAGGCCGCAAATGGCGCGTAGCGTGGTCGTCTTTCCCGCGCCGTTCGCGCCGAGCAGCGTCGTGACACCGCCTTCGTCGACCTCGAATCCGATTCCGCGCAGCACGGTCGTCGCGCCGTAGCCGGCGTCGAGATTGGCGACGTCAAGCAGCTTCATGCGCTTCCTCGTGCGCCGGCGCGACGGTGTCGCCGAGGTAGGCGCGGATGACCTCGGGGTGACTCTGCACCTCGCTCGGCAGGCCTTCGGCGATCTTCATCCCGAATTCGAGCGCCACCACCTTGTCGGACACCCGCATCACCAAGCTCATGTGATGCTCGACAAGCAGGATGCTCAGCGCGAAATGCTCACGGATGCGGTGGAACAACTCACCGAGGGCGTCGACTTCCTCATGATTGAGGCCGGCAGCCGGTTCGTCGAGAAGCAGCAATTTCGGGCGGCCGATCAGTGCGCGTGCGAGTTCGATCCGCTTCTGCGTCCCGAACGGCTGGCCCATCACCGGCAGGTCGGCAACGGCCTCGAGGTGGAGCAGGGCGATCAGCTCGTCGGCCGCTGCACCTGCCCGCTTTTCCTCCGCCGCGGTGATCGGCAACGCGAGTGCGTTGGAGATGAAGCCGGAGCGGCCGAGATGGTGGGCACCGACGAGCACGTTCTCTCGCACGGTCATGGTGCGGAACAGGGCGACGTTCTGGAACGTGCGGCCTATCCCGAGCCCTGACATGGCGTGCCTGGGCAACCCGGCGAGTGACCGGCCCAGCAGCCGGATGTGGCCGCCGTCGGCGCGATAGATCCCGCTGATGCAATTGAAGAGGGTGGTTTTGCCGGAGCCGTTAGGGCCGATCAGGCCGCAGATCTGACGGTCCGCGACCTCGAACGAAACGCCACCGAGGGCCAGCACTCCGCCGAAGCGCTTGACGACGTCCACCACCGAGAGCAGCGGAACCTCGCTGCTCATCGCGTCATACCACCAGCGGCTCGCGGCTGAGTGGTGTGCAAGCCCCCTCCCTGGTACCGGGGTTAGTCCCGGAACGGCTCAATTCTGTAGAAATCCGACGTTGCGCATCGGCGTGAGCGAAGTCAACCTGACGCGGACCCGATGATGCACGCGATGACTGGACCGATGGACCTGCCCTTCGCGGCGTTGTGGTCCGGGCTGCGGCGCGGCTATCCGAATGCGACCTGCGTACTCCCGCGCGGCCCTCGGCCTGTGTTGGTCCGATACCGGACATGCCGACGACAGCGACGCGTTGTTGACGTGGCTGCGCGCGAAGGGTGTCGCGCCGCATGCACTCTCGATGGTCGTCAACACGCACGCTTCCATCTCCGGTCACGGACCGCCGATCAGGGACGTCATCGGCGCCGCTCACGCCGGCCTTTCCCGGCTCGCGCACTGGCGCGAGCGGCCGGAAGCCGCGGCTTGGCACGCCTGCGAGCGCATTCTGACACATGCGCTGATCGAGCACGGCGGAATGACCGAAACCGCGGTCGCGGCGCATCTCGCAATCGCACCGTCGTTCGCGGACTACGCGGGCGACCGGCTCGCAACCCCGGTGGAGGAGGCGATAGCAGCTCTGATCCGCGAGCTCCTGCGATCCGGCGGCGCCCGGGACGACGGCGGACGAACAGCTGTCGCGAAAAAGGCGTTGCTGGCATCTGGCCGGCAGGCGAAGGCTGAATCTCCGGAATACTGGCCTCGCCGATCAGCGCTCGGTTTCGGTGGAAAGGCGCTTGCCGTCTAGCCCCGCCGCTTCGCGGTCTCCCTTGAGCCGATCGTTCGCCCGCTGCGATCTGGTCCGCCCGAACCGGACACGGTTTTCCGCAGCCTACTGTTTTTCGGCCGCGCGTGCGCGCAGCTTCTTGATCCAGCGCAGATTGACCACGTCGCCCATGCGCGCGTCGTTGCTCCGAGTTCACGATGAGGCAAGGCGGTGGCAATCGAGACCCTGACGTCAAGATCCGAGCATGACCGGAGCCGGGTTATTCGTTAACGGCAGGAGAACCTTGAGCACAGCCGGGCGTTCCCCAATGGCAATACCACAGGGAGGCTCGTGAGCCGTGGGCACAATCCTGCTGATCATCCTGATTATTCTGCTGCTCGGCGCCTTGCCGACGTGGCCTTACAGCACCGGCTGGGGATACTACCCCTCGGGCGGGTTCGGGCTGTTGCTGCTTATCGTGATCGTCCTGCTAGTGGCCGGACGGATCTAGCGCCTGAACGCCCCGCTGCGCACCCCCGCGCCGTCGGGTTCGCCTTAGCTGCCGCGATCGGGTCGCCAGAGCACGTCTTGTGCGCCGTCGTCGTTCAGCGTTCGAGCGAGCACGAACAGAAAGTCGGACAGGCGGTTGAGGTAGCGCAGGACCTGGGCGTCCACCGGCGTCGCCCGGTGCAGCGCCACGACACGCCGTTCGGTTCGACGCACCACCGTTCGCGCAAGGTGGCAATAGGCGCTGGCCGGTGAACCGCCGGGAAGGATGAAGCTGGTAAGCGGCGGCAAGGCCGCGGCGAGTGCCTGGGTATCCGTCGTGAGCTCCTCGACTTTGGCTGGGAGGGAGGCGAGTGTTTGCGCCAGCCCAGGGCCGCTGAGCACTCCCCCGATATCGAACAACGTGTGCTGCATCTGCGAAAGGGCTGGGTCGAAGCCCGGGCCGCAATGCAGGCGGAGAATGCCGAGCACGGCGTTGGATTCGTCGAGCGCGCCCAGGACCTCGATCCGCACGTCTTCTTTACTGACCCGCGACCCGTCGGACAGGCTCGTCTCTCCGCCATCGCCGGCTTTTGTGGTGACCTTATCGATCCGAATCATGCTGCGTAGTGTCGCCCCCTGATCGCCACGACAATCCGCGACGCCCGGCCAGGGTAGATCAGCGGCGCGGTGATTGCTCCCATCCAGTCACCTGGATTGCAAAGCGTCCAGGGAAACCCGTCGCGGCGTCAACTCGCTTGCGTCCGACGCTCGCCGTTGCCAGTTGTTTGACGCCGCCGAGTTTCTGTGGCTGGTCCGTCACGCGGGCCGGGCGCGGCGTGCATCGGAGGAACCATGGGTAGCTTCAGCATCTGGCATTGGATGGTCGTCCTGCTTGTCGTTCTGCTCCTGTTCGGGGGCGGGAAGGTGAGCGGTCTCATGGGTGACTTTGCGAAGGGTATCAAGGCCTTCAAGAAGAACCTCAACGATGACACCGACGCCTCGATGGAGGCGACAGCGGAGCGACCTGCCGGTTCGATCGCGGCTCCGACGTCCCCGACCGGGGCGCAGACCTCCGCAAACGCCACCCAGCGCCAAGTCTGAGCAGGCCGGCGGCCACGGCGTCCGCCGCCATGACCGAATAGAGGTTTTCCACAACTTTTATGCGCCGATCGCCGATCGGCCGTTGTGGCCCGGTTTTCCCTCCAGCTACGATATGTCGTGTTGTAGCGGATGGGAGCGCACAAGATGGAGTGGTCCGACGAAGTCGTCGCGCGGCTCAGGGCCCTGTGGGCCGATGGGCACTCCACGGCCGAGATTGGTCGTCGCCTGGGCGTCTCGAAAAATGCTGTGGTTGGGAAGGCGCATCGCCTTGATCTCCCTTCGCGCCCCTCGCCGATCCGGCGGGACGGGACCGGCTCACCCCGGCCACGAGCGCCTCGGCGGGTGACCGGACCGACGCTTCCGCCGCTGACCTGCACGCGGACACCCTTGGCAGCTCCGCGCCCATCGCTGGCGATGGATGTGCCTCCGTCGTCGCCGTCGCAATTCGTGGCACGAGCCCCCGCCTTGTCGACGTACACGGGGCGGGTCGTTCCATGCTCCTGGCCCTTGGGTGAGCCCGGCACGAAGACCTTCCGGTTTTGCGACGAGGGCAGCCTGCCCGGGAAGCCATATTGCGAGGCGCATGCCGCGATCGCCTATGTCCGCGTGCGTGACCGTCGCGACGAAGTGGCTTGAGGCCCGCGGCCTCGCGCATGCGGGTGGGCCGCCGGCTGTCTCGCGGCCCCGCCGTCATGTCTTCGCGGCCAAACCGGAGGTGGCATTCGCCGTGGCTTGTAGCCTCGGGCGCTGAGCTTCCTCCCGACTATTTTATCAGCGTGGACCAGCCGCAGATTCGTTGCCCCTGATTGGCCGGCCAGACTAAGCTTGGACGTGGGTGCGGTGAGGGGCGCGCATTCGGTGTGGCCGCTTCAATGCCGTTCCGGCTCGTTGTCCGCCTTGCAAGTGGGGCGGAGGTCAAGCGGTGGCGATTGAAAGGCAGGCCGGTCGATGCCGAAAGGTACGGTTAAGTGGTTCAACCCGACGAAAGGGTACGGGTTCATAGCGCCCGACACAGGCGGCAAGGATGTGTTCGTGCACATCAGTGCGGTCCAGAAAGCAGGAATGCGTAGCCTGAACGAAGGACAGAAGGTTTCGTTCGACATCGAGCAACAGCAGAACGGCCGCAGCGCCGCGGTGAACTTGACCAACGCTGATTGATGGCGGCCTAGACAGCCTGCTGGCCCGGTGATTTGGGAAGCCGGCGGGAGGATGGGCTGCGCGAAGAAGCTCGACTGGATGCGGATGCGGTCAAAGCCGCCTATCGCCGCTGGGCGACAGTCTACGACGCCACTTTTGGACTGATCGTCGCACGCGGCCGGAGGGCCGCCGTGGCCCTGGCCAACAGTTTGCCGGGGCGCGACGTGCTGGAGGTGGGCGTCGGAACCGGCCTGTCGCTAGCCGAGTATAGGCCCGACAAGCGCGTCACCGGCATCGATCTGTCGGCGGAGATGCTGGACGTGGCGCGCCGGCGGGTCGCTCGCGGGACGCTTCCGAACGTGGTTTCCCTGCAGGAGATGGACGCCGAGCGGACCACATTCGAAACCGCGGCGTTCGATATCGTGGCAGCGATGTTTGTCGCGTCGGTGGTGCCCAGTCCCGAGCGCCTGCTGGCGGAGATGAAGCGGGTCGTGCGGCCCGGCGGCAGCCTCATTTTCGTCAATCACTTCGCGGCGGAAGGCGGGCTGCGGCTATTGGCCGAGAAGGCTTTGGCGCCGGCGGCACGTGCGCTGGGTTGGCACCCCGACTTCCGGATCGAGAGCCTGCTGCCGCCAGAGGACCTTCGGCGCTCCCAGCGATCGCCGGTTCCTCCGCTTGGCCTGTTCACGCTGGTGCACCTTGCTGCCTAGCGCGGCGACGTTGCTGTCCTTGATATTCACCCCATCGTAAGCTAGCCCACGAACCGGAAGGCCGCTTGAGCTGCATCCCAGCGGCCGAGACCGACGACGTGCCACCCCGGAGATGCCAGACCGATGAGGCTTTCGCTGTTACGACTCCTCGCCGCCTCCGGGACGATGCTTGCGGCCTGGGCTGGCGGTGCCGCCCGGGCGCAGGCGCCGCGCGCGTGGGAGATGGGCATGCAGCCCGCCGCCAGTCAGATCAAGGCGGAGATCATCAGTCTCCATGATCTGGTCCTGATCATCATCACCGTCATCACGCTGTTCGTCGGGGCGTTGTTGATGGTGGCGATGATCCGCTTCCGGGCAAGCAAACACCCAACACCGACCCGGACCAGCCACAACACGATCCTCGAGATCGCCTGGACCGTGTTGCCGGTTCTCATCCTCGTGGTGATCGCGATTCCGTCGTTTCGCCTCGTCTACTTCGAGGACCGGGTGCGCGACGCGGACGTGACGATCAAGGTGACGGGTCACCAGTGGAATTGGGAGTACACGTATCCCGACACCGGCAACATCGACTTCACGAGCTACCTGATACCAGACGACCAGTTGAAGCCGGGTCAGCTCAGGCTGCTCGATGTGGACAATCAGCTGGTCCTACCCGTCGGTAAGAACATCCGTATCCTCGAGACGAGCGCTGACGTGATCCACAGCTTCTTCATCCCGTCGCTCGGGGTGCAGCGGTATGCGATCCCGGGCCGCATAATCGAGACCTGGGTCCGCATCGATCGTCCCGGCACCTACTATGGCGAGTGCAATCAGATCTGCGGCACCAACCACAGCCGGATGCCAATCTCGATCAAGGCGGTGTCCGAAGCCGAGTTCGAGCAGTGGCTCAAGGACGCAAAAACCAAGTATGCGAAGGCCGGCCCGGGTGACGGGGCGGAGACGTTGGCCGCTGCCGACGTTCGGAACCAGCTCGCCGCCGACAGGAATTGAGGGCACGACATGTCCGCCGCAGTCGATCATCACGCGCACGACCATCACGACCACAACCCCGGCTTCGTGGCGCGCTGGCTGTTCAGCACGAACCACAAAGACATCGGCACGCTCTATTTGATATTCGCCGTCGTCGCCGGCGTGGTGGGCGCGTCGTTGTCGATGCTGATGCGGGCGCAGCTGCAATACCCCGGCAACACGATCATCACGTCCGGCCAGGAATGGAATACGATCGTCACCGCGCACGGGCTGATCATGATCTTCTTCACGGTCATGCCGGCGATGATCGGCGGTTTCGGGAATTGGTTTATCCCGCTCATGATCGGCGCGCCGGACATGGCATTCCCGCGCCTGAACAACATAAGCTTCTGGCTGCTGGTTCCGGCATTCACGTTGGTGATGATCGGCCTCGTGCTCGGCGAGAGCGGCTCGGGCTGGACGCTCTATCCCCCGTTGTCGAATTCGACCTATGAAACCGGCCTCGGAATGGATTGCACGTTGTTCGCGCTGCATCTGGCGGGTGCGTCGTCCCTGCTCGGCTCGATCAACTTCATCACGACGATCTTCAACATGCGCGCGCCCGGCATGACCTTGCATAAGATGCCGCTGTTCGTTTGGTCCGAACTGGTGACGGCGTTCCTGCTCGTGTTGTCGATCCCGGTGCTAGCGGGCGCCATCACCATGCTGATCACCGACCGCAACTTCGGGACAGCGTTTTTCGACCCGGCCGGCGGCGGTGACCCGGTGCTGTTCCAGCACCTGTTCTGGTTCTTCGGTCATCCCGAAGTGTACATCATGATCCTTCCGGGCTTCGGGATCATCAGCCACGTCGTCTCGACCTTCAGCCGTAAGCCGGTGTTCGGCTACCTCGGCATGGCCTATGCCATGGTCGCCATCGGGGTGGTCGGCTTCGTCGTCTGGGCGCACCATATGTTCGTCTCGGGCATCGACGTCGATACGCGCGCCTACTTCATGTTGGCGACGATGGTCATCGCCGTGCCGACCGGTATCAAGATCTTCTCCTGGATCGCGACGATGTGGGGCGGCTCGATCGAGCTCAAGGTGCCGATGCTGTGGGCGATCGGATTCATCTTCGTATTCACGGTCGGCGGCGTTACCGGCGTCGTGCTGTCCAATGCCGGCATCGATCAGATCGTGCACAACACGTATTACGTGGTCGCGCACTTCCACTATGTGCTGTCGCTGGGTGCCGTCTTCTCGATCTTCGCCGGCTTCTACTACTGGATCGGCAAGATGTCGGGCCGGCAATACCCGGAGTTCTGGGGGAAGGTGCACTTCTGGCTGACGTTCGTGGGCGTGAACCTGACGTTCTTCCCGATGCACTTTCTTGGGCTTTCCGGCATGCCGCGCCGCTACCCGGATTATCCGGAGGCGTTTGCGGGGTGGAATTTCGTGAGTTCGATCGGCTCATACATTGCCGGCGTGTCGGTTCTCGTTTTCCTCTACGTCCTTTACCGGACGTTCACCTCGACGCAGACGGTTCCCGCAAACTACTGGGGTGAGGGGGCAACCACGCTGGAGTGGAGCGTGTCGTCCCCGCCCCCGTTCCATACCTATGAGGAGCTGCCGCGGATCCGCTGAGGGCGGGAGTTCGCAGGCCAGTCCGGGAGTTCCATGAGCGACACCACGCATTCCACGACTTTCGCTGAGGTCGAGCCTCTGCGAGACTGGGTGGTGTTGCTGAAGCCCCGGGTCGTATCTTTGGTGGTGATCACAGGCCTGATCGGGTTGGTGATTGCGCCAGGTCGCCTGCATCCGCTGCTGGCTTGCACGGCGATCGCGTGCATCGCGGTTGCTGCAGGCGCCGCTGGCGCGATCAACATGTGTTGGGAGCGTGATATCGACGGCCTGATGCGCCGTACGCGGTCGCGCCCGATCCCGGCCGGACGTATCGACGCGGACGCTGCGATGGCGTTCGGGGTGACGCTCGCAATTGGCTCGGTCGTGGTGATGGCGTTGGCCACGAATTTGGTTGCCGCCGCCATTCTCGCGACCTCGATCGCATTCTACGTCTTCGTGTACACGGCTTGGCTCAAGCGCCGTACGCCCGCCAATATCGTGATCGGTGGTGCCGCGGGAGCTTTCCCGCCGGTGATCGGTTGGGCGGCGGTAACGGGGCAGGTCAATCTGCTCCCGATCATCCTGTTCGGCATTGTCTTTCTATGGACGCCGCCCCACTTCTGGTCGCTTTCGTTGTATGCCGACGTCGACTACGCACGCGCGGGCATCCCGATGCTGCCGGTCGTGGCCGGACCGCGGGCGACGAGACAGCGGATCGCGATCTACACACTCGCCCTCGTGGCTTGCTCGTTGCTTCCGTGGTTTGCGGGTCTTGCAGGACCTATCTACGCCGTTGCCGCGGCTGTGCTAGGTGCGGGCTACATAGTGGTGGCTGGCCGCGTGTACTTGGACCCGGTTGATACTCAGGGACGTAGCCTCGCGAAGAACGCTGCGGCGCGAACGGCTTTTCGTTTTTCGTTGTATTACCTCGCGGTCCTGTTCGCGGCGCTGGCCGTCGACCAGCTTTTTCCATTGCCGTGAGCGCGCCGATTCCGGGGCGATCGGAACACGCGGATCGCAGTCGGCTTGTCCGAAGTCGTGCGATCGCCGTCCTGCTCGTCATCCTCGTGCTGCTGTTCTACGGCATCACAATCATAAGGCTTGGCCGATTCTGACGAGCAGCGAGCGCGCGTGATGCGTGTACGGGCGACTTTCATGACTGCGTCCGCAGTCGCGATCGTTGTAGGTGGAATGCTCGGTGCTGCGTTCGCATCGCCGGCACTGTATCGGCTCTTCTGCTCTGTGACAGGGTACGGCGGAACACCGCAGACAAGTTTGACAGAACCGGCCTACGCGGACGTCAAGACGAGCATCACCGTTCGCTTCAACGCCGAAACCGCTCCAAACCTTCCGTGGGCTTTCCAACCCGATCAGGCCAGCGTCAAGGTTCCGTTGGGAACTGAGCAGATCGCGTTTTATCGAGCTCAGAATCTCGGAGACCAGCCGATCACCGGGATCGCCATCTACAATGTGACACCCGATCGCGTCGGCCGGTACTTTCATAAGACGGCATGCTTCTGTTTCAACGCGCAGGTTCTCGCTGCCGGTCAGAAGATGGAGTTCCCCCTAACGTTCTGGGTCGACCCGGAGATCAGCCGTGACCCCGACACGAAGGACGTGCGCACCATCACCTTGAGCTACACCTTTTTCCACAGCCTCGATGACGCGCAAGCGGCTGGAGCACTCGCGCATGCCGGGCCGCATGTCGGACCGCTCAGGACGGTCGGCAAACGATGACGTCAGTCGATCACCCCGAGAGCCCAGGATAGAACGCCCTTCTGGGCGTGCAGCCTGTTTTCGGCTTCGTCGAAGACGACCGATTGCGGTCCGTCTATCACCTCGGCAGTCACCTCGTCGCCCCGGTGCGCGGGTAGACAGTGCATGAATACGGCGTCCGGTGCGGCTTGGCGCATAAGGTCGGCCGTGACGCGATACGGGGCCAGCAGGTTGTGCCGATTGCTGTTCGGATCATCGGACATGCTGACCCATGTGTCAGTCACGACGCAGCGGGCATCCTGGACGGCGTAGGCGGGATCCGTGGTCAACTCCACGTCGGCGCCGCGGGATCTTGCCCACTCGATCACTTCAGCCGGTGGCCGCAGCAGGTCCGGCGTCGCGAGCTTGAGACGGAAACCGAAGCGGCCAGCCGCCTCGATCCAGCTTCGCGCGACGTTGTTGCCGTCGCCGAGCCAAGCGACCGTCTGGCGCTTGATCGGTCCGCGCCGCTCCTCGAAGGTCAGGACGTCGGCCATGATCTGACACGGATGTGATGTGTCGGTCAGACCGTTGATGATCGGCACGGACGAATGTGCCGCGAACTCCTCCAGCTTCGATACGCGATCCGTTCTAAACACGATGGCGTCGACATAGCGCGATAGCACGCGGGCCGTGTCGGCGATGGTTTCGCCACGTCCGCTCTGCATGTCGCGCGACGAAAGGACGACAACGTCTCCGCCGAGCTGCCGCATCGCAACTTCGAAACTGACACGCGTGCGCGTACTCGGCTTCTCGAAAATCATGGCGAGCGTCTTGCCGCTCATCGGCCTGGCACCGAACCGCGACCGCTTCGCTTGTATCGCAAAGTCCAGCATGCGTCGTAAGGTTGCCTCGTCCAGGCCGCGCAGGTCGAGAAAGTGGCGGAGCGGGTGCTGCTGGTCGGGCGGCGGCACCACGTCGACCGCCATCTTTGCCACAGTACTCATGGCAGCGTGGCCGTTTTATGCTCGGCCGGCTGGCAGCGCCGGGCGGCGCGCGCGAGCCGTGCGATCGCCTCGTCGACGTCGTCCGCCGTGATGTTCAGGGGAGGCGCAAGCCGCACGACATTGTCGGCCGCAGCGATGGTGAGAAGGTTCTCCGTCATGCAAGCTTTCTGGAAGTCAAGGTTGGCGACCTTGCACTTCACGCCGAGCAGCAGCCCCACGCCACGGACGGACTCGATGACCTCGGAATAGTCCTGTTGCAACGTCTGAAGTCCAGCGCGCAGCCGACGTCCCGACGCGACCACCTGTTCCAGAAACCCGGGCTCCAGAAGCACGTCCAGGACGGCGTTGGCTGCCGCGCAGGCCAGCGGATTGCCGCCGAAAGTCGTGCCGTGGGTGCCAGGGGTCAGGTGACGAGCCGCGTCCTCGGTCGCGAGGATTGCACCCATCGGGAACCCGCCCGCGATACCCTTCGCGAGTGATACCACATCAGGTCGTATGCCGGCCCATTCATGAGCAAGCAGCTTGCCGGTCCGCCCCATGCCGCTCTGCACTTCGTCTATCCCGAGCAACAGCCCGAACTCGTCGCACGCCGCCCGCAACTCCTGCAAAAAGCGGAGGTCTGCGGACCGAACCCCTCCCTCACCCTGGATCGGTTCGACCAGGATGCCAGCCGTCTGGGGGCCGATCGCATCGCGCACGGCGTTCATATTGTTGAACGGCACGTGGTCGAACCCATCGACCACTGGCCCGAAGCCGTTGAGGTATTTCGGGTTGCCAGTGGCCGACAGCATCGCAAGGGTGCGACCATGGAAGGCGCCGTCGAAACAGATGATACGATATCGCTCCGGGCGGCCCGTCCCCGACATCGCCTTTCTGATGATCTTGACCAAGCCCTCGTTCGCCTCAGCGCCCGAATTGCAGAAGAAGACGCTGTCAGCAAAGCTCGCCGTGACGAGACGTTCCGCCAACCTCTCCGCTTGCGGGACGCGGTAGAGATTGGAGACGTGCATGACGCGTGCAGCCTGTGCGGAGATCGCGGCGACCAGCCCCGGGTGGTCGTGTCCGAGCGAGGACGTCGCAATTCCGGCGCCGAAGTCGAGAAAGCGTCGACCATCTGTGCTGACGAGCCAGCTGCCCTCGCCGTGGTCGAAGGCGACGTCCAATCGAGCGTAGGTCGGCATCAGGGCGGGAATGGTCACAGCAGGGCTCTCGGGGTTGATGCAGAAGGGTCTGCACGGGGGCACCGACGCTTATCGGCCGCCAAGATCAATGGCATTGCCCCCTGAAAGGGTCAAACACGCTTCCGCGGCAGCCGCTTGGATGGCAGGTTCGCGTAGTGACGCGTCCTTGGCCGGAACCCAGTTCTGCCGACCTGCTGGAAGCAGCGACCCGCTACCTGTCCCGGTATGCGGCCAGCGAGGCTGCCTTGGTTCGTGTCCTGGAGCGCCGTATCGCGCGTTGGCAGCGGACGGCGGACGGCCGGCCGACCGACATCGCGGCCCAAGCAGCGGCAGCACGGGCCGCTATTCCCGCCATCCTTGCCCGGTTACGAGATGCCGGCGCCCTGGATGATGCTTCGTTCGCTGCGGCGAGGGTTCGGCGGCTGGCTCGTTCGGGCCGCTCGCGGCGCGTCATCGAGGCCCATCTGGCAGCACGGGGGGTGGCCGGCGATGTACGGCAACAGGCGATTGCCGAAAATGCGACCGATGACGTTGTCTCGGCAGTGTTGACGGCCCGGCGTCGGCGCCTCGGGCCATTCCGAAGCGAAGCCGGCTCGGAAAGTAGCTTGGAGAAGGAGATGGCAGCGCTTGCCCGGGCCGGATTCCCGGAGGGCATCGTCCGGCAGGTCATGCGGCTCTCGCGAGCCGAAGCCGACCTGATTGTGGAGCAAGCCTCCGAAGCGCGAGCCCAGGACGCGTGCGCCGAGTAGTGGCGAAAGGTTTGACACTTCCCTCGGGTGTGGTCAGTCTGACCACACCGAGGGGAGCTCCAGCGCAGGAGCTGAGATATCGCTGGCCCAAAGACGGGCAGCGCGATGACCCTTGAACCTGAACCGGGTCATGCCGGCGGAGGGACGGTAAAGTACCGAAAATCCGCTCGGAGTTTGCCCAAGCTGGAGTGCGGCCATGACCGTGCAGACCAAGCCCGTCGCGGTAACCACAGGTGCCATAGCCGGATCACGGAAAGTCTATTCGTGTCCGCCCGGGATTGCCGATCTGCCCGTGCCGTTCCGCGAGGTCGCTCTGCATCCTTCGGCGAACGAGGATGCCGTGCGTCTCTACGACACGTCCGGTCCGTACACGGACCCGGCGGCGGCGATCAATCTGGCTGCGGGGCTGCCTGAGGTCCGGCATCGGTGGATTGAGCGCAGGCAGCTCGAGGGCCAGGCGCCCCGCGCGGTCCGGCCAGAGGATAACGGCTTCGCCGAAGGGGCACGTTTGGTGCCCGCCTGCCCGGCGCGACGGCCTGTCCGCGCCGGCCGATCCGGGGAGCGTGTGACCCAGCTTGATTTCGCTCGTGCCGGTGTTGTCACGGAAGAGATGATCTATGTCGCCCATCGCGAGAACCTCGGTCGAGAGCGTGCGAGCGAAGGTGCTGCCGACCGACGCCGCGAGGGGGAATCGTTCGGTGCGGCGCTTCCGGACTTCGTGACTCCAGAATTCGTGCGCGCGGAAGTTGCGGCAGGGCGGGCGATCATCCCGGCGAACGTCAACCATACTGAGTTGGAGCCGATGATCATCGGCCGGAACTTCCTCGTGAAGGTCAACGCGAATATCGGCAATTCGGCCGTGACTTCGGGTGCAGCGGAAGAAGTCGAGAAGCTTGTGTGGGCCATCCGTTGGGGTGCCGATACGGTCATGGACCTGTCCACCGGCCGCAATATTCACAATATTCGGAGCTGGATCGTCCGTAACTCGCCCGTACCCATCGGAACGGTCCCGATCTATCAGGCTCTCGAGAAAGTTGACGGGGATCCGGAGAAGCTTGGCTGGGACGTTTTCAAGGACACGCTCATCGAGCAGGCGGAGCAGGGGGTCGATTATTTCACGATCCATGCCGGAGTACGCCTCGCCTATGTTCCGCTGACCGCGAAACGTGTGACCGGGATCGTCTCGCGTGGCGGCTCGATCATGGCGCGCTGGTGCTTGGCGCATCACAAGGAGAGCTTCCTCTACGAGCGCTTCGCCGAGATCTGCGACATCATGCGCCGCTACGATGTCTCCTTCTCGCTAGGAGACGGCCTAAGACCTGGTTCGATCGCCGACGCAAACGATGCCGCGCAGTTCGCCGAACTGGAAACGTTGGGGGAGCTGACCGAGATCGCGTGGGATCATGGTTGCCAGGTCATGATCGAAGGGCCCGGACACGTCCCGATGCAGAAGATCAAGGTAAACATGGAACAGCAGCTGCAAAGCTGCAGAGAGGCGCCGTTCTACACGCTTGGCCCGCTGACCACCGATATCGCGCCAGGCTATGACCACATTACGAGCGCGATCGGCGCCGCCATGATTGGCTGGTTCGGAACTGCGATGCTGTGCTACGTGACGCCGAAGGAGCATCTCGGATTGCCGAATCGGGATGACGTCAAGACAGGTGTCATCACTTACCGCATTGCGGCCCATGCGGCCGATCTCGCGAAGGGCAACCCGTCCGCCCAGTTGCGAGACGACGCGCTTTCACGGGCGAGGTTCGAATTCCGGTGGGAAGACCAGTTTAATCTGTCGCTGGATCCAGACACGGCGCGCAGTTTCCACGACGAGACGCTGCCAAAGGACGCGCACAAAGTCGCGCACTTCTGTTCGATGTGCGGACCGAAGTTCTGTTCGATGAAGATCACACAAGATCTGCGGGCAGAGGCCGAGAGGCTGGCGGCCATGGACCTCAAGTCGGAGGAATTCCGGTCGCGTGGCGCCCAGCTCTATGTCGCCGAGGCGGTGGACTGAGCCGACCAGCGATGAGCACGGATGTTCAGGAACCGCCGCAGCGGAGCGATCTGGTCGGGGTGCTCCGGCAAGCAAGTGGTGCGCAGGTGGTCGTGCTGGGCGACGTCATGCTTGACCAGCAGGTTAACGGCTCGGCGCACCGCCTGTCGCCAGAGGCACCGGTTCCGGTACTTCGTCCGACAGCAAGAACTTATACAGCAGGAGGCGCTGCCAACGTCGCACTGAACGTTGCGGCGATGGGCGCGTCAGCGACGCTGATCGGTGCAGTCGGGTGCGATGCCGCTGGGGACACCTTGACAGGCATGATCGATGCCCACGAGCTGATGACCAACCGTCTGTATCGTAGTCCTGAGCGATTCACGACGGTCAAGACGAGGTATGTTTGCGGCGGCCAGCAGTTGCTGCGAGTCGATGAGGAGGAGACCTCACCTATCGCGGGAGATGAACAGGCGCAGATCATCGGCTCACTTCGAGCAGCAATCGGCAACGCCGATGTTTTGATCCTGTCTGATTATGCCAAAGGCGTTCTTTGCGACGGTGTATTGGCCGCTGCCATCCGACTTGCGCGCGACAACGGCGTGTCGATTGTGGTTGATCCCAAGCGCGCGGATTTCACACCCTATGCCGATGCGACCGTGATCACCCCGAACGAACACGAAGCGCGTGCGGCGACGGGTATCGACACGAGCACCGATGCTGGTGCCGCTGCCGCTGCGCAGGCGATCATTGAAAGCGCACATATCCCGGCTGTAATCGTCACGAGATCGAGCAAGGGTCTCACGGTGATGCAGGCTGGAGGCGCGGCCCAGCATATTTCCACCGATGCCCGCGAGGTAGCAGATGTTTCCGGCGCCGGGGACACATTCGTCGCGGCCCTGTCTGTGGCCCTGGCTGGCAGCGCCCCGCTCAGTTCAGCCGCAAGGCTTGCGAATGCCGCTGCCGGGATCGCGGTCGGCCACCATGGGACCGCCATTGTTTCCGCTGCAGACATCGAGAGCGCGCTTATCCTTCGTGATCTCGCCGCCACGGACATGAAGATCGTGACGCTTCAGGAGGCCGTCGCTTGCGCGCGAACGTGGCGCCGCAACGGTATGGTCGTCGGCTTCACAAATGGGTGCTTTGATCTCGTTCACCCGGGCCATGTCCGACTCCTGGCGCAAGCACGCGCATCCTGCGATCGCTTGATCGTGGGGCTGAACAGCGACTCCTCGGTCGGACGCCTGAAGGGAACGTCACGACCTCTACAGAACGAAATAGCGCGCGCAACGGTCTTGGCGTCACTCGCAGTAGTCGACCTGGTCGTGATCTTCGGTGAAGACACGCCGCTCGCCCTGATCGAAGCGATCCAGCCGGGGTTGCTCGTCAAGGGAGCAGACTACCGTCGCGATCAGGTTGTCGGAGCCGACTTGGTCCAGACATGGGGAGGCGATGTGATGCTAGTTGAGTTGGAGCAGGGGCACAGCACTTCGTCGTTGGTGTCGCGGGCACGCGATCAGCAACTAGCCTGATCTAGCCGCTTAGTCTGCAAGGGATCTTTGATGTCGCGCGCGCGTGCGGCGATGCTCAACGGCATTATGCTTGGCTATGGCTTCGCCGCTGGACTGCCATTGCCACTATCAGGCTTTACCTTGCGGCAGTGGCTGACGGTAAGCGGCATCTCTCTGACACTGCTGGGTCTCACGGCGAACATCAGCCTACCTTACACACTCAAGCCATTGTGGGCGCCGTTTCTCGATCGGTTGCCGCCAGGGCCCCTGGCCCGGTTCGGTCGCCGGCGCGGATGGCTGCTTCTGATTCAGCCCTCTCTCGTTCTGGCCTGCGTGATGCTGGCGCTTTCTCGCCCCGATGTTGGGCCGCTGAGATCGCTACTGGCTGCTAGCCTCGTCTGCTTCCTGTCCGCAAGTCAGGACATTGTCATCGACGCTTGGCGCATCGAGACTTTCGAGGAGAGCCGCCAGGGCTCAGCGCTGGCGGCATACATCTGGGGCTATCGGCTGGCGCTATTGGTTGCGGGCAGCGGGGTGCTGTTCCTGTCAAACCGTATCGGTTGGCCCGCGTCGGTCGGAGCAATGGCGGCGCTGCTATGTGGCGGGCCGCTACTGACTGTGCTCGCGCCGGAACCACCGTTGAGGGCCATCCGCTCTCTCACGAGCCGCATATCCTGGACTCTGTTCATCCAGCCTCTGCGAGACCTGTGGAACCGTGCCGGATCATCTCTCATCATTGCGTTTGTAGTTCTTTTCAAGCTCGGCGAAGCCATGGCGGGCGTTATGACGATCCCGCTATACCGGCATCTTGGCTTCACGACGTCGCAGGTCGCGGCCACGGGGCTCTATAGCCTCGCCGCTACGATCGTGGGCTACGCGTGCGGCGGCGTCCTAACCGGAAATTTCGGGACAGGCCGTGCGCTTATCGCGACGGGCTTCGTGCAGACTGCGGCGCTGGGCATGTACCTGGGGCTGGCCCAGCTGCCAGGCAACGAGGCTATGCTTGGCGCCACCGTTGTCGTCGAGGCATTTACCCAGGGAATGGCCGACGCGGCCTTCCTGACGTATTTGTCGAGTCTTTGCTCGGTGGCGTTCACAGCGACCCAGTACGCCGTGCTCTCCTCATTGGCAGCACTGGGTTTGCACACCTTGGGTGGCCTCTCCGGCTTGCTCGCCGCTGGACTAGGATGGACTCGCTTCTACACCCTCACGCTGGTCGCAGCATTGCCTGCGATGGCTTTGATGATCGTGATCGTCCGACGCTATCCGCCGCCAGCAGAGTCCACAGCAACCGCGTGACGCGCGGTCAATGGAGCGCTTGCACGATTTCCTCGGTCATCTTCTTAGCATCACCGAACAGCATCATCGTGTTCGGCCGGAAGAACAGCTCGTTTTCGACACCGGCATAGCCGGATGCCATCGACCGCTTTACAAACAGCACCGTCTTGGCCTTGTCGACTTCGAGGATCGGCATTCCATAGATGGGCGATTGTTTATCGGTCTTGGCGGCGGGGTTGGTGACGTCGTTCGCACCGATGACGTAGACGACGTCGGCCGTCGAGAACTCGTTATTGATTTCCTCCAGCTCGAACACCTCGTCGTAAGGAACGTTCGCTTCAGCAAGAAGCACGTTCATGTGTCCGGGCATGCGGCCGGCGACCGGATGGATCGCATACTTCACTTCGACACCTTCTGCCTTGAGCACATCGCTCATCTCGCGAAGCGCGTGCTGCGCCTGAGCGACCGCCATGCCGTAACCGGGAGCGATGATGATTTTGGACGCGTTCTTCATGATGAAAGCCGCATCCTCGGCGGCGCCGCTTCTGACGCTGCGCTCCCCAGCCGCCCCGCCAGCAGCGGCCGCGGTGCCGGTATCCGTGCCAAAGCCCCCGAGCAGCACGTTGATGATGCTGCGGTTCATGCCTTTGCACATGATGTACGACAGGATAGCGCCGGAAGCGCCCACGAGGCTGCCGGTGATGATGAGAGCGAGATTCTGAATCGTGAACCCGATGCCGGCCGCCGCCCAGCCTGAATAGCTGTTCAGCATCGAGATGATCACCGGCATGTCTGCGCCGCCAATCGGGATGATGAGCAGGAAACCAAGACCGAAAGCGAGCAGCGCGATAAGCCAGAAGAGCGGCTGCGAGCCAGTCACAACGAAGGCTGCGATCAACGCAACCGCAATGACGCCGAGGAGCGCGTTCAACCGATGCTGCTGGGGGAAAATGATCGGCGCGCCACGCATGATCCCCTGCAGCTTGGCGAACGCGATCACCGAGCCCGAGAATGTTATGGCGCCGATCGCCAGCCCAAGCGACATCTCGATGCGGGATTGTACGTGGATCGCGCCCGGATGGCCGATCCCGAACGCTTCGGGGGCGTTCAATGCGGCGGCCGCCACGAACACGGCGGCCATGCCGACGAGCGAATGGAACGCCGCGACAAGCTGCGGCAGCGCCGTCATTTGGATTCGGCGCGCAATGTAAACCCCGATCGAGCCGCCGACTGCAATCGCCGCGACGATGCGGGCGTAGCTGGCCGCATGAATGTTCGGATGCAGGAGCGTCGCCACGACCGCGATCGCCATCCCGGCCATGCCGAACTGATTGCCCCGCCGAGAGGTGACCGGGTGGGACAGGCCACGCAAGGCCAGGATGAACAGGATAGCCGCGATCAGGTATGCGAGTGCTGTCAGGCTTTCCGACATGATCTACTTCTTTGACCTGAACATCGAGAGCATACGCTGTGTGACGACGAAGCCACCGAAGATGTTCACGCTTGCCAGTGCGGTGCCGGCAACGCCGAAGCCGATCGCCCAGGTGCTGTCGCCCAGACCTGTGGCGAGCATCGCGCCCACGATGATGACGGAGCTGATCGCGTTGGTCACCGCCATCAATGGGGAGTGCAACGCAGGCGTCACGTTCCAGACGACGTAGTAGCCGACGAAACACGCCATCAAAAAGATTGCGAACAGAAAGATAAATGGTTCCACGCCGCCCGCCACGGTCGCCGGGACAACGGTCTGCGCAGCGGCCTGCGCCTGTTGAGCCAGAGCGTGCGCCTCATCGGCGATCCGATTGGCTTGTTCCGCTATTGTGTTCGGATTCACTGTTCAAGACCTCATGCGGCTTGTGCAGGAACGAAGGAAGGGTGGACGATCTGGCCGTTCCGGGTAAGTAGCGTCCCTTTAACGATGTCGTCCGACTCGGGCAACGCGGGCGCCTTCGCGTTCTTGTCCCAGAAGGTCGTCAGGAACGTGAGAAGGTTGCGAGCGTACAGGCTGCTTGCCGCGACCGGAATTCGGCCGGGCCAGTTTCGATATCCCAGGATCGTCACACCGTTCGGAGTTTTGGTTCGCTCGCCCGGCGTCGTCGACTCGCAGTTGCCGCCGGCGTCTGCTGCAAGGTCGACGATCACGCTGCCCGGCTTCATCGCATTCACCATGGCCGACGAGACGATAACCGGCGCCTTTCGCCCCATGACCAGGGCGGTGCAGATGATGATGTCGTTCTTGGCAACTGTGGTCGCCATCAACTCGGCCTGCCGGCGCCGGAAGGCCTCGCTCATTTCCCGGGCGTAAGCACCGGTCTGCGATGCGGTTTCTTCGTCCTCGACGCCGACAAACGAAGCACCGAGCGACTTGATCTCTTCCTTGGCGGCCGGACGGACATCAGTTGCCGAGACGATTCCGCCCAAGCGACGGGCGGTGGCGATTGCCTGCAGACCCGCGACACCGGCCCCGACGATGAAGACCCGTGCGGGCGGGACTGTGCCTGCTGCGGTCATCATCATGGGAAAGCCGCGTTCGAAGGTAGCTGCAGCTTCGATCACTGCGCGATAGCCGGCCAAGTTGGCCTGACTAGATAGAACGTCCATTGCCTGTGCACGGGTGATACGAGGCAGCAATTCCATCGCCACGCAATCGATACGGGCCGAAGCCAAAGCCTGGACAAGGCCCGGATCCGCTGCCGTGTCGGCGATGCAGATCAGCAACGCTCCGGACCGAAACAGCGCCCTGTGCTCGGCATCCGGCATGCGGACGGCGAACACGATGTCGGCCTCGTGTAGCGCTTCGGCGGGACCCGGCGCGACGGTCGCCCCGGCCCCGGCGAAGTCGGCATCCGAGATGGCCGAATGCTCGCCGGCCCCGCTCTCCACAGTAACGGAAAGCCCCAGCGCGATCAGTTTCTTGACCGTGTCAGGGGTCGCGCTGACACGCGTCTCGTCTACGTGTCGTTCCTTTATCACGGCGAGCCGCACTACCGCCTCCCTCCCGTTTGCCGTCAGTGTCAGCGAGAAGCCGCTGCCCGAGCGTCCACGCGCGTATTGATGCGTGCGTCCCGACGGTTAGGCAAGGGGAGGGTCTGATGGACGCGGCGGATTCAAACCGCCGCGGGTTCGCCTTTCAAGCCGGCCTCCGCGAGCGCCTCCGCTTGTCGCTCTTCGAGCGCTGTCCGATCGAAATCATCGATCAGGTCGTGGAACATTCGCGACCAGTTCAGCTTGGCGCGGAGACGAAGGAAAACGGACCCAAGCCCAATCGCCGACCGGTCCATCAACACGAATTCGCGCGGCGGCCGCACGCCGCCCAGACGCTTGAGGCCGGCATACACCTGCTCGGCGACCTCCCGCCCATATTGGGGGTCATTGCTTTCCTGTATCAGGCGTGGCCGGTCATCCAGCAGCGGCTCGTACAGGAAGCGGGCCCATTGGTTCAAAACCTCCATCTTCTCGCGGCTCAGCTGAGTGAACCCCCAGCTTTCGTAGGCATGGCTCGCTAGATCATCGTCGCCGTCCCGAATGCCCTTATAGAGGTCGATCACTCCTGCGACGAACTTCGAGGGGAAGATACGAATCGCCCCATAGTCCAGCAGGTTGAGCGTGCTGTCTTCCCGCACCTGATAGTTGCCGAGGTGGGGGTCCCCGTGAATGATTCCGAAGCGATAGAACGGTACGTACCACGCGCGAAACAGAGCGCGCGCGATCGCGTCCCGTTCTTCCTGGGGAGGCGACTGCGTGAGGCGGTCCTGCAAGGCGCGGCCTTGTAGCCAAGTCATTGTCAGCAACCGGGTTGTGCAGAGCCGACCGATTGCGGAAGGCACATGGACCGTGGGTTCGGTCGAAAGCATATAGCCGTAGAGCCGCATGTTCGCCGCCTCGCGGCGATAATCGAGCTCTTCCCGCAGGCGTTCCGAAAGCTCCTTATAGATCTCGTCGTTCTGTATCGCGTTGTCCATGCGATGGTAGATGGCCATCGCGACACGAAGCTGGCGGAGGTCAGCTTCCACCGTGCTCGGCATGTCCGGATACTGAAGCTTGCACGCGACTTCGGTTCCGTCCTTCAAGGACGCGCGGTGGACTTGTCCCAGGCTGGCTGCAGCGGATGCAGCCTCGCCAAATGTCTCGAAGTTGGACCGCCAGTCTGGACCGAGCTCGGCGGCCATTCGCCGGCGCACGAAATTCCACCCCATCGGTGGTGCATTCGCCTGTAGCTGCGAGAGCTCTTCAGCATATTCCGCGGGTAGCGCGTCCGGAACTGTGGAAAGGAACTGGGCCACTTTCATCAGCGGGCCCTTCAGTCCGCCTAGCGCAGCTTTCAAGTCCTCCGCATGTGTGCCGCGGTCCGTCCTGACCCCGAAGATGCGCTCGCCGGCAACACGGGCCGCAATGCCGCCGACGGCACCGGAGGTGCGGGCGAAGCGGCGGAGCTCGCCGAAGAGATTGCTCCTGATCGGCTCAGCCATCGGAAATGCGCTCCAGCTCGTCGATCCAGCCCGCTAGCACATCGAGCCCACGGTCCCAAAATACCGGGTCGGTCGCATCGACACCGAAGGGTGCGAGCAGCTCCTGGTGCCGTTTGGTTCCACCAGAACGCAGGAGATCCAGATACTTGGACTGGAACCTCGGGTGGCCGCTCTCGAACAACGCATACAGAGCCGATACGAGGCATTCACCGAATGCATATGCATAGACGTAGAACGGGCTATGCACGAAATGCGGGATGTAAGCCCAGTACGTTCCATAGTCAGGCGTGAAGTCGAAGGCCGGCCCTAGGCTTTCGGATTGCACACGCAACCAGATGTCATCAATTCGCGTCGGTAGAAGCTCGCCCGACTTGCGCTCGGCGTGTAATTGCGCCTCGAATTGATAAAACGCGATCTGGCGGACAACGGTGTTCAGAGAGTCCTCGATCTTTGCAGCCAGCAAGCGCCGTCGCCGGCGCGGGTCCGTCTCGCTGTCGAGCCAAGCCCGGAAAGTCAACATTTCTCCGAAGACGCTGGCTGTCTCTGCGAGCGTGAGTGGCGTCGAGGCGAGTAGGTAGCCCTGTTGGGCGGACAGTGTCTGATGCACCGCGTGACCAAGCTCGTGGGCAAGTGTCATCACGTCGCGGGAGCGCCCGTAATAATTCATCAGGACATAGGGATGAACCGAAGGCACAGTTGGATGCGAGAACGCGCCTCCCGCCTTGCCGGGACGCAGACTCGCATCTATCCACGGGCGGCCAAGAAACGCTCGTACTTGTTGTCCTAGCTCAAGACTGAAGCGCTCGTACGCGGCCGTGACATGCGAGACTGCCTCGTTCCAAGGAATGCGACGATTGTCATCACCAGGCAATGGCGCGTTCCGGTCCCAGTGCTGCAGTTTTTCAAGACCGAGCCAGCGCGCCTTCATACTGTAATAGCGGTGCGACAAGCGCGGATATGCGGCGGTCACTGCCGATACGAGGGCGTCAACCACCTCATTCTCGACCATGTTGGACAGGTTTCGGTGGCTTACCGGCCGATCGTAGTGGCGCCAATCGTCGATGATCGCCTTGTTCTTCGCCAGCGTGTTGAGAACGAGCGACGCCGTAGGCCGAATGCTCTCAAGTGCGCGCGACAGCGCTTCGGCCGTCTCCTGTCGGACCTGTCTTCTCGCCTCCGACAGCTTGCTGAGAGCCTCGCTCAATGTGAGCTCTTCAGCGGCCACTTGTATCCTCATCGTGGCAAACGTCTGGTCGAACAAGCGCCCCCACCCGCGGTCAACAACATCCTTCTCGTTCAAGAGCCTCTCGAGGTCGTCACTGAGTTGATGCTTGCGAAAGACGCGCAGATCGCGGAGCCAAGGCCTCCACGGACGGACCGATTGGTGGTTCTGCCAAGTCTCGACCGTTTCGTCGTCGAGGCGATTGATCTCTAGGGTAAAGAACAACAGCTCACTTGTTGTCGAGGTGGCCTGCTCGGTGACGAACTGGAGAAGCTGCCCGGAGGCCGGGTCGTCTGATTGAGCGCTGAACGACAACTCCGCGAACGCGGACAGGCGCGCGAGAGACTCTTCGATTTCCTGGTACGCATCCGCTGCCGCCGCGAAGTCCTCCGGCTCGAGAAATGCAACTCTTCCCCTGTACTTGGCGGCAAAACCATGCGCGCGGTCTTCGATCGCTCCCAGCGCGGCCCGTAGCTCCGCAAGGCGGGCGGCTGGGAACAGGTCGGTAAGATCCCAGGTAGGCAGCCCGCCTTCGTCAGGTCGGTCCTGTGCCTCAGCGGGGTCGTGCAGAGCGTACTCGCGACTGCCGAAATGACGTCTCATGGGATGCTGTCGCTTGTCTGCCCTTCGCCGCTGCTGATGTATGGCCTCGGCGTCGATCGTCAAAGGGCTCGGGCCGCGTGTCAGTCAGGTTCAACCCCTCGGCCGTGTCCCCGGCGACACTGGCGATCAACTCCAGGTACGCAGTCAGGTAGTCCGGCATGGCCAGGTTTGCTTCGGCCCACTCTCGTGCCCCCGCGCGGAGCCGCGTGGCCAAGGACTGATCTTCCAGCACGTTCAGAATCGCGTCGGCCAACCGATCAGGATCGAAGAATGGGGTGAGAAGTCCCGTACGCTGATGCTGGATGAACTCGCGCACCGGTGGCGTGTCACTGCCAACGACGGCGCAGCCGACCGCGAGGGATTCCCGAAGCGACCAGGATGCAACGAACGGATAGGTGAGATAAACGTGGGCGTCCGAACGCTGCAGCAAGCGGATGTAGGTTGCGTGCCTATCCGGTTTCCGCACACAGCCGCAACATGTAGTGCGCGGGCATCGGCCATCACTTGAAGTAAAGCACCTTTTTGTCCGACAGACGTTACTTTGTTATATTGCCACGAATAATGCGG
>Ga0074045_10000443_pt1 | contig 40536 bp, 44 predicted proteins | sample BogForMeECP23OM2_FD_94442 | JGI IMG/M metagenome (GOLD analysis project Ga0074045, IMG submission 94442) | Bog forest soil microbial communities from Calvert Island, British Columbia, Canada - Bog Forest MetaG ECP23OM2 | ecosystem: Environmental > Terrestrial > Soil > Wetlands ...
ATGTCGGTTCTCTCCGCCAACGCTTCAGTATAATTACCATTCGTAACTTCATAATTCGCACGCGTGACCTGTTCCACCGCTAATAGCAGATGGCCGTTCCTAGGATTAACCGCGAACGATTGAAATTGGCTTGTCCTAAACGGCGCGTTATCGTAGCCGTGATTCATTGTGCTAGTAACTTCTATTGGTAGGGTAAACGTAAGTCCGCCATCGGTCGACTTGACAACGTATTCCTCTCTCTGCCCAAAACCGGGGACATTTGATTCTACAGATGGCACTGCGGCCATCGATGTGTAGCTAACGTATAGCGTCCCATCTGGTCCGATTGCTAGAATCGGATTAACAAAGCTCACATTCCCAGATGCGATTGGGCTTATGCGGATTGGTTGAGAGAAACTCTCGCCTTCATCCGTAGATTTTGAGATCATTATGCTGCCGGCCAATTTCGTTCCGATCTGGAACGCGATCCACGCCAGATACACCGTACCGTAATGCGCACTATCCCGGAAGTTGTCAATAGCTATCCACCCCTTACTCGATACTACGTTTGGTTGAGGTTCGAAAACCGGTTTACCGCCATTCGCTATACCCCAAGCTGAGCCACCGTCGGTCGATTTCACCACGTAGAGAGGGAAGTGGCCTCTGAATACGGGTAATACGGCTGCGTACAAGTCTCCGGAGCGATCGATCGCAATGCTAGGGTCATAGGTGCCTACACTACTAGAGAAGTTCGGCTGTGAACAATCGAACCCTGTAACCAAATGTTGACCCCATGTTACGCCTCCGTCGTTGGAATCAATTTCAGCTGCTGATCCCGAAAAAAAATTGTTAGTGACGTCGAAAATGAACTGGGTTGATCCCACCAAGTGATCGAGATCGGATGGGTCGACGATTAACGTCGATCCTACGTTTGCAGTAAATTCAACATTGTGCACGCATTGGTTTGTGCGCAGATCCATCGCTGTGCCGTTGATTGGTGCAGTGACCTGCAAATTCGCTATTCCAACGTTGTTAGCCTCGAACCCGCCGCTTGGGCTGATACTCGTTCGGATATTTCCCGTCGAGACAAGCGTCAATGACAAGATTAAGATGGCAACGAGACGCGAATTCATGACACAACTCAGCCGCATCGTTTTAGATTAAATACCATGGTTGCACAATCCAATATTCGACTTTCTCTAGCGCAAATTCCTCTCGAAAGCCTATTCGAGCTCCACTAGTTATCTGCCATTAGGGCGTTGATTTTTCCTTCATGCTGTTCAGACAATCTTCATCTTCGACATTATGATATCGAATGTTTAGCTCACCATAACCGAGGTTTATACAAAATATAAGCTCGTCATGGTCCTGTAACATTTTTCTCCTGGATCATGAACTCTCAGGAAACAAGTTTTTTGGCCAGGCCCCATCTACAATAAAGAAGGAGTTGGGTATAATTCGACGCTTCTCGCGCCGTGAAGTTCTAGCCGGCGGTAGCTTAGCCGTGGTCGGCTTTGGATTAGGATTCGGAGTTAGCGACCTGGTTAGTATTCCACCGAGTCCTCAGGCTGTTGGATCCCCTGCCACACCGAACGATGCTCTACAGACATTACTGCAAGGCAATCAACGATTCGTTTCAGGATCGACTGTCGTTTATCCAAATCAATCCGTTGAGTTAAGGACGCAGCTTGCTGGAGGTCAATCCCCTTGGGCGGTAGTGCTTGGATGTATAGATTCACGCGTACCCCCTGAGCTAGTATTTGACGTTGGCCTAGGCGATCTTTTCGTATCAAGAACAGCAGGACAAGTGATTGACGACGTGGTGCTCGGAAGTATCGAATTTGGCGTAGAGGAATTCAACACGGTACAGTTGGTGATGGTGCTTGGACATGGAAGTTGTGGAGCCGTAAAAGCCGCAATTCAGACCATTCAATCAAACGGTCATGCGGACGGTAGTATCCAATCCTTAGTTGACGCAATTCAGCCTGCTTACGAAAGTGCGCTGGGACAGCCAGGAGATTTAGTCGGCAATGTGATAAACGCTAACGTCGCAGTTGAGGTTGAGAAGCTCAAATCCGTCGACATAATATCTAACGCCATTAGCGCAGGATCAATCGCTGTGGTTGGAGCATATTACGACTTAGGAACAGGCCAAGTAACGGTCACTGTTCCGCCAAGCTAATGATTTCATGCAGTTACTCTCTGAACACGAATCTTTGCGATCTGCAATTCATCTCCCCCTTCGAGACTCAAATTTGTCCCACACCGGGGGCATAGCAATGATGGAAGGACGAAGTGAAATGATTCATCTTGCCTTTCGAAAGTGTCTTTGAAATTGCAGTTGGGGCAACTTACTTTGGCTTGGATCTCCTCAACTAGTAGCTTCGACCCGCTTAAACTGGTTCGTTTCACAAGAAGATTGTAAGAGTAGACTAGTTGTTCGACTGAGACTGATCTTAGTCTTCCGATTCTAACGTAGACCTCCAATAGTTTACCACAATTACTGTCCTTCTTTTGATAATCAAGAAGGTTGTTGACCAAGATTGTGGCGATAGAGAACTCGTGCATTACGCCCACTGATGATCTAGTCTAGTCCCAAGCTTCTTCCGACTTCCACGATCCCGTCGTTTCTCCTACAGCTAATTGGGACAACACACGCATTAGGGTTAATCGTCGCGATATCATTTCTCAATTTCGAAGGATCAACCTCCATTACTTGAGCCAAGTCGATTTTGTTGATTGCCACCGTATCCGCCTCGATGAACATCATTGGATGTTTCACGACCATGTACGGGCCTTCGGTCACGCTGATTACAACAATGCGTTTGTCTGATCCGAGTGGAAATTCTGCGGGGCAGATCAAATTACCTACATTCTCTATGAAGATTAAATCCAGCTCATTCAGCTTTAGTCTGGCTAAGGCTTTCTTGATTAGGTTCGCGTCGAGATGGCATTCTTTGCCCGTGTTCACTTGCACGGTTGGAACGTTTTCCTCAGCGATAAGATCCGCGTCTATCGTAGTCGTGACATCGCCTTCGATAACTGCAATTCGGTAACGATTTTTCAGGATCGAAACCATGGCTTTGATTAAAGACGTCTTTCCAGAACCTACTGAACCCATGACGTCGATCGATGTAATTCCATGTTCCCTCATTACTCGATGATTTTCCAGTGCGAGTTCCTTGTTCACTCTCAGAATGTCCGTTTCTAACTCAATATCGAATACTTCACCTTCAGATGAAGTAATCACCTCAGCGTTGGTTGCCATAGCAATCTTTGATGTTGCGTCTAGATAATGAACCTGATCTCGAATACCGGAGGTCGGGAATTGCTTTACATTCAGATTAGTGATAGATACGACTTGATAAGTGGACTCATATGGCTTCAGATATCATAACACTTGCTCATGGCGCCGGCGGCTCAGTGATGCAGTCGCTCATCAAACAGTACGTCCTGAAACATTTGGGAGGCGCAAACGTGGAGGTGCCTCTCACAGCTCTGGATGACGCCGCGGTAGTTGACGGAATTGTCTTGAAGACAGATTCCTACACCGTGAAACCCATCTTCTTTCCCGGGGGGGACATAGGACGTCTTGCGATCTGTGGTACCGTGAACGATATTTGCATGATCGGTGGCGAACCCGTAGCCCTGGCGGAAGGGTTCATCATAGAAGAAGGTTTGAGCCTCTCGGACTTCGATAAGATACTTCTGAGCATGAGACAGACTTGCGATGAGGCGCAAGTTTCGGTTGTAACGGGAGATACGAAGGTGATGGAGAGAGGGGCTTTGGAAAAAATCGTCATCAACTCTTCCGGAATCGGAAGACGAAACGCCTTCTTGGATCATAATTTGAGTGAAGTGAGACAATATCGAAATTGTAACAGTCAGTGGTTACTGGATTCCAATGTTCGGAAAGGAGATAACATCATACTCTCCGGAACGATCGGCGATCATGGCATTTCTGTTCTTTCCGCGCGAGAAGGATATGGATTCGAAACTAGAATTGAGTCGGATGCTGCCCCCCTGAATCATTTGACCAGTGACATGCTTCAAGTTGGAGGTATAGTCGCAATGAAGGATCCTACGCGAGGTGGCTTGGCGAACTTACTAAATGAATGGAGCGAGAAGTCACGCATTGGTATCCTATTGCATGAGCAGGATATTCCAATCAAGCAGGGAGTACAATCGGCATGCGAAATGTTAGGGTTAGACGTAATGGAGATCGGGAACGAGGGGAAGGTCGTTGCTGCAGTTGTTCCAGAGAAAGTGGAAGATGTTCTGGCCGCCATGAAACGAAGTTCGGTGGGAAAAGAGGCGATCGTAATAGGCGAAGCGACCTCAGAGTTTGATGTCGTCGCAATGGAGACTGTTGTAGGGGGTAGACGAATAATTCCTCCACCCGCCGGCGATCCTGTTCCGAGAATATGTTAAGTCCGACAACGCATTGCGGCGAGAACCTTGTGTTCCGCCCAGATCTTGCATGTACCTTCAGCCGAAACCATGGTCGGTCCTTTCGGGGAAGCCGGCGTGCACGCCGTCATGTATAGCGGACATTCCGGTGGGTCAATTTTGCCAAGAATTACGTCTCCGCACCTTGCTTCAGGTACGAACTGCTCCGCTCCCGGTGTCTCCTTCAAGCCGTACCTTACGCGTGCGTCAGAATCGACAAACTCTTCCCTAATTCTGAATCCGGAATCAGGAATGGTCGCTACTCCCCGCCAGTAGCCATCCACTCTTTCGAACACCTTATCCATTGTCTGCTGTGCCCGGATGTTTCCTTCCCAAGTCACCGCTCGAGTGTACTCGTTCTCCATCTTTGGTTCGTTGTCAACAATCTGTTTTAGGAGCATAGTAACGGAAATCAGAATATCAATAGGCTCGAAGCCTGCAAACGCCATCGGCTTAGGCGTCTTCTCAAAGTAAGGTTGGTAGGCCTTCATGCCAGTTACCGTGGCTGCATGACCGGCATTGATGAACCCGTCAACAGCTAGTTCAGGTGATGACGCGACTACGCCCACCGCCGGCGGTACATAACGATAGGAGACTAGGAAAGTAAGATTTCGAGGTGGTCCCTTGATGATTTCGTACGCAGTGGGTGGAGCAGTTGTCTCGAACCCCACCGCAAAGAATACGAATTCGCGTTGCGGATTTGATTCGGCTATCTGAACCGCATCATGAACGCTGTAAACCACCTGAACTCCTCCTCCTGCCGCTTTAGCCTCGAACAGAGACATATCCGAACCTTTCGCCCTTGACATATCACCATACGTGAGAATCGTCTTTCCCTGCAGAGAAAGTTTCGTAACTGAATCAATATCCGCAGCAGGAGTCACGCAGACGGGACACCCAGGACCCGCACGCACTTCAACGTTCAAGGGAAGGAGTGTACGGATCCCGAAGTGGGTTATTGTCCATTCATGTGAACCGCAAACGTGCATAAGTAAGACGGGTTTTCTGATCTTCTCTGCGAGCCTTCCAATCTCAAGGCGCAGTTTCTTGGCTAAAGTTGGATCACGATATCCCTCTAAAATCAACTAAGCCCTCCCCTAACTTCTCTCTCATACGAAGCGCGATCGCCTGGAAGCGAATCGAGTATTTCTCGCCAGTACTTCAGCGTCTTTAACGCCTCCGACTGATTTACAAGTTGGATCGCGTATCCGGCATGAACCAAAACGTAGTTGCCGATCTGAGCTGCTACTAGTGAAACGTTGACTCCATCACGAATAGTTCCTTCACCGAAATCTACTCTGGCAAAATCTCCTTCGATAGCAACTACTTTACCCGGATACGCTAAACACATGTTGCAGTCTCATGAATGTCTACTTGGTCGACTTATTAGGTTGTGGAAGAACAACCACATAATGGAAAAGGACCTGTATGGGCGATCCTTACGATCTGGCGCACGCGGGGAAAATAATAGAGATTAACGGGGAATCGGCAAGGGTGGAAATTGGGGGAGGCACTATTATTGACATCAGCATTGCCCTCGTTGACGCTAAGGTTGGAGACTTTGTCTTAGTTCATGCAGGATACGCAATTTGCATAATGGACATGAAGAAAGCTCGTCAGGCTCTCGACGAATGGGGAAAAGAGACTACCTAGGAAGTTTTTCGATCACTCGAACGATGCCAAGTACGCTTGACCGAGTGAAATTCCTCCGTCGCCTGGTGGCACGGAAATGTTGCTTACGAAATTGAAGCCTGCCCGAGATATGAATTTGCGTATCGAGACTGAAATATGCTCGTTTAGGGCGACGCCGCCTGAAAATCCGATCGTCTTAATCCCACTCTCTTCTGCAATTCGGATAGCAGCGTTCGCGAGCCCGTGTGCCAAGCAGCTCTCAGCAGAATACGCAAGATCTGCTGGACTATGCCGATGAATGCAGTCATAAATGCTCTGAACTAATTTTGTCGTTCCGATAGTGGGCAGATCTAACTGCGGGTCAAGTTCAAGTCGATCGCGGCCGCCGTACGCGGTAGCCTCCAAACGCATCGCTGGTTCACCTTCATATGACCTTTCGAAACTCAACCCCAGAATTGCAGCGACGGCATCGAGCACGCGTCCGCAGCTGCTTGTCCAAATATACTCACCATTCTCCAGTTGATGTAAGATTGTTTGAATTTCATCTCTTCCATGTGGCAATTGAGATGCGTGTGCCTCAAGCCAACGAACGATCGTAGGTTCTTTCCTTAGTATTCCTGCTGCCATTCTCACCGGGAACCTAGTTGCGAGATCGCCGCCCACCATCGGTTGCTGCTCCAGATGCGCTGATCTTGTGAACTCTTTCTCGTGGCAGCATAAAATTTCTCCACCCCAAGCCGTTCCATCAGTTCCTAAACCAAATCCGTCGCAGACGATTCCAACGATCTCGTTTACCCCATGCTCAGCCATTAATGATCCTACGTGAGCGTGGTGATGCTGTATCCTGCGTAAGGGAACACCAAGTCTCTCTGAAAGAACTGATGCAATTTTGGTCGTCGTGAATTTCGGATGGAGATCGCAAGCAACGACATCCGGCGTGAATCCAATCAGACGACTAAGATGCTCTATGGCATCTTCGAGAAAGCGAGATGTTTCGATGGTTTCAGCGTCCCCAATATGTTGTGTGAGAAAAGCATGATTCGCTAGGATCATGCAAGAAGTGACATTTAGTTCAGCGCCGAGTCCAATCGTTCGGATTCGGATGGGTTTAGGCAATGACACTGGTGCAGGCGCATACCCTCTGGAGCGTCTAATCAGTACTGGAGTTTGATCTAGGAATCGAAGGACTGAATCGTCAGCACGTTGTGCGATATCCCTGTCATGAACGAGGAAGTAATCTACCGTTCCCGCTAACTTGTTTACCGCATCATCGTTGTCAGTGACGATGGGTTGGCTTGGTGCGTTGGCGCTTGTCATGACGAGCGTAGACAACGACGTGTTATCGAAGATTAAGCAATGCAACCCTGAGTATGGGAGCATCACACCTACAGTGTCCAACTCGGGAGATATTTGTGTAGAGAGTGAGAACGGGTTCCGTTTGCGAAGAAGAACAATTGGTCGAATGTAAGACTGCAGGATCTCCTGTTCATGTTCATTTATTTCTGCGAAAACGCTTGTCGCCGTCAGGTCTCGAGCCATAACCGCGAAAGGCTTTCGTCGCCGTTCCTTATTTCTCCTAAGTCGTTGTATGGGTTCATCATTGATGGCGGATGCCGATAGGTGAAACCCACCGTTCCCTTTGATTGCTAAGATTCTGCCTTCCGCCAAGAGTTTGCTCGCAAGCAAAATAGCGTCTGCACTCTCGATCGCTTTGCCGTGATCATCCAAAAGTCTCACTCTCGGGCCGCAGGTTTGGCATGCGATCGTCTGGGCGTGAAAACGTCGATCTACTGGATTAGTATATTCGAGGTGACAGTCGCTGCACATGGGGAATTGTCGCATAGTGGTGTTCGGGCGATCATACGGCACAGCTGTGATTGTCGTAAAACGTGGGCCGCAATTTGTGCAAGTGATAAAGAAGTATTGTCTGCGCCTATTGTCTGCCGAGCGTAGTTCCTGTAGACAGTCATCACAGATTGCAATATCGGGAGGTATTACAGAGCCACTTTTGGTACGCTCGACACTACTGCTTAAGATTGTGAAGTCCAAAAATTGATCGGCGCTTTCGACATATTCAACGTGAAGTGAATCAAGTTTTGCCAGCGGTGGATGCGTATTTTTCAGACATTCTACAAAGTCATCAATCCGCGATTTATCGCCCTCAACCTGAATTTCGACGATCGCGTCGGCGCGATTTCTTACGAAACCGGTCAATCCGTATTGTTTTGCTGTCCGATAAACAAAGGGCCTAAAACCAACGCCCTGAACAGTTCCTGAAATCAAAATCGTGGCGCGCAACTGAAGGCCTCAAGTATCCAACATAACGTACGCTCGTTGCCTATGGGCTTCAGAGCGAACCCGGGGAAATAGAGTGTTTTGTTATGATTAGCGCCTAGTTGCTGGAAATGGCGTAGGTTGAGCTATTTGTCGACTTCTCTCTTTAGGTCTTCAAGCATTCTGGCGTGTCGTTGTTCATCTGACATGATTTTATTGAAGGCTTTTCTGATCGATGTGAGCATTCGAACGTGATTCTTTGAATCCTCGATAATTTTGGTTAGTGTCGTCTTTGTTTTCTTATTCACGGTACGCTTGATGAACTTCGTGTAGCTCTCCACAATGTCCTCTTCAACCGCGAGCCAGTAAGACAGGTTCTCTTCTATGACGGCGTGAAATCCGGATTCCACATCCTTTTCTGCTTTTATCGCCTGGTCGACCGTTTGAATGTCTTCGATTATTCGTTCTCTGCCTTTTGATACCATACACTATCACCATACTGAACAGAATCCAGCGAACAGCCCCTTAATCGCATTGGCTGCTGCCTGGTAGACTAGATTAGGGTAGAGACCTGTAACTAAACTTAACCCAATCAAAACATAACACGGGATAAACAACAAGATGGGTGTTTTGGTTACGCTGTGTTCGTTGAGGTAGGCGCTTGGTTTGGCGAATACTACCGTCTTGATGATTTTGAAGTAGTACGCTATGGATATCAGCACGTTAAGCAGCATCAGGACAACTGCCGCGTCTAACACTGGTGAACCCACCGCGATGTTAGAGAGTACGATAAAGAGTTCACTCCAGAACAGCCCAAAGGGTGGAGCGCCCGTCATCCCCAAAGCACCGACAGCAAAGAGAGCTGCCAGGATTGGGTTCTTTCTCCCAAGCCCAGCAATATCGGCTAAACTTCGCGTTCCAATTTGATAAGTCACGATGCCTGCGAGAAGGAAGAGCATTCCTTTCAGCAAGGCGTGATTCCAGATTTGGAAGATGCTTGCGGAGAAGCCTGCTAGAGTCAACGGCGCAATTCCAAGCAGAATGTAACCCACCTGTCCTATGCTTGAGTATGCTAACATTCTTTTCAAATCATCTTGTTGTAGCGCGGAAAGATTCCCAACAAACATCGTCACAACCGCGGCGGTAGCGAGCAATGGTTGCGCGAGGGATACGTATTCTGGCTGAACGAGGATAGGACCGAGAACTCGAATGAATGCGTAGCTCCCCAAGCCCGTCATAATTCCAGCAAGGATCGCTGTCATCGGAGCCGGCGATGCAGGATAAGCGTCGGGTAACCACATGTGCATTGGGACGACTGCGGCCTCCACTCCGAACCCTACAAAGATCAGGAGCAGCGCAAGCGCTCCTAGTGGAGTGAATGTTGCAAATGATTCCTGAAATGCTTCGAAGTTCAACGTTCCTGTGAGCCCATAAACTAAAGCGATACCATATAGCGCGATGAGACTTCCGATTCCGCTCATCAGCAAGTACTTGATCGAGGCTTCTATCGCGTCCCACCTATGCTTGTAAAATGCCACAAGACCGTAGCCCGCTATACTCATCCCTTCCCAGCCGATGAAGAATGTGAGGAGATCGCCTGCGATTGTAATTGTGTAAATGGCCAAATAGAGTAACAAGATTAGGGCTTGGAAAAGGGCCACGTTATCCTCCTGCGACATGTAGACGGATGCATAGACGGTAACGAGGATAGTCAACATGAGAGCGATTGAAGAAATGTATATGCTCAGCCTGGTTATTGTGAAGGTCGTTGCTAGTAAGCTCGGTTCAAGTTGTATTATGAGAGGCTTCCCTGTTGAGAAGACTTCAGAAGCCTGAGCCCAATTGTTTAGGGTGACCGCGGTGAGGGTTGCTAGGCCAGTCACGCTGCTGACGACCGAGCGTCTTCCAACTCTTTTCCTAAGGAGTATGTCAAGTGCTAATACGGCGAACGCGCCTATGAAACACGGCGCAAACATGACCAATGGCGTAATCTGATCCATCATAGGCTCAACAACACCCAAAATGCCAAGATCGCGATAAGTGCTAGAATCGGCCAAAAGTTTTCGGCGATGATTCCGGTCTGAATTCTCCTAATGGAATTTGAGATTCTGACGTATGGTCGTACGAAGATTCTAAAGTAGACCGCGTCGAAGCCATAGCCTGCGAGCATTCCCTTTCTTATCATCGCAAGGGCAGGATGGCTCTGGAGTATAGCTGAAGGATTCGGGCGATTCAAGTAGAAAACGAAATAGGAGGGGATGAATCCGATTAAAATTGCGAAAAGAGCTGATGCTATGATCGGTAATTCGAAGACAATATCTGTCGACTGTTTGAGCAAATCCGCGACAGGTATCTCCATGAAACCTAACCCAAGTACGGCCACGCTGAGGATCATTAACGGAAGTGTCATGGTCCATGGTGATTCGTGTAGACTTCTTTCCTGTGCAAGCTTGCACTCAGGACCCAAGAAGGTTTTGAATAACGCACGGAACATGTAATATGACGTCAAGATCGTTGTGATGAGGATCAATAGTACCTGAACGTTCAGGTGAGCTAATGAGAGCTCAGTCACAATGAGATCCTTGCTCCAGAATCCGACGAAGGGAGGTATTCCTACAAGCGCAAGGGTAGCAAACAGGAAGGCTACGAATGTGAGCGGCATACGTTTACGTAATCCGCCCATTTCATCCATGTTGCGAGTGCCTAGCATGTGGATTACAGAGCCGGCCGCCAGGAATCCAAGGGCCTTGAAGTAAGCTTGGCTCATTAAGTGAAATTGAGAAGCGAACCAACCGCCTGCCGTACCGGTTCCAAGTGCGGCAAACATCAAACCGAGCTGACTGATTGTTGAGTAAGCCAATACTCGCTTGATATCGGTGGTGACTGTAGCGAGACTCGCTGCGAACAGAGCGGAGATTACTCCAACCCATCCCACAGAGGTCAGCCAGGTTTGACTGCTCGAGAAAATGGGAAAGGTTCTGGCGATTAAGTAAACCCCAGCATTCACCATGGTTGCCGCATGAATCAGAGCACTAACTGTTGTCGGTCCCTCCATTGCGTCCGGCAGCCAAACATGAAGAGGCACTTGTGCTGACTTGCCCATCGCGCCCAAAAGGACAAGTAGTCCCACGGACGTTAGGATCGATGCAGGTATAGATCCGTGCGTCGACATCGTGGCTAGTTTCTGAAAATCGACGCTACCCGTAGTCGTATACAACCAGACAAATCCGATTAGAAGAGCTGCGTCGCCAACTCTTGTTACCAAGAAGGCCTTCAACCCAGCATTGACGGCTTCCGGTTTGTCGTACCAGAAGGCTATGAGAAATGCAGAGCAAATACCAACGATCTCCCAAAAGATATACAGTTGAAGAAAATTGCCGGCGATTACTAGCCCGGACATCGCTCCGATGAAGAGCAACACCAGACAGTAGTATCTCGGAAGTCCGGTCTCATGTTCCATGTACCCCTGCGAGTAGAGTACGATTAGAAACCCAAGCGAATTGACTATGACGATCAGTAAAGCAGCAAGTCCGTCAACATATTCGGTTACCTGAAAACCATAAGCCGGAAGCCACGAAAATGATGATACGATTGTCTGCCCATTCAATACTTCGATCAGCAGTGTCAGAGAAAGTAGAAGCGAGATACCTACAATTGCAGTAGCGAACCAATTCCGAATCTTAGGATGGCCTGAGAGGGCTAGTACAAGCGGAATCGAGAGGAGCGGTAGGGCCCAGACCAACCATTCAGCATAGAATGAGTTCAATGCGCTAACCTCCTTATTTCCCAAGGATTTAGAGTTCCAAATCTACGGAACACTACGATGACGAATGAAAGAGCGAGTGCCTCAACACTTGCTCCGATAGAGATAGAGATCACAATCAGGGACGTTGAGAATTGTGATGGTGCACCCGAAATCAAACCGCTAGCAAATAGCGATAGATTGACTCCCCACACCATGACTTGAAAACCCATAATCGTTTTCACTAGGTTTTTCGTGGTGACGACTGCGCCAAAACCCGAAAAGAACAGAATTGCCGCAAAGACCTGCAACATTTGCGATTCGATCATTTTTCGACTCCACGTTCGCGTGAGAACAAATTGACAATTCCGAGCATCGCAGCAGCGACTAAAATCGTGATCAGGATCAGGTCCCAAGATCGCATTGTCCACATGAACGACAGCGGATCAGTAGGAGGGTTATGGATCCCTGAAAGTTGTAACTGTTCGCTGATTCGATTTGGGAGCGGTGTAAAATTCGACACGATCAGAATTAGAGGAAGCGCGGCTAGTGCAGTTATTATGATTCCGACGGCCGACGATTTGCCAGGTTTCTCGAGTTGTGTTGATGCTTGGTTACCGACGATCATCATTATGACCATGAATAGAACAGAGATGGCGCCTGAGAAGGTTACAATATGAAACAGACCGGCGAAGGCGGAGCCGTCGGTTATCAGGATCAATCCGAACATGATGCTGGCATAGAACAGCATAATCAATGACCAGATTAATTTTCGAACGACTAGCGCAACAATCGTTACGCTTACGAGCATAGAGCCGAGAATGAAGGTCAGTTCGTAGCTCACTTTGGTAGCGCCTTCCTCATCGTCAAGCTGTCTCTATTCGGAGTGGCAAGTTCGAATTGTTTCGACATCTCCAATGCTTTGAATGCACAGTTGTCCACGCATTCGCCGCAGAAAATGCAGGAGGCAAGCTCGAAGACTGGCCGCTTCACTGGCAATTCGCGATCACCCACCTTGCGCTTCCCAAGATCAATCATGGTTATGACGCTGGCAGGGCAAACTAGCGCGCAAACTGAACATCCGGTGCACTTTTCAGGGTCGATATCCAGTTTGCCTCGGAAGCGGTCGGGCAATACGATTTTCTCGTACGGATAAGCCTCGGTTGTAGGCTTCTCTAACATTACTCGTATCATTTCAGGGATTGCGGCGCCTATTTTCCTATGTGGCAACGATCAAACCTCCTTGAATAAGAATCAAAATGAGGAGAATTTGGCAGAGGCTTAATGGAGTAAGAATTTTCCAGAACAGCTGAGTAGCTTGACCGATTTTTATTCGTGTAAGCGAGGTCTTGAGGACAAATATTACGAACCCCACTCCTAGAATTTTTACTGTGAAGTAAATGAAATAAAGTATGGAAACTGGAACTCCAAAGTTCAAGATCGGACCCAAGGGGCCGCCCAGGAATAGCGAAACAGCGAGTGCACAACCGAACACGTAACTTACTTCTTTTGTCAATTTGAGAAAGGCTAGAGCTCGGCCTGAAAACTCTGTTAGCCAACCTCCAACGATTTCTGTTTTAGCGCTAGGAATATCGAACGGGGCTTTCTCAAGTTCTGCCATCATGGCGACTATGAATACGCAGAAGGCGATCGGTGCGAAGAATACATTCCATATTCTAGTCTGTGCTCCGACAACTCCTTCCACCGAGAGGCTCCTAGAGCACAGCGCGGCTGCGATTATGGAGAGGACTAACGGGATCTCGTAGCTTACGTATTGTAGGACCAATCTTCCGGTAGCGACAGTTGTGAAGCTGCTTGCGGAACTGAAACTTAGTATCGAGACCACGAATGCTGAGAATCCGAGCAGGAAGAGAATTGCGAGGATGTCGAACTGGAAACCTGCAATTGAGGTCGGGCCTATGATCGGAATGAAGAGCATCGATAGGATCGGTGCCATGAAGAATAATGCTGGTGCAAATAGGAAAACTAGCTTATCGGCGTGGGAAGGAATTATTTCTTCTTTGAAGAGAAGTTTAAGGAAATCTGCGAGCGGTTGGAGTGTTCCATAAGGGCCTGCGATCATTGGGCCGATTCGACCCTGCATTCTTGCTGAGGTCTTTCGATCTAACCAATCAAAGAGGAAACCCATTCCGATCGTATAGAGTGCTCCCGGGAAGATGATTGCTTCCAGTATCTCAAGTATCATGCTTTGTCTTTCCTATCGGGAAAGTAGTAATTGATGCCGTACTGTCGGAGTTGCTCGCCCGACCATGTCCATTGTTTATTTTTCTCAGTATCGAGAAATGACATTCGATCCATGCAGCCAAAGCATGGGTCGATTGCGGTGAGCACTACCGGTACGTCCGCGAGCGTCTGCCCTTTCAGAATCTCCAAAGCTAAGGGTAGGTTTGCTAGGGTTGGCTGGCGTGACTTCACCCGATCGGGTGTACGACCACCGGTGGATTTTACGTAGTAGAATATTTCTCCACGAGGCGCTTCGCAGCGCGACGAATGCTCTCCGGCAGGGATGACTGGGGGAATCTTGACCTTAATCGGTCCGTCTGGTAGGTTTTCTACTGCATAACTGATCATATTCGCTGATGCGATGATCTCGTCGAGTCGTAATCGAAGAAGTGCTTGTACATCTCCCTCATTGCGCGTCACGATCTCGAACGGCACTTCGCCGTAGGCTGCGTACGGGTTGTTGAGACGAACATCTTGCCGTAGGCCTACATATCTTGCCATCGGACCGACGGCACAAAGCTTCTCTACCGTGTCTTGTGTGACGTGCGCACCCACTTTTTGGGTACGTTCAAGCATCGTTTCTTCCGTGTCGATGATTTCCCTATAGTAACGTGCCCGATCGGTCATGAACTTCATGCGTTCAACTATGTGCTTTTCCATACCCTCAGGCATATCGCGGCGTACGCCACAGAAGGCATTCATCGATTTGTGGACTCGATTTCCTGAAATTGCTTCAACAAGATCGAGGACAACTTCGCGATCTTGCCACACCCACATGAAGAGCGTATCGAAGCCAGCCCAGTGGCCCATTAAGCCAACCCAGAGAAGGTGGCTGTGGATTCGCTCCATCTCACATATAATCAGCCGTATGTATTCGGCACGTTTGGGAACTTGAAAGATCGTTAACCCTTCAACTGCTTGACCATAGCAGAGACTGTGGACGAAACTACAGATTCCGCAAGTCCGCTCAAACATGTACATGTTCTGAACCCATGGCCGCATTTCTGCTGCTTTCTCGAGACCGCGGTGTACGTAACCGATTCTTGGAATAACGTCGACGATTCTTTCGCCCTCCAGTATGATCTTGAAGTACTCCGGTTCTTTGAGGGATGGGTGAATTGGTCCGAACGGTACAAGGTTCTCTGCCGAATACTCCATTAGTCCAGCTGATTCTTCTCTACGTTTGTCGACATCAGTGCTCATTTTTTCGGTTCAGCCTCCAAATGTAATCGTTTTCGAATTTCTGCTGGCTTAGAGCTTTTCAGCAAGGGCGGTGGCAGGTCGGACGGCCAGTTGTCTGGTAATAGGAGCTTCTTGTCATTCCACGGGTTTCCTTCAAATCCTGTCCCAAACATGTCGTGGACTTCCATTTCGTACAGTATCGCACCTGGGATGATTTTCACAATCGAAGGTGCAGCAGATGTCTTCGCGACTTTGGTTCTGACGTGGATGGTTTCACGTTCATACGAAAAGTGGTACATTATTCCAATTTCCTGGCCCAAGTCGAGGCCTGTTATGGTCGTAAGGTTGCGCACTTTGAGATCTTGCACTAAATGTGTGATGAAGTTTCGAAGATTGTCCTTCTCCACCTCTATGACTGTCTCGCCCTTTCTCAGGGTGACAACTTTGGAGTTCGTTTCGTTGGCGATTTTCCCGATTTGTTCGAGAATATTTTCACTCATTCGACCTCACCTAACAATTTCAACACGCCGTACATGATGGCTTCAGGCCGCGGAGGGCAACCTGGGATGAACATGTCCACTGGGATTACGTCTTGTATCCCTTGACCCACATTGTAGCAGCCTTTGAAAACTCCGCCTGTAGCGGCGCATGCTCCTATTGCGATTACGTGTTTAGGCTCGGGAAGTTGTGAGTAAACCCGCTTCAACGGTTCCTTTGTCTGTGCGTTGACCGTGCCCGTCACTATGAGTACGTCAGCATGTCTTGGGCTGGGGACTAGAACCGCACCGAATCGTTCAATGTCATATCGTGGTGTTAAACTGGCTACTAGTTCGATGTCACATCCATTACATGAAGACGCGTTGATGTGGAATACCCATGGGGATCGTGTTCTGGCCCATTTCGCCAGTTGTTCAAGCAAGTTCAGCACCTCCAGTGTTGACAAACCAAAGCATCAAGATGAAGAGAGAGAAACCGCCGGAAAGCGTGAATAGGAAAGGCCACAATATGTCTCCCGCAGTAATTGAGCTGGCAAGCAACATGCCAACAACATCGAAAGCCACGAATAGGACTGCGTACACGAACAGTTCTGAGTGATATTTCCCGCGTTCCGGAGGAAGTTCCTCTCCTCCAGAGAACGCTTCGAATTTGGTTCCCTTTCCAGTGCTTACCTTGCCAATTTTGCCGGCTATGATGTAGAAAACGAATACGAATATGATCACGGACATGAGGACGGTTACTAGATCAATGCTAACTAGCGAATGCGTTCTCCTCCATCATGCTTGCTTTAATGAACTCCACAATTGATTTTGCTGAAGTGCTGACTTTCGGCGATAAGCTGCTACCGATTTCAAGCTGTTCCGGTTGAATTGCTAACACCCAAGACTGGCTATTCGGCAGGAACCGTTCGGCAAGCAACTTCAGTGGGATTCCATGTGTTGTGAAAAAAGGATAATTTGTCTCATTCATTGTGACTAGTCGTGCTTCTCCGGTTCGCAAATTCATGTCACAGGCGTCGATGAATACAACATGTTTAGGTCTAAGCGTTGCAATTCTGGCGATGATTGCCTCAACATTATCTTCCCCATTGAAGAATTGTATCGAGCCTGACTTCTTCTCGCCCAGAGACTCAACGATGAAGCTGCCCACGTGATCATCTCCGCGCAACGGATGACCTACACCCACCAACACGACTTTGGAATCTGCTGTAGCCGCAACTAAGATACCCTTAAGGACAGTCTGCCATTCAGTCCAGGTCGTCCGGTTCATACCCTTCGGCTCCAACAGTTTGACAACCACCAAGCCCCCGTTTGGAAATGATGGTAATTAAGAGGTTGGCGTAATTCTCGGACTTGATAAGACGAGGAACAGAGAACTCTGTTCGCTAAGGTTAACTTTTGATGGCTTCATCTCATCTCGAAGATGGTGCCCTCTCGTCGACCGTGAGAGTGACCTACTTCAGTGCAGTTGCTGATTGCTGACTGAAGTCCGGTATCACACTTCAAAAGAGTAGGGATGCGTTCAGGGTTATACTGGCGGAATTTCCTTGAACGCCAATTCGATATCTAATCCATGCTTCTTATGGTACGCCACACTTGAGTAGTATACCGCTATGCAACCTATGACTATCCCTAACGCGAGGACCGCTCCGTATGACGTGAGCGTAACGATAAGTGGGTTGATCAGAGCTAGATATCCGATGTAGAGGAAGCAGATGGTCGTTAGGAATCCAAGTATGCTGATTACAGGGACGCTACCGATCTTCTTCCTCATGAACCCGGGAGCCATGAGTAACAGATCTTTCTTAGTGAACGGGAATATCATGGTAGCAATTCCGGGTACGACGAAGGAGAACGACCAAAGGAAGGTCCCAATGGTTTCAGCCGTCGGCCAACTCGTGAACCAGTAGAGTGCGAGAATCACTATTGATAGCAGCGTGATCGCTATTATCGACATGTAAGGTGTTCTGAAGCGTTTGCTCACGTTCGCCATTCTAGTTGGGATGATCCGGTCGAAGGACCAGGCGAAGAAGTATCTACTAGGTATCCAGAAGTACACGAATGGTGCAGGTAACGAACCTACCAGTATCGTGAAGATGATCAGGAATATGAGAGCTTGGTTCGGGTACGCTATCAGAGAGAGAATCAGAGTATGCGTTGGTGCATAAGGTATCAAATTAGAGTAAGCACTCGGTGCATTGTCCCATAGGTATCCGAGCGAATACATCCAGTTAGGGCCTACCGCGTTTAGTGTTAACGTAGCAGTAACTGCCCAGAAAATTATTCCGAGAGCGAGTGACATCATCAGTGCAATTGGAATCGTTCGTTTTACGTTCTTGACTTCACCCGCCATTACGTTGGCAAAGTTTCCTCCCAACAAGAATAAGGCCGCGAACGGAAGGCTCGCCAGTGATCCCATTATTGTAATCGTGGGAGGAGACCATCCCTGTTGAGCGGATAAAGCGGTGATGCCAGAATACGTCGAGTACTGCCCAAGCACGGTGTCCCATTTCGCTGCGAACGCGACCGGCGAAGTTGTACCAAGCAAGAACCACATAATTATGATCCCTACAACAGCAGTTCCCCAGGTCACATACAGGAAACTCTTGACTGCTTTCGCTCCAATGATCGCGAGAACAGCGAAGCAGAGTGTTATTGCTATTGAAAGAGCGAATCCTCCGATCGGGGCACCTAGCCAGGTCCCGAGCGCAACTGTTCCCTGTGAATTGTATAGGAAGCCCCAGGTTTGTACGGATGTTGAAATTGCCGAAGCAAAGGCCGCAGTCCCGCCGACGTATGCGGTTGCAAAGACCGAGAACATGTAAAGAAACGACCACGCAAATCCAACCGCCGGGTGAATGATTCTTGCAACCCAAACGTAGTCATTACCGGACCTGGGCATTATGACTCCCATCGCCCAGTAAATCAACATCAGTAGCACGAATGGTATCCCAGTAAGCAACAATGCGTAGGTAAGGTTGGCTCCTGGATTAAATCCGTAATACCAAGGAAATTGCAGAATGGTGTAGGTTAATGCGAATACCGCAGCAGATGCGATAAGCAGCGTATCGAAAGTTCCGAATTCTCTCACTAAACCACTCGATGTTCGCACGAAGAAGGTCTTTTCCGCTGTTTTTTCGCTCATAGTCACACCTTGACTTTCGCGAGACGGAACCCGGAGACGGCATATAAGCCAGATGAGTTAATTCCTATTTGCAAAGTACGCAGAAAAGGATTATTTACTGGATGAAACCCACGATTCGCATGACTGAGCGAACCGGTCTTTCAGCGTTCTTTCAAGACGCTCTTTCCATAATTGAAGCAGCAAAGCGAAACGGAATCGAAATGCGCCTCATGGGCGCAACCGCAATTTACTATCGCTGCCCTGGATCTGAAAAACTGAATCAATCAATGAACAGAACCCTCACAGATTTGGATTTTGTGACGTTATCAAAATACATTAGCCACATCCCCGATCTCTTCTCGAATTTAGGGTATGATGGGAATGAACGTGTCAACACAATGTTCGGACTGACTAGACAAATCTACATTGCTCGGGAAGGTGGCAGACATGTGGACGTCTTCATGGACAAGCTGAGTTTCTCCCACGTGATTGATCTCACGCACAGATTGGAAATCGATCCGGTTACACTCACGTTGGCCGATCTCTTACTGGAGAAAATGCAGATAGCCAAGATAAATGAGAAAGATCTGAAAGACACCGTCATACTTCTGCTGGGGCATGAATTGAGCGACAAGGACGGTGACACGATCAACTCGAGATACGTCGCAAAGTTGTTGTCCGATGACTGGGGGTTCTATTATACGGTAACGGACAACTTGAAAACGGCTAGAGATTATGCCGAAAGGATGACTTTGCTCTCGCCGGAAGAGAAAACGGTCGTCACTCGAAAGATCGATGCCCTTCTCGATCGAATCGAGAAGCAAGGTAAGTCGATCAAATGGCGAATGCGTGCGAAGGCCGGCACGCGGATGCCATGGTACAACGAAACGGAAAATGTCGAGAACCGATAAACGCTCAAGGCTAATTCATTGAAGTTAACCTTGTGTCAGCAGGAAATTCTTTATCGAGCTTCCATCCAACTCGATGAGGGCACCACGGAGTATGCCCTCGCTGTATTCGCTGCCAGGGTTTATGCATAGTGTATTGCCGATCTTCACAAATCCTTTCGATTCATGAATGTGCCCGTGGAGACCTATTAGTGGCTGATAGGTCTCGATCGCTTTACGCACAGAGGTGCTTCCTCCGCCCATCATCACTATTTCTCCTCCAGCTATAACCGGCTTAAGGTCGTTGTCCAATTTGGGACATGTGTCGATTCCAGAGTCGATTGGCGGAACATGAAGGTTGAAGATGCACTTTCGCATGTCTGTAACCTCCGAAGACATTTTTTCAAGTTTGCTCCACAACTGGTCTTCGCTACATTCGCGTGGCGTCTTCCACGGGGTTGGGTTGCTCCATCCCGTGCTCATCATTTGGTACTCTCCAACCTGTACAACTTTGTCCTCAGGGTCGACGACGTAACTCGAACTGCTAATGATTTCTTCGATCTCAGATATGTCGTCGTTCCCGCCTGTGATGTAGAAGTTTATTCCAGATCCCTTCAAGCGTTCTTCTGCGATCTGAATCCATCTTTTGACGTTCTCTAGCATTAATTCCACGAAGATGGAATGAACCTTCTTTTCATCATCTTGGATTTGACTCATTTCCTCTGGAGTAGTCAAGTATGGATAGTATCCAGTGAACCGTATAGTCTTCTCCAGGTCGTGAAGCTCCTCTTCTTTTTTGATGGTGTATTTACTCCCCAAAAATGTTGCATGGAATTTGCCGTTGGGTTCTTTGACGATGGGGATGATCATCTTACCTGTGATGTCGCCGCCCATGATGAGCGTGTTGGCTTTGTAGAATTTTCCTGCGTTAACGAATTTTAGGAAACATTTCTCGGAGCCATGGAGATCTGTAGCGAAGAAGATCTTGGTGCTCAACTTTCCATGCTCCTCATGTTATAAGGCTCTCCAGTAATTCATCCACATTGCTATTCGAGTACGTGAATATTCTTCCTCTCGCACATCTGCTTCAGAACTTTTGGCCAGACGGTTACGCTAATCTCACCCAAATGTGCTTTGCGGAGTAGCAGCATCAAAGTTCGTGACTGACCGATTCCTCCTCCAATGCTCAGAGGAAGCTCGTTGTTCATGATGCCTTGATGATATGGAAGTTTCAAGAAATCAAGTTGTCCTGAAATCTCGAGCTGTTGCTTAAGTGACTTGGCGTTGACGCGGATTCCCATCGAGGTTAGTTCGTGGCGACGTTTCGTCACATGATTCCATACTAGGATGTCTCCATTAAGACCATGCCATTGCTTTCCGTTTTCTTGGGTTTCTGTTACCCAATCGTCGTAGTCGGCGGCTCTCATTTCATGAGGAAGGCCATCCTTAAGCGGCCAACCAATGCCGATTATGAATATTGCCGGATATTTTTGAAGTATCGCTGTTTCTCTCTGCTTGCGCGGCAGGTCCGGGTACATTTCGAGAATTTCTTCGGCGTGTAAGAAAGTAAGTTCGTTAGGAAGGCTAGGATATTTGTCAGATTGCAATTGAGGGTAGAGTTTTTGCACGTGCATCTCTGCGCCTTTAATCACTTTCCAGATTTTCCTAACTGTGCTCTTCAGGAACTCTAAGTTGCGCTGGTCCGCCGCAATTGCCTTCTCCCAGTCCCATTGATCGACATATGCGCTGTGATCGTGGTCCAGGAAGTAGTCCTTCCGTACCGCATGCATATCTGTACATATTCCCTCACCCACTGACATCTCGAACTGTTTCAGAGCAACGCGTTTCCATTTTGTTGCTGCTTGCACAACCTGAGCTTCTACGGGATGCTTGTTGTGATCGTTAGAAATGTGAAACTGGACAGGTGTACGCGAACCATCACGATCCAGCATGTCGTTCACCCCGCTCTCAACGTCCACAATCAATGGAACCTGGACCATCATCAGGTTCAATTCTTTGCATAGGTTTTCTTCTATGTAGTTCTTCGCCGCGAAGATGGCCTTCTGTGTCTCTTTACGGCCGAGCAAAGAATTATAGTCTGTTGGAAGAATTTTCTCAACTTCAGCGTAATCGCCAATACCTGGACCAGCCAGATCTGCTTTCTTACTCATCAAAGCCCTAACCGCCACGGGCTTCGGCTTTTATCACCTAATATTGATACTGTTGATTACCAAAAATGGCAACGAAGGTAGAAGGTACAAATTTCACGGCACCATGATTCTCAACTGATCGCTCCTCCAAGTGAAAAAAATTGGTACAAATCGATCTCGACGCGCCTATCGCGAAATATATGAGGCGTACAATTTACTCAATCGTCGGAGAAGATACGTGTGTCAACGCCGCGAAGACTATGAAAACCCATGGTGTCGGAAGTGTTTTCATCGCGGAGAACGAAGAAATCATCGGGATTCTAACTGAGCGAGATATACTGAATCGTGTAATCGGAGAAGATCTTGATCCATCGAAAGTTAAAGCTCACGACGTAATGAGCTCTCCTCTGATCACAATCGATTCCGATGCTAAAGTCCATGAAGCGTTAGAAATCATGGCCACGCATGATTTTCGCAGATTGCCCGTTGTCAAGGACGGAAGGGTCATCGGACTTCTAGCCCAACGATTTATGATCCATGAAGAATTGCGTGAGTTATTGGAGAAAGCATCACGCCCCGCCATAGAGTCAGTAAGATTGCACGCGCTCTACCGCGGCAAAATCGAGGTAACTTTGAAGGTACCCGTCAGAACATTCAACGATTTCGCTCTCTGGTACACCCCAGGCGTAGCACAACCCTGCAAGGACATCGCCAAAGACAAGAGCAAAGTCTTTGATTATACCAACAAATGGAACAATGTCGCAGTAGTGTCTGACGGGACACGCGTTTTGGGCCTTGGAGACATAGGCCCAGAAGCCGGCCTGCCCGTCATGGAAGGCAAAGCGTTACTCTTCAAGTACCTAGGTGGAGTGGACGCCTTCCCGATCTGTCTCTCCACAAAGGACCCAGACAAGATCATCGAAATCGTCAAAGGAATACAGCCCTCCTTTGGCGCCATCAATCTTGAAGATATATCACAACCAAAATGCTTCTACATCCTTGACAAGCTACGCTCCGAAGCAGAAATACCAGTATGGCATGATGACCAACAAGGAACCGCTACTGTCATCCTTGCCGGAACCGAGAACGCCCTGAAAATAGTCGGAAAGAAACCTAACGATGCGCTAGTTGCACTCATTGGAGCTGGCGCGGCTAATATTCGAGTAGCATGGCTGCTTATCGCAGCCGGAATCAACCCAGGAAATATCATCATGGTAGACAGCAAAGGTGTGCTGAATCAAGCGAGAAAAGATCTAACTGGATTTCCACAGAAAAGCGAACTAGCAAAGGTTACCAATCGAGAACAACGAACAGGAGGCATAAAAGAGGCAATGAAATCAGCAGATATTGTGATCGCTGCTTCCACATCCACCCCAGGACTGATTCGGAAAGACTGGGTCAAAGATATGGCGTCCGACGCAATCGTCTTCGCATGCGCAAATCCCCAACCAGAAATTTGGCCCTGGGACGCAAAAGAAGCAGGCGCGCGCATCGTCGCTACCGGTCGATCCGATTTTCCAAATCAAGTAAATAATTCAGTTGGATTCCCAGGAATTTTCAGAGGCGTACTGGACGTACGCGCAAAGAAGATCACTGATGCCATGTGCATCGCTGCAGCCCACGAAATGGCGAGAGTCGCGGAAGATCAGGGAATGAATGAAGATTACATCCTCCCTAGGATGGATACCACTGAAGTCTTCTGGCGAGAGGCTGTGGCCATCGGAATTAAAGCACAAGAGGAAGGACTCGCCTTGCTCAAAGTTTCACGTGAACAGTTAACCGAAAACGCAAAAAGGATCATCACAAGATCCAGAGAAATGACACATACAAGTACCGTGGCAGGCCTAATCCGGAATCCTGACGCAGAAATCAGGTTGGTAGCTGCTGCAGAATAGCGCAACTAGACCAGAATTTCATCATTACCCACCTAATATCTTGGATGAAATAAGTAGCTTCCCATTGGTTGGCAAATATGATAACACTACTGACCCTATATTTGACGATTAACGATGCGACAGGCGAAAATGAGGAACAATCATGACGAGAATAGGAGTTAATGGAGTCGGTAGAATCGGACGATGCTTTTTCAGAGCTGCCTTTCAAGCCGGACTGGATGTGGTTGCAGTCAATGATGTTGTCAACGCATCAACGATAGTTCATTTGCTGAAGTACGATTCCGTTTTCGGAAGATTTCCAGGAGACGTGAAAACTAGCGGGGACGGTTTTTCGGTAGATGGAAAGGCCGTACGTGTTTTCACAGCCCGTGACCCGGCAGAGATCCCGTGGAAACAAATGGACGTGGACATTGTCATCGAATCAACAGGGTTGTTTACGAAACGAGACTTAGCTGCGAAGCATCTGACTGCGGGTGCCGGTAAGGTGATCATTTCTGCGCCAGCAGACGGACCCGACGTAACGATTGTGCCTGGCGTAAACTCTGAGGCATACGATCCTAAAGCACATAAAATTGTCTCCATGGCGTCGTGTACAACAAACTGCGTCGCACCGATTGCAAAAGTGATCCACGAATTGTGTACCATCAAACACGGATTCATGACTACCGTTCACGCATACACCGGCGAACAGCGACTCCAGGATTCTCCACACCGCGATCTGAGACGGGCTAGAGCAGCAACACTGTCAATAATTCCAACAACAACTGGGGCTGCACGGTCTGTCGCGGATGTCCTGCCAGAACTGAAAGGTAAATTGGACGGAGTCGCATTGCGCGTTCCGGTTCCAGACGGGTCAATAGTGGATTTGGTGGCTAGCGTGGAAGCAGAGACTACTGTAGATTCAATTAACGATGCATTCAGAAAGACGGCTCAGGGAGCGATGAGCAAAATAGTCGAATTCTGCGAAGATCCAATAGTGTCCTCGGACGTAATTCGTAACACTCACTCTGCAGTCTTCGATTCGAAGTTAACAATGGTATTGGATCGCAAGCTTGTGAAAGTCTTCGCTTGGTACGACAATGAATGGGGATACTCAAACAGGCTTGTGGATTTAGTTCAGCTGATGTCTCATAATTGAATCACCTCGCATGGAAGATCCATACAATCGAAGGCTAGACCGGTCGGAGATAGCTAATAAGCAAAAATCGGAAATGAAAATAAGTGATTATGCTTAACTGCGTAGCCACAACGCCTCAAGGTTCATAATCACTCCGAATTACGAAATGTTTGGTGAGATCGGTGAGTTCGACATTAAGCGACATAATGAAGGAAACGGAACGCATTGTGGAAGTAGCCGAACAGAAAGGCATCATATTGCGCCTATTCGGTGGTATGGCGATCCGTTTTCACTGCGAGAGCGCTACTCACCGTTCACTTCAACGCAAGTATGCAGACATAGACTTCATGGGTTTACGGAAACAAGCCGGGGAAATCAAGAAACTATTTCCTGAACTCGGATACGCTCCTCGGGAAATCTTCAACGCCATGTCCCAAAACAGGCGATTCATATTCAATGACATAGCGCAGGGAAGACGGGTCGACGTCTTTTTGGATACCTTCCAAATGTGTCATGAATTTGACTTTAAAGATCGGCTAAAGCTAGACAAACCGACTATACCTCTCGCGGATTTGCTTGCCACAAAATTGCAAGTTGTTGAAATCAGTGAACGCGAATATCGAGACATTATTGCGCTGCTTCACGATCATGAATTGGGAGATTCGGATGGTCATGAGATAATAAATGCAGAGTATCTTGCGAAGATGTGTGGAGAAGACTGGGGAGTGTACAAGACTTTCACTTTAAACTTGGATCGAATTCGAAAGTCCTTATCTGAGTATCAGCTTGAAGCAGAGTATCGAGAGACAGTGCAGAAGCGACTGGATGATCTTGTTGCCCGGTTCGAGAATATCCACAAATCACTAAGATGGAAGGCGAGAGCCAAAGTTGGAGAAAAGATGCAATGGTATTACCTACCCGAGATGGACAAGGAGGTTGTCGACTCCCGTTTCAGTTAAGCGGTAGCATCATGCCGAATTTGAGCCGGCAGATAACTGGTTTTGCACGTGTCCGGAAATAAATGTGTCCGTTTTCCTACTGTTGATACTTGAGCATCGACCTAAAAAATGAGGGTGGACGCTAATATCTCCGTGAATAGACATGAAGATCGGTCAACTCATGAAGGTTATGGTTGCAGTTGACGGCTCAAGAAACTCGCTTCGTGCAGGTAAGCTAGCTGTAAATCTTGCTAAGAAAACCGGATCACGTCTGATCGTAGTGAGCGTTATCACCACCCCTCCTTACGCCATATCTGGATCGCACTACTTCGCTACGGAGAGAAAGAAAACGGAAAGATGGATTGGCCAGATTCTGAATCTAGCACGGTCAGGACATGTGAAGGTCTCTACGCAGATCCTTCTATCTGTCTCCGTGGTCAAATCACTACTTGACTACGCTGCCAGCAAGAACGTTGACTTGATTGTTGTTGGAACTCGTGGACTCGGTACCTTCAAGAGATTAGCCATTGGAAGCGTATCGTCCGCACTCGTCAATCACTCCAGATGTTCAGTACTCGTAGTCAGATGAACGCCTACTACTAGACTTCTGCAGCTAACAGTGAATCGAAAGTAGACTGAGCCGTCTGAATTGCTCGGTTAGACGATTTGCGGTTACTACCATCCCGGCTGTTTTCCTTGACAGAGTTCCTGTATCCTCGACCAGTGCTGATCCACTTGGTCTTTTAGAGTCTTGAGTTCCTGCGCGTTCTCTGGTAGGAACAGGTGGCTGAATCGCCCTTGCATTTTAAGGAAATCATCAAGAGGATACTGATGAGGATTCATGTTCAACTTGTAACGTCCTCTTTCAACTTCGTATAACGGAAAGTAGTGCGATTGAACGGCCAATTTTGCTAACTGAATAGTCTGTTCCGTCTTGAAACGCCACCCAAGAGGACACGGAGATATTACATGTATCAAGGCTGGTCCGCGAATTTCTGCCGCTTTCTGCACTTTGGTGATGTAATCGCCCCAGTAAGCTATGGATGCTGTGGCTACGTAGTCCACATGGTGTGCTAGAGCAAATGCTATGAGATCTTTCTTCTCTCCACTCTTACCGGGTGAAGCTTTCCCGACTGGTGTAGTAGTTGTCCATGCCCCTTCCGGGGTAGCGCTTGAACGCTGGATGCCCGTATTCATGTAAGCTTCGTTGTCATAGCAGATGTAAACGAAATCATGTCGTCTCTCAAGAGCGCCTGAAAGCGCTTGGAGGCCAATATCGAAAGTACCCCCATCGCCTCCGAAGACTATGATATCCGCTTCTAAGCCGCCATTCGCTGACTTTAGGTACGCTTCGATTCCGCTGGCAATGGCTGATGCGTTCTCGAACAGGCCATGTACCCAGGGTACATGCCAAGCAGTATTGGGGAAGATCGTGGTGGCTACTTCCAAGCATCCTGTAGAGTTGATTACGATCACCGGGCGCTTCAGCGACTTTAGTGTGATTCTCGCAATTATTGAAGCACCGCAACCCGCGCACGTGCGTTGCCCAGGACCGAATAGCTCCTCAGTCTGTAACTGCTTTATTGTAACCATTTCACTCTCGCACTCCTAGGAATTCAAGCTCCAGACCTGGTCTGGACTGTGGTTCAAGTCCGGCGCGAAAGATTTGCTCTATCTTTTCGGGAGGGATGTCGCGTCCTCCTAATCCGCCGATCAGATCGAGTATTCTAGGTTGTTTGGAATGATTGTACAGGGCGGATACCACTTCGCTTGCGAGTGGTCCGCATTTTGATCCCAGACTTAATGCTCTCTCCAGGACAACGATCAAATCCGCATCTTGGAGTAGGTGAGCGACTTGCTCTGATGGGAACGGTCGAAATAGGCCTACGCGTAGGCAGCCGACCGGTAGATCTTGTTTTCGGAGGTTTTTCGCAACCCAGCGTACGGTTCCTGAAACTGATCCCAGTGATACAATTACGACCTTAGCTCTCTCGAGAGCGTATGGTACCAGATTGGAATACCGACGGCCAGTCAATTCTCCGTACTGTTGAGTGACTTCTTCGACAACCGGAGCTGCCTGAAGCATGGCCTCATGTTGCTGTCTCTTGAACTCTGTATAGTAGTCAGGTAATGCGACCGGTCCGTAAGTGATTGGTTTCGCGGGTTGAATTCTGAATGGTGCTTTGCGTGGACTCAGGAATGTGTTAATGCGTTCTTGGCTGACCAACGTCATGGATTCAACTGAATGGGTAATGACGTACCCATCAATGTTCACAGTAAATGGGAGAACGACGCGTTCGTCTTCGGCTATCTTGTACGCTTGGAAGATCCAATCGTAAGCCTCTTGAGCGCTTTCGACGTAGTACTGGATCCATCCAGCGTCTCGTGAGCCCATCATGTCAGAGTGATCGCCGTGAATGTTTAGTGGTGCGGAGAGCGCTCGGTTAGCTACCGCCATCACAATCGGGCAACGGAGCCCCGACGTGAGGTACAGAACTTCATGCATCAACGCTAACCCCTGACTGGACGATGCTGTGAAAGCTCTCGCGCCTGCTAGACTTGCTCCGACACACGCGGATATCGCTGAGTGTTCAGATTCAACATTTAGGAAGACTGCGCCGGTGCCGCCTGCAGCTACAAGATCACTTAATCGTTCAACGATTATTGTCTGTGGAGTTATCGGGTAGGCTGCGATGAAGTTAACCTGTGCTTGTAAAACTGCTTTTGCGACTGCTTCCGAGCCGGTCATCGGAACAAGTTCAGGTGCCTGGATTACAGTTTTCATTTTTCGTCCACCATGCTGATTGCTTTAGTTGGGCATTCTGTTGCGCAGATCCCGCATCCTTTGCAGTAATTGTAATCAATGGAAATCTTTCCATCCTCAGTGCGAAGTATTGCCGGCTCTGGGCACCATAGCCAACAAAAGAGACACTTAGTACACTTTGATTCTTCGAGAATAGGTCTTCTTGTACGCCAATCCCCAGTTAAGAAGTCTCTCGCTGATCCAGGCGTGGTTATCATTGCCGCAGGGGTAAGCTCACGCCATCCGGGTTTGAGCTTAGGACTGTCGGTCAAATTTGGTGTACCTCCCGGAAACCAACCTCAACCATTTTGGCATTTAGATCCGCGACTGCGCCCTTGAATCGTCGTCGAACCGCAGACTCCAACGCCTCACGTCCTACAACCGACGAAACCTGTCCCAATGCTCCGAGCATGATTGTGCTTACCACCTTTGAACCAAGGTCGGAAGCGATCTTCGTAGCATCGACTAGGAACGTAGTGAATGAAGCTCCGTTCGCTTCCTTCACCCCATTTAGTTGGCTTGATTCGGATGCGTTAACAACAAATTGCCCTGTAGCCGGTAGCCCCATTGTTACTGGAACTTTACTCAGCAAGTTCCTTTCGAATACGACTACCGCGTTCGGAGTATAGACTTGGCTGTGGATCTCGATTGGTTGATTATCAACCCTTGCGAAGGCCGAGACGGGTGATCCAAGACGTTCTGGGCCAAAGTCTGGAAATGCTTGGGCATACTTCCCGTTCAGAACGGCGGCTTCAGCAAAAAGTCGACTGGCGGTCAGAATTCCTTGACCTGCTCTTCCATGGAACCGGATCTCATACACTCTGCTTTGCACCCGCACACCGACAGGCACCGTAGGCTAATTATAGTGACGCGTGATTCTTGACAACGGAAATCACTCTGATCCGGTCAAACGCATACCAAAAACCGTTTTCAAAGAAAACGGTGGACCTTATTGGTTATAGCGCATGGGTTCGCTTCCACGTGTTCTCTGGCGGCGTATCCTTCAGCCATTCCCTAACGATCTCCGGTCTATCCCGCCTAGGTTCCGCCAGCAATGGTTCATGCGGCAAGAGGCGTATAATGATCATGTCAAGCTTCTGTTCAACGCGACTCAGCATTTCCTTAAGCTCTTCTAATTCGCTCAATGCACCTCCCCCACATTTGATAAATTGATCCGATTGCTTAGTCTCCACCCTGAGTCAGAGTTGGGTCCGTATCTGCTCCACAGTCACAGCAGTTAGGACAGTTACGACAATAATCACATAGGTAGTAGCAACTATGTTTGCATGACGGGCACTTGTACATTTGAATCAATGTTGCTTCTTCGTTCAACTACTACACCGAGATCTTACTCCATAAGTATCGAAATTAAACGTCCTACTGACCGCTTTCTGAATTCGAATTCGAAAGCTAAGCGTAAATAGCCCATCACTTGGCGCGCGCTTTAGCCGAATGGATACGAATCATGGTACCTGTGGATAGTTTTTATTCGTTGACCGGGCGTATGGCAATTATGGCAATCGATGCGGAACTGCTGAAGCGTATCCTGGAACATTACAAGCATAGATTGGACGGATTCCTCCAAGATGAGAACATAAAACCAGTTGCGAGCATCCATTTCACAAAGCACATTACCGAACTGAAACAGAAAGTTGACGACGCCCTTCACGAGTTAGGCTCATTGAAGAATGAAATAGAAATCAAGAATTGGGCGAAACGTCATCATGACATACTCAAACCTGCCGTATCACAATATGAAAAAGACGCGAAACAATTCCGAGATGAAGCACATTCAAAATTGTCACGCCCTGATCTTCGCCAACTCGAAATCGAGCTCGCGAGAATAACCGCCGAGATTGTTACTCTACTGAACCTATGATTGAGGCGCGAATCGTTGGTAGCAGCCCGAGCGATCGTTACCGGAATTATCATAATTGTAATAATAGCGGTCATTGGGTCGCTGGCTTACCCGTCGGTTCAAGTGCCGACGTATAACACTGCTACAATAGCCAACACAACCACCTACGTCCTCTCCTTCGCATCCTCAACATTGATCGTAGCGCCATACGCTACCTCAACCGTAACTTCAGTTACCTATTCAAACCAAAATGGCAACTTCCCCGGATGCGACCCTGCCTCGATGGCATGCAACTACGGATTCGTAACCCCATACTACTCATACTACACACAAACATACTCGCAACTGCAAACCTCATTCTACTCGGCCACGGCAACGTTGCAATCAATCGGCACGGCCGAATGGACGCAAACAAACTACCAGAATATACCAATGTATGCCTCCATGGGACTAGGAGATTTGCAATTCATCCTCCTGTCTTTCGTTCTGATCATCATTGCCGCCGCAGTAGTACTGATAGCGATGAAACGTCTACCCAAATCGCCTCAAAATGAACAGACCCAAACCAAATTCATGTGCGAGAAGTGTGGCGCCGAACTAACCGCCAGCGATGGCTTCTGTTCGAAATGTGGAGCAGAGATACGGAAGTAGACTTGAGATTGTACTAAGTCCCTTCCCAGAAGGGTAAGACTAGACAAGAATGTTATAATGAGATTCTGCGAGCTTAAACGACACCTCTAGCCCAGTTTTCTCTTGACTATCGATGCCTCGCCGAGAACGTGAACCACACATGCATGAATACGACGACAAATGGCAGTGCAAATGTGGTTTCCGACTGATCACAGACTTGGATTCGAAAAGTGGCTGGGTTCAAGTCAAGGCTTGTGTTTCATCGAACGGGAAGATCCGACCGCTTGGTGCCGACGATGCCGAATTAACGATGAAAGAGAAGCCTAGACGGGTCACGGCACATCATAATTAGTCCACCCGGAATTGAAACGCACTATTTCTCAATGCTACTCTGAACGACGTATATCTGAACAATCTAACTAGCCCACAGAGATTGTGAAAGGGGCTGACTGTGCGGTGCCAACAGGAAACAGTTTCAGTCCTCCAACTTGCCATACGTTACCCATTGGATCTGTGGCCAGAGGGATGTACGTTTCGAGTAGAACCACGTTCACCTGAAGATTATGCTGCCCCGTTGAACTGAACCACAGGTTGAATGAGAAGGATTGCGTTCCAAGTCCAGAATTCGGCACGATGATGCAAAACGCGTTCGGATATGACTTAGCGAACATCAGGAAAACACTCGTATCTCTGTTTAAGCTACACGGCAGTGGAGAAGATGTAGCTGTTCCGTCAACGTACGGCGATCCTGTATCTGTAACCCAAACTACCACGTAATCCAATTTGCCTGTCAGGTAACTGTAGTTGACGGAGAAGGACAAAGTGGCCGGATTTGACTCACCGTTTTGGAAGGATAGTTGTGTGGGATATTGAATGGGGCTGATGCTCGCGGTTCCTGGAGCAACCTGAGCTTGCGCATTCGAGGCTAATGCTAGGAAAATCAGGAAAGCCGAACTCGTTAACGTTATCAGTTTTCCTAAAGTTCGCAAGCTCATCTAACCGACCTTATGGGATACTCTATCTGCAATGGAATTTAGAAGTTGCGAATCCGCCAATGTATTTCATACGATTAATTTGAGAACCCCGATCGCAGCTCCCAGAAGCACGAGCCAAGCAGAATTCACTCGAAACTTAATCAGCAAAATCAAGCTAACGACTGTCAGAATCACCGTGGTGAAATCGATGATGGCTGCAGTACCTAGTGTGTAGGTTACGGAAGCCATCAACGCTAGAGAAGCAACGATTACCCCATCCAGAAAGGCCGAGGAAGCAGGTGAACTTCGAATACGTGGAATAATTGGGCCACTGAGTGCCACAAAGAAAAATGCTGGTACAAAAATGCCGATTGTGGCGACTACCGCTCCAACCGGACCTCCTAGCAGGAAACCGATGAACGTTGCCGTAGTAAACACCGGGCCTGGAGTTACCTGACCGATGACGATTGCGTCAAGAAGTTGTGTAGTCGTAATCCAATGCAGGCGTGTTACTAAATCGATTTGAAGGAACGCTAGGAGTACATAGCCGCTACCGAATATGATTGAGCCAATTTTCAGGAATACCAGAAATAATGGCCACAAGCCAAATGTCGATGACGGTTCCGCGTACGCTGCACCGACCTGTGCTGCATACGCGAGAAATGGGATAAGTAACAAAAGGAAGGCGATCCGCAATCGGGGGGCCTTTCCTTCAGTTCTTTCACTTATCCAAAGTCTTAGGCCTGCGAGGCTGCCGACACCGAAGATAACCACTAACGGATTAATGCCAAACAAACTTAAGGCTAGGGCTACGAAACCGATTACTGCAAGAAACTTAGTCTTCACTGCTGAACGCCCGAGGCCCCACAGCGCCTGCAAAATCACTGCGATGATCACCGGTTTGATGCCGTAAAGTATACCGACAACTTGTGGTAACGATCCATACTTGACGTAAACCCAAGCCAGCGCGGAGACGATAACTGCTGCAGGAAGAATGAAGCAAACCCCGGCGATGAAGAGCCCAACCAAACCCGCCTGTTGGTATCCAATGTAAATCGCAGTCTCGGTTGAAGTGGGGCCGGGAATCAGGTTCGCCGCGCCTAGTAGATCCAGGAATTTTTCTTTTGAAAGCCAATGCTTCCGACGAACCGTTTCCTCCTCCATCATAGCTATGTGAGCTGCAGGTCCGCCGAAGGCTACGAGTCCCAGTTTAAGAAAGTAGATTGCAAGTTCCTTTCGTGACGCAGTTCTCGTCATCCTTCACCATGGGTAATTTGGAGGATGACTGACAGATGTCACCTGTGAATTCTGTAAGCCTACATCATGTCGATGTGGTCCGGAGGAAAGCCTAGCTTGATCAGCTCATCCTTAATATGGGAGCGATGATCGCCTTGGAGCAGTAGTTCACCACCTTTTGTTGTTCCTCCTGCTCCGAAGCGTCGCTTCAACTCACGAGCAATCTCTGATATTCGTCCCGTGGGAATTCCTTGGATGATTGTTACTGGTTTTCGAAATCGTCGGAATTCCATCCTAACGACGATGCGTGCTTCACTACGATCAAGTTCTTCGAGGGGGTTAAACCCCAGGTCTTCGGGTTTCGACATGTAATTTCAGCTAGTAGGATGCTAGACGCTTTGTAATATATCGGTTGTTGGGTTCAGAATTCACTATAGTATGCTCCTGAGAAGTCCGCCATCAATCGTGATCATTGACCCATTAATGTAGGACGCCGCATCGCTCGCCAAGAACGCAACAACCTGCCCCACTTCTTCCGGGGTTCCAAGTCTTCGCACAGGAACTTCACCAGCATACTCCTTCAGAATTTGTCTAAACAGCTTTCCAGTCTTCTTAGCTTGAGCGCGAGCTAGGTCGTTGACTCGGTCGGTGTTGATGTAACCAGGCATTACCCCGTTTGCCGTAACTCCGCTTTGACCGAACTCTGTAGCCAACGACTTTACCAGACCAGCAACCCCGATACGCACCGTATTGGAGAGCAGCAGATTTGGTATCGGCTCCTTGAGGCTTACTGATGTAAGGTAAATCAGCCGCCCCTGTCTTTTTCGAATCATACCTGGTAGAATAGTCTTAGTGAACCAGATCGGGCTGAGCAACAACATACGTATGGCATGCTCCCAATCCGAATCAGTCAGATCCAAAATCGATCCACTTCGCGGCGGTCCTGCATTATGCACGAGTACGTCAACACCATCAAACCCGGCCAAAGTTTGGCGGACTACCTTTAGTACGTCCTTTTTCACGCTAACGTCTGCGGTTATTGCAAGAACTTCGGCCCCGCTCTCTTCTATGATGAGTTTAGTTGCCGCTTTCAAGTTGGCGGAACTTCTAGAACAAATTGCTAGCTTCGCTCCCTGAGACGCACATACTCGTGCAACGCCGAGCCCAATGCCTTTGCTAGACGCTGTGACTAGAACCACTTTACCTTTGAGAGATAGACTCACAGCTCGTTTCTAATCAGTTCTAGATATTTAATTTTCATTAATTCTCCTTGAGGTCGGCGTGGTGATTCGATGGCACGCGCCATGAATCTGGAAAATGCTTTAAGCGTTCACAAATCTTCTCGTTCTAGAATCGCTTTGAAGTTTTGGACAGACAAAGAATCGGACTGGCGAGAAGTGATGCCGGGAGTAATGCGGCGCATCCTCTCGTGGGATAAAGATGGAATGCTTGTCCTATACAAGATTAGAGCGAATACTGTCGTAGCAAAACATAGCCACACAAACGCACAACACGGACTCGTAATCAAAGGAGGAGGTACATTCGAATTCTCTGGAGGAAAGAAACATGAAATTAGCGAGAACGAAGCCTACTATGTGCCACCAAACGAAGAACACCTGCTACTTACCGGAGCTGAAGAAGAGAACATCTTCCTAGACGTCTTCCTACCCCCACGCGAAGACTTCAGAAAAGAATCAAGACATTCCGACCAATAGCCCTCTTGTTAAGTCGCGTTATGCGAAAAGTTGCTGCATTTAGGATTTTGAAAAAATTAGATTCTTGACGTTTCGACCAATTGGCTGAAAGATTCAGGCAGTTTTCGATGGGGGATGGGGGGGGGTGAGCGATGAGGTAAACTCGAGAAGATTACTCTCGTGATCTTCCCGCGAGGAAACGACGAAGCTCGGTTGCCTTCCCCACAATGACAGTATCACACTTGAGGACGCGTCCCTTGTAGTTTACGCCTGAATTGAATTGCTCACGTAGACTCGAAAGCTTGCATCGAAGTCATGTTCTTGTTTCTACGCACTTTCAGGCTTTCCGTTTGTAGTCTCTTTCGAGTGCGGCAGCGTACTTGGTCCACATTGAATTTAGGCGTTGGTGAAATTCTGATTTGGTGGGGGGTCGCGCCGTCTTCCACTTCATTTTCAAGGAGACGTGCAGCTTTGTACTTCTTGGGCCGAGTCTTGTTAGATGATATTCGCCTGTTCCATCGCGTTCCTCGCCGAATAGGTTCATATGCCATCTGTCGGGCGGATGCAATGTGACGATGTTGACGGTCATCCCAGCTTCTGCATTCTTCGGTTGGTTAATGTAAATCGCTCTGCTCTTGGTTTTCTGTATGATTATTCTGCGTAGTTTTGCTCCTGTAATCTTGGGGTCGACTTCGCTGTAATCGGTACACCAATCGTAGACGAAACGAAGCGGAGCATTAAAAGTCCTTGAGAATTGATAACCAGCGATCGTTCTTTTCAATTTTCTATCTGTCCTTCTAGCGAGGTAAAGTTGAATTGAAAAAGGTATGTCTCATTGCCTGGTTTGGTTTAACTGAATGTCGAGTGAGGCAGTACCCATGGTTGTAAGCTTAGGCAACATTTTGGGGAGATTTACTTTGCCTCGGCGTGTTTTCTGATGTTTTTGGTGGAGCTGTGGGTGGTCTGTCGGGTAATTGCGTGTAGCTTCCGTCCTTAGCTCTATACAGAGCAAGTCTAGCAGTGGTCACCCATTCTTCCCCAGTCATGTGTCGCAGTTGAACGTTCAAGACTTCTGCCGTGGGATCTGATTTTCCAGGCCATACCGCAACTTGAAGGTAGTCGCCACTTTCGAGACGCATTGAGAAACGTGCTTTGGGCTTAGATTTGCCCGACTCCAACTCTAAAACTCACTACATACAAAACTCCAAGTAGTGACAATATAACTACACCTGTGTGGTATTGAAAGGATTAGCCATTCCTAAAGCGTTGGGAATCGAATTGATTGGAGTTTTGGCCGGGGTATCAATTATTACGATTGACCAGTTGAGCAAGTATATTGTTCTTAAGCGAACAGATGCCCGGCCGGTAAGATTTGGATCTTTGCTGCGGATTCGCATTGCTGCAAATCGAGTTGGTGATAAGTCGCGACGCCGATGGATTGGTCATGGCATTCTGCTGGCTTTGATAGTTGCCTTTGTTGTATACTTGAATGTTTACGCACATCAATTTGAGAACGATCTCGCGCAGGCTGGTTTGGGCGCGGCGATTGGGGGTGCTGTTAGTAATCTGTTTGATCGATTCTGGCGTCTAAGGGTTATTGATTTCATTGATTTCGGTTTCTGGCCGTCGTTTAACTTTGCTGATGTGGCTATCGTGTTCGGCCTCGCAATTTTCATCTGGTCTATCCGCTAAATCGAGTTTCGAAAGGGGAAGATGAAATGCGCAAGGTACTCGTCCGACGGCGTGGCCTCCGGATCTACGCCTATCCAACCATGATTTACTTGGGTTCGGTTTTCGGATTCATAGCGGGTAACTATGCTGCTCATTTGTTGGGGTTGGATGCTTTCAGAGTATTCGTTGCGATGCTCATCTTGACGATTCCAGCTCTCGTGGGAGGAAGGTTGCTTTTTGTAGCGACGCACTGGCGCCTTTATCGTCAAGATTTATCTCGAATTTGGAAGCGTTCTGAAGGTGGAGGGCGGCTATATGGCGGCATACCAATTACCCTTCTCATCTCCATACCCCTGCTCAGCATGTTTGGAATCTCGTTCTGGAGTTTCTGGGACGTAGCCACCGTCACGATTCTGGTGGGAATGAGCATTGGCCGCATCGGGTGTTTGTTCAACGGATGTTGCGGAGGTCGACCGACAATAAGCAGAATTGGTCTTCGTCTGCCTGATCTTCAAGGTGTCTGGTGCCGACGAATCCCAACTCAACTTCTGGAAGTAGCCTCGACGGTAACCCTCTTAGCAGGCGCGATCGTGTTATGGGGACATTTCCCATTCCCTGGAAGTATCTTTCTCTACGGCCTTGCAGGGTACGGTACAGCACGATTTCTACTGGAACCAACCCGGGTGGAACGGGACGAAGTTAGGAAAATTTCACTCTATCGGGTAACCTCGGTGGCCATTGTAGTTATATCGATAACGGTCTTCCTGATCAGATTGTTCAACATCTAACCACAAAGTAAACGAATATGAGAGCAATTATCATGCGGCTTGGTGGCAGGATTTTCTGACTTTTAGTAGTAGTTGCCCAAACACACGAAAACGACTGGTCCTAATAGACAAAAATTTAGTTCGTTTATGCAAAGGATCTCTCGCATGCAGCTCGCCTAATATTAGGCTACATCATGTACTTGGTTGCATATTCATGCAACTGCATAAATATGCAACGAATGCAGTTGGCGTCAGTAACAAGGCTTAAGAACAAATTTCGCCATATCCCCAGTCACATGGACAGTTATTTTGTGATCTATTGGTCCACTCTGAGGTAGCGTCATGATAGATTGGTATCTCTGGCTGAGCCCGCTGTTTCTGATTCCGATAACGCTGCTCTTGGTTTTCGTAGGCTGCGGGCTTGATACACACGGTTTAGGGAATGTTTTTCTAACGTTCACACTCCAAGATCAGTTCGACCAGAACATACCAGTAAGCGCAACTGTCAATGATGGCCAACCGGGAGCTACAACCTCACCTACCGCTCCCGTCCTCCCCCCAGGTGCAACAATTAATGTGAAGCCTGGAGATGGTCTAGTTGCATCCGTGACTTCGGGCCCTTTGGGCCCTTTAGGTAACAATTACAGCGGGGTCATAATTTGGCAATCAGCGACCGGATCCCCACCTTGGAATCCGTCACCACTCTTTCCCACCGGTATCATCATCACGAGTAATGGTTCGAGTGGAGGAGATGGATCATCACCACAATTTCTGCCTGCCCAGAGCTCTGGGTCATTCTACATGTACGCAGATAACGGAGTTACCTGTACCCCAATTATTCAAGTGAACTTGCCTCCACCTCCACCGGGAACTACGAATATCACTGTTGATTCGGCTCCTTCAGGGTCGGGATACGTTCAGGTTGATGGTCAGCCGGTCACGACTCCGGCGACGTTCAATTGGCAGACTGGATCGACACACACGATTGCAGCCAACAGCCCGGTGGGTGCGTACGTTTTCCAGTCGTGGAGCGACGGGGGAGCACAAACGCATATTATAACTGTTCCCGCCACATCAACCGCATACACGGCCAACTACTCGCAGTCTCCGCCGCCGCCACCAACGCCCATAACTCGGATACGGTTCGCGCGTGGAATGGTGTCCAGCGGGTTAACCATACCCGTAACCATCGTCGCCCCAACTAATGGCAACACACTCATCGCAGTAATTGGGCTGTATAGCAGTAACAATCTGGCAGTCAGCGGCATCACCCAGACCGGAGCAATTTGGGTTAAGGATGTTTCACGGCAGACAGGTAACGGCAATGGTGATGTGGAAATCTGGAGAGCCAGTAACGTTCAGAATGCAGGCGCCTCTATCACCATCGCCTTGACGGGCAGTGGGGCGCTGGTTGAAGCGATCGCTGAGATCTGCGAATATTCGGGGCTAACCAATACCAATCCATTAGATCGAACCGGCACGAACACTGGAGTCAGCGGTACTCCCACTATCGGAACAATGGTCACGACTAGTCAGGCAAAGGAACTTTGGATTGCGGGCATAACTCATCTAGGGAATGATACGCAAACCAACCCAACGAACGGTTTCAACTTCACCGATCCAACTGACGGCGTAGCCACCAACAACATGTCTCTAGCTTACTTGGAATACATTGCTTCATCCACCAGTACTCCAAGCACCGCTGTAACTGTCTCCTCTAACTTCTTCGCAGCCAGCATCGCCACATACAGGGGCAGCTAGGTGGTTTAGAGACTTGACAAATTCTCTGACCGGTGATTATGATGTGGTCTTGGAGGTAAGTTTAGACGCGTTAAATCGTATCCTAGCAGCCCTACATGAGGTAGGTAGTGAACCTCATAGCTTCACATGGAAAATCCCGCGAACTAGCGTCGACTTTCCGAGCGGAGTAGCAGAAGTTCAAGTCTCTACTCCAACAGTCAAGATACAGGAACAATGGCAAGGATACGACTTCGCCCCATACACCAATCGGATTACTGCTCACCAACGGATCATGATATACTACATCCCTGATCCGCACAGCCCACCGATGCCTGAATTCATTCATGGAGATCTCGAGATAACGGTAAACGTTGCCGTGAAATCCTTGTCTTACGGCACCGGGTTAGATAAGATGTTTAGGAAAGTCCTAAACGTCGACCTATCCTCTAATAACGTGCTGGTCTCATTCAAACCAATTTGGACCTCTTCCCCGCTTGATCAGAAACAAACAAATTGGCTGATCAAGTACATTACTGAGTTTCTCGCAACCAAAATCAACCCTATCAACGTCCCCCTACCGCCATCCTTTCAGAATCTCAAGAATGTTGAAGTCGATTTCAACGAAGCTGAGCCTGGAAACATTTGGGACTCTTGGTATGATTATAGTGGCGGCTGGCATAAGCAGAAGATTAACACCCCGAACAATTCTATCAGGGCGCCATTCGCGGCGGGAGATGTGTTTGTTTCCGTTTATACCCCCGGTACTGGGAATGATAGTCAGCAGCATTTCGTTTACGTGGACAAGAACGGAAACATTTGGGACGTCTGGTATGATTATAGTGGCGGCTGGCATCTGCAGCAGATTAACAAGGGCGTAAACAGCTGTACGCAGGGACCGCCTGCGGTTGGGGATGTGTTTGTTTCCGCTTACAATCCCGGCGGCGGTGATAGTCAACAGCATTTTACTTACCTAGATAAGAACGGGACCATTTGGGATGCTTGGTATGATTATGGTGGGGGGTGGCATCTGCAGAATATTTGTTCACCAGGAAA
>Ga0074045_10000444_pt1 | contig 40492 bp, 42 predicted proteins | sample BogForMeECP23OM2_FD_94442 | JGI IMG/M metagenome (GOLD analysis project Ga0074045, IMG submission 94442) | Bog forest soil microbial communities from Calvert Island, British Columbia, Canada - Bog Forest MetaG ECP23OM2 | ecosystem: Environmental > Terrestrial > Soil > Wetlands ...
AAATCTGGCCCGGTCAGGATCCCATTGGCAAGACATTCCGAACCGAGAAGAATGGCCCGGCGATTCAGGTCGTGGGTCTGACACGCACGGGAAAGTACCTGTTCCTGTATGAGACCCCGCAGCTGTTCGCCTATTTTCCCCTGGCCCAGCGCTACGTTTCGGGCGCAACTCTGATGCTGTACTCGCAAGACGATCCGCTTCGATTGGTCAACCCGGTGCGCGACCAGATACAACAACTCGATGCGAGTCTGCCGGTGTTTGACGTCAAGACGATGGACGCCCATGTGGAGTACGGCAAACCGCTCTTGCCTGCGCGGCTTGGCGCCATGCTCGTAGGAGCGTTCGGCATGCTCGGCTTGGTGCTCGCCACCGTGGGCGTCTATGGCGTTGTGTCCTACTCCGTCAGCCAGCGCACCCAGGAAATCGGCATTCGCTCAGCACTGGGCGCGCAGCGATGGAATGTTTTGGGGATGGTGTTGAAGCAGGGAATGACCATGGCGCTGATCGGGACGGCGATAGGCATCGTGCTCGCCTTCCTGCTATTCCGCGGCTTGCACTCGGTTCTCTACGGCATAGCATCGACCGATCTGGTGACGCTTGTCGCAGTTTCCACTTTGCTGCTTGCCATTGCCTTTGTGGCCAGTTACATCCCGGCGCTGCGCGCTACGCAAGTGGACCCCGTGGTGGCGCTCCGCGAACAATAAAGAGTAATGATGGAATTACGCCCGCGTCAGATTTGCGGTTCGCGCGGCTTCCAATAATCGTTGCGCGCTTGTGCCAATATCGCCGTGGCAGAACACCGCGCTGCCCGCTACCAACAACTCCGCGCCAGCCTTGACCACGTCGGCAACGGTTTCCAGGTCCACGCCGCCATCCACTTCAATGCGGAATTCCAGTTTTCGTTCAGCGCGCATCCGAGCCAGCGCCGCAATCTTGTTCAGGGCATTCGGAATGAATTTCTGCCCGCCAAAACCTGGGTTCACGCTCATCACCAGTACGTGGTGTACCAGGTCCAGCACCTCCGTCAGCAGTTCCACGGGCGTCGCCGGATTGATGACCACCCCCGGCTTGCACCCGTGCGAAGCGATCAGGTGCAGCGTTCGGTCAAGGTGCACGCACGCCTCCTGATGCACGGAGATCCAGTCCGCTCCCGCCTCCGCAAATAACGGGATGAACTGATCGGCATCCTCGATCATCAAGTGACAATCGAGAGGTACCTTGACGACTTTGCGCAAACTTCGCACCACCGGCGGCCCCATCGAGAGATTCGGCACAAAACGGCCGTCCATGATGTCCACGTGCAGTAACGTGCCGCCGCCTTCAATCGCCTGCTGTGCCTCGTTGCCGAGTTGCGCGAAGTTCGACGCCAGTATCGAGGGCGCGAGTTCGATCTTCATGGGCCGTGTCGGCTCCTTCCCCGAATCTGGCATTATACGCCGTGCGCCAGTTCCCTGCCTCGGTTGCGATTTCTATAGCGGTACGTCGCGCCAGGGCACCGCACAGCGCTTCACATTGCTTTCCGCCGCCAATTCCACCGCCACCATCACATCCAGGGCTTGCTGCGGCGTAATCAGCAGCGCAGCCTTGCCCAGTAAGGCATCACGCACGTTCGCGTAAAACTCGCGCCAGTCCCCTTTGGAAGGAACCTTGCTCGTTCGCATCGCGCCGTCTTCTGCAATCGTCAATTCACCCCAGTTCTTTTCTTTTTCCAACACCCAGGAGTCGCCCTGAGGCACTGCTCCATTGCGCAAGGAATTTTCCAGGGGGTCGAATTCCCTTTTCACGTAACTGCCTTTGTCACCGAGGAAAATGATTCTTGGCCGCGGCGTCGCGCACAACATGGTGGCCTTCAATTCGGCGCGCAGGCTGCCCGCATAACGCAGCGTCACGTCGAACGCATCATCCGTTGAGAATCCTTGGCGCTCGATTCGTATGTCCGCCGAAACAGACTCGGGCCGCCCAAACAGCGACAGGGCGTGATCGATCAGGTGTGGCGCCAGGTCGAGCAAAACGCCGCTGCCGGGCCCGGGTTTTTCCCGCCAAGCTCCGACTTTGGAGCTGGGTCGATAGCGGTCATAGTGCGATTCAAACCGCACGATTCTTCCGAGTGCACCCGCGCGTACAACGTCGCGGGCAGCTTGAAAATCCGCGTCGAATCGCCGGTTGTGGTAGACACTCAACAGGCGCTGTTTTTTCGCTGCAATGCGAAAGAGTTCGACCGCTTCGGCAACGCTGGTGGTAAACGGTTTGTCGACCACAACGTCCCGGCCCGCTTCCAGGCATTGTTTTGCCAACGGGAAGTGCGTCTGGTTCGGGGTGGCAATCGACACCAGCCGAATCGTTCCGATCGCCAGGAGTTCTTCGACGTTCCGCACAATTCGCACATCCGGATAAAGTCGCGCGGCCTCGTCTCCGCTGCGCTGCACGATAACGGCTAATCGCAGCCCAGAAACAGCGCGAATTATCGGGGCATGAAAACACTTCCCGGCCAGTCCAAACCCGATTAGCCCGACATCGATCATGCGGCAATTTCTCCCAGACGCTGACACCATCAAAATGTCAGCAGTGTATCACCGACAAGATGACCGCAATCGTTAAGTCGCGCCTGCGAGTTGGTGCCCCCCGCGCAAGCGTTATATCCTCTTTCACGTGGAGAAATTTCCCGCGGCACAACATGGACCGACGCGAGGCCTTTATTTTGGGCTCATTATCACTATTGTCGCGGTGCTCGCGTACGCCGCCTATATCACCATGCAGTTTTCAGGGATCCGCAAGCTGCAATCAGGGATGGTCGATCGCAATCGCAAGGACTCGCTGCAACTGCTCCGCATCCAGAACGATTTGAACTCCATCGGGCTGGCCATGCGTGACATGCTCGATGCCGGCGAGCCTTATCCGCTCGCGGCGTGGAGCGCGCAATTCGATCGCATTCGCAACGATCTGGACGTGGCGCTGAAGCAGGAGGAAACTCTGGCCGAAGCCGCGCGCACCAGCGACCAGCGCCGCTACTTGAGCCAATCCTTAACCCAGTTCTGGGACGCCACCGACCGCATGTTTGCGCTAGCCGGCAACGGAAACGAAGCCACCGCCCGCGAACAGATTCGCAACACGCTGCAGCCCCGCCAGGCTGCGCTCAACTCTGCCGTTTCCCGCTTGTTGGTGCAGAACAACGAGGGCGAGCAACAGGCGGAAGCCAGCATCATTCAGATTTACGACCGCGTGCAGCGCCAACTTTATTTCTTTCTTGCCGCCATCCTGCTGGCCATCGTGGTCACCAGCCTGTACCTGATTCGTTACAACCGCCAGATCTTCGCGCACGTGGCGGAACTCTCTTCGCAGCGTAGCGAACTGGCGCAGAAACTCATTGCCACGCAGGAATCCACGTTGCGCCATATTTCACGCGAACTGCACGACGAATTTGGCCAGGTACTTACGGCTATTGGTCTGATGTTGCGCCGCGCCGGCAATCACATGGAGCAGAATTCACCGCTGCGAGAGGATTTGCTGGAAGTGCAGGAAATTGCCCAGACCACGCTGAACAACATTCGCGGCTTGTCGCAAGCGCTGCATCCCGTCCTTCTGGAAGAAGCGGGCCTGGAGAGCACGCTGGATTGGTATATACCCACAGTGGAAAGGCAGACGGGACTTGTGCTTCACTACGAGAAGTCCGGCGCGGCCTATCCCGTGGAGAGCGCGGCGGGTGTGCAGATTTACCGCGTGCTTCAGGAAGCGCTCAATAACGTCACGCGACATTCCGGAGCAAAGGAAGCGTGGATTCGCTTGCGTTTTAACCCCGGGCAACTGGAGATGGAAGTGGAAGATCATGGCAAGGGATTTGCCCCCGCTACTGGCCAACCGGGTATCGGACTGGTGGCCATGCGGGAACGCGCCGAAATCCTGGACGGCATTCTGACCATCGCGCCCGTGGAGGCCGGCGGAACGCGCGTGCATCTACGTATTCGGCGCGAGAAGGTGGAGTCGCATGCCGACTAAGCTGAAAGTCCTGCTGGTGGACGACCACGCGCTGGTGCGTCGCGGTTTTCGCCGCATGCTGGAAGACGAGCCGTCGTTTCAAGTCGTGGGCGAAGCCAGCGATGGCGCGGAAGCCCTGAAATGCGCGGAAGAATTGCGCCCCGACGTGATTGTGATGGACTGCGCGCTGCCGCAAGTGAATGGAATCGATGCCACGCGCAAGATTTTGAAGAAGCTGCCAGACACAGCGATCCTGATGTTAAGCATGCACTCAGAGGACACCCTGGTGCGTCAGGCAATGGAAGCGGGTGCGCGCGGCTACATCCTGAAAAACGCCATGGACCTGGACCTGGTGAGCGCGATCAAGAAAGTGGCCGAAGGGGGAACAGTCCTGGATCCCCAAATTTCGCGCGGCGGAACGTTGAAGGGCGAGCGCGACACCGGATTGACCCAGCGTGAACTGGAAATCCTGCAGCACATCGTGGCCGGCAAATCCAATAAAGAAATTGCTACGGAGCTGAATCTGAGCGTAAACACCGTGTCAGTCCACCGGGCGAACATTATGGATGCCCTGGGGATCCATAAGACGGCGGAGTTGGTGGTATACGCCATTCGCAACGGGTTGGTAAACCTTCCGTGAAGCGCCGCGATTTCATACGCCAGGGAGTGAGCGCGGGAATTCTTGCAGGCGCTTTACCACTGCCGGTCGACGCGGCCTCCCCAGATTTCCACTTGACCGACGTCAGCGAATCCGCCGGCATTCATTTCCGGCAGAACAACGGCTCGTATGGCGGCAAACTCCTGCCCGAAACGCTGGGCTCTGGCTGCGCCTTCCTGGATTACGATGCGGACGGCTGGCAGGACATTTTGCTCGTGAACGCGATGGATTGGCCGGGTCACAAGCGCCAGCGGACCACCATGAAGCTGTATCACAACAATCGCAACGGGACGTTTAGCGACGTCACGAAGGCCGCGGGTCTCGATGTCGAGATGTATGGCATGGGCGTGGCCGTCGGAGACTACAACAATGACGGCTTTCCGGATATTTTCATCACCTGCGTCGGGGAGAGCCACTTATTTCGCAACACCGGAAAAGGCACGTTCGTCGACGTCACCAAATCCAGTGGGCTGGCTGGCAAATCGGGCTTGAGCACCTCGGCCATCTGGTTCGACTACGACCGCGACGGCTTTCTGGATTTGCTGGTCTGCAATTACGTGCGCTGGTCCGCGGAAAGCGATGTGTTCTGCAGCCTCGACGGAAAAAATAAATCCTACTGCACGCCGGAGGCGTATCGCGGCGACACCTGCTGGCTGTACCACAACCGGGGCAACGGCACGTTCGAGGATGTAACCGCGACCAGCGGAATCTTCGACAGCAGTTCGAAATCGTTGGGCGTGGCCATGCTCGACTACGACCAGGACGGTTGGCCGGATATCCTGGTTGCCAACGACACGCAGCCCAACAAACTCTATCGCAACCTGCGAAATGGCAAGTTCAAGGATGTCGCCGTCGAAGCCGGCCTGGCCTTCAGCACCGAGGGCAAGGCACGCGCGGGCATGGGTGTGGACGTGGCGGACTTCGACAATTCCGGCCGACCCGGCATCATCATCACCAATTTCGATAATGAGATGATTGGCCTCTACCGCACCATGGGAAAAGGCTACGACGACATCGCCATGCAAACCGGTCTCGGCGCTGCTTCCCGCAATACGCTCGGCTTCGGCTGCGTTTTCTTCGATGCCAATCTCGACGGCCTGCTGGATATCGCCGTGGCCAACGGCCACATCGACGAGACCGTCAGAAACATTCGCGGCAATGTCGGCTATGCCCAACCCGCGCAGCTCTTCCAGAATCTGGGCAGCGGACAATTCCGCGATGTGGCGTCAGAAATTGGCGGCGGATTCGATCTGCCAAAAGTCGGGCGCGGCCTGGCGGTTGGCGATTTCGACCGCGACGGGCATCTCGACGTGCTTCTAACCACCAACAATGGCCCCGCCTATCTCTATCGCAACGATCTTCTGGTCAAGAACAAATGCATTCGCTTCCGGTTGGTGGGCACAAAATCAAATCGCGATGCCATTGGCGCGACGGTGAAAGTGTTCGTGAACGGCCAAGTGCAATCGCGCGTCGTGCGCAGTGGCTCCAGTTATCTTTCGCAATCGGAATTGCCCGCAACGTTTGGCCTGGGCCCGCACGACGAAATTGATCGGGTAGTGATCAAGTGGCCCAGCGGCCAAACGGAAGAACACCCCCGGCTGCCGGCGGGCCGGGCCTACCAAATCACTGAAAATAAGGGTATTACAGAAGATTTTCGGTTCTAGTTGTTTCGCACTATTGTCAACCACCCCGCCCGGTCTTATAAACAGGACAACTTTGCAGTCGCTTCCCAAGTGGGCATAAGCCTCGCCGACACCGGAAGCACCCCAACAAAGACTCTGCGGCCGGAGGAAACTCCGGCCGCATTTCTAATTGGGGGCATACTCTAAGGCGAAGTGAGTCTGATTGGGGGAATGGGAATGAAGCGCTGGCGCTCTCTGAGCGTTTTCGTTCTAGTGCTCACCGCGGTTTATCTTTACGCCCTGCCTTCCGCCACAATTTTTTATTTCGTGAACGTGGCCTTGCACTCCGCACTCGGTGTGCTGGTGACTTTGGGCCTGCTGGTTTATTTTTTCCGCGGGCTCGGGAGAAATTCCCTTCTCGCAAAATTTGGCTGGTCGATTCTGGCTGTAGGCGCCCTGCTTGGCATTGTGCTGCTCGTCATTGGCACGCCGCACCGCTTCCACACGTGGCTGTATGCGCACATCGCGTTTTGCGTCGTCGCCGTAATCCTTCTTGCTGCTGCATGGATGTTGGAGCGCGGCTGGCTGGGCATTAACCTCTTGCAACGCACCGCGCGATTCGCGCTCCTGCTCGTTTTGACGGCCGGCATTGCCGCAGGCGCATGGTGGGCCCGCAACGTCGCCTGGCAGAGCTACTATCGTGTTGGCAATCCCGCGATTTCGCCCGCCACCATGGAAAACGAGGGCGCCGGCCCTCGCGGCAAGTTCTTCCCCAGCTCCGCGCAAACCACCGACGGCAAATACATTCCCTCCGACTACTTTCTGCAATCCCAGGCCTGCGAGCGCTGCCACTCCGATATTTACAAGCAGTGGCAAAGTTCCGTTCATCATTTCTCTTCCTTCAACAATCAGTGGTACCGCAAAAGCATTGAGTACATGCAGGAAGTGGACGGCGTGCAACCTTCAAAATGGTGTGCCGGCTGCCACGACCCTGCTTTGCTGTTCAGCGGCAAGATGGATCAGCCCATCGCGCAGAACGTCGACAAACCCGAAGCCAAGGCCGGCTTGAGCTGCATGATGTGCCACAGCATCGTGGATGTGAAGAGCACCATGGGCCAGGGCGATTTTCTCCTGGAATATCCAAAACTCCACGCGCTGGCGGCAAGCAACAATCCGATGGTGCGGCGCCTGCACGATTTCGTAACGCGCCTGAATCCTGAGCCGCACCGCCGCGTTTTCCTGAAGCCTTTCATGCGCGAGCAGGTTCCGGAATTTTGCTCGGGCTGCCACAAAGTGCATTTGGACCAGCCGTTGAACAATTACCGCTGGATTCGCGGATTCAATGAATATGACAACTGGCAGGCAAGCGGAGTGTCCGGTCAGGGCGCTCGCTCGTTTTATTACCCGGCCACTCCGATGGTTTGCTCGGACTGCCACATGCCGCTGGTGCCCTCGAAAGACGAAGGCAATATCAATGGCTATGTGCATTCTCACCGCTTCCCTGGCGCAAACACGGCGGTGCCCACAGCGAATGAAGACGCGGCACAACTGCTGGCGAGTCAGAAGTTCTTGCAGGACAAGCAACTCAGCGTGGATATTTTTGCCATATCTCCTGCCGGCAAATACGAAGGCCAAGTAAACTCCGGCAAGCTGCCGAAACAGGAGCTTTCGACCACATTTGCTGTCGGCGAGGAAGCAGACACTTCGCTGCCGCGCGGCCCTGCGGGAGAAGTACGGCCAATCACGGCGCCCTTGGGACGCGTGGATGCCGCCGTGCGTCGCGGCGACAATGTGCTGGTCGACGTTGTGGTGCGCACACGCAAAGTTGGCCATTTCTTTCCTGGCGGAACTGTCGACGCCTTCGATGTTTGGCTCGAATTGCAGGCCACCGACGACAAAGGGCAGACCATTTTCTGGAGTGGCAAAGCGGCCGACGATGGCAAAGGCCCCGTTGAGCCTGGGGCGCATTTCTATAAATCTTTGCAGATCGATGCGCACGGCAATCCCATCAACAAACGAAATGCCTGGGCCAGCCGCGCGGTCGTGTACGTGCACCTGATCCCTCCGGGCGCGGCAGACACCGTGCATTTCCGCATGCACGTGCCGGAGGGCTCGGGCGAACACATCACGCTGCATTCAAAGTTGAACTATCGAAAGTTTCAGTGGTTCAACACACAATTTGCCTTTGCCGGGAAACAGGACTCCGTGAATTGGAATCCTCAGGTCACGCCCGACTACGACGATCGCACCGTCGCATTTAATTTGGATCAGTCCCATGTTTCGAGCACAGCGAAAGGAATTCCCGATGTTCCGATTATTGTCGTGGCGGAAGATACCAAGACGCTGCGCGTCCTGCCGCACACCGCGGCGGCTCCCGCGCCCGAAGTGATCTGGTCCAAGGACGACTGGACACGCTGGAACGACTACGGGATTGGCCTGTTCCTGCAAGGCGATTTGAAGGGCGCCGAGCAGGTGTTCACGGAAGTTACCAGGATGGATCCACAAAACTTCGACGGCTGGACTAACGTTGGCCGCGTGCGCGCGCAAGAGGGCGACACCGCGGGCGCAAAGGAAGTTCTGCTGAAGGCGCTGGCGCTGAAGCCCGGCCTGGCGCGTGCCAACTATTTCTACGCGCGTGTGCTGAAGGAAGAAGGCCAATACGAGGAAGCCGGCAAGGTGCTTCAGGCCGTTCTGGCACAGTATCCGCAAGACCGCGTCGTGCACAACGAATTGGGGCGTGTGTTGTTCCTGCAGAAACGCTATGCCGACGCAGTGAAGGAGTTCCAGAAAACCCTGGAAATCGATCCCGAGGACCTGCAAGCAAATTACAACCTGATGCTCTGCTACACGGGATTGGGCGATGAGTCGCGCGCGAATCAACACCGCGACCGCTATCTGCGCTTCAAAGCGGATGAATCCGCGCAGGCCCTCACCGGCGCCTACCGGCAGTTGCATCCGGAAGACAACAACGAGCGGCAGCCCATCCATGAACACGAATCGGTGCCGCTGGGTGCAACTCCAGCGAGAAAGAAAACCGCGGCGACGCAGGCAGCTCCACCGAAGAAAACAGCGGCGGGCGCAGGCCAGTGACCGTATCCATTTCCAGCTTAAAAGGAAACCAATCATGACCTGGATCAAAACGATTCGCATGGAAGACGATGAGCGCGTGCGCGACGCCATCATGGAGGAGCGAAAACTCTATCCCATGGAGTATGCGACGCCGGTGCCCATCCTGAACCACGGCGTAGAAAACAGCATCGTGGGCTCACACAGCCTGTTTCCCGACGTGTTGTTCCATGCCTTCAGCACATTTGGCGCGTTGATGTCGCCCGAGCTTCCCCTTCGGCGCGAACAGCACGAAATGATTGCGACGATGGTGTCGGTGACCAACCGGTGCTTTTATTGAATCGAATCCCACGCAGAGTTTCTGCGTCGCGTGACGTTGAAAGACGAAATGGTGCAGGCCTTGCGGCGGGATTATCGTTCCGCGCCCATCGGCGAACAGGATAAGGTCATGCTGGACTACGTTGTGAAGTTGACGCGCGATGCCACGCAATGCAGCCCGCAGGATCATGCGAAGTTGCGCGCCGTGGGCTTTGACGATCGCGGAATCCTGCAAATCACGTTGATTGCCTCGTGGTTCAACTACATCAACCGCGTCGCGGATGCGCTGGGCGTCGGGCGAGAGGAAAAGGCGGAGAATTCGTGAGCAGGGTCTTGTGCTTGGCGGCATGGTTGGCGATGGCAAGCGTATTGTCGGGACAGGCGCCAACAAGTCCGCCAGAAAGTTCGCCGGCCACGTTTCGCGACATCACGCAGAAAGCTGGCATTCATTTCGTTCACAATAACGCCGCCTTCGGCAAGAAATACCTGCCCGAGACCATGGGGCCGGGTGTCGCGTTCATCGACTACGACAATGATGGCTGGCAGGATATTTTCCTGGTGAACGGTACGGACTGGCCCGGGCGCCCGTCGAAACACTCCACGCCCAAGCTGTATCACAACAATCATGACGGCACGTTCACCGATGTCACTCACAAAGCCGGACTGGACGTGGAACTCTTTGGCATGGGTGTCGCCGTCGGCGACTATGACAACGACGGCTTCGACGATCTCTTCGTCACCACCATGGGCCAGAGTCATCTCTTCCACAACAACGGCAACGGTACCTTTACCGATGTCACGCAAAAAGCCGGCCTGATGGGCCCGAAAGAGTTCAGCACCAGTGCGGCTTGGGTCGATTACGACAAGGACGGCAAGCTCGATCTGGTAGTTGCGAACTATGTGCAGTGGTCGCTGCAGGGCGATCTGTATTGCACGCTCGACGGAAAAAGTAAATCGTATTGCACGCCGGAATCGTACAAAGGAACAGCGGTGCGCCTGTGGCGCAACCGCGGTGACGGCACGTTTGAAGACGCCACGGAAAAGGCGGGACTCGCCGAGCCAACCTCCAAAACTCTGGGCATCGCCATCCTCGACTACGATAACGACGGTTGGCCGGATTTGCTCTTTTCCAACGACACGCAGCCGAACAAGTTGTATCGCAACAACGGCAATGGCACGTTCACCGAGAAGGCGGTCGTCGCGGGCATCGCGTTCAGCGAGGATGGCGTTGCGCGCGCGGGCATGGGAGTGGACGCGGCGGATTACGATCGCTCCGGAGCGGCAAGCATCCTGATCACAAATTTCGCCAATCAGATGCTTTCGCTGTATCACAACGAAGGCAAAGGCCTGTTCGTCGACGCGGCGCCGCGTTCTGAAGTCGGCCGCGCAACCCTGCTGACCCTCGGCTTTGGTTGTTTCTTTTTTGATTACGACCTCGACGGTTGGCCGGATATTTTTATCGCCAATGGTCACATCGATGGCGACATCCAGCGCGTGCAGCCGAACGTGAAATACGCCATGCCGCCGCATCTGTTTCGCAATGTGGGCAAGGGGAATTTCCAGGAGGTAACAAAAACTCTGGGGGCCGCATTCACCACGCCGCGCGTCGGCCGTGGCGCTGCCTACGGCGACATCAACAATGATGGGCGCCTGGATCTGCTGCTCTCCACAAACGGAGGTCCGGCGTATTTGTTCGAGAATGACGCCACTCCCGGCTCGCTTGCCAATAAAAGCCTGCGCATCAAACTCGTTGGCACGAGATCAAATCGCGATGGGATCGGAACGGTGGTGAAAGTGACTGCCAGCGCAGGAACACAGTCGCAAATGATGCGCAGCGGTTCGAGCTATCTTTCTGCCAGCGAATTGGTGCTGACGTACGGCCTCGGCCAACTCAATCAAGCAGATGCTATTGAAATCCGTTGGCCCAGTGGCCAGGTAGACAAGCTATCGACCGTCGCTGCGGGACAAACTGTAACCGTGACCGAAGGTAGAGGGATCACTGCCACTCGTAAATACGGAACGCGCTAACTATTTTTGCCGCTGGCTTTCAAAACGTGCGCCGCAACCAGCGCCTGGCCGAGACTGATGCCTCCGTCCCCCGCCGGCACTTCGCGGTGAAAATGAACTTCGAACTGCTTCTCGCGCAAAGCGGAGAGCAGCGACTCGAACAGCAGCACATTGTGGAAGCAGCCACCGCTTAGGCAAACACGAGAGAGTTCATGTTGCGCGCGGATTTTCTCCGCGACTTCCACAAGAACCGCGACGAGGCCATTGTGAAACCTCCGGCTCATATCCGCTACGCTGGCACCTTTACCGATGTCGGCAATCAGCCAATCAAACAGCGAGCGCGTTCCAATTTGCCAGCCGGAATTCACCGGGATCAAGTTCAATAGATAAGATCCTTGGTCTGTGGAATCGTGTGCCGCCATTTCCAGCTCGATGGCCGCCTGAGCTTCATAGTTGACCGTCGCGCGCAGTCCGACCAACGCAGCCACCGCATCGAAGAGCCGCCCACAACTGGAAGTGCGCGGCGAATGAACGTCGCGTTCCGCCATCTGCAAAACAACATTCAGTTTTCGCGGATCGATTTCTTCCAGGAATGGAAGATTCAACGCCTGAAGATCGTTTCCATAGTGCTTGGCAAGATAGCTCACGGCCACGCGCCACGGTTCCTGGATTGCCGCCGCGCCGCCCGGCAAGGCCACATATTGAAAATGCGCGCTGCGCTCGAACCTGGCATAATCAGCAACTAGAATTTCGCCGCCCCAAATTGCGCCGTCCGTGCCGTAGCCGGTGCCGTCCAGCGCCACGCCGATCACTTTCCCATCAAGATGGTTCTCCGCCATGCATGCGGCGACATGCGCGTGATGGTGCTGCACGGGAACGTGCTGCACACCTTCCCGTTCTAACGCCCATTTCGTTGAAAAGTAGTCTGGGTGCAGATCATGTGCGACGACCCTGGGCTGAACTTCCAGAATTCGCTGAAAATGCGCAACGGCTTCTTCGAAAAAGCCATAGCTCTCCAGATTTTCCAGGTCACCCACGTGTTGACTCAAAAACGCTTCGCTGCCACGCACCACGCAGATGGTGTTTTTCAACTCGCCGCCCACAGCGAGAATCGGTTCCGACGCACTCTCCAGGGCGACCGGCACGGGCACGTAACCCCGAGAGCGGCGCAACATCTGCGCTTGTCCGGCAGAGACGTGCACGACGGAGTCGTCGCATCTTCGCAGGATGTCGCGGTCGTGAACCAGAAACGCATCGGCAAGATTGTGCAAGCGCTGCACAGCTTCCGCGTTATCGATTGCGATCGGCTCTTCACTCAGGTTTCCGCTGGTCATTACCAGCGCATCGAATTTCCCACTGGAGAACAGCAGGTGATGCAGCGGTGTATAGGGTAGAAAGACGCCCAGAAATCGATTGCGCGGCGCCAAACCACTCGCCACACCTGCATCTGCCTTGCGCGGCAGTAGCACGATGGGCCGCTCTCGCGAGAGCAACTGCTTCTTCGACACTTCGTCCAACGTGCAGAAGCGCTCGACGTCCTCCACACGCCGCAACATGATCGCGAACGGCTTTTCCACCCGCCGTTTCCTCTCGCGCAGCAAATCCACCGCCGCTTCATTCTTCGCGTCGCATGCCAGGTGAAATCCACCCAGCCCCTTCACCGCGACAATCTTGCCTTCCTGCAACAGCCGTGCGGTTTTGCGAATCGGTTCGGCAACGTCCATTCGCTCGCCCGTGGCGGAAAGCAGTCGCACCTGCGGACCGCAATCCCAACAAGCATTCGGTTGCGCGTGGAACCGGCGATTGGCGGGATCGTCATACTCCGCCTGGCACGCGGCACACATTTTGAACGCCGCCATGGAGGTGCGCGGCCGATCATAGGGAATATCGCGAATAATCGTGAAGCGCGGTCCGCAATTCGTACAATTGATGAACGGATAGCGAAACCGCCGGTCGCGTGGATTGCCCATTTCGCGCAAGCAGTCTTCGCACACCACTACGTCGGGCGAAATCAGCGCTTTCGGCGGCTCACCGAGATGGCTGGAAACAATCCTGAACGCGTCACCGCCCTGTGTTTCGGCATCGCGCAGACTCAGCGAAGTGACTTTTGCCAGAGACGGAATCTCTTTTGGCAGACGGTCCAGGAATTCTTCGACGCGGTCCGAGGGGCCTTCCACCTCGAGGCTCACACCCGCCGGTGTATTGGCGATGAAACCTGTCAACCCACAAGCATTCGCGAGGCGATACACAAATGGGCGAAACCCAACGCCCTGAACGATGCCGCTGACATCGATAGCCTTGCGTATGACCGCCATCTGAGAAGTTTCTGTCATGGAAGGGTCAGGGTCCGGTGTCAAGTGATGGCTGCGGCCGTCTGGTGCTGCACCTTCTGTTGGAGTACGCCCAGCCACGTCATCCACAGGTCCACGCCCTCGCCGGTGCGTGACGACAGCGCAATAGTGTCGATCTCTGGATGAATTTTCCGCGCGTTCTCGAGGGCCAGCTCTGCGCTGAATTCTACGTGCGGCAACAAATCGGTCTTCGTCAAGATCATCAGCGCGGAACGGTGGAAAATCCCGGGATACTTCAGCGGCTTATCTTCTCCCTCGGTCACGCTCAGCAAAACAATCTTCGCCGCCTCCCCAAGATCGTAGCTCGAAGGACAAACCAGATTGCCCACATTTTCAATAAACAGAATTCCCGGGCCGTGAAATCCCATCTCGTTCAAATGGCGATCCACCATGCGGGCGTCAAGGTGGCACGTTCCGCCCGTCACAATTTGCCTCACCGGAAAGCCGTAGCGCGCAAGCCGCCGCGCGTCGTTGTCGGTCTGCAAATCGCCGGTGAGCACGGACACAGCGCTGTCCTTGGGAAACGCCGCCAGCGTTTTTTCCAGCAGCGCGGTCTTGCCGGAGCCGGGTGAGCTGACCAGGTTGACGCACAGAATTCCTTCGTCGCGATACCGCTGGCGCAGAGCCGCGGCCAAGCGATCATTCTCGCTCAGCACTTTTTTTTCTACGACCTCGCGCATGACTCCTCCAGCTCCAGGTAGGCTATATCCAGTTCTGTCCCGCTGATACAGGTGCTGCGGCTCGCGCCGCACTTCGGGCACGCCATCTCAAATTCCACGACGGCGAACTCTCCCCCGCATCCTTCGCACTTCTGACGCCTCGGGCACCATTCTATTTCCACCTTTAGGTTCTCCCAAGGAGTTTCCCGGGTCAATGCCTCAAACGCAAACGTAAGCGCGTCGGGGCTGATGCTGGAGAGTTCCCCGATTCGCAGGCCCACCGCAATGATTTTTTCTCCGGGGCGCTTGCGAGCTTCCGCGTCCACCGTTTCCAGGATCGAAGAGGCGATGCCGATCTCGTGCAAGCGTGCCCCCTAGCAGATGCGCGGCAGCTGATCTCCCGCGAGCATATCGACGATTCGCGTAGTGCCGAATGGCGTTCGCATCACCACCATTTTTGCATGCTCCGCAGTCACGCGGCCGATGATGCGCGCATCTTTTCCCAGCGGATGACTCTGCAGCGCATGCAAGGCATCCTGTGCTGCCGAAGCTGCAACAATCGCCACCAGCTTGCCCTCGTTTGCTACGTACAGCGGATCCAGTCCCAACATCTCGCACGCGCCGCGCACTTCTTCGCGCACTGGGATCGCCGTTTCTTCCAACTCCATCCCGACTCGCGAACTGGCGGCAATTTCGTTCAGCGTGCTGGACAAGCCGCCTCGGGTTGGATCGCGCATGCAGCGAATTTTCCGCGTTCCTTGAAGCAGCGCGTCCACCAGCGTATGAAGCGCGGCAGAATCGCTGGTTACTTGCGTTTCGAACTGCAAGCCTTCCCGCTCCGCCAGAATCGCGATTCCGTGATCTCCCAATGTTCCGCTGACGAGGATCGCGTCGCCCGGCTTTGCCTGGTTCGCCGACAGGAAGATTCCCTCACGCACGCGTCCAATGCCGGTGGTGTTGATGAAGACACCGTCAGCGCCTCCTCTTTCCACAACCTTGGTGTCGCCGGCAACGATCTGCACGCCGGCATCCGCGGCAGCGTCCCGCATTGAAGAAACAATTCGACGCAGCATATCGATTGGCAGTCCTTCTTCAAGAATGAACGCAACACTCATCCACAGCGGTTTCGCTCCGCCCATCGCCAGGTCGTTCATGGTGCCGTGCACCGCTAGCGAACCAATATTTCCGCCGCGAAAGAAAAGCGGCTTTACTACGAACGAATCTGTGGAAATAGCCAGTCGCGCTCCATTCACCGAGACGACGGCTTGATCTTCCATTCGGTCCAGAACAGGATTGCCGAGCGCGGGAAGAAAAACGTCATTCAACAGCTCGACGCTTAGTTTTCCGCCACTGCCATGCCCCAGCAAAACGCGTTCGCCCGCAGGCAGCGGCACCGGGCACGAAAACGCTCCGGGGTCCTTCTTGTCTTCTTTACGTACCGCGTCAGACTGCGGCGACGTGGCGTCGGTACTGATAGTAAGCGGCACAGGCACCCTCCGTAGAAACCATCGGCGCCCCCAAAGGCTTTTCCGGCGAACAGCGCGCGCCGAATGCGGGGCAATCCGTGGGTTTCTTATGACCTAATAAAACTTCAGCGCTGATGCACTCGCTGGGTTCTTCCGCGCGCACTTCCGCCAGATCAAAAATGCGTTCCGCATCAAACGCTGCAAACTCTTGCTTCAAACGAAGACCGCTGAGCGGAATCGAGCCGATCCCGCGCCATTTGCGGTCCGAAATCTCAAACACCCGCGCGACCGCTTCCCGCGCCGGCTGGTTGCCCTGGTATTGCACCGAGCGCGTGTACTGGTTCTCCATTCCCACGCGGCCCTCTTCCAATTGCGCCACCAGCATGTTGATCGCTTCCAGAAGATCGACCGGTTCGAACCCTCCGACCACAATCGGCACGTGGAACTCTTTCACAAGCTCTTGGTATTCCTGACAGCCCACAACGGTGCAAACGTGCCCGGGCGCAATGAATCCCTCGACGCGATTTTTCGGCGAGGCCAACAGAACGCGGATCGCCGGCGGCACCAACACGTGCGAAACCAGCAAGCTGAAATTCTTGAGGCCCAGCTTCGCCGCCTGCAATACCGCCATGGCGTGTGCCGGAGCCGTAGTTTCAAAGCCAATCGCGAAGAAAACGACTTTGCGGTCGGGCCGCGTACGGGCCAATTGCACCGCATCGGTGGGCGAATAAACCACGCGGACTTCGCCGCCCTCCGCCTTCGCATGAAACAGGTCGCTGCCGGATCCCGGGACGCGCAACATATCTCCATAGGACAGCAAAGTGACCTCAGGGCGCCGGGCCAGCGCGATGGCGCGATCAATCATTTCCAGCGGCGTCACGCAGACGGGGCAGCCCGGTCCGTGCACCAGTTCCACGCTATTACCGAGGAGATCGTCGATGCCATAGCGCACCAGCGTGTGGGTTTGCCCACCGCAGATCTCCATCAGCACCCACGGCTTCGTCGAGCGCCGGCGAATTTCCGCAGCCAAGCCGTGGGCTATCTTGGCGTCGCGATATTCGTCCAGGTATTTCATGCTTTGGGTGGCACAACCTCTTCCGGAGATAATTCGTCCGCGAGAACCCCCATGCTTTCCAGCAGCGCGTAGGTGCGTTCGGCTTCGTCTTGATCCACCACGCTGATGGCGAATCCCACGTGCACCATCACGTAGTCGCCCTCTTTGGCTTCCGGCACAAAATCGAGGCAAGCCTGGCGAGCGATGCCGCCGAACAAAACGCGCCCCATGCGTATGCCATCCTTTACCTCGATTTGCGTTACCTTTCCCGGTATCGCCAGACACATAGTCAATTCTCCGGACAACGGACGGACATCAACCACTGCAACGCCCGCTTATTTGCTCAGGGAGGCGCTACTGCTCGCGCCCTTCCTTCGACTTAAGAAACTCACCGAACGCAACGTCTTCGGTCGCGATGTGATTCAGCAGCCATCCGCGCAGACCTTCGACGAGGTCCTGGCTTAGCTTCTGGTCGCCACGAACTACGCTGTCGCGAATGTCCCGCACCTTTTTCATCAGCTTGGTGTGTTCTTCCAGATGCGGCTCATAGCCTGGATATTTGTGCAATCGCATCACCAGTTGTTCGGAAAGGAAATGCATCTCCGAGAATTCGATGAACTGGTCCAGAACGTACCGGGCGGGCGAGAAATCGCCTCCCTTTTCAATCGATTCGGCCAGGGAATCAATCAACTGCAACTGCAGATCATGCTCGGTGTCGGTGGCTTTCTCTCCGGTCTTGAGCGGCTTGGCATGAACGGCTTGTTTCATCGCTTCTCCCATCGTCGTCAAAGGGACGGACTATACCCTAAGCATAAAAAGCGGCATGTCAAGGACCAAAACGGGTATTGTTTTGACGGTAAGCATCTTTCTGAAATCAAATAGCTTAGTCGCTTGCGGCGCGAACAGCGCCCCTTTCCGGTTGTGGGATACCACTCACCGTTCGCTGTGACCTTAATCACTCGGTGCGCTAATCCCCTCATCGGTGGCTCCTTGGAATGTTCCGGGCCTGCAGTACTCTCGTGCTGAACTGTATCTTTCCACGCCGCAACCACGGGGCCTGTGAGCCCCGTCACAGGCTTCGTTCGCCGGTTGTGTCAGCGTGGTGGCGCAGAATCTCGGATGGCCGACCGCGATTTTGCCGCTCTGTATCTCACTATGAATCATGCGCTTGTACTTGCTTGCGGCAACCCGCTTCGTGGGGATGACGGTATCGCCGTAGTCCTGGCCCGCTACTTTCGCGCCGAATTTTGCGAGCCGGAAACTGACATCCGGTCCTCGCAACAGTGGACCCCCGATCTTGCGGAGCAGATTAGCCAGTCTGACATCGTTCTTTTCCTCGATGCTTCTGCCACCTTGCCGCCCGGAAAGGTTCAATTCAAGAAGGTTGAGCCCGCCCGTGAATTCTCCTCGACCGTGACGCACACAATGAGCCCTGAAGCGCTTCTTGCTCTAGCCGGGCAGCTCTATTCCCGCAGGCCCGAGCGCGCCTACCTTCTCACCATTGGCGGCAAGTCTTTCGATCACCCTGACCAGCTTTCGGAGCCGGTACGCTCGGCAATTCCCGTCGCCTTGGACCTGATCAAAGCCGCGCTCTCCGGCGTTTCTCTCCCGGAGCGCACCTGCCATTCCCAAAACTCCACTACTTAGCGCACCCTTGTTTTTCTCCCTCTGTTTCCCTTGTGCTATCGTCTCTTAGTTCCTTCATGTTCTCTCAACGCACCAACTGGAAGCTTTCCCCCAATCGTTTCACGCAGGCACTGGAAACCATTCGCACTTCCGGAACAAGACTCCTCGATCTCTCGGTCTCTAATCCCACCGAGTGCGGGCTCCAATACGATGCGGGCGCAATTCTTTCTGCGTTTCAAAATCCCAACGCGCTCTCTTACGACCCCCAACCCAAGGGGCTGTTACCGGCTCGCGAAGAGGTCGCACGCTACTATCTCCGCGACCACCACGTCTCCGTGGATTCGGAATCGATTATCCTCACCACCAGCACCAGCGAGGCGTACTCCTACGTCTTTCGGCTGCTCTGCAATCCGCAAGACGAAATCCTCGTTCCCAAGCCGAGCTATCCACTCTTCGATTTCCTGGCGGATCTGCAGGATGTGGCCCTGGTTCCCTATTCGCTGGAATACGCGCATGGCTGGCTGGTCGACTTTCAATCCATTACCCGCGTGCTTTCTGCGCGGACGCGCGCCATTCTGCTGGTGCACCCGAACAACCCGACGGGCTCTTACCTCCGCGCGCAAGAAGTGCAACAGCTGAACAACCTCTGCCGCGAACGAAATCTCGCTCTGATTGTCGACGAAGTGTTTCTCGATTACTCTTTCGCTGGCGTTCCCCCAAGGACCTTCGCCGGCAATCTCGATGTGCTCACCTTTACTCTCAGCGGTCTCTCTAAAATCGCCGCGCTCCCGCAGATGAAAGTCGCTTGGGTCGCCACAACCGGTCCCGCATCTCTCGTGCGTTCCGCGCTCGACCGCCTCGAAGTGATCGCAGACACCTATCTTTCACTGAACGCGCCCACGCAATGGGCGGTCCCCACTCTGTCCGAACAGCGCCATTCTCTTCAGCCACAGCTGTTGCAGCGCATCCGCGCCAATCGCGCGAACCTGCAGGAACTGATTTCTTCACAACCTGCTTGCGAACTCCTCGACGCCGAGGCTGGTTGGTATGCGGTACTGCGCGTTCCCGCGCATGGCTCGGATGAAGATCTCGTCATCGACCTTCTGCAGAAACAAAACGTTGTGGTTCACCCCGGGCATTTCTACGATTTCCCGAAGGACGGTTTCCTGGTGCTAAGCCTGATAACGCCCACAGAGATTTTTCAGCAGGGAATCTCGCGCCTCCTGAAGTTTCTAGAAGCTATCCCATAAGTGGCATTTGGGAGGACACGACTTCATGGGCTGCAGAAAAACTCGCATGCTGTCATTTCCGAACGGAGTCAGCGCAGTGAGGAATCTGCCTTTTCCTTGGCATTTTGCGAAAAGCAGATCCCGCGCTTCGCTCGGGATGACAACGAAATTATGGTTTTTCCGCAGGCTGTTCAGCCGTGCCGTAACTTCCAGTAACGCAACGCGGCTTTGGCTACTGAGGGTGACTCCATCTAATCGGGCGGACAGTATTTCCCCGCCAGCAAAATCCGCGACAGCCAGCCAGCATGCGGTAATCCGCAATGCAATAATTCACTCGCCTCCGCTTCGACGTCGTATTCCACACGCCGAATCGTCAGGTTCTCTCCGTCGACCACCAGATACGACGCGCGGCGATCCCCATCATAGGATTGGCTGACGCTGCCGGTATTGACTACAGTCATGCCTTGCAACCGGCGAATGTATGAGCAATGAATATGCCCGTAGACCACCACTTGGGCAGAAAGCAGGGCGTAAGTGGACTGTAGCTCCTCGTCACTGACATTCGGGGCGGGCGCCCTCCACAGATCGTGAGGGCTGGCATGAACCAGCGTAAACCGTTCGTGCCGATGCACCGCAGACAGGCTTTCCAGCCATCGCAGGCGTTCTTCTCCGAGGATTGCTCGTGTCGGCGGAATCGTTTCTGCGACTCTGGATAAGATTGGCGCTAACTTCGGCGCCGTCGCTGCATAGTCAGCGAGGCGTTGCGGGTCCCACAGCATCTCATCGGCATTGCCCCGCACGCCCGGCCAGCCGAGTTCGACTATTTGGTCGATGATTTCTGCCGGGCGCGTTCCTCCGGCTGCCAGATCGCCGCCGTGCACAATCATGTCGGGCGAAACGAGCCGGAGGTCGCTCAGAACTGCGTCGAAGGCACGGCGATTGCCGTGAATGTCCGATACGATTGCGACTCTCATTTTCGGCTAGGCCGCGTTGTGATCCTGCGGAAGCTGCGGCCGACTAGAATTGTAGCCGCAAGTTTGTCTTTCCCTAAACCTCTTGCGTGGCCAACCGCTTGCCGACAGAGCGGCCCGCAACAGCCAGCATGCCGACCAGGAGAAGCGCATACGACGAAGGCTCGGGAACGCTAGCGGGTCGGTACCCTCAAGCTCGGAAACGAACATGTTTCCCTTTATCGCGGAGATATCCAAGTACTGATTCGTCGCGCTCAGGTTCATGGGCGCCAGATTGAGAGTTCCATCCATACCGATCAAAGCAGACGCGTTTGCGGCGCGGGCCGGGTCTGGAAACACCGGCGGTGGAACATGCGGTCACCTGCCAGGTATCGCCGCCTTCTGTCGAGCCCCTCTGAAACTTAATGTTGGTAAAGCCTGCGGTAATCAACCCAGGAAGTCGAGTTGGATATAGTCCTGCGCCCCGCTCATTTTCGCGAATATCCCCTGGTCGCCGCTCGGATCCCCTGCCAGCCCCACTCCCATTTCATCCGAGTCGGAATTCCTGCCAAACAAATTGCCCCCGTTGAATCCCATCGCAGTGACGGCGATTCCGTCCAGCATATACGTGTGCGTCGCAGATCCCAAATCCCCAGTCGGGCTGGAGAATGACACCCGTCCGCGCGTCCCGCCGGCGCCACTAACAGCAGCAACCAGAACGCGCAGGAAAGCGAAACTAAGATACGTGCGTAAGCTCCAAACCTTGCCATGCGACACTCCCTTAAATTGGATTGTTGAGCGGGAAGACCACAATATACAGACGCGCATACATAAAGGGACATACTGATTACAAGAAAGATTGCAAATAGGGCCGGATGAGTTCCGGATAGGTTTGCATCTCACCGAAGACGCGACTGAGCGTTTCAATTCTTTCTCGCCCGGAAAATATCGATTATGAATCCCTGTTTGGCGCGTGTTTCTCCACAAGCGCTCGGTAGGGTTCACGACTTGAAGGAAATTCACTACTATTTTGGAAAGCATCGCAAGAAGTCCGCCATGCTGACGCACTTGCGGATTCGATATGCCCTGGGGCTGGGTATCGCATCTCTCTTCATTCTTTATCACTTCATCGGAAGAGTCTTGCCGGGAATTCACTCTCCGATAAGAAATTTCGAGCTCTCGAGAAGCCTCCCGTATTTGGCCGCCCCAGTCTGGGCCATTTTCCTGTGGTTTTTGCGGAAGAACCGAATCGAGAGTTATCAAGAGTTTCTCGAGAATTCGCCCGGCATCGATGTGAAAACCAAGGGCATCAAGTATGGCGTCGGCCATCCGGCCGAACCACCGCCCGCCGACCCGGAAAACCTCCTGTGACGCAGCCCTGACGCCCGTTTTTCCTTATACTATCTGTGTAGCACTTTCTGAAGGACGGCGCACATGACTCGCAGAGATTCCCCAGCCTACATTCGTTTTGCTCTTATTGCTTTGATCTTCATCCTTGGCGCTTACTGGGTTGGCGCGCGCTACGGCCCGCGCCAAGTCGAAAAAGTAGAAGCTCGCCACGCCCCGGCCGTCGATCCCCAGCCGGTTGCCTTAGCGCAACACACGACTCCGGAGCACCTCGAAGGGCTCACGGACGACGAATCCACCAATGTGCGCATCTATCGCCAGGCTTCTCCCGCGGTTGCCAATATCACTACAAAAGCTACTGAATATGATTTCTTCATGACGCCCGTTCCTGTTGAAGGCGCGGGCTCCGGTTTTCTCATCGATCCACGCGGCTACATCCTGACCAACTACCACGTGGTGGCGGGCGCGCAGTCGGTTGAGGTCGTGCTCGGCGATCGATCCAAGTATCCCGCTAAATTCATTGGCGCCGACCAACGCAACGACGTCGCTCTGCTCAAGATCGATCCCAAGGGTAAGCAACTTGCCTCACTCTCACTGGGCGACTCCTCCAAGCTTCAGGTCGGACAAAAGGTGCTCGCCATCGGCGACCCCTTCGGCTTTGAATCAACGTTGACTACCGGCGTCGTCAGCGCCCTTGGCCGCACCGTGCAGACCAGCGAGACCACCCTCATCGATCAAGCTATTCAGACCGATGCCTCCATCAATCGCGGCAATTCCGGCGGCCCGCTGATCAACACTCATGGCGAAGTCATCGGAATCAATTCCGCGATCTTTACGCCCAGCGGCACAACGGCGGGCATCGGCTTCGCGATTCCCATCAACACCGCCAAAGCCATCGCCAATGATCTGATCAATGAAGGCCACGTTCGCCGCGCCTATCTTGGCGTTCAAACGATTCCTGTTGGCGGATGGCTGGCTGAAGTTCTCGATCTTCCTGTGCAGGACGGATTGCTCGTCGAACAGGCCACTAAGGGCAGTCCCGCCGCTGCCGCGGGCATTCACGGCGGAGATCGAACCGCGCAGGCAGGGATGAGCCGCATCTCCATCGGCGGCGACGTGATTGTTGCCGTTGATGACCAAAAAGTCGGCAACCGATTCGACATGGACGTGATCCTGAACCGCAAGCGCCCGGGCGACTCCATCACCGTCACCGTCTATCGCGGCGCCAAGAAAATCGACATTCCCGTCAAACTCGGCGAACGCGACAGTAATTAGCTCCTGACCATCCGCGAAATGTAGCTTGGACAACACCGCGTTGTGTTACCGCCCGATCTCCGCGCGCAACCGGTTTCGCTCGTCTTCGCTCAGCGAAAACCATCCTTCGGCAATGTCCCGCACGCGCTCCAGCGCCTTCTGCATCTCTTCGTGTTTTGCTTTGATCATTTCAGCGTCCGCATCCTGCGGCACATAAATCAACGGTCCGCCGATGATGATGGCTCGTGCGAATAGTCGCGGTAGAAGAAAGTGGTCCCAGGTCTTCTCGATCGTTTTCCCGCGGTCCACTCCGATATGGAAGACCATGACCGGCGCGCCGGTCATTCGCGCCAGCAGCACCGGGCCAACCTTGGCCACATAGCGCGGTCCTCGTGGCCCATCAATCGTGAACGCGCAATCCACGCCCTCCGCAATCCGCTTGGCCATCACCTGCAAGCCGCGCAATCCGCCGCGCGATGAGCTTCCTTGCGCCGTGCCAAATCCCAGCCGTTCAATCACCTTGCGCGTCCATTGCCCGTCGAACGCCGTCGTGTTCATCACCACGATTCCGCGATTTCGGCCGTACCACACGATGGGGATGATGATGCGATGCCAAAACGCCCAGATTGTCGGCTGCTTCTCGACCCGGCGCCGCTCAACCTTCTCGCCCCCCAGCACTTCATAGCGCAGCGTTGGCCCGATCGTCCGGATTACGCTGTACACCGCCGCCGCGATGATCGGGATCTGGATGCGCCGGTGCCATGGCAGCTTCGGCAGCCGCGTATCGTAATGCGCACTAACGGCCTCGTGCGCCTCTTCCTTCTGGATTTCAGGGGTTTCCATCTTCCTATATTATAGAAGGGTTGCACTTTTCATGCGCTTGAGGAGCCAGACGGTTTGACGCTTCGCCCACAACCCCGGCCACTTCGAAGAATCCTCGCGATTCTTGCGGCCGCCGGATTCGTCTGCGCCCCTGCTCTGCTCTTCCGTGCCGCCGCCCATGATAATCCGCCGCTTGGAGACGCAGTTGGCGCCATTGATGGCGAATCCATTTCTATCGAAGGCCCGATGAGCGTGGAGGTTGTGCAGGGCAAGGTCAAAACTGTTCTGCGTAGCGGCAGCGACGTTCACGTGAAAGCTGGCCAGGCGCGCATCGATCTTGTCGAAGGCGGCTCCATCACCATTTGTGGTCCCGCGCACTTCTCCGTGCTGAAGTCCGGTGGATCGCTTACGGTGGCGCTCGACACCGGGACGATCCACACTCATCTCGAAAGCGATCAACCGCTCACCATCTACACCGCACAGATTCAGGCGCGTCCCATTTCCATCGGCAATGGTCCAGAGGACACTCTGGTTGCCCTCGACGCTTCCGGCGCCATGTGTGTTCGCGCCAACAAGGGTGCGGTTCGCCTCGAACAGCAACTGACTGGCCAGAGCGTTGTGATTCCGCAGAGCGGAGACGTTTCGCTGACGAACGGCCAATTGGAGAGTCTGCACACGTCCTCAGGCCACTGCGTTTGCGAAATCATGCAGCCACTTCAGCCCGCCATCTCCACCGAAGTCAGCCGACTCGCCACACCTGAGGAGTTAAAAAAGAAACCGGCGGAGAACAGACTCGCTCCTCCTTCCGCCGATCCCCCGGCCAAAACAGAAAAAGAAGAACCCGTCTACCAGGTCTTCATGCCGCCGCTGCATTACGATGCCAACGCCAAAGTCCAGGAAGACTTCGATCCCAATCTGATTGTTCTTGTGCGCCGCGTTCGCGTTCGGCCCACCCTGATTTTCCAAGGTAAAGTGGAAGGCGACCCGGTTATCGCCCAGGCCACGCCGCCGCCGGCCACCCCGGCGAAACCCGGCGCCACTCAGGCAAAGCCCGCCGATGACTCCACCTGGAATCGCCTCCGTACTTTTTTCAAAAAGATTTGGTCGCCGTCGTCTTAACGGTAGCGCGCCTCGCGGTGCGCGCCTACATGCCGTCGTAATTCGGGCCGCCTCCGCCTTCAGGCACGGTCCAATCGATGATTTGATACGGGTCAGCGATGTCGCAGGTTTTACAGTGCACGCAATTCGCGGCGTTGATCTTCAACTTCACGCCGTTGCCTTCCTTCACCATTTCATAAACCGCTGCGGGGCAAAAATACTGGCACGGGTTGCCGTACTCTTCCACGCATCGCGTCGAGCAGATATTCAGATCATGCACTTTCAGGTGACACGGCTGGTCTTCCTCGTGCCGCGTCCCGGAGTGATACACATCGGTCAAGCGGTCGAACGTCAGCTGGCCATCGCCTTTGAAGCGCTCCGGCGCCGTACGCCCGTGAATCTGCGTGTACGCCTCGTGACCCTCGTGCGTTCGCATGGGATCCACCAAGCCGCGTCCGCCGGTAATCTCCTGCACGCCGGATAGCACAAGCCCCTCGAACAAGCCGTTGTGGAAGGACTGGTGAAAATTGCGCACCTTCCACAGCTCATCCTTAATGTAGCTGTGCTCGATTTTTTCCTGATAGAGCCTAAGCGTCTTTGTGGAAGTATCTCCCTCCTTTAGTGCTTCGAAAATCGTTTCGGCGGCAAGCATGCCGCTCTTCATCGCCAGATGTACGCCCTTCAGCCGCTGCGAATCCAGGAAACTCCCGGAATCACCAACGATCAGCCCTCCGTCCACGTAATTTCGCGGCATGGCGTACCAGCCGCCGTAAGGCAGCGACTTTGCGCCATAGCGCACCATCTTTCCGCCATCGAGCAGTTCGCAGAGAAAGGGATGCGTCTTCCAGGTCTGAAACGCTGCGTGCGGGTCGAATCGCGGGTCCGCATATTCCAGGGCGACGACCAGCCCGATAGAAACGCGGTTGTTGCTCAGTCCATAAATCCAGCCGCCGCCGTACATCTTTGTCGATAGCGGCCAGCCCAGCGTGTGCGCCACGAACCCCGGCTTGATTTTTCCCGGCTGCACTTCCCACAGTTCTTTGATGCCAAGTCCGTAGCTTTGCGGATTAATATTGTCGAGCTTCTTCTTGGCCACCAATTGCTTCGTCAGCGAGCCGCGCGGGCCTTCGGCCAGCACCGTCACCTTCGAACGCAGCTCGTATCCCGGCGTGTAGTTGTCCTTCGGCTTGCCGTTTTTGTCCAAGCCTTTGTCTTCAGTGATGACGCCGCCAATTCCTTCGCGCTCGTAGATCAGCTCTGCCCCGCCGAATTCCTTGAACACATTCACTCCGGCAGCTTCCACCAGCCCGCCCAGCCATTTCATCATTTTGCTGAGGGAAATCACGTAATTCCCGGAATTGTCAAACGGTGGTGGCGTAATGGGGGTGCGGTACCAGGATTTCTTAGTGAAAATGAGCGCGGCTGAATCGGTCACGGGCGTATCAAGCGGCGCGCTTTTCTCAAAATCCGGTACCAACTCCGCCAGCGCTTTCGGATTCATGATGGCGCCGGAAAGTTGGTGCGCCCCGATCTCGCGCCCCTTCTCCAGCACATAGATATTCTCCGCGGACAGCTCCGGCTTCGCGCCGCTCGCGTTATGTTTCTTGATGAGGTTGGCCAGGTGCAGGGCGCAGCTGAGTCCCGCCGGCCCTGCTCCCACAATCAGTACATCCGCTTCCAGCTGTTCCCTTAGAATCGCCATTGTAACATTTTACCAAACAACCATTTGGGGTGGGCTTTCCTACCCCTTGGTCTTCTGCAATTCCTCGGTGAGTGCCGGCATCACCTCGAAGATATCGCCAACCACCCCGTAGTCCGCAATTTCGAAGATGGGTGCGTTTTGGTCTTTGTTCACGGCAACAATCGTGCGCGCGCCTTTCATCCCGACCACATGCTGGATCGCGCCGCTGATGCCCAGCGCCATATACAGTTTCGGCGCCACAGTTTGTCCGGAGCTGCCGATTTGCCGTTCCATCGGCAACCAGCCTTCATCGCAGATCGGGCGCGACGCCGCAATCTCCGCTCCCATGGCCTTGGCCAGCGCTTCGGCCTGCGCGATGTTTTCCGGCGCCTTGATTCCGCGGCCAATCGCCACAATCAGACGTGCCTGCGTCAAATCCACGGAAGACTTCGCCTCTTTGAACAATTCCAGCGGCTTGGTGCGAATTTGCTCCGGCTTCAGTCCCACACTCACTGCATTCACTGGCGCTTTCCTGCTCGGATGCGCCGCCAGCAAATCCGCGCGAAATGCTCCGGACTGAAACGACGCGAACCATGGCGCCGCTCCCGTGAATGTCACATCCGCCACGGTCCTGCCCTGAAACATTTGCCGTACAAATACCAGTTTGCCTCCCTCGTGCCGGAATCCGATACAATCGCCAACCATTCCCTTGCCCAACGACGCGGCCAGTTTCGGTGCAAAATCGCGTACTTGGTAAGTGTGCGGAAACAGAACCAGGTCCGGTTTTGCAGCTTCAATCACCTGCTTCAGCGCGATGCAGTAGCCGTCGGGTGTGTAATTCTCGAGCAGGTCATGCTCAACCAGAAGCACTTCCGCCACATTTTCCCCGGCAACTTCTTGCGCCAGCCCAGCCACGCCTTTCCCGATGACCACCACACTTAACGTTCCGGAAGTTGCCGAGGTAATCTGTTGCGCCGCCACCAGCGTTTCAAAACTGGTGTTATTCCATTTGCCCTGCCGCTGCTCCGTCACCACCAAAATGTTCATCGCTTTAGCTCCTGCGTTGCGGTTGACTTCCGACCATCAACTTTGATCTTTGCACTGTTCTCAGATCACCCGCGCTTCGAACTTCAGTTTCTCTACCAGTTTTGCGGCAACTTCTCTCGGTGTCCCAGTAATAAACTCCGTCTTCTTCGTTTTTGTTGGCACGTAGATCTTTTCGATTTTCTGCGTCGGGTCAGTCGACACGCCGAGCGATTCGCGCGTCAACGTCGCAATCTCTTTCTTCTTTGCCGCCATGATGCCCTTCAGCGTCGCGTAGCGCACCTTATTGATGCCCGATTGGATGGACAGCACCGCCGGCAGCGGGCATTCAATCCTCTGGAACCATCCGGCTTCCAATTCGCGTTTCAAGTTCATCCTTCCGTCCTGCACTTCGATCTGCATGATGATGGTGGCATGGGGCCGGTCCAGCAGGCCTGCCAGCAGCACGCCGGTCTGCCCGAACCCGTGATCGTCGCTCTGCAAGCCCGTCAGAACCAGGTCGGGATTCTCCTTTCCAATCGCCGCCGCCAGAATCTTCGCCGACCCCAGCGGATCGAGCTGAGCGAAATTGTCGTCGGCAATGTGGATCCCGCGGTCCGCGCCCTTCGCCAGCGCTTCCTTGATCGTCTGCTTCACTCGTTCAGGACCGAACGAAAGCGCAATCACCTCGCCGCCATGTTTTTCTTTCAACCGCAATGCTTCTTCCAGCGCATAGGAGTCCGGCTCGTTCATCTCGAAGCCGATGTCCGACTCCTTGATCCAGCTTCCCGCAATCGCGAGCGGTGCGTCCTTGGCGGGCACCTGTTTGATGCATACGATGATTTTCACGGAGTTTTCCCTCTAACTGGGCTTTCTGTAAGGGGTGAACGTCATTCTGAATGGAGCGAAGGATCTCAAATTTGGATGCGCCCGGTTATCCAGTACCTTGAGATTCCTGGGCCCAAATCGGATTCAGGCCTCAGAATGACAACCAAGACGAAACGCGAGAGACGCTAAAGATTACTTACCACTCCAGCGCTTGAAAATCAATGCGGCGTTTGTTCCGCCAAAACCGAACGAATTCGACAGCGCGTAGTCCACCGAAGCCTTTCGCGCCACATTCGGGACGTAGTCCAGATCGCATTGCGGATCCGGCGTCTCCTGATTGATTGTCGGCGGCAGGATCTGGTCGCGCAGCGCGAGCACGCTGATGCCCGCTTCCAATCCTCCCGCACCACCAAGCAGATGCCCGGTCATGGACTTCGTCGAACTCACCGCCAACTTCTTGTTGATCGCGCGTTCGCCGAACAGCCTCTTCATCGCCGTCGTTTCAATCGCATCGCCGAGCGGCGTGGACGTTCCGTGCGCGTTTACATATCCAATGTCGTCCGGCCCAATCTTCGCGTCCTTCAGCGCCGCCCGCATGACTCGGAAGGCGCCGTCACCATTTTCCGCCGGCTGCGTAATGTGAAAGGCGTCGCCGCTCATCCCGTAACCAACAATCTCCGCCAGGATCGGTGCACTCCGTTTCGTCGCGTGTTCGAGCGATTCCAGAATCAGAATGCCGGTGCCCTCGCCAACCACGAACCCGTCGCGCCCAGCATCGAACGGCCGGCTGGCCTTCTCTGGATGATCGTTCCGGGTAGAAAGGGCGCGCATGGAAGCAAATCCGCCAATTCCCATAGGCGTAACCGTCGCTTCGGTGCCGCCACAAATCATCATCTCGGCGGCGCCGCGTTCAATAATCTTGAAGGAATCACCGATGGCGTGTGCCGACGCGGAGCAAGCCGTAGCCGTCGCGGAATTCGGCCCGCGCGCGCCGTAGCGAATGGAAATGTGTCCGGAAGCCAGATTGACGATTGCCGAAGGAATGAAGAACGGTGAAATCTTTCCCGGCCCGCCCTGCATCAGCTTGATGTGTTCGCGCTCGATGATATCGAACCCGCCGATGCCCGAGGCCACATACACGCCAACCTCATCCAGGTCGGACTGCTCCGGCTTCCACTGCGCCATCTTCACGGCGAAATCGGCTCCGGCCAGGGCGATCTGAATAAACCGCCCCATTTTCTTCAGTTCTTTTTTCTCGATCCACTGGAACGGGTCGAAGTTTTTTACCTCGCCCGCGATTTGGCAATCGAAGTTTGTGGTGTCAAAATGCGTGATGCGCCCGACGCCGCTCTTACCGGCAACGAGGTTCTTCCAGCTTTCCTCAGTCCCAATACCCAGTGCGCAGACTAACCCAACGCCCGTAACGACGACTCGACGAGTCAACTCTCTTGCTCCTTCGTGCGAGGATTCCCTGCGACTTATTTGCCCTTGGAGTGCTTCTCGATGTACTCGATCGCGTCCTTCACCGTGGTCATCTTCTCGGCGTCTTCATCCGGCACTTCGATCCCGAAGGCCTCTTCAAACGCCATCACCAATTCCACCTGGTCGAGCGAATCCGCGCCCAGGTCGTCCACGAACGACGCGGTCGGTGTCACTTCCGCTTCATCCACACCCAACTGCTCGACGATGATCTGTTTCACGCGTTCTTCCACGCTAGCCATTCCCGTTCCTCCGCGACCTGCTGTCGCACTTCGTGTTCGTACCACTACCTGCTGCAATCCGGCGTGATGGCCGTCTTACTAGTTCGTTTAGCTTGCCCGAGGTAACCTGCCCAGTCTACTTACCCTGTCCCACAAGGTCAACTTTCGGTCCTACTTTTCCAGCCTCGATCCAAACATCTCCTCAATAGCCATAGTGACTTCCACGAGGTCTAGCGAATCCCCTTCTGTTTCTGCAATCTGGGCCAGCAAGTTGGATCGAAACCGACCTCTTCCTCAAGCTCTTGCGCGCCTCGGGCCAGTCCGGGAGATCCCTGAATTTCCGAATCTCTTTCATGGGCGCGTTCCGCCTAATGAAAAACTCATTTCCCGGTTCTACGCCAGATACATGCCACCATTCACATCGAGGACATGGCCCGTGATGTACCCGGCCTCGTCGCTCGCCAGAAACACAATTGCAGCTGCCACATCGCGCCCCGTACCCATGCGTCCTAGCGGAATACGCGTCTTCAACTCTTCTTTCACCTTGTCGGAGAGCACATCCGTCATAGGCGATTCGATGAAACCCGGCGCTACCGCGTTCACGGTAATATTCCGCGAAGAAATTTCCATGGCAATCGCTTTTGTCAGCCCGATCAGCCCGGCTTTCGCCGCCACGTAGTTTGCCTGTCCAGCATTTCCCATTTGCGCCACGACGGAAGCAATATTGATGATCCGCCCCGCGCGCGCCTTCATCATCACTGGCAAAGCCTGCTGGATGCACACATGCGCCCCGGTCAGGTTGGTGCGAATCACCGCTTCCCAATCATCGGCCTTCATGCGCATCGCCAGTCCATCGCGGTTAATGGCCGCATTGTTCACCAAAATGTCCAGCCTCCCAAACTTCTCGAGCACCACCTTGAATCCGGCCTTGACCTGTTCGGCGTCAGCAACATCCATTTTCACGGCAAACGCTTCGCCGCCCCTGGCGGCAATTTCCTGAGCCAAAGTGGCAAGTTTCTCTTCGTTGCGCGCAGCTACGGCGACCTTCGCTCCCGCTTCCGCCAGCGCCAGGGCAATCTCTCGCCCAATCCCCTGCGACGCCCCGGTCACCACCGCCACTTTGTCCTTCAAACTAAACATTTCTCTAGCTTCGCCTTTTCCTTATTTCCCTACTTCGTTGCATTATTGCTTCATTACTTCCTTCTTTACGCCGCGTCGCTTCTGGCTCCTGTGATCTTTTCCAACGTCCCCGCCAAGCTCTTCTCATCTTCCACATTCAAACTGGCCACCGACCGTTCAATCTGCCGCATCAACCCCGTCAACACGCGTCCCGGGCCAACTTCCACGAACGTATTCACGCCCTCATCCAGCAGCATGCGCATCGACTCTTCCCACCGCACGGTCATCGACACTTGCCGAATCAGCGCTCCACGCGCTTCGTCACCGGTGCGAATCGTGTCCGCATCCACGTTGGTCACCAGCGGCAGTTGCAAATCCGCAAACGCCGTAGCCTGCAGATCCTTCGCCAGCTTTTCCTGCGCCGGCATCATCAGCGCCGAATGGAATGGAGCCGACACCGGCAAGATCACCGCGCGTTTGGCGCCCGACTGCGACGCAATCTCCACCGCCCGTTTCACGGCGCTCGCGCTGCCGGAAATCACCGTCTGCTCTGGCGAATTCAGGTTCGCGGCGCTGCAGACTGCACCCTCCGCCGCCCGTTTGCAGGCGTCCTGCACCACCGCCGGCGACAATCCCATAATCGCGGCCATCGCTCCTTGGCCCGCCGCCACGGCTTCCTGCATATACATCCCGCGCTTGCGCACCAGCTTCACCGCATCCACGAATTTCAGCGAGCCAACCGCCACCAGCGCCGAGTATTCTCCCAGGCTGTGCCCGGCCACGTAATCCGGAGCAATTCCCTTTTCCTCAAGCACGCGAAACGCCGCCACCGATACCGTCAAGATCGCCGGTTGCGTGTTCGCCGTCAGCTTCAGTTCGTCTTCCGTGCCTTCAAAGCACATCTTCGAGATAGAAAATCCCAGCGCCTTGTCTGCTTCGTCAAACACCGCGCGCGCCGCCGGATATTTTTCCGCCAGCTCTTTTCCCATTCCCGGATATTGCGAAGCTTGCCCGGGAAACATAAACGCTACTTTGCCCATAACTGTCTCCTCCCTCCGGACGTCAGGCTCTTGCCTGCGTCAGGGAGAGCTCCTGCTCGATTTTTTCGTTCACCCGTGCACGGGCGAGTCCTGCGGCCACGCGGATGGCGTTCTTCACAGCGTTGGCGTTGGATTTGCCGTGGGTAATCACGCACACGCCGCGAACCCCCAACAACGGTGCCCCGCCATACTCCGTGTAGTCCATGGTCCGTTTGATCCCCTTGAAGGCGCCTCTGGATAACATATAGCCCACTTTCGACGCCAGAGAGCCTTTGTACGTCTTGCGAAGGTACTTCACGATCTCCATCGCCAGTCCCTCGCAAATCTTCAGGGCGATGTTGCCCACAAACCCATCGCAGACAATCACGTCCACCTTGCCGGAAAACAAATCTCCGCCTTCCACGTTCCCGACAAAATGAACCGGCAAGGCCTTTAGTCGGTCATACACCGCACGCGTCAGTTCGTTGCCCTTAATCTCTTCTTCGCCGACGGACAGCAACCCCACTCGCGGTTTGCGGCTCCCAAACGTCAGCCGGTAATAAATCTCGCCCATCACGCCAAACTGCAGCAGGTGCTCCGGCTTCGAATCCACATTCGCGCCCACATCCAGCATCACCGATACGCCGCCCCTGGCATTGGGAAACGGCGCGGCCAGCGCAACTCGATCCACCGACGGCAGCGTACCCATGATGAATTTCGCGGTGGTCATTACCGCGCCCGTGTTGCCGGCACTTACAAACGCCCCTGCCGTTCCATTCTTAACCAGCCTCGCACCCACGTGCACTGAGCTGTCTTTCTTCCTGCGAAATGCCTGCGCCGGATGATCTTGCATCGTGATCACTTCGCTCGCCGGCACAATCTCAATCGGCAGGTTCGGCTTGGAATACCTCCCCAACTCCTGACGAATTACGTTCGGCTGGCCCACCAGCAGCACCTGCACGTCGTACTCTTGCGCTGCCAGCACACTCCCCTCCACCTCCGGACGGGGTGCGTGGTCTCCCCCCATGGCGTCAACAGCGATTGTAATCATGGGATAACTTCCGGTGCTCCGGAATGAACCTCACTGGACAGCTTCGCGGCCATGCGGATCGCGAACACGGCTATGGACTGCCACAACCCGCCAACAGCCCTTACAGCTTTACTTGGTTTCCTGGACAGCCTTGCCCTTGTAATGACCGCAATGGGGACAGATGCGGTGGGGCTGCTTCATCTCGTGGCAGTTGGGACACTTGGCGAGCGCTGGACCCGTCAGATGGTCGTGCGCGCGGCGAGTACTCGTCCGCCTCTTGGAATGACGTCGCTTTGGATTCGGCATTGCTCTACTCCTCGTTCTCGCCTTGCTCGTGGCAACACACGCCGCCATTCCGAACAAGCTCGGATTCTATGGGCTTTACGCCCGGAAATCTATTGTTTCTTGAGCCAGTCCTGCTTTAACCGCGCAAGGGGAGCCAAACGCGGGTCGGTCGCGTGGGTCTCACACCGGCACTCTTCGTGGTTCAGGTTGGCCCCGCACGACGGGCACAACCCCCGGCAATCGCTTTGGCAGATCACTTTCATCGGCAACGACAGTAGCACCTGTTCCTTCAGCACATCGGCCAGGAACAAGCCTTCTCCTTCAAAAAACCCTATCTCCGTATCGTCGTCCTTCAATCGCTCGGCTTCCGGCTTCACGCCCTTCAGAAGCGGTTGATAGAACAGGTCGAAATCCCTGTGGACTTCCTCGATCACCGGCTCCAGACAGCGAGCGCACAATATCTCCAGCTTCGTATCCAGTTCGCCCTGAATTCGAATCTGGCCTTCCAGCAGTTCCGCCGTCGCGTTCACCACCAGCGGTTCTGCCTGTTGCACTTCAGTGAGCCCGTAATCGATACTGCCGGGAGCGTAGCTTTTCCGGATGCGCAACTTGCGCACGGCAAGGTCCTTTACATCCAGGAACATGTCTTCTGCCCCTCCGGCGCGTACACCCATACTGATCCATTATTTCGGCACTTTGCTCCTAAGTCAAGAAAGCCGAGCTCATTTGGTCTGCCGGTTGCCCGTTTCTCTCTCCTTGACAGTCTAGGAGAGCAGCATTATATTCCTAGCTTCTCTAGGAGAGAAGAGAGACCGCCGCCATGGCAAAGCAACTATGGCCCTCTGGACTCGCCTTCCCCATTGTCAATGAGGCCTTCGTTCGCAGGTTCTTTCTCAACGAAAATCCGTCGGAGAGACTTGTCGATTAGCGATTCTAGGCTTTGTGTTGAATGCGCCGCAGCTGGTAGCCGGCCGTCTCGTAACTCACACTATTCATCTCACGCCAGAGCAGGCATCGAGCCGGTCTCAGGACAGTTTGAGTCCGGCAGCTTCCTTATCAGCGCTCTGTTCTTCTTTAGCATTGCGCGCCAGCTACTGCCCCCACGCGCCGCGACTCGCGTGTCGACCCAATGGTCGCGCTGCAACACCATTAGCTGCCTCTTGTCGCTTGATCCGGGTCCGCCTTCATCCCGATTTTAGTGGACCTGTGGGGCCTCGATAGATGTCCTCAGCGCTTTCGTTACCTCGCCGGCGATGTCGTCCTGAACCATCAAGATGTCGTTGAATGGCCGGTCGTAGATTTCAGACCACACTACATACCCGTTGTCCGCACGAATCAACCGCGCGTCGACCCGCAGCCTGCCGCCGGACTTGCGTACGCTCCCATCGAGTACATAAGTGACGCCCAGCGTCTTGGCCACATCGGCGATGGTTACTTGCGGGGTCCCGTTCGAACGCGGCCATAATTTTCCCTTGAAATAGAACGAAGACGTGGGAGGCGGCACTCGAAGGTCCGGGATCTTGCTGAGTCTGTCGATCAACTCCTCCGTCATGCCGTCGGCGAAAGGCTCTTCGTTCATATCATCGGTCAGGTCGAGAAACGGCAGCACAGCAATGGATTTCTGTGGCGGGGGAGCAATGGCGGGTGAGGCTGGCTGATTATTCTTCGCCAGCCCGCCGTAAAACAGGAAAGCAACGACCAGCGCAAGGCCAACCGCAGCAGCGACAGCCCACAGGAAGCGGCCTCTGCCGCGGGTGCCGCGTGTCGGCGCATCGCTAGGCGCCAGCGACGAATGTTCATTGCCTGAGGCCCGCGAAGCGCCGTTCCCGGCGATGGACTGATCGGCCCAGGGACTGACCGGCGCCACCATCCGATACCCCAGACGCGGCACCGTCTCGATGTACGTGGGCTGCTTGGGGTCGTCGCCCAGCACTCGCCGCAGCGATGCCACAGCCTGGTAAACGGAGTCCGGAGCCACGGTGACGTCAGCCCAGACCCGGTTGAGCAAGTCATCGATGCTGACGACCTCGCCAGCACGCTCGGCGAGGCACAGCAGCACTCGCATCGTTCGCACCTCTACCCGGGCCGTCTCCCCATCTCGTGAAATCTGCCCGGACGCCGGATTGACGCACCAGGCGCCGATGCGAAGCATTGTCGTGGTGGAGCGTTCCATGCAGGACCGGCCATCGTCCTCTGTTTTCAGCAAAAAGCGGTGCCCGCGATTATACGCCAACATGGCACAGAAACGCCGACCGCCCTCATTTCAGAACTATTCAGAGAGTTTCAGACCACGTCCCAAGACTTCTCGCGTCTCACCTGGATGTCGTGGCATCGCGGAGGGCGAACAAATCAAAGGTGAAAGAGATGGGCACAAGAATGGCGCAAACATGATCTTCAAGAAACTCTTCAGTCTCTTCGTGACTGCGACACTACTTATTCCAATTTGCGCGTCGCCTGCGATCAACGCCTCCTCCTCGGATCATCCCGCCAAACCCGCTCAAAAGAGGCCGGCAGCCCAGGCGCTTCCCGCCCCGGGGACATACGAGATCGATCCGGACCATACTTTCGCGTACTTCGGCGCTCGTCACCATGTGGTCGGACTGGTGCGTGGCAGGTTCGACAAGGTTACGGGAACCTTTACCGTATCGCGAAACTTGGCTGACTGCAGTGTCGACATCACCATCGACACCTCCAGCATCAGCACCCAGAACATTGAGCGCGACGCGGACCTTCGCAGTCCCTTCTACTTCGATGTCAAGAAATTCCCGACGATGACGTACCGCGGCCGCGGCATTCGCCCTGTGTCTGCTGATTCCTGGACAATGGACGGTTCTTTGACCATTCGCGGAGTGACAAAGGTCGTGCCGCTGACCTTCGCCTTCAACGGGTCGTTTCCCGATATCAAGCCTGGCAAGCCCGTGCGCGTGGCCTTCCATGGGTCCGCGGGAACCAAGCGCGCCGATTTCGGCTTGGGAGCCCGCGATAATCTCGAGGAACTCGGCGCGTCCACGGCGCCGGACGTCCAGATCGAAATCGACGTGGAAGCGGACGCAAAGTCCGCAACTCAGTGAACGGAGCCCATTCCAAGCTCAGGAGAATACACCTATGACCACGAACCATAAGCTCCTCGCGGCGGTGCCCAAGCGCCAAAAATTCAAAGGATGGATGGTTTGCGGCATCGCCCTGCTCTCCTTTGCCGCTGGCTCTCTCCTTACTGCCCGCCTGATGCACCCCAACCAGGTCAGCGCCGATCGCAATCGCGTCTTCGAGCTCATGATCTATCACACCCTTCCGGGCAAGGTGCCGGACATCGAGTCGATCTTTCGCGACGTTGCAAAGCTGCAAGCCAAACACGGTCTCGACGTCATCGGCTACTGGGTGCCCCACAACGATCCCGCCTGGGCCAATACATTCATTTACATCATGGCTGCTCCCAGCCGGGAAGAAATGCAAAAGAATTGGGACGCGCTTCATGCCGACCAGGCCTTCCCCCAGTACAGGCAATAGGCCGCGCCGTTTATCGAAAAAGACGCCGAGGGCTACAAGGTGGACGAAGTGTACATGCGTCCGACGGATTATTCGGCGATGAAATAAGCCACCGGCCTCACAAATTTCAATCTTGCTATGGAGACCTCCACGAACATGAACGCATTACGGAATTGTGCCCTCGCTTGCTTCCTTCTGATTTCCCAATTGGCTGGCGCTCCACGAAGTGCCCCGCAAAATTCCTGGATCGCTACTTGGGCGGCCAGCCCTCAGCCCACGGCTCCCAATCCAAAAAACCCCCTCCTCAACCTTGAAGATCAGACGGTGCGAGAGCGCGTCCGCGTATCGATCGGCGCGGTCCAAATCTGCATTCGCCTTTCTAACGAATACGGCTCTGCACCTCTCCTCGTTGGCTCGGCCACCGTTGCTTCCCCGACAGACCCCGCCAGCGTCAAACCCGGCTCGATTCACACCGTCACTTTCGATGGCCACAATTCCGTCAGCATTCCCGTGGGCGCGCCGGTCCTTAGTGATGCAGTGGCCTTCCCCGTCGCTCCCGGATCAGCCTCTATTTTCCAGAGCGCGTCGCCACCCCGACGCTGCATTCGCTCGCGCTCAAACGCGCCATCGTCTCACCACATGGCAACCATACTGGTGCGGAAAAAATAGAAGCCGCAGCCACGTCTGAATCTTCAATCCTGGTCACTGCTGTTCTGGTTCCTGCTCAACCGTCCCAGCGCCTCATCGTTGCGTTTGGTGACTCCGTCACGGATGGCGATGGGTCCACCCCGGATGCGGACCGCGATTGGCCCAGTGATCTCGTCCATCGTCTCGAAAAAATGTCCGGAGGTTCGAAGGTAGCGGTGGTCAATGAGGGCATAGCCGGTAACCGCCTGCTGCGCGATGGCTTCGCTGTCGGCGCCGGCTTCGCTGTTGATTTCGGCGTGAGTGCCTTGGCTCGCTTCGATCGCGACGTCCTGGCTCTCCCCGGCGTTACTCACGTTATGCTGCTCGGCAACGGCCATCTACTATGCGGCCAGCCGCAAGCTGACTTTCTTGATCGAGCACCCGCTAGTCTGCGGACTGTTCTACGGCATCGCGGTTGAACTGGTCATGAGTTACATCGTTCTGCCGCTCTCCGCGCTTCACGCCCGCGGCCCTTACGAGCTGAAAGGCGTGCTTCTAGGCCTGAGCATCCACATGGTCGTCGTCGGGCTGCCTATTTCCTTCAGCGTGAGGCGCTTCGCGCAATAGCCGAGCGGCCGCTTAGAGCCGCTCCACCTGAGTTTCCGCTCATAAACTCATTCTCTACAGCAAATCCGGTACGTCCATCGGCGAAAAAAGCCGTTGTCCATTTTTCGCTCGTCCAACGACTATCTAATGTAAGCAGCAAGAACTGCCACCTTTCAGGAGGGCCCGATGAGGTATCTATGTTTGGTCGCGATCGATGAAAAGAAGCTGGAAGCCATGTCCAAAAGCGAGTCGGACGCGCTGGATGCCGAAAGCCTGGCATACGACGAAACCCTACGCAAAGGCGGCCATTTTATCGCTGCGCAAGCTCTGCAACCTGTCCGCAACGCCACGACTGTGCGCGTCCAGCGCGGCAAACTGTTGGTCACCGATGGGCCTTTCATCGAGACGCACGAGCAGATCGGCGGGTTCATCTTGATGGAAGCCAAGGACTTGAATGAAGCCATTCAGCTGGCCTCGAAGATTCCAGTAGCCCGGATGGGAGCCATCGAAGTGCGGCCAATCAAGGAGCTGAAGCAGCCGTAAGGCAGCGCAAGCCGAGAGGAGGAACCTTGTGTCCAGCGTGCATTACCAGCATGGCGATGATCGTGGCAAGCGGAGCCTCAACGGGCGGGCTTTCTGCTCTCGTCGTCGAAAGTCTCGTTCGATTCACCAGCCTGAAGAAATTCCCGAAACTCGAAGCAAAGGAGGAATCTCGTCATGGAAATGAGCACCATAGAAGGTCCGAAAGTGGTATCGCCGGCGGAATGGGAAGCGGCTCGCAAAGAGCTGCTCATCAAGGAGAAGGCACTGAGTCGCCAGCGCGATGAGGTGGACCGGCAGCGCCGCGAATTGCCCTGGGTCAAGGTCGAGAAGGAATACCTCTTCGATGGCCCGGACGGCGAGGAAACACTCGCGGATCTTTTCGAAGGGCGCAGCCAACTGATCGTTCAACATTTCATGTTCGGTCCCGGATGGAAAGAAGGTTGCGTCGGTTGCTCCTTCAAGGCGGATCATGTCGGCGCGGCCTTGCAGCACATCGAACGCCACGACGTGAAGTTTGTAGCCATTTCCCGTGCGCCTCTTGCCGAAATCGTAGCGTTCCAGCAGCGAATGGGCTGGCGCTTCAAGTGGGTTTCCTCTTACGGCAACGATTTCAACTACGACTGCCATGTGTCCTATACCAACAACGAGGTCTCCACCGGCAAGGTCTACTATAACTATGACCTGCGCGACTTCGTCAGCGAGGAACTCTCCGGCAACAGCGTCTTTTATAGAGACGCGGCCAGAAACGTCTTCCACACCTATTCCACGTACGGCCGCGGCGACGAAATGTTGGTCGGCGCTTATATGTACCTCGACCTCACGCCGAAGGGCCGCAACGAGACGGGTCCTCGCCACAATCTGACCGACTGGGTACGGCACCATGACCGTTACGACGCTGCCGGCACCGTCAACCACCAGGGGCGCTTCGTCGCCGCAACGCACGCGGATTCCCAGTGCGCCTGCGGCAAGGACCACCAATAAGAGCATTACAATGTCTTGTGGTCCAAAACCCGATCCCGGTTGAACGCGCACGCGCGATTGTCGAC
>Ga0074045_10000445_pt1 | contig 40445 bp, 28 predicted proteins | sample BogForMeECP23OM2_FD_94442 | JGI IMG/M metagenome (GOLD analysis project Ga0074045, IMG submission 94442) | Bog forest soil microbial communities from Calvert Island, British Columbia, Canada - Bog Forest MetaG ECP23OM2 | ecosystem: Environmental > Terrestrial > Soil > Wetlands ...
GCATGACCTGCGCGATCTGGGCAACACGATTCTGGTGGTTGAACACGATCCCGATATCATGCGCACGGCGGACCGTATCCTCGATCTCGGTCCGGGAGCGGGTGAGAACGGCGGCACGTTGGTGGCCGCAGGAACGTACGAGGAGATTTATGCGAACCCGACGTCGCTCACAGGCCGCTATCTTGCCGACGATTTGCGCATTCAAGTGCCGGTGGTGCGCCGCCAGCCGGGAGCGCGGCAGATCAGTCTCCGCGGCGTGTACGCGAATAACCTGAAAGGCGTCAACATTTGCATTCCGCTCGATATGCTCGTAGCTATTACGGGGGTTTCGGGTTCGGGCAAGTCGACCTTGCTGCATCAAGTTCTTTATCCGGCTCTGGGACAAGCCAAGCAACAACAAACCCCCGGGTCAGCGCGGGGACCGGCCACGTGGGAGGGTCTGGAGGGCGACGAATTTATCGACGAGGTGGTGCTGGTCGATCAATCTCCCATCGGACGAACGCCGCGTTCGAATCCCGTGACGTACATCAAGGCGTTTGACGTGATCCGCGAGCTCTTCGCTTCCCTGCCTGAGGCCAAGAAGCGGGGCTTTTCCTCGGGGCATTTTTCTTTCAACATTCCCGGCGGCCGCTGCGACAACTGCCAGGGCGATGGCACGGTTACGGTGGAGATGCAATTTCTTGCCGACGTGGAGTTGATCTGCGAGGAGTGTAAAGGGACGCGCTACAAGCCGCAGGTGCTCGAGGTTCGCTACCGCGGCAAGAATATTCATGAGGTGTTGAACCTCACAGTAAAAGAAGCGCTCCGGTTCTTTGCCGAAGTGCCAAAGTTGACTGAGAAGCTGCGCGTGCTCGACGAGGTTGGTTTGGGATATCTGCGGCTGGGACAATCGGCGACAACCCTTTCAGGGGGAGAAGCGCAACGCATGAAACTGGCGGCGCATCTGCAGCCCGCCGGGCGGGAGCTTGGGCGCCCGAGTGCGGAGCGGCCAGAGGAAGCTCGCCGGCGGCGGCGCCTGCTTTATATTTTTGATGAGCCCACGACTGGATTGCACTTCGACGACGTTAGCAAACTACTGGCCGCCTTCCGGCGTCTTATTGAAGCAGGCGGCTCGATCCTGGTGATCGAACACAATCTCGAAGTGATCAAGACGGCCGACTGGGTCATCGATCTGGGGCCGGAGGGCGGCGCAAGGGGCGGCAACATCGTGGGCGTCGGGCCGCCGGAGGCGATCGCCAAACTGCCGGGCTCATATACGGGCACATACCTCGCCCGGCTGCTGAATGGGAAAAGCAGTAACGGAGCGTCACGACCCAATGCGAGCTAGTAGACTCTTCGCTTGGTGGTTGCTCCTGCTCGGGGCAAGTACGGGCGCGCTCGCACAGGATGCAGGCAATCCTGTGAAACCTTCAGACCAGCCTTCGGCTGCGCCCGCGGCGCCTGCGTCGCAATCCCCACCGGCAAACTCCCATCATCGTGGCCATCATATTCAGGTTTCGGAAGACGATGCTGCACCGGCCGAACTTACCGCTGCGGAAGCGGCAATCGAAAAACAGAATTACGCCGCCGCCGAACCGCTACTTCGCAAGTTGGTTGACCGCGATCCCAAGAGCTATGTCGGGTGGTTCGATCTAGGCTTTGTGGAAAATGCCCTGGGAAGAGTTGACGAATCGATTGCAGCCTATCGCAAGTCGGTCGCGGCCAAGCCGGATGTTTTCGAATCGAATCTGAATCTCGGGTTGCAACTGGCGAAGACCGGCCAGCCGGATGCGGAACAGTTTCTGCGAGCTGCAACGCGTCTCAAACCCGCAGATCACGTGGAGGAGGGCGGCTATCGAGCCTGGCTCGCGCTTGCTCACATGCTTGAGAAATCGGACCCGGAGCAGGCGCTCGACGCTTACCGGCAAGCGGAAACGCTTCAACCCAAACGGGCTGAGCCGCATCTTTCCGCCGGCCTTTTGCTCGAACAGCAGAATAAGTTCGCCGACGCCGAACAGGAATACAAACAGGCGCTGGCGCTCGATTCGCGATCTACTGACGCGGTAATTGCCTTGGCTAACATCTACATGCGGGGCCGCCGTTTTCCCGATGCGGAAGATTACCTAGACAAGCTGCTGGCGATCGAGCCAGGATCAGGGGCCGCGCATATCCAGCTTGGGAGGGTCCTCGCGGCCGAAGATAAGAACGATGAAGCCGTTGCGGAACTGCAGGCGGGAATCGAACTCGAGCCGGGGGACGATGCGGCCCAGCGCGAGGTTGCGGCGCTGTACGCAACCACCCGAAAAAATGACCTCGCCGAAGACGCCTACCGCCGATTGCTTGCGGTTCACCCCAATGAGGCGGAACTTCATCGCTGTCTTGGAGAGGTTCTGCTGCGGCAGAAGAAATTTCCGCAATCTCAGCAAGAGTTCCTCACCTCGGTGAAGCTCAATCCCGATCTTGGGGAAGCGTTTGGAGGGCTGGCATTCGCGGCCAGCGAAAACAAGGACTATGAGCTGGTGGTTCGCGCGCTGGACGCCCGAGCGAAGCTGCTGCCGGAGGTTCCCATTACCTACTTTCTGCGCGCCTCGGCCTACGATCACCTGCGCGACACCAAGAAGGCGGCCGCGAATTATCACCTCTTCCTCAATACGGCCAATGGGAAGTATCCTGATCAGGAGTGGCAGGCGAAGCACCGGCTCATTGCCATCGAGCCGAAGAAGTAGCCGGACAACAGCAATGTTTTTGGGGATAAGCTATTCACGTGCCCGGCAGACCGCATCCGCGGGCCTTGTGCTCGCAACGTTGGCGGCGTGTCCATGGCTGATCGGCGGTCAAGAACCGACCGTCGAGGAGCTCAAGACTCGAGTCGGCAGCGCCCCGGTTGCCGATCGTCCTCCCCTGTGCATTCGGATCTGCGAGCGGCAACTGGAGGCCGCCGACAAGTTCTACATTGCGGGCGATAGCGCGAATGCCGGAGCTGCTCTGACCGACGTGGTGGCGTTCGCGGAGCTCGCCCGGGACTATGCGATCCAGTCTCGCAAACACGAAAAGCCCAGCGAAATTGCCATCCGGAAGCTGACTCGGAAGCTGTCCGATCTGAAGCATACCGTCGCCGTTACAGATCAGGAGCAGATACAAAACGCGGTGGACCGTTTGGAGCGCATCCGCGACGATCTGCTGTTAGCCATGTTTCCCAAAGGCGGGAAGAAATGATCACACTCTCGTACCGCAAGCGGGCGTGCGCAGCTTTGCTATTTCTGCTGGCTGCGGCAGCTTGGGCCCAGCGCCATCGGGATCCCTTCACCCAGCCGGAGATCGATCAGATCCGCGATGCCAGCTGGGAACCTCAGCTGCGGCTCCCGCTTTACCTGCAGTTTGCGCGGGCCCGGCTGGTCGCGCTCGAGCAGATGCGCAGCGATCCCAAAACCGCAGACCGGCCCCAACAAACCCACGACCGGCTCGACGACTTCCTGCTGATTTACGACGAGTTGAACGATAACATCGATACCTACGTCGATCGCAAAGACGACATTCGCAAGCCGCTGAAGCTGATCGTCGACGCCGACACCGAGTTCCAGGCGAAGCTGCGCGCCTTGAAGGACGCGGCCGATGTTCCCGCGGAGGAATCGCGAAAGTACGAGTTTGTTCTTTCGAGCGCGCTCGATACGCTCGATACTTCGGCGGAAGATCACCGCAAACTTCTTACGGAGCAGGAGGAAGCTGCCAGGCATCGGAAGAAAGCTCCGGCAAAGCAATCGGGCGGCAGGTCTGAGTGAGTGCTGGGACGATTCGCTTTCACGGTCGCTGTCTGAAAAGGTTTGCCCCCTCATTCGACGATTGTCCGTGCTAATCTGGGCTCACTGTGCGTGAGGGACTCCTCGACATTTTCCACGACGAACACCGGCAGTTGCGGCCCGGCGCCATGCCGCCGGAGGTGAGGGTCGAGTTTTTTGCCTTTGCCAACATCAACAACACGATTCGCTTGCGCGAGGGTCGGCTTCTGGTCCGGCTTTCCGATCTGCTCGAAGGCGCGCCGGAGGCAGTGGTGCGGGCAATCGCCCACATCCTTCTGGCGAAGATGTACCGCAAGCCTATCGACCGCGGCCATGCGGCGCGGTATCGAAAATATCTGGGCAGTCACGAACTGGTGAGCAAGGCGCGTCTGGTACGGCAGATTCGTGGACGCAAGCAGCTACACTCTCCGCAAGGCCGCGTCTACGACCTCGATGCGGTTTTTGAGGATTTGAACCGGCGCTTCTTTCATGGACTGCTGGGCCGTCCGCGCATGAGTTGGAGCCCGACCAAGACTCGCCGTATCCTTGGCCATTACGATCCGGCGCATAATGCGATCGTCATCAGCCGCATTTTTGATCACCCGGCGGTTCCGCGCTATGCGGTGGACTACATCGTCTACCACGAGATGCTGCATTTGAAGCATCCGGTCCGGCTACGCGGGAGTAGACGGTGCGTGCATTCGGCGGAGTTCCAGACTGAGGAAAAGTTGTTTCCGCAGCTGGAGAAAGCGAATGAGTTCTTGAGGAGATTGTGAGTGTAAACGCCTGTTTAGACCAAACAATCGCAACGGGCGGCTGGGTTCCGTCCAGAAGTTAAGAAAAAGGGCCCGCCAGAAAGCGGATGCCCTCGCTTTCTGGCGAGCCGGTTTTCGTAATCAGGCAGAGCCAATCGAAGGCCCTGCCCGACTCAGGTTAAACGGGGGCGCCGGAGCAGGTGCAATGACCCTTGCCGCTGCCGTCCAACTGGATGGCATAGCACTCGCTCTGCAGCCGCTTCACTTCAGCCGCACTGAGCGTGGCATCCTGCGAAGCCGTCTCGGTAGTCGTTTCGAAATAAACTTCGTTGACCGAGGAAAGCTGAACGTGAGTCATCCAGGAGCGAAGCCCCGCCGTCGGAGTGAGGCTGCTCGGATAAGTCGGACAAGTTCCGCCCTTCTCCGCGCTGGAAACTACCTTAACCACGCCGTAATTCAGAACCACGCCAGTCAGCGGGTTGCCCGTTAAATTATAGTTCACCGAAAGACTAAGCAGGCCATCCGGACTGATCGCGCAGCTGCAGCACTCAGACATTTCCTGATACGGATCAAACACGTAAATCGAGGCGCACAGGCCGCCGCCGGCCGTGCCCGGATTAATGATGCGGAAGGTATTATCATAGGCCTCCGAGTTGGAGAGGCCGAAATAATCAACCTTCAGGGTATCGGGAGGCGGGGCTGTCTGCGCGACCGCATACCCGGCACAAAGTACCAGAGCTAACATACAAGCGAAAACTGTGATTTGGCGCATTCTTATCATCCTTGAGCTGCGCCACCAAGCTGGGGAGGGTTTGGCTCGGCTTTCTACGGCGCATCGCTAGCTGAAATTCTAAATGGCGGTGCAAGTCTCCAAATGAACTAACCCAATGTTACTAGCACGCCGAAAGGCCAGTGCGGAGCCTGATTCAGGCCCTGGGACGACAATCTTGCCGAAGGTTTACTACAGTGGCATCCCGCATAGTTGGCGAGAAATCGCGATTACACTCATTGACCATATCCATTCAATCCCCAGATTTCTCCGTGTGATGTAAATCACGCACGTTTGTGAGATCACACATTGACGCCTCCGCTGCCTGCGGCATATCCTTGAAATTGAAATTGAAATTCAATTTCAAGATCGCGTCGTTGTAGAAATATGCTTCAATCGCTATTGAAGGCGTCATTCCGAAAGCCCCGCGTTCTCACCAGCGGGGCGAGGAATCGCGCTTGGAGCGGCGATGCGCTGACGCGGAGAAGGTCCGCGCGAGCTCCTTCGCTCCGCCTGAAAAGCGGCTGCGCTCAGGATGACGCCGCGGGATAGTAACGAGTAAATAACAGAAACGACGAGTAGATACCAGAACTTGGATAGCAGGTAACTCATAAATGCTACAAGCCTTCATCATCACGCTGCGCGAGGGGGTCGAGGCCGCCCTTATCGTCGGGATCACACTGGCCTATCTCTCCAAGATTGGCCGCAACGATTTGCGCAAGGCGGTTTATGCGGCGCTGGGCGCGGCATTCCTGGGCAGCATTGGCGTAGCCATTGTGATTTCGCGGCTCAACTGGAACGAGGACGTGTTCGAGGGCTGGATCATGCTGGTCGCCGCCTTCTTCGTCATCACCATGGTGGTTTTCATGATGAAGACGGGGCGCAAGCTGAAAGGCGAGATCGAGGGCAAAGTCGGACTGTTGGCTGGCGACGATGCCTGGATTGGTCTGTTCTTCTTTGTGTTTCTGATGGTGCTGCGCGAGGGCGCCGAGACGGTGCTGATGCTGTCAGCCGTCTCTTTAAACTCCACGGAGCTGATGAGCTTTCTGGGCACGATTCTGGGCGTGCTGGCCGCCATCACCTTCGGGGTGATGTTCGTCAAGGGCACCTTGCGGATCAACTTGCAGAAATTCTTCCGCGTCACCACCGCTATCCTGTTCCTGGTGGCGGCGCAATTGGTGATCGCCGGCCTGCACGAGCTTTCGGAAAGTGGTGTGATTCCTTCTTCCAAGCGCGAGATGGCCATCATCGGTCCCATCGTGCGCAACGATCTTTTCTTCTTCGTCACGATTTTCGCGCTGGCTGCTCTGATGGTGCTCTTTGACGCCAAGCGCCGCGAACCGGTGCTGGAGTCAGCCTCTCCCGCAGAGCGTCGCAAGGCGGCGTGGAGCGCGCGCAAGGAGCGGTTGTGGATGGCTTCCGTCTACTCCTTCTCGTTTGTCTTCATCGCTCTGATCACGGCTGAGTTCATTTACACCAAGAGCGTAAGCGCGCTGTCTCCGGCGACTGAGGTCAGCTTCGCCAACGGGCAGGTGAAGATTCCGCTGGCCCAGATTTCCGATGGCGACCTGCACCGCTTCCAGGCGCAGGAGAATGGCACTGCGATTCGCTTCTGGCTCTATCAGAAACCGGATGGAAAGATCGCAACCGTCTTTGACGCATGCGAGATCTGCGGCGCGGTGGGCTTCTACAAGTCGGGCAACGGAGTGGTTTGCAAGAACTGCGCGGCGCCGATCAATCCGCAGTCGGTGGGCACGGCCGGGGGGTGCAATCCGATCCCGCTCAAAGCGACGCAGACTGCCGACTCCGTGATCATTCAGGAGGCGGACGTCGCGACCGGCAGTCGCATGTTCGAGAAACAGTAGATGTTCGTCCGCCTCGTCTACGAATCCTTCCGGCGCCAAAAGCGGCGTAAGTTATTGGCCGGAGCGGCCATCACCCTGGGCGTTACCGTGGCTACGGCCATGATCGCGGTCGCCACCGACATCGGCGACAAGATTAACCGCGAGCTGCGCACGATCGGCGCCAACCTGCTGGTGACTCCGCAAGAAGATACGCTGGACGTTGAGATTGGCGGCGTGAACTTGAAGCCGCCGAGCGATGGCGCCTTTCTGAACGAGGCGGACCTGCCGAAGATTAAAGGAACTTTCTGGCACAACAATATTACTGGCTTTGCACCGATGCTGCCGGTGAACGTGGCGCTGCAAAGTGACGCCAAGACGGAAAACGTCACTTTACTCGGCACTTACTTTGCCAAGCGAGTTGCATTTGGTAAGGAAGAGTTCACTACGGGCGTGAGATCGACTCATCCATGGTGGAAGGTTTCGGGCGCGTGGCCCGATGACAACTCTCACGATGTGCTGCTCGGCGAGCGGCTGGCAGTGCGGCTTTCGGCGAAGCCGGGCGATGAACTCGCGGTCTCGGGCCGCGAGTTGCGGGTGAGTGGAATCCTCTCCACGGGCGGCAGCGAAGATGATCAGATCGTCGCTCCCCTTTCGCTGGCTCAGGAGATTCTCGGCAAACCGGGCGCGGTGCGACGGGTCTACGTAAGCGCCCTCACCAAGCCTGAGGATGCTCTCGCCCGGCGCGACCCCAAGAGTATGTCGGGCTCTATTTATGACCGCTGGTACTGCTCTCCCTACCCGCAGTCGATTGCATTCCAGTTGCAGGAGGCAATTCCGCACTCACATGCCGAGCAGATCCGCCAGGTTGCGCAAAATGAAGGCGCAGTGCTCACGCGCATTGAGGGCCTGATCTTCCTGGTTACTCTGGCCGCTTTGTTTGCTTCGGCCCTGGCCGTCTCGGCTGCCATGGCCACTGCCATCTTCGAGCGCCGCGCGGAGGTCGGTCTGATGAAGGCCCTGGGCGCGGGAAGGCTCGCGGTGGCGTCAGTGTTTTTCGCGGAAGCAACTTTGCTGGCAATCATCGGGGGATTCGTAGGCTTTGCAGCCGGTGGGTTGCTGGCTCACCAGATCGGTCGCTCCATTTTCAATTCAGAGATTGCGATTCCTCCCGTGCTCTTGCCGGTGATCCTGGCCATCGCCGTGATCGTTACTTTTGCGGGAAGCGCCGCCGCGATACGTAAAGCGGTGGCGCTTGACCCAGTGTTCGCTTTGCGAGGTGAACTGTGAACATGGGGGTTTCCAACTCCGCGCAGGAAGTGGCCGCCGGCCGCGCGCAGTCACCGCACACTTCGATGTTTGTCCGGATGCTGATCCGAGCCGCGGTGCTTCGCCGCGGACGCGCCGCCTCGGCGCTGTTCGCCATGGTCGTGGCCGCAGCGGTCGCGACGGCGATGTTGAATCTCTACGTCGACGTGCAAGCCAAGCTGCGCCGCGAGTTTCGCAACTATGGCGCGAACATCATTCTGGTGGGCCGGGACGGCGCTTCCCTTCCGGCGGATGCTCTATCGCCGGTGGAAACGGTTTTAGCCGGTCGTGGTGTGGCCGCGCCGTTCGCGCTGGTCGTTGCCCGCACCAGCGACGGTCAACCCATCGTTGTTGCCGGCGCGGATTTCGACCGGGTTCGGCAACTCGACCGCTGGTGGTCGGTCAGCAACTGGCCTGCGGCGCCGCAGCAGGCGCTGGTGGGCGTGCGAGCGGTCTCCGTGGTCTCGCCGAAGAATCAACCCTTCGATCTCAGCTTTCAGGGACACGTGATTCACCTCACGTCTGCGGGAACGGTGCAGACGGGTGCTGCCGAAGACAGCCGCGTTTATCTGTCTCTAGCCGATTTCAGCTCCTGGACCGGAGTTCAGGCGTCAACCATTGAGGTCGCCGCGACCGGATCGCCGGAGGAGATTGCCGCCGTCATGCACCAACTCGAGCAGACAATCCCGGCAGCCGACGTCACTCCAGTGCGGCAAATCATGGAAGGCGAGGCTCGCGTGCTGGGAAAGACTCGCGCCACCGTGCTGGCCGCCGCCGCCCTGATCATTCTTACAGCGGCGCTGTGCGTGCTTTCCACCCTGATGGGTTGGGTCTTCGATCGCCGCCGTGATTTCGCCATCATGAAGGCGCTGGGCGCTTCGAATCTTCTGTTGAATGGCTTCTTTGCAGCGGAAGCGGCGGCCCTGGGCGCGACCGGCGCGGTGATTGGATTTATTCTCGGCATCGGCATCGCGGCCTGGATTGGCCGGGTTAACTTTCACGCCCCCGTGGTACCGCGTTTCAGCGTTCTGCCTTTTGTTCTGGCTGGTAGCATGGTAGTGACGCTGCTGTCGGCAATCCTCCCGATTTCGTTGTTGCGCCGGGTGCAACCGGCCGTCATTCTGAGGGGAGAGTGAAATGATTCAGATCAAGAACGTAACCAAACTCTACCCTGCCAAGGCTTCAGGGAACCAGAACCCGAATGGCCGCGGGAATCATGACGGCGCCATTCACGCGCTCGATCAAATCTCGCTGCACGTCGCGCAGGGCGAGTGGCTTTCGATCATGGGCCCGTCAGGATCGGGTAAATCGACGCTGGTGAATCTGATCGGCTGCCTCGACCGCCCCACCTCCGGCGAGATCTGGCTCGACGGGCAGAATGTTGCCGGCATCGGCTCTGCCGAATTGAATCGCGTGCGGGCGGAGAAGATTGGATTCATCTTCCAGCAGTTTCACCTCATCCCGTTTCTCACGGCCGTCGAAAATGTCATGCTGGCGCAGTACTTCCACAGCATGACCGATGAGCAAGAAGCGACTGATGCTCTGACCCGCGTGGGCCTGGGCGACCGCGCGCATCACTTGCCATCGCAACTCTCGGGCGGTGAACAGCAGCGCGTGTGCATCGCCCGCGCCCTGATCAATGACCCGAAGATTATTCTGGCCGATGAGCCGACCGGCAACCTCGACGCGCTGAACGAAGAGATCGTGCTGCGCCTGCTGCGCGAATTTCACCAGCAAGGACGAACGATTGTGATGGTTACGCACGATCCTGTAGTCGCACGACTCGCCGACCGGCGCATCGAATTTCATCACGGCAAGATCGCTTCGCAGGAAGTTTTCGCAATGGCCGACGAAGAGCAGTTCGATGAAGTGCTGGAAGAACTATGGGTGCTGGCGGAACACGGTGAGATTGCCGAAGTCGAGCGCATGGAAGTTCACGGCGCGCTGCCGGTCAGCCTGGCGATTGAGAAGATGATTCAGATGGGGCTGGTATTGTCGGCACCGCATCCGCCCCTAGCTCACGGGCACAAACCCTTCACAAATCCCTGCCACGATGCGCTGAAGCCCGTGGCCGCATCCATTGGCGACGGTACGCTGATTGTGGAGTTCACGCCCCGGGGCCGCGAACGGGCGGGAAACATCATCCGCCGTCATCGCCTGGCGGAGCGCCTTTTCACCGACAGCCTGGCCATGGACAGCGAATCTGAAATCGAGCAGCAAGCCTGCAAGTTCGAGCATATCCTCTCCCCCGAAGCCACTGACAAGATCTGCGCCTTCCTCGGCCACCCGCGCACCTGTCCGCACGGCGCGCCGATCCCGCCGGGAGGATGCTGCGGAGTAAATCCCGAGTTTGCCGAAGCCACTAATTCGCCCGCTCGAAAGCGCGACTAGCTGCTGCCAAGCATCAACCTCATCATCGTTTTAAAATCCTCTGCGCTGCTATCATCGGGATGCCAAGCGCAACCATGACGGCCCGTCGTCCCACCATCGGCGTATTCGATTCCGGCTTTGGCGGCTTGACCGTCCTTAAAGCTTTACTTGAACTAATCCCGGACGCAGATTATCTCTACTTTGGCGACACCGCCCGCCTTCCCTACGGCTCCAAGTCAGTTGAAACCGTGGCCCGCTACGCCGTCGAGGCGGCTCATTACCTGGAAAGCCACGGAGCACAATTGCTGGTCATCGCCTGCAACACTGCAACTGCACTTGCTCTCGACCGCATCACGGCTGCCGCCCACGTGCCGGTCGTCGGCGTGGTGGAACCCGGGGCTGCCGCCGCCTCAGCCGCCAGCAAGAACAAGCGCGTCATCGTCCTAGGCACCGAGGCCACCGTCAGCAGCCACGCCTACCGCAAAGCGCTGGAGGCGCTCGGTCTCGAGGCGCGGGAGAAGGCTTGTCCGCTTCTGGTCCCGCTGGTAGAAGAGGGATGGATTGAGCATCCCGTCACCGAACAGGTGGCCCGCATTTATCTGGACGAAGCCTTCACGGACGGATTCCGCGACGCGGACGCTCTGGTGCTGGGTTGCACCCACTACCCGTTGCTCAAGCCGTTGCTGCGCCGCCTGGTGCCGGCACAGGTGACAATTGTGGACTCCGCGGAATCGACCGCGCGAGCCGTCGCCAGCCATGTGCAGGAGCTACTACCGCTCGCTCACGCCGCTCATGAGGAGCGTCGAGCGTTGCCGCGTCTCAAGTTCTTCGCCACCGACTCGGTGGAGAAATTCCGGCGGCTGGGAGAGCGCTTCCTGGGCCATCCCATCGAAGACGTCCAGCATGTGGATTTAAAGGAATAGACGGAACCGGACATTAGAAGGCTTGGCGGCTGGGTGCCGGGAACCGGGCTCCTCAGTACAAGTGGAAGTCCACTTCAACGGCAATCTCTACGGCGACTGGGTGACCGTCTTTCATCCCGGGCTCAAAGCGGTATTTCTTGGCGACCTCGAGCGCTTTCTCGTCCAAGCCCATGCCCAGGGAGCTGAGGATTCTTACATTTCTCGGAATCCCATCCACACCGACAATCATGCCGACCAGACAGGTGCCCTGATATTTCGCTTTGCGGGCTTCTTCCGAGAATTCCGCTTCCGGCTCGTTCAGCGCACGGGGCGGGGTTACTCCGCCGCCAACGCGAAACACGCCACCGCCGATGCCGCCGCCTTCGCCCGGTCCAACTCCCGGACCTTTACCCGATCCAACTCCGCCACCAGAACCCGAGCCAATTCCGCCGCCGTACCCCGTGCCATTCGAGGGCAGGGTCGCACCCGAGGTGGGGTCGCCCAGGTTCGGCAGGTTGTTCGAGGCCAGCTTAACTTCGGGAGGAATCACAACCGTGGGCTCAACGGCCAGCTTGGGATGGTCATTGCGAATCACTACCATCGGCGGCGTGATCTGTTGCATCGAGAACTTCGGCAAGCGCCCCTTCGAGGCTTGCAGTACATCGCGGTCGCCACCACCTCCACCACCGCCCGCCTGAGTCTTCGCGGGCTTCAGCACATACTCGCCGGGGTCGATAAGGGTCGTAGCAGTCTGCGGCTTCGCCGTTACCTGGGTCACAAGGCGCCGCCCTAGAATTGTCCCGCCAACGATCAACGCCAGCACGATTACGTGCAGGATTGTAGAACCCAGGGCGCCGTTCTTTTTGTAGTTGTAGAAGCCCCAGATATCTTTAACCGGAATCGGCTTCGATTCCAGCTTCAACGGCGGAAGCTGTTTGGGAAAGAAAAACTCGTCGAGACCAGCAAGCAGTGACTTCCACAACGGCTCGAAGGTATCAGGAGCCAACAGCAGATGCACTTCAGGCTCCCCGGCGGCGTTCACGCTGACATCTTTCGGATTCACTTCTACGGATGACATGTTCCCCGATTCAGCTTTCCTGCCATTACGGTGATTGGACTTGAGCAACGCCCGCTTGAACCGCCGCTCTTGCTAACAGAGATGAGCAGTCTTTCCAACGAGTTGCCTGTCGAATCTTGTCTGTTCCCAGAATCCAGTCTGGTCAAACTCGAATAACGCCAGCAATCGTCTCTTCATAAAATTGTACCTCTTTCGTCTCCCTTTAAGACAGTGAATTTAGAAATTCGCACGTCGTTCTGCGGTTCGAGGAATTCGTCTGATAAACCCTTTTTCGGAAAATGGGTTCGGGCTGTGAGCCGGGGTCACGCGTGCCGTGGACGTTCGCTGCGCCGCTCCCTATAATGAAAAGACTCAATCATTTGGGAGAAGCCAACCGGGTGTCGCTCGAACTGAAAGCCACCATTAATCTGCCTAAGACTGCCTTCCCCATGAAGGCCAACCTGCCTCAGAACGAGCCGAAAATCCTGGCCCGCTGGGAGCAGATGGGGATCTACGACCGCATCCGGCAGGCGCGCCAGGGCTCGCCCACCTACATTCTGCATGACGGACCGCCATATACCAGCGGTCCCATCCACCTGGGCACGGCGCTGAACAAGTGCCTCAAGGACTTCATCGTCAAATCGAAAACCATGGCGGGGTTTGAGGCGCCCTACGTTCCGGGGTGGGATTGCCACGGCCTTCCCATCGAGATCAAGGTCGATAAAGAGCTCGGCGGCAAGAAGCTGCAGATGCGCCCCATCGATGTCCGCGCCGAATGCCGCAAGTACGCCCAAAAGTTTCTCGACTTGCAGCGCCAGCAGTTCAAGCGCATCGGCGTCTTCGGCCGCTTCGACCGTCCTTACGCGACGATGAATCCGCAGTACGAGTCGGTTGTGCTCTCGACCTTCTTCTCCTTTTACGAAAATGGATTCGTCTACAAAGGCCTGCGCGCTGTCTACTGGTGTATGCACGATGAGACCGCGCTGGCCGAGGCCGAAGTCGAATACGAAGACCACACCAGCCCAACCGTTTGGGTAAAGTACGCACTGCTCGACGATCCTGCGAAGATTGACGCCGCACTTGCGGGGAAAAAAGTCTCAACGATTATCTGGACCACGACTCCCTGGACGCTGCCTGCGTCGATGGCCGTGGCCTTTCATCCCACGGAAGAGTATGTTGCGCTCGAATCCGCGGGTGAGGTCTACATCGTTGCGTCCAAGCTGGCCAAGGAGGTTGCTGAAAAGTGCAATCTCGCCAACCCACGTGAGCTTGCGCACTTCCCCGGCCGCAAGATGGAGTACTTGAACTTCCAGCAACCGTTTCTCGATCGCAAGATTCTCGGCGTGCTGGCCGACTACGTCACCATGGATACGGGCACAGGCGTGGTCCACACCGCGCCCTCGCACGGCGCTGAAGACTTTGCCACCGGCGTGAAATATGGTCTCGACGCCACCAGCCACGTCGACGAAAAAGGCATCCTGCGCGACGGCCTGCCGGAATACAACGGCAAGCGCGTGTTAGAAGCGAATCAGCCCATCATCGAGCTCGTCAGAAAGCGCGGAGCGCTGCTGCATTCCGAGAAGACCGTGCACTCGTACCCGCACTGCTGGCGCTGCCACAATCCCGTGATTTTCCGGGCGACCGAGCAGTGGTTCATCTCCATGGAAACGCCCATGCCCGGCGGAAAATCGAAAAACGACAATTTGCGCACCCGCACTCTCGAAGAAATCAAACACGTAAAGTGGGATCCTGCGTGGGGCGAGGAGCGGCTTTCGAACATGATCGCGACCCGCCCCGACTGGTGCATCTCGCGGCAGCGCGTGTGGGGCGTGCCCATCGCCGTGTTCCTCTGCGAGAGTTGTGGCAAACCGCTCAACGATCCTGCGGTCAATCGCAAGGTGGTTGAGTTGTTCGCCCGGTCCGGCGCCGATTCCTGGTTTACCAACGAGCCCGACACAATTCTCGAAGAAACTACGAAGTGCCCGCACTGCGCCGGCACGAAGTTCGAAAAAGAAACAGACATCTTCGATGTCTGGCTGGAATCTGGCGCGAGCTATCTTGCGTTAATCGCCGATGAGCCGACCTACCCCTGGCCTTCTGATCTATATCTCGAAGGCGGCGACCAGTACCGCGGCTGGTTTCAATCGTCGCTGCTCTGCGCCATGGGTACGCATGCCACGCCTCCCTACAAAGGCGTAGTCACACCGGGATGGACGCTCGACGAAAACGGTCAGGCCATGTCGAAGTCCCGAGGCAACGATGTGGACCCGGTCGATATCGCGAATCGTTTGGGCGGAGAAATTGTGCGGCTCTGGGTCGCCTCCGTCGATTTCCGCGAGGACGTGGTCGGCTCTGAGCAATTGATGCAGCGGGTAGCGGAAAATTACCGCAAGATTCGCAACACGTTTCGCTACGTTCTGGGCAATCTGGGTGACTTCGATCCCCAGGCTGACGCAGTTCCCTTCGAGCAGATGGAAGCCCTCGACCAGTACATGCTGCGCCAGACCTGCGCTTTCGCGGCAGACGTGAGGAATTCCTACGACGAGTTTGCCTTCCACAAAATCTATCACCGGCTGAATCACTTCTGCATCGTTGACCTGAGCGCATTTTATTTTGATGTGCTCAAAGACCGGCTTTATGTCTCCGCGCCGAAATCGCAAGGCCGCCGCAGCGCGCAGACGGCGATCTGGCGCATCGGAGAAGCTCTGGTGCGACTGCTCGCGCCCATCATGAGCTTCACCGCGGAAGAAGTCTGGGACTATCTTCCCAAGGCTGCGGGTCGCGGCGAGAGTGTGCATCTTGCCTTATTCCCCTCGACCGCAGATATCCTGGATGATGCCAGTGAAGGAGCTGCGGACGACAAGACCAGCGAAGACTGGACTACGCTGCGCTCGGTCCGCGATGAGGTTCTAAAAGCGCTGGAAGAGGCACGCAACAATAAGCTGATCGGCACTGGCCTTGAGGCGCAAATCATCATTGCCGTGGCTGACCCGGTTTATTCCGTGCTGTCTCGCCATGCGGATCAGCTCCGCTATTTATTCATCGTGTCGGCAGTAACCCTGGTTCAGGCTTCGGGCAACGGCACCGGAGGCGTCCACGTTGAAGTGAAAAAGGCAAACGGAACCAAGTGCGAGCGTTGCTGGAATTACTCCACTCACGTCGGCGAGGACAAGAAGTACCCCACGGTCTGCGAGCGCTGCAGTGCAGTGCTGAAGAAACTGGATTCGTCCGAATAGACAGAGCGATCTGTGAACTGGCGAAAGCTACGAACGTTCGTGCTGACGGTCCTGGCCCTCTGCTTGATCCCTGCCACGCGCTATTACCAGATCGACGTTCCCCTGCTGCGCTTTCTAAGGGGTTCTCGCCAGGTTGATCCCCTGTCACTGCACCTGTCAGGAGAGTTTGTCGAAGGCAATCTTGGAACCGAACAAGATCCCGACGGGTCGGTAACGGTGCGCATGGTCGCGCAGCAATACCTGTTCGTTCCGCACTGCATTCTAGTCCCCGCAGGAACCCCGGTTCACCTTCGCATCACCAGCGCCGATGCCGTGCACTCACTCGCCTTCAATGGCACTGACTATAACGTGAAAGTTCTGCCAGGAACGATTTCCGAGGCTCAGCTCCGGTTCCCCAATCCCGGTGAATACAAAATGCCGTGCCGCGAATTCTGCGGAGCGGGACACTATGCCATGCGATCACGGTTGGTCGTCGTGGCTCGCGACCGGTTTCCTGCTCTGGGCGCCGGGGAAAGGGGAAACTGTGCGGCGCAATAACCGGCTTTCCCCTTGGGTTGAAGCCATTCCGCGGTTCGCAGTGGCTATGACTTTGAGTTGTACTCTGTTGCTGATGACGGCGGCGGGTCCCCTCGTTCTGCATGCAGGCGACAATCCCCCGGATCGAGTTCCTTCCTATGTCTCATGGACGCCGGAGACGATTGCGGCAGCTTCCTCGGGAGATGCGTTTCGCGGAATGTTGCTGGCCAGGCGCTGCGATCATTGCCACGGCGCAGAGGGGTTCAGCACGGCCGCCTCAACTCCGAACCTGGCCGGCATGGAGAAGCTTGCAATCTGGAAACAGCTGCAGGATTTCAAAGCTTATAAGCGGATGTCACGAACCATGAATTCGATCGCGGAATCCCTTTCGCCTCGTGACGTCGCCGACTTGGTTGCGTATTACGCAAAGCTGCCTGCCTTTGCCGACCCTCAGGATGACCGGGCCTTCCCTCAGCCGCGGCCCGACCAAAGTCACGCGGCAATCGCGTCGCATCTGGTTTCGTTTGGAAATGGTGAGCGCGGCATTCCGCCTTGCCAGGCATGCCATGGTCCGGTGGCCTATCGTCCCGGAGTCCCGTCCCTCGCGACGCAGAATGCCGAATATGTGTTGAGCCAGCTGGAAGCTTTCGCAAATCAGACGCGCGCCAACGATATCAACGTGCAGATGCGCACCATCGCCGGACTGCTTACCGAAGATGAGCGGCATGCGATTGCGGAGTACTACGGCTCCGGGCTGGGATTTCAGGCAGGAGGCCCGACGAAATAGATGGGGAGGACGGACAGCCGAGGGCGGCTGTCCCCACCTGAGCTTTCTACCGCAACTCCTCCATCGCCGCCTCAAGCGCTTCCCTGCCGGGGCGCGTCAGCGATTCCGGCAGCGTGGCTAAAGGCTGGTCGACCATGTTCAGCATGTCGAGGAAGCTTGGCGACTTGGTGTTGACGTAAAACACTCCGGTTAAAACTTCGCCGGCATCGTGAGCTTCGCTCAACCGTTTCATGGCAGCGATCCGGTCGGTCGGATCGTAATCTTCCTCCAGCTTGCGCAATTGCAGGTGAGAGCCGTCGTGCATGGTCACGCTGACCGTGCTTCCCGGATCGTACTCCACGTCGATATCTTCGAAGTGTGGGACAAAACTCATCTCCTGCAAGGTCTCCTCGTGATCCTTCACATACTTGTAGGATTTTGTCGAGCCCTCGTGATCGTTAAACGTGACGCAGGGCGAAACCACATCGAGCATCACCGTGCCATGGTGCGCGATGGCGGCTTTTAGCATGGTGCTTAGCTGTCGCTTGTCGCCGGAAAATGACCGCCCGACAAATGTCGCACCCAACTCAATCGCCAACCCGCAAGTATCAATCGGAGGCAAATCGTTGATCACGCCGGATTTCAATTTCGATCCGAGATCAGCGGTGGCCGAGAACTGGCCCTTGGTCAGACCGTACACGCCGTTATCCTCGATGATGTAAATCATGGGGAGATTGCGGCGCATGAGATGAACAAACTGGCCGATGCCGATCGAAGCTGTATCGCCATCGCCGCTAACACCCAGCGCAATCAGACTGCGATTGGCCAGCATTGCGCCCGTGGCCACCGATGGCATGCGTCCATGCACGGAGTTGAAGCTATGCGAACGGTTCATAAAGTAAGCAGGACTTTTCGAGGAACACCCGATCCCGCTCAACTTCGCGACCCGCTCCGGCTTGACCCCCATGTCATACATAGCTTCGATAATGCGCTCAGAGATGGCGTTGTGGCCGCAGCCCGCGCATAACGTGGTCTTGCCGCCTTTGTAGTCAATCACCGTGAGGCCGATGCGGTTCGTTCGTGGTTCCGGAGCTCGTGGTTCAGCCGGCGTGGTCGCCATTTACTTACCCTCCATGGTGCTGAGTTCGTCGGTGACGGAGCGCGCGTCCAGCGGCAGTCCGTCGAGATGGCTGATGCTGCGCAGCCGGGTCGTCAGTTCAGGCTTTAGATCGAGCTTCAGCAGGCTCAACATTTGCGCGTCGCGATTCTGTTCGACCACATAGATGCGGTCGTGCTGCTCGATGAAGTCGTGCACCTCGCGCGTGAAGGGATAGGCTCGCAGCCGCAGGTAGTCGGTCTCAATCGCGTACTCGTTGCGCAACTGGTCGCGGCTCTCGACGATGCCCCAATGCGAAGTACCGTAGGCAATGATCCCAATCCTGGCGTCCGCTCCCTTGAAGAGTTCCGGCCGTGGCACAAATGATCGCGCGGTTTCGAACTTGCGATTGAGCCGCTCCATGTTCTGTTCGTAGTCGTCGGGGCGCTCGCTGTAATTGGACTTATCGTTGTGGCCGCTGCCCCGCGTGAAATATGCCGCAGCGGGGTGATCTGTTCCCGGCAGCGTGCGATATCCCACTCCATCGCCGTCAAGATCCTTATAGCGGGCGAAGCCGCCAAGTTTCTCCAACTCTTCCTTGACAAGTACTTTGCCGCGCTTGATCGGGGTCGTGGGATATTCGAAGGGATCGGACATCCAGTTGTTCATGCCCAGGTCGAGATCGGACATCACGAAGACCGGCGTCTGAAACTGCTCGGCCAGATTGAAAGCTTCCGAAGCCATGCTGAAGCACTCAGCCACGGAGCATGGAATCAGCATGATGTGTTTGGTATCGCCATGGGAAAGAAACGCGGTCGATAAAATGTCGCCCTGCGAAGTGCGCGTGGGTAGGCCCGTAGAGGGCCCGACACGCTGGATATCCCAGATCACGCCTGGAATTTCTGCGTAATAAGCCAAGCCGGAAAACTCCGCCATCAACGAGATCCCCGGACCTGCGGTCGCCGTCATGCTGCGCGCACCCGCCCAGCCAGCGCCGATCACCATGCCGATCGCCGCCAGTTCATCCTCGGCTTGCACAATGGCGAAGGTCGCTTTGCCATCTGGCCCGATGCGATACTCCTTCATGTACTCGATCATCGTCTCAACCAGCGAAGACGAGGGCGTGATGGGGTACCACGTCACCACCGTGCAGCCGGCAAACATGCAGCCCAGCGCCGCAGCCGAGTTCCCGTCGATGATGATCTTGCCCGCGGTCTTGTTCATGCGCTCGATGTAGAACACGCCGCGCTTCTGCAGGCTGGTTTTCGCATAATCGAATCCTGCCTGCGCCGCAGCCAGATTGAGGTTGGCAGCTTTCACCTTCTTCGCGAACTGCTTGCGGATCGCCTTCTCGACCTCACCCATCTCAATTTCGAGGAGCTGTGCGACCACGCCCACGTACACCATGTTCTTGACCAACTTGCGCAGCTTCGCCTCCGGGCAAACGGTTGCGACGAGTTTGTCGTAGGGCACGGAGTAGAAAATAAGGTCGTTGCGCAATTTATCCAGAGCAAGCGGTTCGTCGTAGAGAACGGAAGCGCCGGCCGCCAGCGACAGCACATCGTCCTGCGCGGTCTCGGCGTTCATCGCCACCAGGAAGTCGATTTCTTTCTTGCGACCTATGTAGCCGTCCTTGTTGGCGCGAATGGTATACCAGGTCGGCAGCCCGGCTATGTTCGAAGGAAAAAGATTCTTGCCCGAAATCGGTACTCCCATCTGAAAGATGGCCCGCAGCAATACCGTGTTCGAACTCTGCGAGCCCGAGCCATTCACGGTTGCGACCTGAATGCTCATGTCATTGACGATGCGCTTTCGCCGCAACTCGCCGCCCGTACCCTGGGGCGCTACATCCATAGTGGCCATTCCGACACCTTCCTTTTAGTTTGAAGGCGGAGTTAATCCGCCGAATTCCGGTTCGGGGGGAACAGACGATTATACGGCGGCAGCCTTCCGTCGGCACGCTGAATTGCCTGCTTGAAGCCGAAAGGAACCTCTTTGGGAACGGTATAGAACCTAACAACAGTCTCGGCAGAACTCAGCCCTCGGTCTTGAAGAACTGGGCAATGTTGCGGAACTTGTTATAGCGTGATTTGATTAAGTCCGACGGCGGGATTCTCTTCAGTTCGGCGAAGTGCTTCTGCAGGGTGACATCAAGCAAGTTGGCCGCGGCTTCGTGATCTCGATGTGCTCCCCCCTCAGGTTCAGGAACAATATCGTCAATGCAGCCCAGGTCGTTGAGATCCGTTGCGGTGATGCGCATCGCTTCGGCAGCCAGCTCTTTCTTAGTAGCATCGCGCCACATGATCGCGGCGCAGCCTTCGGGAGAAATCACCGAGTAAATCGAGTTCTCCATCATGAGCACGCGGTCGGCAACGGCGATGGCCAACGCCCCGCCGCTGCCTCCAACCCCGATCACGGTGGCGATGATAGGAACTTCAAGGCGAGCCATTTCGCGCAAATTGTGTGCGATGGCCTCGGCTTGCCCGCGCTCCTCTGCGTGAATTCCGGGGTAGGCGCCGTCTGTATCCACCAGGGTGAAAATCGGGCGGCGAAATTTTTCCGCGACTTGCATCACCCGCAGGGCCTTGCGATACCCTTCCGGGTGCGGCGTGCCAAAGTTGCGGTACACGCGCTGCTTCATGTCCCGCCCCTTCTGAGTGCCCACCACCATGATTTCTTCGCCGTGAAAGCGAGCCATTCCACAAATAATCGCCGGATCGTCGCCGAAGCCCCGGTCCCCGTGAATCTCGCTCCAGTCCGTGAACAACCGGTCGATGTAATCAAGCGTCTGAGGACGCTGGGGATGCCGCGCCAGTTCCGTCTTCTGCCAGGCGGTCGGCAGGGCTTTCATCTCTTCCCGCAGGGTGTGAACGCGCTCTTGAAGTTGCGCGAGCTGGCGGTGAGTCTCCTCGCTCTGCCCGGCGCTGGCCTCGATCAATGCCACCTGCCGCTCGATCTCCTGCAGTTCCTGCTGCGCTTTTGATTCCATGGGATATGAAGATACTTCAACCGATCAGCTTCAGCTGATCACGCGGACGCTTCCTCTTCCACACAATTGTTCGACCCGGGCGATGAAGCTCCGATCCGGCAGCACATTATAACCTTCAGCTTCCATCACCACCATGAAATCCCCCGCACGTTCCACGTCAAACAGCACCCGGGCTTCGCCTTTACGCTCCTTGAAAAGCGCGTGCAGATCGTCCACCGTGGTCTCGCCCGCACTTTCCAAGGGAATCCGGATGCGAATTGCGCGCGGCAACGGAACCCTGGCGTCCTCCAGGGCCATAATTTCGGCGGCAGTAATTTTCGGATTGGCTCCTTCTTCGATTCTCACGCCCGCCCTTACCAGCACTGGGACTTCCAGCTTCACCTTATCCTGCAAGCGCTTGTAGGCCTCCGGGAAGACGATCATATCGATTGAGCCCGACATGTCCTCAAGCATGGCCTGGGCATAGAATTCGCCGCGCTTCGATTTTTGCACGCGCACGTTGGTGATGATTCCGGCGGTCGCGATGGTCTCATCTTTGCCCGTCGAGTTTTTCATCGCGCCAATTTCCGCAACGCTCAGCGCCCGCAGATCCTGCAGCTTGTCTTTGTATTTCTCCAGAGGATGGCCGCTGATAAAGAAGCCCAGGATTTCCTTCTCCGCGGCCAGCCGCGCCTGCTCATCCCAGTCAGGAATATTGGGCAGCTTGTCATTGTGAGCTTCGGATTCTTCTTCCTGAAACACTCCGAACAGCCCGTGCTGTCCCGACTCCACGTCGCGCTGCGCCTTTTGGGCACGATCCATGGCGCGGTCCAGGACGGTCATCAATTGTGCGCGGCGGCCCAGTGAATCCATGGCTCCGCTCTTGATTAAAGACTCCAGCACGCGCTTGTTGAGCAGCCTCAGATCGACGTGCTCGCAAAACTCGTAAATCGTCTTGAACCGCCCCAGCTTCTTCCGTGCCGCGACAATCGATTCAATTGCATTGCCGCCGACATTCTTTACCGCCGCCAACCCGAAACGGATGGCTTCTCCATGGGGCGTGAAGTTGGCATCCGAAACGTTAATGTCTGGAGCATCCACCGCAATGCCCATCTCGCGGCATTCGTTGATGTACTTCACCACGTCATCGGTGCTGCCCGTAACCGAGGTCAGCAGCGCCGCCATGAACTCGACCGGATAGTGCGTCTTCAAATATGCGGTGTGATAGGCCAGCAGCGCGTAAGCTGCCGAATGCGATTTGTTAAAGCCATATCCTGCAAACTGCGCCATAAGATCGAAAATCTTCTCAATCTTCTTGGGCGGAAACTTACGCTGCGTCGCGCCTTCCACGAAGCGCTCGCGCTGCTGCGCCATCTCCTCGGCCTTCTTTTTGCCCATGGCGCGCCGGAGCAGGTCCGCTTCACCCAAGGAGTAGCCGGCCAATCGGTTCGCGATCTGCATCACCTGTTCCTGATACACGATCACGCCCAACGTTTCTTCCAGAATTTCTTTCAGCTCCGGCAGTTCGTATTCGACTTTCTTGCGCCCATGCTTGCGATCGACGAAATCGTCGATCATTCCGCCCTGAATGGGGCCAGGCCGGTACAACGCGTTCAACGCCGTGAGATCTTCAATCGAATTCGGCTGGTACTTGCGCAGCACATCTCTCATGCCATGCGATTCAAACTGGAACACGCCTGAGGTCAATCCCTTGTGAAAGACCTTCTCATAAGTCTCGGCATCTTCCAGCGGAATCTGTTCAAGAGTGATCGGCGTTCCCCGCGTTTGTGCGATCAGCTTGAGCGTGTCGGTGAGAATGGTCAGCGTGGTCAGCCCCAGAAAGTCCATCTTGAGCAGGCCCATCTTCTCGATGGCGACCATGTCGAAGGCAGTCACTATTTCGTCGTTCTTGGTGCGATGCAGCGGAACGAGTTCCGTCAGGGGCCGCGGCGAAATCACCACCCCAGCCGCATGGACTCCAGAGTTCCGTACCATCCCTTCCAACTTTCTGGCGGTCTGGATCAACTCGCGAATCTGACCATCCTTCTCCATCGCCTCGCGCAGTTGCGGAGAATCCTCGATAGCCTGCTCCAGCGTGATGTTGAGCTGGGTCGGGACCATCTTGGCGATCCTATCGACGTCGGTGTAAGGGATGTCCATCGCGCGCCCAACGTCCTTGATCGCGGCTTTGGCCGCCATTGTGCCGAAGGTGATAATTTGCGCCACGTTGTCGCGCCCGTATTTTTGCGTTACGTAGTTGATCACCTCGCCACGCCGGTTCATACAGAAGTCGATATCGATATCCGGCATGGAAACCCGCTCAGGATTCAGGAAGCGCTCAAACAGCAAGGCGTGCTGCAGAGGATCGATGTCGGTGATGCCCAAGGAATAGGAGACGAGCGACCCTGCTGCCGACCCTCGCCCCGGCCCCACCGGAATGTCACGCTCTTTGGCGTAGCGAATGAAATCCCACACAATCAGAAAATAGCCGGGAAACTTCATCTGCTGGATGATTGCCAATTCACGCTCCAGCCGTTGTTCGTAATCCGCGAGCGAGTGCTTGAGTTTGCCCTGCTGGTGCAGCGGCCGCAATGCCTCCAAGCGGCGCGCGAAACCCTCGCGAGTCACGTGGGCAAAATAACTGTCGATGGTATAGCCCGGAGGAACTTCGAATTGCGGGAAGGGCGTTGCCACTCTTTCCAGGCGCAAACTGCAGCGCTCGGCGATGTCGAGCGTTCGCGTCAAAACTTCGGGCGAGTCCTTGAACACGCGGTACATTTCCTCGTGGCTCTTGACGAAGAACTGCGTTCCTTCAAACTTCATTCGCCCCGTGTCGTGAATGGACTTCCCGGTCTGAATGCACAACATCACGTCCTGCGCGGGCGCATCGTCTTCGCATAGATAGTGGCTGTCATTGGTCGCCACCAGAGGCAGCCCCAGATCTTTCTCCAGCTGGAATAAGCCAGGATGAATCTGATGCTCCCGCGCCAGCCCCTGATCCTGAATCTCGAGGTAGAAATTGTCCTTGCCGAAGATGTCGCGCAAAGTTCCAGCCGCAGCGCGCGCGGCGTCGTAGTTCCCCTCCATCAAGCGCTCGGCCACTTCGCCTTTCAAGCATCCCGAGAGCCCGATCAGCCCCCGCGAGTGCTCCGCCAGAAACTTCTTGCTGACTCGCGGCTTGTAATAAAAGCCGTGCAGCGAGGCCTCAGAAGTGATCTTCACCAGGTTGCGGTAACCTTCTTCGTTCTCCGCCAGCACCAGCAGATGATTGTAGGTATCGCCGTCGGGCGGGGTGCGCTCGATGTTGTGATCGTCCTTCTTACAGATGTAGAGTTCGCAGCCCACAATCGGCTTTACGCCCTCGTGCTTCGCTGCGTTCACAAAATGTACCGCCCCGAAAATATTCCCGTGGTCGGTCATCGCCACGGCGGGCATGCCCAGCGCTTTCACACGTTGGCAAAGTTTTTCGACGTCGCAGGCGCCATCGAGCAGGGAATAATCGGTATGCAGGTGCAGGTGGACGAATTGGGACATAGGGCTCAGTTTGATTTTACGTTGGCCTCATTCTAATGGGAAAGGCAGGACTGGAAGCGCGAAGTTATCCACAGAGAGAACCCACGGAATCCCGCTCCAGGAGCATGGAACGATCACCGGAAATCCAGTTGGAGTGAACGTGGCGAACGACGGAGCCCTTACTTGACCGGTGCGGTCCCGATCGCGTCGAGAATCGCGTCATTGATGGCATACGCCGTGCCATCGCTTCCGATCACCGTAGGAGTATAGGCTTCGCCTATGCCACTCGAAAGCGTAATCACTTCCGTGAGCGAGTTGGAGGTCAGGTTCCAGCGATATAAGTTGCCATCTTCGCTGTTAGCGAGAACCGACTTGGTAAAGGGATCGATCGCGGCGGTGTTGATACACCACTCTCTCACCGCTCCGGGAAAATCGGGGAAATCTGGATCGGGCGTGACCCCAAGAATTGTCATCACTTCCTTCATGACATGGGTGGTGGGAATCACCGGGTCTTTCTCTCTGGCGTTGGGATCGAGGATAGCAATGCGGTTGTGCCCATCGCCGGTGCCGAGGCCCGCATAGTTGTTGTACTTGGTCATCAGCAGGTACGTCGATTTTCCCTTATAACGGCTGACCAAGTTGGCGGGTACGATTGACGCCGTGTCGTCCCAGCCGAAACTGCCGGGAATCTTCGTCTTCGAAAGATCGCTGCTAAAGTGCAGCAGCCAGCCCCGGTCATTGTGATTAGGAAAAGGATTTTCCAGCACACCGAAATAAACATCGCCGTCCGGTCCCACGGTCGGGGTCGCGGAACTGCAGTCGCACAGCCATGCATCCAACCCTGAAGAGGGATCGGTCAAGCGCACGCGATTCTCCAGCGCGAGCGTAGCGCTGTCCAAGGCCAGGAGGTATCCGTAACTTGCATTGTCCACGGCAATGTACAGAAGGCTGCCATCGAGCGACAGCGCCGGCGCGCAGCTGATGGCGACCTGAGTGATGGCCGGGTCAGCGCTGATGCTTGCGGCTGAAACCCAGGTTCCTGTGCCATCGGGCGCAATGCGCGCGATTCCGCTCTGCAGGTTGAGCGGCGTCGGTCCCAGCGCCAGGAAACCAAAATAAAGGTTGCCGCTGGCGTCGGTGGTGAGCGGAGTATCAATCTGAATGTTCTGCTCGTAAGCGGCAGGATCTTTTTTATAATTCGCCGCGCCGTAGAAATAAAGCCGCGTCACCGTGCCCTTGGACAGATCAGGATTGGTCCGCACCAGCACCCGCGCAGCAATGTCGGGAATAAAAAGCTGATCGCCCGAAATGGTTGGCCCGAGACCCGGGACAAAACTTGCCGTCGGCGCTTGGTAGAGGGTCTTCTGTATCCAGATCTGCTTGCCGGTAGCGCCACTGTGCGCTTCGACTCGGAAGCTGTTGGCACCAGTCTTTACCGGAACGACTACCGTGTTTGCCGCAGTGACCAGAGGCGAACCGTAATGGATGAGAATTTCGCCCCCCGGAGGATTCAGGTCGACTGGGACATGCCAATGAACCGTGTCGAGTGGCTGGGATTGTACAGTTGAAAGTGAAGTGTGTTGCTCATCATGCGAGTGCGTCAGCCAGCCACCGGCCTGAGCGGCGGCGTCCGGGGCTATAATTGCGGCGCCTGCGATCATCCCCAGCATGACGATCGAAAAAATCTGCCGATGTTTTCTAGATTTGATCATGTCCTTCGTCCCCTGCAACGCGGCAATCAGCGAGCCTTCGCTCATATCAAGCTAGGCGGCAGCCTATCATCCAAGTCCTGGAGAAATTGTCAACAATGTGTAAAAACCGCGTTCGGGGAATGTGGTCCGAAATGCTTGACCAGCGCTGAAAGTGGCCCGAAACTTACAAATCGAACTTACGCCTAGCGATAACAAATTCCCACGCAGCAGCGATAGAACGGAGCAGATTGGATTTACTGACCTTCGGTTGCGTTGGGCAGGCGGAAGTCAACGCCGCGCTCGTCGTTTGCCTTCGTGGTGGCGCGAAGGTCGAGGTTCGAGAGGGGGATTTTCTCGGTGCGTTGCGGGGTAAAGCTCCATAGCGTTTGCCCCACGATGGCGTAATTCTGCACTTCCTGCCGGCGCTGATCGCGGAAAACCAGCAGGGTGGCCGGACCTGCTTCCGCACGCTGTGCTTCGCGTGGTGGCGAGGGTGCCGAGCGCGCATACAGGTCCTGATCGCTTTGCTGGCGCATTTGTTGCTCGTCGAGACTCTGCGCATTCATCTCGTTGGCCAGGTTCAACTCGCGCTCCCGGTCGGCGTCGTTCGAACCTGAATCCCACCAGTAAGGATCGAACGCACCCCAGAGCCAGGGATATCCATAAGCGCTGCGACAGGCGTAGCCGTGGCAGTAGTTTCTCAAGCTGAAGCTGCGGGTTCTCGTGTCCCTTCTGGAATGATTGGAGCTTCGCGAGGAGAATGTCCGATGGGACGATGAGTTGCGTGCCGCGGAATGAAACGATGAACTTGCCCTGAAACCTGAACCAGACTGAGTCCCAGCGAACGCGTGACCCCCGCCTACGTGGCCAAGAGACCCACCGTGCGAGGAAAAACCGCTGTGGCCGCCACTGAACCCGTGACCGCCTCCAGCGAAACCGTGACCACCACCACCGCGCTGCGCCACGACCTGCACAGACGCCGACAGCACCACCATAAGGGCAAGGGTGATCAGGCGACGCATGCCCAAATTATAAACCCGATTAGGCCGGGGAAGGGGCAATCGTGACGGCTGTGCGATAGCTACCTCTTTTTCTTGCCTTTCGCCTTCTTCGGAGAAGCCTTTCTTGCAGGATGTTTCGCGACCAGCTTAGCCACGTGCTTCGCAGGCTTGTGAGCCACCTTGACTGGCTTGGACTTAGCTTGGGATTTTGCTTTAGTTTCTACTTTGGCCTTAGCTTGTATTTTCCCCTTAGCCTCAGGCTTAGGGACCGGAGCCGGCGCGGCCAGTGCCGCACCCTTACCCTTGCCCTTCGCGACCTCACCTTTTTTGCCCGGCACAACGGCCGCTGGCGCAGCCGCTGCAACCTTCGGCCCGCGTCCGCGTCGCGGTGGTGGTGGCGGAGGCGGAGGCGGCGGCGCAAACGGTTTCAGGAATTTCAAAGTCTCAGTCCGCGAACGCAATTTTCCGTCGAGCAGCAGCATGAACACATCGCGCGCGATCTTGGGATATTCCGGCAATTGCGGCGTGATCAGCAATTCCGTCATCTCCGGCAGCGGAATACGCTGCTGCACCTGCCGCCACTTGGTGAGAAAGTTTTTGATCTTCTGCGCCACCGCCTGGTTCCGTGCCGTGATCGCGAGAAATAGAACCATTTCCGGCCGCGCCGCAGAAAGCAGGTTCCAGGTGCGGGAAGGCGTCGCCGCTTCTTTTCCGGTCAGCCGCTTCGCCAGTTGCTTGGCGTGATCCTCAAGGTCGCGCCAGGCCTCGACCAGATCCTTGCGCGGAATCTGCCGGCGCAAATCGGAGACGTCTTTGTCCGGAAGATGCGCCGTCAGAAAGTGCATCACAGCCGCTGAGGGGTCGACGGTGTAACCCAAGTCCACCATCTGCTGCCGGGTCTTCATCAGCTGGTTAAGCCCGTTCGTATCCACCTTGGCCGGGGTCCAATGCGGGTGCAGCACCTTCAGCCAGCCTTCTTTTTCCAGGGCGCGCACCACGTTCAGCGGATCGTCTTCGTGCGCCAATTGCGTGATCTCGTGCCCCACCGCGCTGCGCGAGATGTGGTCGATGTAGTTGTTTTCCTTGGCCGAATCGTAGCGCAGCTGCGTGCGCTCCTCCAGAGGCCAGTGGAAGCGCGCGGCAAAGCGCGTCGCCCGAATCAGCCGCGAGGGATCCTCCACGAACGAATAGTTGTGCAGGACCCGCAAGAGCTTCGCCTCGATATCGGCGACGCCGTTGAACGGATCAAGCAACAGCCCGCGCGAGCCCTCATTCAACGACAGCGCCATCGCGTTTACAGTAAAGTCGCGGCGGCGCAGATCTTCCTGAATGCTCGCCGGCGCAATCACCGGCGGCTTGCCGGCTTTCTCGTAGATCTCGCTGCGGGCCATGCCGATCTCGGCTCGCACATTGCCGGGCAACACCAGAAACAGCGTGCGCACGTCTTCATCGTGACCGGCCAGTTGTGCGCCCGCCCGCTCGAAATCCTTCTGCAGTTTGAGGGGATTGCCCTGAACCGTAAAATCCAGATCGCGGATGGTGAATCCGCTGATGATGTCGCGAATCGCGCCCCCGGTAAGGTAAAGAGTAAACCCCGCGGCGCGGGCTATGTCTTGCACCAGGTTGACGCCCTTCGTCTGATCCGGCGTCAACCGGATTTCCATCGTATAAATGTAATCAGCCATTCGTCTTCAAGCGATCGTCATCCAACCACCGCAGTCAACCGACCGTCGTCTACCTTGACCTACCCGATGGAACTATGCGGCGCTCCGCGTCCCGAATTTCCGGGCGCAATTCGACCTGTGCAAAGCGTTTCTCCACAAGATTTCCACAGGGTACCTCGGCTCAACCCCGGCCATCCCACTCCCCGACGTGCACAAGCCATTCAATACAAGCAACTTATAGGGGCTTGAGTCGCTCCAATGCAAGTTAAAGGAATAACACAACGTTTACAATTTGGCTACTGCCAACGTCGATTCCCGCGATTTGTTCCGGAATAGTGCGAGAATCACGGTAACCGGCTCTAGGCGTCCGGCTATCGGCTTCAGCAAAGCAATCCTCCAGAAGCCCTAGAGCTGAAGCCCGGAAGCCGGAAGCCGATCCATGCCCTCAACCCATAAGAAGGTAATCGTCCGCAAGATGGACCGCGACTCCATCTCAGGCTACGTTTCGCCAGCGCAATTCGTCAACGAGGGCAAACTGGAATTGCTGAACACATCCGGCAACGTGGTCGCCATGGACCTGCGAGAAATCAAGGGAGTCTATTTCGTGCGCGAGTTCGGCGATTCCGAATCGCTCACCCGCAAAACGTTCACCTCCCGTCCGCGCTCCGAAGGCTTGTGGGTCCGCCTGCGCTTCAAAGACAACGAGATTCTCGAAGGCCTCATGCCCGCCGACCTCACCCAGAACATGCCGGAAGGCTATCTGGTGAATCCCCCGGATCAGCGCGCCAACACCCAGCGGATATTCGTCCCCCGCACCGCGCTCGAATCGTTGACCGTGCTCGCCGTCATCGGTGCGGCCCGCCGGCTTCGCCGCGGGCCCGTCGACGATCAGCGCCAGGTGCCCATGTTCGAAGAGTAAGTGCGAAGAGTGAATCGAGAAGAGTAAAACCTCAGAAGCGTAGGCAAGGTGACAGTCGAGAGCTGGCGTTCTGACTCTCGGCACGGCTCGGCAATAAGCGTTGTCCTAATGGATTACCCGGCCACCGGAAACTGTTGCAATCGGCCAAAACTTGGGATACAAAGACCTTTCCAAGCGCAGATTCGGACCCCATGCGCAGCGGGAACGACGGGCATTCTTCACCCCCTGCACCGCCGGTTTCCGTCGGCACAGCTTTGTCCGCGGCATATTTTCGCAGTGAAGGTGTGGATGTGACAAAAATCTGCCTGCAGTATCCTTCGAAGCGCCTCCTCGCGATAACTCTCACTTTACTTGTCGGTGGCGTCTCCGCCGCCCTAGTCGCGCAGGAATCAAGCAACTCCCCGTCTGTGTCAATAACCCCCGGCCCGCTCATCACGCAGGCGGTCGACGAAACCCACCTCACTGTGCTCAAGGGCAACACCCATCGCCTTGCGCGGCCTGAGTTCGACCTGGGAACGGCACCCGCCGCGCTACCCATGGAGCGCATGCTGTTGGTGCTGAAGCGCAGCCCCGAGCAGGAGTACGCCCTGCGTAAACTTCTCGACGACCAGCAGGACAAACACTCGCCCAACTACCACAAATGGCTCACGCCGACCGAATTCGGCAAGGCGTTCGGACCCTCCGACTCTGACATGCAGATCGTCACGTCGTGGCTGCAATCGCACGGATTTCAGGTCGGCACCACCAAGGGCCGCACGGTGCTGGAATTCTCCGGCTCGGCCAGCCAGGTGCAGGAAGCGTTTCACAGTGCCATCCACAAATACATTGTCAACGGTGAGCAGCACTGGGCCAACGCCAGCGACCCCTCGATGCCTACGGCGTTGACCCCCGCGGTGGCTGGAGTATTGACGCTGCACAATTTCTTGAAGACGCCGCAGCTTCGCTTTTCCAAGGAAAAGGTGCTGGCGAAGACTCGGCCGGGCAAGTCCCCGGCTCTGACCTTCAGTAATGGCGAGCATGGCCTGGCGCCTTTGGATTTCGCGAAAATCTACGATAGCCCGGCCTTCACCGGGACGCCCACCGGCAGCGGTGTGACCATCGGCGTGGTCGGTCGCACCAATTTGTATAGCGTCGACTCTCCGGACGAGGACGTCATAGATTTTCGTTCTTCGGAAATTTTTAATATCACCGGGGGCACTTTCACCGTAATCCTCAACGGACCCGACCCAGGGGATTTGGGAGGCGGCGAAGAAGCGGAAGCGACTCTCGATTCCACCTGGTCGGGCGCGGTGGCTCCGGGGGCGAACGTTGATTTCGTAGTTTCCGCCACGACTAATACCACCGATGGCGTTGATTTGTCCGAGATCTATATCATCGAAAACAATCTTGCCGATGTGATGACCGAAAGCTTTGGCAGCTGCGAAGCCGGAAACAGCGGCGAGGAGGCGGGCGTTTCCGCCATGGCCGAGCAGGCTGCGGCTCAGGGGATCTCTTATTTTGTCTCGACCGGGGACTCCGGCGCGGAAGGTTGCGACGACCCCAACTCCGAGACCGTGGCCACGGGACCGGTTTCCGTCAACGTGCTCGCTTCTACACAGTTCAACACCGCCGTTGGCGGAAATGTCTTCAACGACACCGCGAATCCGAGCCTTTACTGGAGTCCAACCAATACAAGCCAGGAAAGCGCTCTGTCCTACATTCCGCAAGATGTCTGGAACGACAGTTGCCTTGCGTCAAGTTGTGGCGGCAACGCCAATATCTCGGCCGGCGGCGGCGGAGCCAGCGCGCTGGTCTCTAAGCCATCGTGGCAGTCGGGGACAGGGTTAAACATCCCCAACGACACTGCGCGCGACTTGCCGGATGTATCACTGTCAGCCGCCCCGCATGACGGTTATGTGCTGTGCCTTGAGGCCTCCTGTGTACCCAATGGGCAGGGCCAGTTCTTGCTTTACCTTGTGGCCGGTACGTCGGCCTCGGCTCCGTCTTTTGCTGGCATAATGGCGCTGGTCGACGATCAGATGGCCACGCTCAATCCGGCCCAGGGCCCCCGACAGGGCCAGGCCGGTTATGTGTTGTACAGCCTGGCAGCTTCGCAGAGTGCCGACCTCGCGCACTGCAATGGCTCGAGTACTACATTGCCAGCCAGCACTTGCATCTTCCATGACGTAACCGTGGGAAACAATGCTGTGCCCGGCGAGGTTAACTACGGCTTGGCAAATGCACAGTATCAGTCCGGAGCGGGTTACGACTTGGCGACCGGTCTTGGCTCCGTCAACATCACGAACCTTGTCACCGCCTGGCCTACCGCAGTTTTCCTACCCACAACGACCGCTCTGACGCTCAATGGCGCGACGACGGCGATCAACGTCGCCCATGGTACGTCGGTGAACGTAGGCGTTTCTGTCACACCCAATACTCCCCCCGGTACTCCTACCGGGGATGTTGCGCTGATCGCCAGCATGACGACGAGCAGCCAGAGTGTGCCTCCCACGGCAGGCTTCGCGGGAGGGGTATTTACGCTGAGTTCAGGGTCGGTTGCCTCAGCGACCACGCAGTTGCCCGGCGGCAGCTATACGGTCACGGCCCATTATGCCGGCGATGGCATGTTTGCTCCGAGCGACTCAGCTTCACCAGGGATTCCAGTCACCGTTACTGCCGAAAGCAGCACGACCACTTTGACCGGGCCCTTCACTCAAGATCAGTCCGGGCAGTACACGGTTCCTTTCACGACCACTCCGTTTGGCAGCTCGGTATTCCTGCGTGCGGACGTCAAAGGAGCATCCGGCACCGGAACACCCACAGGGACTGTAACTTTTAGCACCACCAGCGGAACTATTCCCAACGGCAGTTCCAGTTCGCTCAATAGCCAGGGTACCGCATCAATCCAAAGCAACCCGTTCCTGGTGAACGGTCCGACTGTTCCGTTCGATGCCGGAACGTACACGATCTCCGCCGCCTATGGGGGCGACTCCAGCTTCGCTGCAAGCGCCAGCACGCAACCCGTAACCTTCACGGTCCAGCCTGGGTTCGTCGCAGTTTACGGCTTGGCGAATGTGACCATCGCCACTCCCGGCGGTTCGGGAACCACAGCGGTGGGCTTTATTGCCTCCAGCAACTTCACTACGGCCGTCAGCTTCACTTGCGCCGGCTTGCCTTCTGAGGCCGCCTGCACGTCAACCGCTGTCGCCGGCAAGGGTCCGAACACGATCGTGAATGCCACCATTACTGTCACCACCACCGCAGCGCACTTAACTCAGTTGCAGCCCAACCAGCGTCCGTACTATTTCGCGGTGATCCTTGGTGGAGGACTGCCGCTGGCAGGCATCTTCCTGCTGGCTGCACCTCGACGACGACGCTGGAGCATCCTGCTGGGGTTGATGCTACTTGCGCTGCTCGTTATGGTTCCAGCGTGTGGGGGAGGTGGAGGAAGCAAGACTCCCACGCCGGTGCAGGATCCCGGTACGCCGGTGGGGTCCTACAACGTAACTGTGACCGCGACTGCCGGATCGATTTCCGAGCAAGGAAGTTTCACGCTCACCGTGCAATAGCAAGAACGCGCCTAGCCGAGGCCAGCGCAGATCGCCGACCCTCTTTCTTTTTCAGCACCAACAGCCCAGAAAATCGCCAGAATCGGCATCTTCTCGGCGTCCATTCCTCGCGTCCGCTACAATCTCGCTGACCACTTTTATTAAGACTCATCGCTATGAAACTTGCAAAGATCGCCGCTGCCCTCGACGCGCGCCTGGAAAATGGTCCTGCTGATATCGAAATCACCGGCCTTAATGGCATCGAGCAAGCCGGGCCCGGAGAAATTACCTTCGTAGCCAATCCCAAATACACCGCCGCCGCGCGGCGAACCAGAGCCTCAGCGGTAATTGTCTCCGAGACCTTCCCCACTATTTCGGCAGCCATGCTGCGCGCAAAGGATCCTTATCTCGCTTTCGCCCACGCGCTTGCGCTCTTCCACCAGCCAATGCGCTATGCCCCGGGCGTGCATCCCACGGCAATCGTTCATTCCACCGCGAGGATTGGACGCGACGCCCACATCGGCGCGTACGTGGTTGTTGACGGGCACGTCGAGATCGGCGCGAATGCCGTCCTTCTGCCGCACGTCGTCATCTACCGCGGAGCGCAGATCGGCGATAATTTCTTCGCCCACGCCCATGCCGTAGTCCGCGAATACTGCCGGATCGGCAACAACGTACTGCTGCAGAATGGAGTCGTAATCGGCGCCGATGGCTTTGGCTTCGCTAAAACGCCCGACGGCCGCTGGCACAAAATTCCTCAGCCTGCTCCGGTCGTCATCGAGGACGACGTGGAAATCCAGGCCAACTCCTGCATCGACCGCGCCAGCGTCGGCGAGACCCACATCCACCGTGGCGTCAAGATCGACAACCTGGTGCAGGTCGGTCACGGCTCCCGGGTTGGCGAAGACGCGCTGATCTGCTCGCAGGTCGGGCTCGCCGGATCGACTGAAATCGGCAATCGCGTGATTCTGACGGGCCAGGTCGGGGTGGTCGGCCACTGCAAGGTCGGGGACGCAGCCATCGTCACTCCGCAAAGTGGTGTCGCCAACGACATCCCTGCCGGAGCTCTGGTCAGCGGCGCTCCCGCCGTCGATCACAAAGTGTGGTTGAAGTATTCGGCGCTGCTGCCCAAGCTACCGGACATCGCGCGCGCAGTTCGTGCGAAGATTTCAAAAAAGACTGGAAGAGAGTAAGAAGATGCCCCGCTCAACTCCCCGCACTTCCTCTGTGTTCCCCTGTGACTTCTGTGTTTAAGGTTTGCCGATATTCTTCCGCCAATCCACTATCGATCGCAACCCGCACCTTCTCCATCAAACAATCGCGGCTGCCGAAGTGCTCCGGCTCAATCGGCGAATGAAAGATCACTGTCGCCGTCCCCGGCTTGATCGCGAACCTTCCCTTCGGCATCACGTCTCGCGTGCCCGTGATCGTCACCGGAACCACCGGAACCCCGCACTCCATCGCCAAATAAAAAGGCCCTTTCTTGAATGGCAGCAGCTTGCCGTCGAACGAGCGCCTGCCCTCAACGTAGATCGTCATATTGAGCCCTTCTTGCACGACCTGCTTCGCGACCCTGACGGATTCAATGCCGGCGTCGCGATTTCCGCGGTCCACGGGTATCAGTGAACCCATCCGCATAGCCCGCCCCAGGATGGGAACGCTGAACAACTCTTTCTTCACCATCACCGAAGTGCGGCGCGGAATCAGCGGAACTGTAATCGGCGGATCCAGGTTCGACACGTGGTTGGACATGAAGATATAGGTCCGCGTGGGGTCCAGCTTGTCGAGGCCTACGGTTTGCACGCGCACCCCGGTGAGCCGCACGCCGTTCCATGCGCCGAACATGAACATGCGATACAGCAGGCTGACGTCGCCGCTGATGAATGTCCAGGGAAACCCGATGAGCGCCGCCACGGGCAAGGCCAGTACCCAGAAAATCAGCATCGCGATGGTGCGAATCATTCCTAGAGTATGCCTCGGATTGAGTATGCCCGGCGCTCGCGCACTCTACTGGGTCTTAACTTCTTGCCGGCGCTGCGCCTCGCCCTTCAGCCATGCCGAACGCCGTGTCCGCTGTTCCGCCGACATATTCTCCGCATCTTTGAGCTGGTATGCGACTTCTTCGCGGCTTCCAACCTTCCATCTCAACTCGCGCTCAAGACCCGGCCAGCCCCGCACTTTCACCGCAACCGTGTCGCCCGACCTCAAGCGCGCTGTCTCCTGCCAGGATTCCTGCCCAGCTGCTTTGCCGTTGATTTCGAGAATCGTGTCGCCCTTCTGCAGACCCGCGCCCTCAGCCCCGCCGCCCGGGGTAATTGCAGTCACGATCATCGGGCCATCAAAGTTTCGCGAGGCCACAAATCCCGCATCGCTGATCGTGCTCTTCTCCTCGATCAATCGAAGTCCCACGCTTCGGAAGAAGTCATTCCACGGAATCTCCTCCGTACCCGTTACATATTTTGCGAAAAACCATCCCAGGTCCGCATGGCTCACCGCCTCGGCCGCCTCACGCACGCCTTTTGAATCCTGGAAGAATCTTCCCTTCTTCGCATAATTCCGGTTCATCCAGACAAAGACTTCCCGCAGAGACGCCTCTCCATGAGAGGCCTCGCGCACCGCCAGATCCAACATAATCCCCAACAACTCGCCTTTGTTGTAATACGAAATGCTGCGCTCCGGGCGCCGGTAGTACGCGTCGCCTTCGAGCCACGCATCCAGGCTCGATTCTTCCGCCGACTGCGTCATGTGCGCCGGACGGCTCTCCAGCTCGCTGATCCCTGCCGCCAGCCCCTGTTCGAAACGGGCCTCATCGAGCAAGCCGCTGCGCAACTGAATGATCTCGGCCGCCGCAGTCGTACAACCTTCGCTGAACCAAAGCGCCCGCGTGTAATTTTCCCTGGTGTAGTCCACGGGTTCGAGCGCCTGCGGACGGATGCGCTTCACGTTCCACAGATGAAAAAACTCATGTGCTGTCAGTGACGTCAACGCTTCCGGAGAGCTCGCCAGCACATCGGCATTTACGTCGATCGCCGTCGAGTAAGAGTGTTCCATGCCGCCGCCCGCCGGTCCCCGAGGAAAATGATAGAGGAACAGATAAGTCTCGAAGGGGCGGTCATCCATCCAACGGGTCGCGGCCACAACAATCTTGCGCAGCACGGCGGTAATCTTTTCGATGTCGTAGTCGCCGGCCTCGGCGTCAATCACCACACGATAGTGTCCCCCGTCTTCGTCAAAACCGGATTCGCGGAATGTTCCGATCTCGACGGGTGAATCTACCAGCCGGTCATAGTCTTCGGCACTGAATCCGCCCTGCGGCGCAGCCGTCAGAGGCGTGGCCACACGCCATCCCTCGGGAACATGATTGAAACGCACCACCATCGGCCCGTTGCGAGCCTCCACCGGATACATCAGGATCTGCGCCAGGTTGAAAAACGCATGATGCAAATTGAACTCTGCCCCGAACGGGGCCGGCGAATCCACAAATACTTCATACTCGACGATGGCGCCGGCTTCCGCTCCCGAGACTTGCCACCGGCTCTTGTCCATCTCGCGCACCGCCAGCTCCCGTCCGGCGCGGTCTTTGGCGCGCACCCAGTTCACGTATTGCGCGAAGTCGCGAATCTGGTAAAGCGCATTCCACACCGGAAGCTGCAGTTCCTGCTGCGCCGCCCCCTCCGGCAGCAGAATCTGCACTTCGATTAAATGCTGTTCGGGATTAGTCAAAGAAATGGCGTACTCAGTTGCGGCATAGCAAGGCGCGGCTGCAATCCACAAAAGCAGCGCGAGACGAATTTTGCGCGACCATCCCTGGGTCCATAACCGTCTTCCTGCCATCATGCGACGGCTCATCCCCCGCCCGCCGCGTTCGCCGAGTTGCTGCTCGTACTAACTCCCGCCAGCGCGCGCAAGCGAGCCGGCAATTTCTCGTAGATTCCATCGAATCCGCCGTTGGAAAGAATTGCTACCACGTCTCCACTCTGCATTTCGGGAGCAACGGTCTGCACGATCTCTTCTGCAGTTCCAATCAACCGCGCGTGCGTTCCATACTTCTGGATCTCTGCCAGCAGCTCCGGCAACTCTAACCGCTCGTGTTCCGGCACCGCCTCCGAACGGAATACACTCGCAACTATGATCTCATCTGCCACTGCCAGGCTGCGCGCCAGTTCACTCTGCAACACGCGCCGCCGCAGGGTATTCGATCGCGGCTCGAGAACCGCCCAGAGACGCGCACCTGCATAACGCGCCCGCAACGCCTTCAGAGTTCCGGCAATTGCCGTGGGGTGATGCGCAAAGTCGTCAATAATCGTGATGCCATTTACCTGAGCTTTTACTTCCAGGCGCCGCTTGACGCTTTTGAAAGTCTTCAGCGCGGCCGCGATCTCCTGTTTCGAGATGCCATATGCCGTTGCGATAGCCGCTGCCGCTGTCGCGTTCCAAACGTTGTATTCGCCGGCCAGCGGAAATTCGAAATCCATCCACGCTTTACCTTCGTGCGCTACCGACCACACCGTCCGCTCGGTCTCGAGTTTCAGGTTTGCGATTCGCCAGTCCGCGTGCACACCCGCTCCATAGCGCTCGACGGGACAAAACGCCTTGCTCAAGCTGCGTTCCAGGCTGGCGCTTTCCGCAGCCTCTCCCGCCACTCCATCAAAAGCAATAATCCGTCCACACCGCGGAATCAGATTCACCAGCCGCTTAAAGGCGGTCTCTACCGCTTCCAGGTCTTTGTAGATGTCGGCGTGATCGAACTCCACCGAAGTCAAAATCACGGCGTCGGGAAAATAATGCAGAAACTTCGGCCCCTTGTCGAAGAATGCCGTATCGTACTCATCGCCCTCCAGAATGAAATGCTTCCCCTGGCCCAAATGAAAGCTGGAGCCAAAATTTTCCGCGATGCCGCCGATCAGAAACGACGGCTGCATTCCCGCCGTATGAAAAATCCAGGCGAGCATCGAGGTCGTCGTAGTCTTGCCGTGCGTCCCAGCCACGACCAGCACTTCCCTGCCACGCAGGAATTCTTCCTGCAGCAATTGCGGCATCGAGCAAAATGGAATGCGCTGGTCAAGCACCTGCTCGAGTTCAACATTCCCCCGCGAGATCGCGTTCCCCACCACGACAAGATCGGGGCCCGGGTCCAGGTTCCTCGAGTCAAACGGTTGCGCCACCGGTACTCCCAGCTCCGCTAAAAAATCGGACATCGGAGGATATGCCGCCGCATCCGACCCGGTCACGCGAAACCCGCGCTGCTTCAACATTCCCGCCAGCGACGCCATCGCTGTCCCACAAATCCCAATCAGATGAATATGCTTGTTTTCACTCATGACTCTCTTCGCGTCCTTGACTGTTTCGAGTCCTTTGCAGTTAGCTTTCGGCTTGTCTTAGAGCAATCGCTGTCGGCGGAATTCGAAGAATGCCTGCTTCACGAAAGCGTTACCGCCCCCTCTAGAATTTTCAAGCCAACCTTCCCACCCCGAACGATCAACCCAGCCCGCACTCCAATCGGCAACGTAATGTTGCCCGTAGTCACATGTCCCGAACGCACTCCAAACGCCACCGGCACGCCCAGTTCGCCCACAACTCGCAACACCACTTGCTCCAGGCTATATCCCTGGTTCGCAATCTGCACGCAATCCCGCATCTCGCCAAAAATAATTCCGCGCACGCCTGCAAACTTTCCCGCCAGCTTGAGCTGCATCAGCATGCGGTCGATTTGATAAGGCTTCGCCGCCACATCTTCAAGAAACAAAATTGTGCCGGCAGTATTGATCTCGTACGGCGTGCCCAGCGAAGCGACCAGGATCGAGAGGCATCCCCCGTAAAGAATCCCTTCGGCAGTGCCATCCACTAATCCCGTCACCCCGGACTCAGCGCCCAAATTGAGCTGCCAAGCCGCCGCCCCCGCCAGCGCGGCCTGCAACGAATCCAGTTCCACACCGCCTTGATGGGCCCAATCTTTCGCCACCATCGGCCCGTGGAAAGTCACCAATCCAATTGCATCCGAAAAGTAAGTGAGCAGGCAGGTGAGGTCGCTGTATCCTACAAAAATCTTCGGATGCGCTTTGATCTTTTCCAAGTCCAGCGCTTCCAGAAGATAATTCGCGCCGTAGCCGCCACGAGCGCAAACGATCGCCCGCACTTCTTCGCGCAAGAACATGTCTTCCAGTTCGCTCGTCCGGCGTTGCACGGAGCCTGCAAAGTAAAGGTCCTGGTCAAGGATGGAATCGAAATAAAATGGCCGGTACCCGGCGCGGCGCAGCCCTTCGCAGCCTGCCTCCAGACTCTCTCGCTTCAGGTTACTGGCCGGCGCCACCACGCCGACCACGTCGCCCGCTTGAAGACCGGGCGGCTTGATGCGCGAAAGTGGACGAGAAAACATTCAGACAGAAATCCATCCCAACATAAAACCGCGTACAGCGCGCTTAAGGCCGCAAACGGGGAAAAAAATCTCCGCGGCAAACCAGCCGGACCGATCCTCGCAGGAACACGACAGTGCCTTCTATCCGCACGCTCTGGACGCCGCCAGGAGCATGAACTCGCACCGGCGACTCAACCTTCCCGAGCGTTATGGCCGCCAAAGCCGCTGCGCAAGACCCTGTGCCCGACGACTGCGTCTCTCCCGCGCCGCGCTCGAAAAAACGAGCCCTCACATCATGCCTTCCATCGATCGCAACCATCTCAACATTCACCCCGCGCCTGAATGCAGAATTGCGCTGGATCTCGGCCGCCTGCCTCTGCCAGTACTCGGCAAACTCTTGTACGAACACTACGTAGTGCGGATTCCCCATCGAAAC